>Ga0181562_10000530_pt1 | contig 31264 bp, 33 predicted proteins | sample 011ome_26_FD_139344 | JGI IMG/M metagenome (GOLD analysis project Ga0181562, IMG submission 139344) | Coastal salt marsh microbial communities from the Groves Creek Marsh, Skidaway Island, Georgia - 011511BT metaG (megahit assembly) | ecosystem: Environmental > Aquatic > Marine > Intertidal...
ATTGAAGAAAAACCAACAAACCCTAAAAGCAATTATGCAGTAACAGGCTTGTACTTCTATCCGAATGATGTGGTTAAAAAAGCTGCTGAAGTCGTTCCTTCTGACAGAGGTGAGTTAGAGATTACGACAGTTAATCAAATGTATTTAAGTGTAGAGCGTTTAACCGTTGAACTAATGGGTAGAGGCTACGCTTGGCTTGATACCGGTACACACGAGAGTCTCTTGGAAGCATCTACCTTTATTGAAACTATTGAAAAACGTCAGGGTCTGAAAGTGGCCTGCATTGAAGAGATTGCCTTTGAAAAGGGTTATATTACTAAAGAACAGCTTATAGAACTAGCGCAGCCCTTGGTTAAGAATCAATATGGGCAGTACCTCTTAAGAAGAGTGCAAGAAATTTAATATTTTTTTAATTTGGAGGCATAATGCATTGCAATTGCAATACAAATTAAGGGTAAATCATGAAAACTGCCACCATACCGCCATTAAGAGTTGATCCAGAGTTAAGGAAAAGTGTGGAAAACCTATTGAACAAAGGTGAGACTTTGTCGAGTTTTGTTATTGATCGTAGACTTCAGGCTAGAGCTAGTGGTGAATATTATAATTCCGATAGTATATTAAATGAATTAAAAGACATGCTTGATGATGCTGAAAAATAATGGCTTTTAATGCTAGATATGCTAAAAATGCAAGAGAAGATATAAAAACTTTATGTCAATTTTACTTAATCAAGATGTTGAGGCTGCAAAACGAGCTTTTGCTGCAATTAGTAAAACTATAGAATTTCTACAAGAATTTCCGTTTTCTTGTAGAAAAATAGATGAGCAAAACCCTTTTCTAAGAGAGGTGATAATTCCGTTTGGATCTAGCGGGTATGTTGCTCTATTTGAGATTGAAAATAATAGCATTACAACAATACTAGCTGTTCGATACCAGCGAGAAATTGATTACTACTAAATTATAAAATGGAATTTATTAAGCAAAAAATACCAGAAATTATCCTAATAAAGCCAGCCGCCCATAGTGACAACAGAGGATATTTTGTAGAAACATTTAGACAAGACTTGTTCGAAGAGACTGTCGGATACAAAGTTAACTTTGTGCAAGATAATGAATCAAAGTCTACCAAAGGTGTTTTACGAGGGCTGCACTATCAACTACTACCTTATACTCAAGCAAAGCTAGTTAGGGTTATTGAGGGTAGTGTTTTAGACGTGGCAGTGGATATTAGGAAATCTAGCCCTACATTTGGCCAACATGTATCTGTAGAGCTCACAGGTGAGAATAAATATCAATTATTTATTCCTCATGGGTTTGCTCATGGATTTGTAGTCTTGAGTGATAGCGCTACTTTTGCTTATAAAGTTGATAATTATTATTCGCCAGAGCATGATCGGGGTATTGCTTTTGATGATGTTAGATTGGCTATTGATTGGCAATTAGTTTTAGGAGAATTGCAGCTCTCAGATAAAGATAAAAAAAATCCTAATTTGTCTGACGCGCTTGATTTGTTTGAATAGATAGGCATGAGGATATTAGTTACTGAGATAATGAGAAAAATTTATTTAGAAGATTGTTTCCAATGATGCTTAATTTTATAGATAGCGATAAAATCACAAAAAACTTCACTACAAAAATCTATCATTATTTAAACATAGGACGATGTGGTTTTGTAAAATCTATATTTTCTGTAAGCAATATAGACTGTGAAACCATTTCAATCTCTACAAGCGAATACCTTGTGCCTGTTAAAAGGCTACAATATACTATGTTAAATAAAGATAAAATTACTACAGAGCTTAATACAATACCCCTTGTGGCAATATTCATTTAAAAATTACCTTGAATTATTAGATAGACAATAAAAAAATCATGCTTTCAAAAAAAATATTAATTACTGGTGGCGCAGGCTTTATTGGCTCTGCAGTTATTCGCCATATTATTAATAACACTGAACATAGTGTTATTAATGTTGACAAACTTACTTACGCAGGTAATTTAGAATCTCTAATTTCAATTGAGAGTGACACAAGATACGTGTTCGAACAAGTAGATATTTGCGATGCTTCTGAGATTAAACGCGTGCTTAATAAGCATCAGCCTGACATTGTGATGCACCTAGCAGCTGAATCACATGTTGATCGCTCTATTGATGGCCCCGGTGAATTTATTCAAACCAATATTGTTGGTACTTATGTACTACTGAAAGAGGCTAGAGATTACTGGTCCAATCTAGAAGGCGACAAAAAGGATGGGTTTAAATTCCATCATGTGTCTACCGATGAAGTGTATGGTGATCTAGAAGGTACAAATGATCTGTTTACTGAAGACACGCCCTATGCGCCTAGCTCGCCCTATTCAGCCGCTAAGGCAAGCTCTGATCATCTAGTGCGTGCATGGCAACGTACTTTTAAATTTCCAACACTAATTACTAATTGCTCTAATAATTATGGCCCTTATCAGTTCCCCGAAAAGCTTATTCCGCTTATTATTCTCAATGCATTAGAAGGTAAAGAGTTGCCAATTTATGGCAATGGCAAGCAAATACGTGATTGGCTGTATGTTGATGATCATGCAAGAGCATTGTTGCATGTAGCGCTAACTGGCAAGATTAGCGAAACCTATAATATTGGTGGGCACAATGAATTGCAAAATATTGATGTTGTTAAAATAGTTTGTAATATTTTAGATGAATTAGTTCCAAGCAAGATTGATGGTGTTAATAAGTATGAACAGCTTATTACCTATGTGGGTGACAGAGCTGGACATGATGTAAGATATGCAATTGATGCTACAAAGATTGCCAATGAACTCAATTGGACACCAGATGAAACCTTTGCAACAGGTATTAAACAAACTATAGAATGGTACTTGGATAACAGAACCTGGTGTGAACATGTGCAAGATGGCAGCTACATGCGCGAGCGTTTAGGCGTTATATCAAATGAATAGAGTTAATATTATATGCATGAAGTGGGGCGACAAATTCCCTGCTGAATACGTCAATCGACTCTATGGAATGGTTGCTAGAAATTTAAATTTACCTTTTAGATTTGTTTGTTTTACTGAAAATAGTACTGATATTCGAGATGAAGTTGAAATACAAAATTTACCAGAATTAGATCTGCCTCTTGGGACTCCAGAAAGAGGCTGGAGGAAGTTGACAGTATTTAAAAAAGACTTTGGCGGACTAAAAGGAAAAGCTTTGTTTTTGGACTTAGATGTAGTGATTGTGGAAAACCTAGATGAGTTTTTTACACATCCAGGTGAATTCTTGATTGCACATGACAAAAAGAATCCTAAGAAAGTTGAAGGAAACTCTTCTGTATTTAGATTTGAGATTGGCAAATATCCACAAATTTTAGAGTATTTTGAAAAAAATTTTGAATTAGTTAAAACTGAAGTTCGCCATGAGCAAGCTTACTTATCAAGAGAAATACAAAAAATAGGCAAGCTGGAATACTGGCCTGATGAATGGGTTCCTAGCTTCAAATATCGTTGCTGCCCCTCTTGGGTAAAATCATGGTTTGAGGCGCCATCAATACCTGAAGATGCCAAAGTAATATTATTCCACGGTTTGCCTAATCCACCTGAAGCAATTACTGGCCATAGTGGAAAGTGGTACCGACACATTCAGCCTGCGCCTTGGGTTGGTAAACATTGGAAATCATAATCACTGGAGTTTCACGACATTCTTTTTTCTTTTTATGCTAACTAATAAGACAACCCCCATTTTAGTGAATAATTTTATGGTTTTTTGAGCTTTTAGTAATATACTGCACAATCGTGCCAAATAAGGATAAAATTATTTTTCATATTTATGTTGCAAAAGTATTTAGAATTAAAGGATTAGAAGGAAAATGGATAAAAAGGTTTTATTTAAAGTGCACATGCCGAAATCAGTGGACGAGAAATTACTCAAAGTTTTGCACAGTGGCTTTATAGGGCAAGGTGCAAAGGTAGATGAGTTCGAAAGTAAGCTGAAAAACTACTTTAATAATAAAAACGTATTAACTGTTAATTCAGGTACCTCTGGATTGCAGTTGGCATTGAGGCTGGCTAATGTTGGGTATGGAGATGAGGTTATTACTACTGCCATGACTTGCACTGCAACCAATATGCCTATTCTAGCAGCGGGAGCAAAGATAGTGTGGGCAGATATTGATCCAAATACTGGATTAATTGACCCAGATGAAATAGAGAAAAAAATAACTTCAAAAACAAAAGCAATTATTATGGTTCATTTTGGCGGAATACCTTGTGACATTGATAAGATTAATGCCATTGCAAAAGCTTATAATATTAAAACTATAGAAGATGGCGCTCACGCTATTGGTTCCGAATACAAAGGTAAAAAAATTGGAAATCATTCTGATTTTGTTATGTTCTCCTTACAAGCGATTAAGCATATTACAACTATTGATGGCGGGTTGCTCCTATGCAAAAGTGCAGAAGACTACAAAAGAGCAAGGCTGCTTAGATGGTATGGTATAGATAGAGATGCAAAGCGTAAAGAATTTCGTTGTGAAGAAGATATATTAGAGTATGGGTATAAATTCCACATGAATGATATTGCAGCAGTGGTTGGTATAGAGCAATTAAATTATATTGATGATATTATTAGAAGGCATATCGAGAATCAAGAGTATTATGATCTCGAGCTTCAAGATATAAAGGGCGTTACCATTATTAATAAATCAAGTGACTCTAAATCTTCGTCATGGTTGTATACTATCCATGTAAGACAAAGGGATTTGTTTAGCGCCTGGATGGATGAGCAAGGAATTGCCACTTCAAGAATCCATGAAAGGAATGACAAGCATACGGCTTTCAAGGATAGCATCTGCGCCTTACCAGGGCTTGATAAATTCAACTCGACACAAATATCGATCCCTGTTGGCTGGTGGATAACTGACGATGATAGGAGTTATATTGTTCAAAAAATTAAAGAGTTTTCAGCAGAATATTTGAATGTCTAAAAAGCTTTCGATTGTAATTCTTAATTATTATTGTCTTGATGTTATTAAGGATTGCTTGCAATCTTTTAAAAAGCATCAGCCACAATTAGATTATGAAATTATTATTGTTAATAATGATGATAATAAAGATAGTTTTAGAGCTTTTTCAGAGCAATACCCAGAAATAGAATTTGTGCAAAATACAGGAAACTGGGGTTTTTCTAGTGGTTGCAATCTTGGTGCAAGCATTGCAAGGGGAGAGCACCTCTTATTTTTAAATCCTGATACGGAATTAACGAAATCACCTGCAATTGACACAATGTCCTCCTTTTTAGAAGATAACCCTAATGTTGGCATCGTCTCTTGCAGAAGAATTAAAAAAGGCAAGCCAGAGCGAGAAATTACCTTTATAAATCCATGGTTGGCTATTGGTTGGATTCGAGCACTATATAGACTTGTGCATAAAAAAGAAATATCAAAAAAATTTCAAGATGAGTGCGATGTTTGGTATCCAGAGTGGGTTGCGGGATCAGTGGTTATGATTAGCAGAGTGTTTTTTAACAAAATTAATGGCTGGTCCGATAAAGACTTTTGGATGTATGTAGAGGATCCAGACTTATGTAAAAAAGTGCATAATAACAATAAAGAGATTGCTATACTAAGAAGGGTTGAGCTTAAGCATGCACACGGTGGATCATCTAGAAAAAATCCAAAAACTACAGCTATCACCAAGTCTGAAGTGGTGACCTCTACCCATGTATTTATCCAAAAATACACTCGAGGCTTAAATAGGGTCTCGCTACATCTAGTTATGATCATTGACACCCTTATATCATGGATTCTTAGAGTGGGACTTACTTTGGTTGTTTTTTGGAAAGCGGCATTTAAAGAAAATTTACTTACACTGTTAGCTATCATTCGTTATTATTTTAATGCAGTGGTGCGTAGAACTTGGAAGAGTAAAAGACTACCCCCCAATTAAAACATGAGTAAAACACAGACACCCATATTCAAATGTAGAATTTGTGGTAATGAAGAGCAAAATAAGACATATGAGATTAAGGAGATGATGTTCGGTTATCGGGATGTATTTTCTTATTTTCAATGCTCTCAATGTGACTGTTTGCAAATTAAGAGTTTTCCTAAAAATATAGCTAAGTATTATTCTGATAATTACTATTCATACCGATCTTCTCTTTATAAAAATAAATTAAAAAAAATATTGGCGGTATCGAGAAATAGATACGCACTTTTTGGAGCTGGAATTATAGGGAAAGTTTTGTATGCGATAGCGCCAGATAAACGCTTGAAGCCATTTACCTTCCTTTCTATAAAAAAATATACTAGCATTCTTGATGTGGGATGTGGCGCTGGGAGGTTGTTGTATGCTTTAAAGGAAGCAGGTATAGAAAATCTTCGTGGTATTGATCCATTTAATGAAGAAGATATTCAATATGAAAATGGGTTAAAGATTCAAAAAAAAGAAATTCATGAGGTTGAGGGCAAGTGGGATATAATAACATTTCATCATTCTTTTGAACATATCTCTGATCCGGTTGAAACATTGAAGACGGTTGCTAATTTGCTAAAAACTGACGGCCGTTGCATTATAAGAATACCGATAGTGCCTTGTTATGCTTGGGAGCGCTACAGGGTAAATTGGGTCCAGCTTGATGCACCTAGGCATTTTTTCCTTCACTCAGTTAAAAGTATGAATATACTAGCCGCTAAAGTCGGGCTAGAAATATATAAAATAGATTATGATTCTACTGCGTTACAGTTTAAAGGTAGTGAGTTATATTTAAGAGATATACCCTTAATGGCAGGTCGTTCAAAGACCTCAATCTTTTCAATGCGCGAAAGATACGCCTTTAAAGTGCACGCTAAAGAGCTTAATGAAAATAAACAAGGCGATCAAGCGGTATTTTATTTAAAAAATATAGAAGCCGGCTAATGGTCAAAAGAGATAAAACAAAATTTGAAAAGTGGTTTTCACTATTACGTCATAAAAGACGTGCTGGCGCTGAAAATCTGTCATCACTTATTACAACAGATTTTAAACCACAAAGAAAACAAATCATACCTGGGGATAGGGCTATTTATACTCATGGCAGTTCTAATAATGTGAGTAGGCACTTTGAAGCGCTAAGAGAAGAGTTTATTGGACAAAGTGAGCTTTGCTATACTCATGCAAAAATTATTGTACTCATTAGGCGTGATTTTGAAACTGAAAATCATTTTAAATTATTTGAACAACTTTGGGCTGAAGAAAAAAAATTCTTATTAGAGAATTTAAACACTCGTTGGCTTATTGCAGCAACAGATACTTTTTCAGACTATTCTGACGATAATGCAATTAAGAGCTTATCTATTGCATGTGTTTGCTTGCTTAATACCGTCAAACTTCAGGAGTCAGAGAGGTTTGTTGTTAATGCACAGGATTGTAAGGATGATCAAGACAAAATCAATCGACTTGACAATGAAGAAAGGTTTGCTTTATTTGATGGCACCTCAGTGTTTAAATTCGGCACAGATGACACGCTTCGAAATATGCGCTGGCGTATTGATAAGATTTCAAGGTTGAATGTTGCAGGTGAAATCCTACTGGAGGTATTTAAGCGTTTACAGAAATTTGACACTATTTATAAGCGTACTAAAGATAGACATGTTCGTAATAAAACAGCTTGGTGGTAGAAGTGAATATTTTTGTTATAAATCTATCAAGCGCTGTTGAGCGTCGAAATTTTCAAAAGACTCAATTTGCCAAGCTAAGGCTTAATTTTAACTTTTTGGATGCAGTCTCAGTTCATGATATAGATGAGTCAGACTATAAACAACATATAAATGACTGGCAAAGACCTCTTAGACTTGCTGAAGTGGCTTGTTATTATTCCCATAGATCTGCTTGGAATATGGTTATTGAGTCCGATCAGCCTGCCTTGATCTTAGAGGATGACGCGCTCTTATCAAAGTGTGTTCCTGTTTTGCTTGAGACATTAATGAGTAAGAAAGGAGTTGATCTGATCACACTTGAAAATTCCTGTAGAAAAAAATTTGTTGCCAAAATGGGTAAGGATGTCGGATGTAATTCAAATATTATTCGTCTTTATCAAGACAGGACTGGTGCAGCAGGTTACATTCTTTATCCAAGTGGCGCCGAAAAACTTATTCAATGCGAACGGAGAAAGGGCATTGCTCTAGCTGATGCTCATATTACCGCTTGTAGAGGTATGCGCTCTTATCAAGTTGAGCCATCACCCATTGTTCAATTAGACTATTGTAAGGACTATGGCATACGAAACCCTACTCAAGTGACCGCAAGTGAGTCTACTGTTAGTATTCCTAATAATCCAAAGGGAGGCTGGATTTTTTGGTTTAAGAGGGTTTATTCCCAAATAAAGCTGGGGCTTCGTCAATTATCTTTAATAATAAAATCAGAGAGACGATATATTAAAATAAGAATAGAAGATTTTTCTTGAAAAAATTAGCAATAATAGAGAGCATATTTTAAGTAGATAAATACAGTGTTGGCTAAAGTTATAAAATTTAAGAAAATGGGCGATAGAAGAGGCCTGTTGATAGCTCTTGAAGAGAATAAAAATATACCTTTCAATATAAAGCGAGTTTATTATATTATTGAAACTAAGAATGGTGTAAGAAGAGGGTTTCATGCTCATAAAAAATTAGAACAAGTTGCAATTTGTGTTACTGGTAGTTGTAGTTTGTTATTGGATAATGGAAAGAGTAAGGAAAGTGTACTTCTAAATAGCTCTGAAAATGGATTAATTATAAATAAGATGGTTTGGCATGAAATGTATGATTTTAGTAAAAATTGTGTATTAATAGTCTTGGCTAGTGATTTTTACGATGAAAGTGACTATATAAGGAATTACGATGATTTCTTAAAGGAGGTGGATCATAATTCATAAATTAGCAGAGGTTCAATCGAATAATATTGGAGATGGCACAAATGTCTGGCAATTTTGTGTTATTTTAAAAGATGCAAAAATTGGAAGTAATTGCAATATAAACTCAAGCGTGTTTATTGAAAATAATGTGGTTATTGGTAATAATGTGACAATAAAATCCGGGGTTCAAATTTGGGACGGCATAACAATAGAGGATAATGTTTTTATAGGTCCAAATGTGACGTTTACAAATGATTTAACACCCAGGAGTAAGAGATATCCAGATTTTTTTTTAAACACAGTTGTAGGTCGGTCGGCATCTATTGGGGCTAATAGTACAATTATTGGTGGCGTAACAATAGAAAGATATTCAATGATAGGCGCCGGAAGCTTAGTCACGAAAGACGTTGGTGTTCAAGAGCTTTGGTATGGGAATCCAGCGACTTTCAAAGGATATGTTTGTAAGTGTGGGAATAGAAGCTCAAAAAAATTAATATGTAGCAAATGCCAAAAGAGATGAACGAATGATTCCATTTTTAAATATTAAGAAAATTAATGCTCAATATAGAAAAGAGTTAATTGAGGCATGCACTAAAGTTATAGATAGTGGATGGTATGTCCAGGGTAATGAGCATGAAAAATTTGAGAAGGAGTTTGCCAAGTATTGTGGAGTCAAGCATGCTATTGGTGTTGCAAATGGATTGGATGCATTAACTTTAATTCTCCGAGCTTATAAAGAGAATGGAATTATGGAAGATGGTGATGAGATAATTGCCCCATCAAATACATACATAGCATCAATTTTAGCAATATCTGAAAATAGATTATCTCCAGTTTTGGTTGAGCCAAGAGCAGATACTTGTCTAATAGATGTACATAAAATAGAGGAGAAGATTACACTAAAAACTAAAGCAATTATGTTGGTTCATCTTTATGGTCAAACATGTGAAATGAATAAAATATATAGAATAGCAAAAAAATATGATTTAAAGATAATTGAAGATTCGGCTCAATCTCATGGCGCTTATTTTAACGATACAAGGTGTGGCAATTTGGGAGATGCCAGTGGTTTTAGCTTTTATCCTGGTAAAAATCTTGGAGCCTTGGGTGATGGTGGTGCGGTAACCACCAACGATAAAGAGTTAGCGAGCACCATCAAGGCCCTTAGAAACTATGGGAGTCATCAGAAGTACAAAAATCTTTATAAGGGTGTAAACAGCAGACTTGATGAGATCCAAGCGGCAATGTTAAGAATAAAATTAAAGTACGTAGATAAAGAGAACAAAAATAGAAAAAAAATAGCAAATTATTATCTTAAAAATATAAGAAATAAGAAGATAAGTTTGCCAGTAGTTGTAACTGATAGTGTTTGGCATTTGTTTACAATACAAATAACTAGAAGAAATGAACTTCAGAAATATCTACTGGAAAATGGTGTTCAGACACTTATTCATTATCCAATGCCACCACATGAGCAAAAGGCATATCAAGAATGGAATTTAGACCGCTATCCAATAAGTAAGAGGGTTCATAACAAGACTCTAAGTTTGCCTATTAGTGGCGTACAAAGTCTCGAAGACACCAAAGTTGTTGTGGCATTGCTAAACAATTTTTAACTCTGAATTTTGAACAAAATAAATATGATAAAAAAAGTCAAAATTAGTGTAATAATACCTGTATATAATTCTGAAAAATATCTCGAAAGATGCATTGAAAGTGTTATAAATCAAACGCTAGAAGAGATAGAGATAATTGTCGTAAATGATGGGTCTCCAGATGATTCATGGAAAATTATTGAAGATTATTCTCTAAGAGACACTAGAATTGTGGTAATAAATAAAGATAATGGAGGAATGCCATCAGCAATGAATGCTGCATTAGACATTGCAAAAGGCGAGTATATTCAAGATCTAGGTGCAGATGATTGGATAGAGCTTACAGCATTTAAAGAAACTTACGAATATGCTAGTAAGAATAATCTTGATATTGTTGTATCTGATTATTACAGAGATAATGGCAATGGCAAGGTTCGACTTGTTAAGGATCTAGATTGTGAAAAAAGCATCTACTCAAGTGAGGAATATTTAGAATGTTTTTTTCAAAAAAAATCAGCAACTTTGTTAACAAGTAAGCTTATAAAAAGAACCTTGTATGAAGGTGTTAGACGTCCAATAAATCATCCTGCAGCCGAAGATCTGGCAACCATTCCAAAATTGACTTTAAAAGCTGACAAGATAGGAAAGCTTGAAAGAGCTTTTTATCATTGGATGAGCAATCCAGAAAGCATAACCAGAAGTGAACCTTCCAAGAAAATGTATCAAGTATTTGAAGTTTATGACGAAATAGAAGAGTTATTAAGAAATAATGGGAAGTATGACAAGTACAAGAATGATTTATCAGCAATGCGACATTTTTCATTTGTCGCATTCCTTACGCAAAAGCCTTTTTATAATGATTTTAATTATAAAAAGTGTTTAAATTACATGCTGTATTATTTAAAGCAACATGATACTCCTAAGAATGTAAAATCTTCGAGACATGTTTTGGTAAGAATTCTAAAAATTTTCCCCTATAAGGTCGTGTTTTACCAGTTGAATCTTATTTTGCGTCTATCCCCTTTTTAAAGGTAATTAATGTTAAATTTAACATTCTCAGAATCTTTTTTTTCAAATATTCTAAAATATTGGAAAACGCATCTTTATAAGATCATCTTGCCATTATTTTGGATCATTGCTCGTATTATTCCTAGAAATAAAGATATATGGGTGTATGCCGAAGGCCCTGTTTCTGCCGTTTTGCCACTTTTAAAATATGCAGATGGAATTGATTCAAGAAGGCATATTTATATCACATCATTTGATCTTAAGGTGGATCAACTTAGAAAGGATGGGTATTTATCCTTCAAGCACTCAAGTATTCTAGGGTGTTATTATATTTCAAGAGCGAAAGTGCATATTATATGTAAATCTAAATTAGAGGACCTTAATAAGTACCTCAGTTATAATGCGATAATAATTAATTTATGGCACGGAATGATGGCGGATTGTAAGTCTGCCAGCTTTAGCTGGTCAAGTAACAAGCCGCAGTGGAAGATTGATAGAAATAAAGCTAAAGAGAAAAAAATTTTTAATCGTTATTTGTTTTTGTCCAGTACTTCAAAAATTGTCCAGCAGAGACAAGCATTGTTCTTTAGTACCAGTGTTGATAAATTGCCAATTGTAGGAAGGCCAATACTCGATCAGCTTTTCTCTAAAAAAACAAATAGGAAATATATTATTAATAATATAGATTCATCCTTAAAAGAGTTTGATAAAATTTTCGCTTACATGCCTGGCTTAAGATCTTGGAGACTTCCTGGCAAGAATAATGAACCACCTTGGGATAGCGAGATTAACTTCTCAAGAATGAATGACTTTCTAACGAAAAATAATAGCGCGCTTATTGTTCGGCAGCACCGGCTTGATGAAATTTCGCTAGATTTAGGCGAAACTTATTCTAATATTTTTTTATCTAGTTCATATTCTCAAGAGGCGACCAGTGCATTTGATGAGCTTGCAGGAGTAGATGTTTTAATTTCAGATTGCTCATCCTTAACATATGAATTTCTAGTAACAGGAAGACCGATATTGATTTATTTTCCAGATTATAAAGAGAATAAAGACATAGTAAATTTAGAAGATTTTAATTCAAAAATGCCGTCTCATTTAAACAAGGATTTTAATGAGTTGCTCGTGTCAATGGATGATGTTATTAAGTGTAATTATTCGTATGATAAGTATAATAAAATTTTAAATCAATATCATTTTTATAAAGATGGCAACTCCTCTAAGAGGGTATATAAGTATATTGAAAAATATCTTGACGAGTCTTAAGTTTATAAAATTTACAAAGGATAAATAATGTTAACAGAATCAGTAATATTAGTTACAGGTGGCACGGGATCTTTCGGACATGCATTCATACCCATGACTCTAAAGAAGTACAATCCGAGAAAGATAATTGTATTTTCTCGTGATGAAATGAAGCAATGGGAAATGGCAAAAATATTCAAGGATGATCCAAGGGTTCAGTTTTTTATTGGAGATGTTCGTGATAAAGATAGATTGTATCGTGCACTAATCGGTGTCGATTATGTTGTTCATGCCGCGGCTACTAAAATTGTCCCTACTGCTGAGTACGACCCTTTTGAATGTGTTAAGACTAATGTTTTTGGCGCAATGAATCTTATTGATGCTTGCATTGATAGGGGCGTTAAAAAAATTGTTGCCTTATCAACCGATAAAGCTAGCAGCCCTGCTAACTTGTATGGTGCCACTAAATTAACCTCCGATAGGTTGTTTGTATCCGGAAATTCATATAGCGGTGATCATCAAACCACCTTTTCGGTGGTGAGATATGGCAATGTAATGGGGTCTCGTGGCTCTGTTATTCCATTTTTCCTATCAATTTCAGAAGATGGTTTATTGCCAATTACAGATAACCGTATGACACGCTTTATGATTTCCCTAGAAGAGGGTGTTGATTTGGTTTGGAAGGCTTTTGGAGATATGAAAGGTGGTGAGATTTATGTAAAAAAGATCCCATCTATGAAGGTAACTGATATAGCCTTGGCAGTTGACAGCAACGCCAAGCAAGAAGAGGTTGGCATTCGTCCAGGTGAGAAACTTCATGAGCAAATGATTGGACTGGAGGATGCGCACTATACTTATGAATATCCGGATTATTTTAAAATACTGCCATCTATTAATAAGTGGGCTAAAGATCCAGAACGGATTGGGAATGGCGTAAGGGTTGATTCAGATTTTATATACAGTTCTGATAACAATGAAGAGTGGATGGAAATTTCTGAATTAAAAGGCTGGATTGAGAAAAATAGAAAAAGAATAGGGGATATTTGAGCATGATTCATTATGGCAGGCAAAGTATTGACCAAAGTGATATTGATGCTGTTGTGGGTGCTTTAAAGTCAGATTTTCTAACTCAAGGTAGTAAAGTTCTAAAATTTGAAAATGACCTAGCTAACTATTGCAAGGTCAGATATGCAAAGGCAGTGTGCAATGGAACGGCCGCCTTACACTTGGCATATTTAGCGCTTGATATAAAAAAAAATGATATTGTTTGGACGGTACCCAATACTTTTGTTGCAACTGCTAATGCGGCACTTTATTGTGGCGCAATAGTTGATTTTGTTGATATAAACCAAAAAACCTATAACCTATCTATTAAGCATCTAAAAGAGAAGTTAATTCAAGCTAAAAAGGATAATGAACTACCAAAATTACTTGTTCCAGTGCATTTTGCAGGGCAAAGTTGTGAAATGAAGGATATTTGGGCGTTATCTAAACAATATGGATTTAAGGTTGTTGAAGATGCTTCTCATGCATTGGGTAGTGAATATTTAAGCGAGAAGGTGGGTTGTTGTAGATATTCTGATATGACAATCTTTAGCTTTCATCCGGTTAAGATGATTACTACGGGTGAGGGTGGCGCAATTATGACAAATAACAAAAAACTAGATGAAAAGATAGCTTTGTTAAGAAGTCATGGGATTACTAAGGATAGTGGAAAGTTTGAAAGAGAGACTGATGGTGATTGGTATTATGAGCAACAAGCCTTGGGATTTAATTATCGTTTAACAGATATTCAAGCAGCCTTAGGTATTAGTCAACTCAAGCGACTAAATAGTTTTGTAGAAAAAAGGCGTTCAATTGCGGAATACTATTTTACAAAATTAGATAGCAACTTGCTACCGTATCAACATCCAGATACAAAATCATCCTGGCATTTATTTGTAATTAAGATTAACAATAGAAAAGAAGTTTATAGGAAACTAAAGGAGGCAGGTATAACTCCACAAGTGCATTACATTCCTGTAAACACACAACCTTTTTACAATCAACCCCCTTTAAAAAATAGCAATGAGTTTTATAAAAAATGCTTAAGCTTACCGATTTATGTTGATTTAGATAGTGAAGAGCAGAGAAAAATTACCCAAGTATTGTGAATATTATTTTTAGAGTGGATTCATCAAATAAAATAGGTATCGGACATTTGATGCGATGCTTAACTCTAGCAGATGCATTAAGAGAAAAAAATTATAAAATTACCTTTATTTGTAGAGATTTAATTGGAAATCTAATTGATTTAATTAGGAGAAAGGGCTATAAAGTAATAGTATTATTATTTGATGTAGAATTTAAATCGAATAGCTTATATTTGGACTGGCTAGGCGCAACACAAGGGCAAGATGCGCAACAAACAATTCAATCACTATCAGATAGTGTGGACTTGTTAGTAGTCGACAGTTATGCTTTAGATAAGAAATGGCATGTAAAATTAAAAGCACATGTTGTAAAAATATTAGTGATTGATGATTTGGCAGATAGGGATTTTGATTGTGATATTCTATTGAATCAAAATTTAGGTAGTAAGCGGCAAGATTATCAAGGTAGGGTGCCAGATGGCTGTCAGCTATTATTAGGCCGAAGGTATGTTTTATTGCGTCCAGAATTTTTAAAACTTAGAAAGGCGTCATTAGTAAAAAGAGATAGCACAAGAAAAATTAAAAATGTTTTTGTTAGTATGGGCGGTAGTGATAATAATAATATTACTTACAATGTTTTGCAGCAGCTGGACAGTGAGCTTAACATCGTCGTGGTGTTGGGTGAGCAATCTCCGCATAACAAAACAATACAAAATTACGCAAAGAATAGAAACATTGAAGTAATAACAGGTACAGATAATATGGCTGAACTGATGTTGGAGGCAGATGTGGCAATAGGCACAAGTGGATCCACTTCTTGGGAGAGATGCTGTTTGGGTTTGCCGACATTATTGTATATTGTGGCAGATAATCAAAGAAAAATAGCAGAAGAACTAGAGCAATTTGGCGCTATTATGATAGTTCAAAACTTGAAAGATGACCTGCAAAAAATTACGCATGATTTAACTTTGTGGAAGTTTAAGTCGGATAGCTCAAAAAATGTTTGTGATGGATTGGGTGTTGGAAGAATAGTTGAAGCCTTGTGGACGGAGTAAATTAGTACATGTTAATTACAATTGTTTCAAGCCAGAGTAGCTGGATAAATCCCTATCTTAAAAAATTTATCAATCAATTAAAAGGGTTTGAATATACAGTTTCTTGGGTACATACTGCTAAAGATATCAAAAAAGGAGATGTGGCATTTTTCCTTAGTTTTGAGGAAATAATTCCAGAATATATTCTATCAAAACATGTAAATAATATTGTTGTCCATGGCTCTGATTTACCAATGGGGAAAGGAATGTCGCCAATTTCTTGGCAGATATTGGAGGGAAGGAAAGAGATTGTGATGACTCTTTTTGAAATGGAAGAAAGACTAGATTCTGGAGGTATTTATTTACAAGATGTAATGCAGTTTGATGGTACGGAGTTGATTGATGAAATTAGAGATAAACAAGTAAAATCAACTTTTAAACTATGCTTGGAGTTTTTAAAAAAATATCCAAAAATTTTAAATAAAGTTAGAGTGCAGCGAGGCAAAGGAAGTTTTTATAAAAGACGAGGTGCGAGAGACAGCAGGCTAGATATCAGCAAAACCATTGCTGAGCAATTTGACTTGTTAAGAGTTGTGGACAATGATATATACCCAGCATTTTTTAAATACAAAGGTCAAAAATATTTTTTAAAGGTTACCAAAGGGTGAATTACATATAATAGAATGAAAATAAATAATAGAGTTATCTCAATAGGGAGTGCACCTTACATTATTGCCGAATTGTCAGCAAACCACAATGGTAGTATTAAAAGGGCGCTTAACAGTATTAAAGCAGCCAAAGAAGCGGGTGCTGATGCGGTAAAAATTCAAACTTATACTGCTGATACAATGACAGTTGATTGCGATAAGGAAGATTTTAAAATCACAGGTGGCCTATGGAATGGCTATACTCTCTATGATCTATATAAGGAGGCGCAAACACCTTATGAATGGCATAAGATCTTATTTGACTATGCTAAAAAAATAGACATTACTATTTTTAGCACCCCGTTTGATGAGACGGCAGTTGACCTGCTAGAGGAACTGGGGGCGCCTGCGTATAAAATAGCTTCATTTGAAATGACAGATCTGCCTTTGGTAAAGTACATAGCTCAAACTAAAAAACCAATGATTATTTCAACAGGTATGGCAAATTTAGAGGAGATTACAGAAACGGTCAAAGTTGCCCTAGAGGAAGGGTGTCCTGATTTAGCTTTACTTCATTGTATTAGTAGTTACCCTGCCCCAGTAAAGCAATCAAATTTAAAAACTATTTCAGATTTGGCTGAACGTTTTGGTGGCATTATTACAGGGTTATCTGACCATACAATGGGCACGGTGGTGGCGACAACTAGCGTTGCTTTGGGTGCTTGTATTATCGAGAAACATTTTACTTTAGATCGGGCCGACAAAGGTCCAGATAGTGAGTTTTCATTAGAACCAGATGAGTTAAAACAATTGTGCAAAGATACTAAAATTGCATGGCAATCACTAGGACGAGCAGGATATCAAAAAAAAGAAGCGGAAAAATCAAGTGTTAAGTTTCGCCGTTCAATTTATGTGGTAAAGGATATAAAGAAGGGTGATCAATTATCTAAAGATAATATTAGAAGAATTAGACCTGGATTTGGGTTAGAGCCAAAATATTATGAAGAAGTCTTAGGTAAAATTGTAAAATCTAACATTGCCCGTAACACCCCCCTTTCATTGGATTTGATATTATAGAAGTAAAGTATGAAAAAAATAGATATTGGCGTATTTTCCATAGCTAGAGTAAGTAGTTCACGTTGTGAAAACAAAATGACTCGTCCATTTGCAGATAGAACCTTGTCAGATATTGCGATAGAAAGGCTTTCTAAAGTGGAGGCTAATGTATTTTTTGCAGGGTATGAGTCTTATTTTAAAAATACATGTCAATCATACAATGTTCCTTTTGTTCAAAGAACTAAAGAGTCAGCATTATCCAATGGCCCTGTATCGGAAGTTTTTAGCTTTATCTTGGATCAGCCTTATGAATATTTTTTGCTAGTTAGTGCGTGCTTTCCTTTTTTAAGGCCAGAAAGTGTGACTAGTTTTATTGATATTTGCCTGAAAGATGATAGGCCTAAGTTTGCCGTACTCAGGAAAAATAATTATTTTACAGATATTGGTGGAGAGCCGTATAATTTTGAAATGGGAAAGATGCTAGATACAAAGACTATCTCCCCTATTTATGAGTTTGCTCATGTATTTTATTTTTTTAAAAAATCCCATCTTGTTGATAATGGCACATTCTGGGATTGGAATGATGTCCGTTATATTGAAATCGATGATAATATGGAGGCGTTTGACATTGATACAGAAGAACAGTTCCAGATGGCAGAAGCAATGTGGAAAGGGTTAAACTCAAAAAGGCAATAAGTGGGTATTTAAACTTTTCTTTTGATTGCTCTAGGTAATAAAAATCCCATAAAAAATACATAGAAAGCATTTATATGTTCTTCGCCAAAGGCAATATGTGTAATGCCAAATGTTATGTATCCCGCACAAAGCAAGACACCCATTACCGAGTAATAATAAGTGTCTTTATTTTTTATATTTCGATAAAAAACAGCCATTGGTTTAAATAATAATATTGATAGCATTAGTAACCCAACAATACCAGCAGAGACTAAATTAGTAATGTATTGATTATGCAGATGGGTAGCCACACTAACCCACTCTTTGTTTTTAGCCGTGTACGCCGCCGCCGCTTTGCTCTCATTTCTGTACCCGTAGCCAAACCAAGGAGAGTCTTTTGCTGCGCTTAATCCTGATTTCCACATTTTCATTCTATTGCCATTAGAACTCCACACTTCTTTTCCAGAGTTCCAGTCTTGAACTTCAGCAACAGACTTCGAAACCCTTTCTTTTATATTTGAAGATGTGCTGATAAACCCAATCAAGGTTATAAACAGCAGTGTTAAAAGTATTTTTACTTTATTGTTATTCTGAACAAAAGGTTTATAAATCAAAATAATGTAGACAATAGACAAAATTAAAAATGATAACCATGACCCACGTGCACCTATTAAAAATATTGCATAACTACCCATTAATACAGCGATAAAAGTGACGGTACGTTCTTTTGACGTTTCTTCGAATATTTTTACAATTGATAAAAATAGCATAGCGACTGCGATATCACTAAATATATTTGCATTAATCATACTACCTAACAAAGGGCCAGCAATGGCAACGGCGCCTATGGCCATCAACCCGATCTTAATACTCAGCAATAGTTTGTTAAGTGAAAAGTCTATTTGAAAAATTGTAAGAGCGATAAACGGAGCTAGTAGAAAGTGTATCTTCCTTCCCAAATGGTGAAATTCAGCATCAAGGCCGTCTGCAATAAGCATTGATAGTAGCATTATTAAAAAATAACTTGTGGTTAACCAAGAAAATAGCTTTAATTCTGGTATGTTGAATGGATTTTTCTTTTCAGTAATCGCAATGTAAAAACCCAATATTGTAAGAATTAATAATATTAAATTACCAAACACCTTAATTGAATTGATTAAAACAGGGAAGAGCAACAAGAGGGTGATAATAAAGTTTGAATATTTTTTTTCTGAATGGGCTGTAGTCATAAATTTGGACTTGTTGTAGATAATGTACTAAAGATTTATTTTATATTAGAGAACCATATGATTTATATAAAATATAATAGGGTTTTTAGTTTTTAGGTGATAATTGAGTTGGGTAAATTAATAGTACCAATCATTCTAGCGGGCGGATCAGGAACGCGCCTTTGGCCACTGTCTCGTAAAGAACACCCTAAGCAGTATTTGCCATTAGCAGGTGACAACACTATGCTGCAAGAAACTATTCTGCGTCTCAAGGGTTTAGACAATCTTTCAGATCCGATTATTGTTTGTAATGCAAGCCATCGATTTTTAGTGGCTGAACAGTGTCAACAAATTGGCATTAAAAATCCAACGATTTTATTAGAACCTGTTGGTAGAAATACTGCACCTGCGATTGCCGCTACAGCATTTCAATCATTAAAAGATTCAGATAATCCGATACTACTTGTCCTATCGGCTGACCATGTTATTCAAGATGTTGGTGTTTTTCATCAAGCAATTAATATTGCTAAACAGCAAGCACAGAAGGGAAAATTAGTCACTTTTGGCATTGTGCCAACAGGTGCTAATACTGGCTACGGATACATTCATAAGGGTAGGGTTATTGATGGTGCGTTTAAAGTAAGAGGATTTACTGAAAAACCGAATCAAGAAACTGCTAACTTATTCCTTAAGACCAATGAATACTTATGGAACTCTGGCATGTTTATGTTTCAGGCGCGTACTTTTATTGACGAACTTACAACACACGCATTTGATATTGTTACATCAGTTGGTGATGCTGTTAATAATGCCACACAGGATCTAGGTTTTATTCGCTTAGAAAAGCAAGCCTTTAAGTCATCTCCATCTAATTCTATTGATTATGCATTGATAGAGAAAAGTAATAATGTTGTGGTTGTTCCATTAGATGCGCAGTGGAGCGATATCGGCGCTTGGTCAGCACTGTATGACATTGGCGTAAAAGACAGACGAGGTAATGTTATAAAAGGCGATGTTATCATTCAAGATGTTACCAACACCTATATTAATGCTGATCATCATATGGTTGCAGCTATAGGAGTAGATAATTTAATTATTGTAGATACTCCTGATGCCACCTTTATTGCTGTCCAAGACAGAGCTCAAGAAGTAAAAAGCATTGTGGAGTCCATGCAAGCAAGTAGTAGGTACGAGAGTAACGCACACCGTAAGGTCTATCGACCGTGGGGCTGGTATGACTCTATTGAATCAGGTGAGTATTTTCAAGTAAAAAGATTGCATGTTAAGCCAGGCGCAAAGTTATCATTACAAAAACACCAAAAACGTGCAGAACATTGGGTGGTGGTAAGTGGAGTTGCGACAGTGACCAATGGTGGAAAAGTATCGACACTTAAAAAAGGTGAATCAACTTATATTCCCGTCGGAGTTATTCACGCCTTAGGGAATAACACTAATGAGTCGTTGGAAATTATTGAGGTGCAAAGTGGTGTTTATTTGGGTGAAGACGATATTGAAAGATTTGAAGATATATATGGTAGGGCTAAAGACTAATAATGGATAATCAGACTATTTAAATAGTTGCAAATCCAACTCCACTAATTTCAATTAGTAGTGGAGTTTATAATAACGGCATAATGAATGTCAATGACTTACTATTAAAAAGTAAACAAGTTTACAAATACGTAAAGGATTTTAAATATGAAAAATAACAAAGTAGCATTAATAACTGGAATTACTGGACAAGATGGCGCTTACTTAGCAGAATTCTTACTGGGCAAGGGTTATGAAGTGCACGGCATTAAGCGCCGATCATCATCATTTAATACTGATCGTATCGATCACTTATATCAAGATCCTCATGAAACTAACCGTAAATTTATACTTCATTATGGCGATCTGTCTGATTCGATGAGTCTAGTGCGCATTATTCAACAGATTCAGCCTGATGAAATTTACAACCTTGGTGCGCAATCACACGTTGCCGTCTCATTTGAAACACCAGAATACACAGCTGATACCGTAGGTTTGGGTGCACTACGCATACTAGAAGCCATTCGCATTTTAGGTCTTGAGAAAAAAACTAGATACTACCAAGCTTCGACTTCAGAACTATATGGGGAAGTGCAAGAGACCCCACAAAAAGAAACAACCCCTTTTTGCCCAAGATCACCGTACGCAGCTGCCAAGCTATATGCTTACTGGATAACTATCAACTATCGTGAAGCTTATGGCATATATGCGTGTAACGGAATTTTGTTTAACCATGAATCTCCAGTGCGCGGTGAAACCTTTGTAACGCGTAAAATTACGAGAGCGCTAGCTCGTATCTCACTAGGTCTGCAAGATACAGTGTATTTAGGCAATATGGATGCAAAGCGTGACTGGGGGCACGCTAAAGATTATGTTGAAATGCAATGGCTAATGCTACAACAAAATGAGCCAGATGATTTTTGTATCGCAACCGGTGTACAGTTCTCAGTTCGTGACTTTGTGGGTTTTGCGTGGGGTTATTTAGGCAGGGTTGTTCGCTGGGAGGGTGAAGGCATAGATGAAAAAGGCTATGACAGCGAAACTGGCAATTTAATTGTTGCAGTAGATTCAAGATACTTCCGCCCAACAGAAGTGGAAGCACTTCTAGGTGATCCGTCTAAAGCTAAAGAAAAACTAGGCTGGGAGCCAAAAATTACTTTAGAAAAAATGGTACACGAGATGATGGAAAGTGACATTAACATTGCCAAACGAGATTCCCTAGTAAAAGAGTATGGCTTTAAAGTTCCAGACTTTAATGAGTAGCGTTAAAGATGTTAAAGTTAAATTTTTTTAATAAGTCTAATTGAACAAGACCAAGATTGTGAATCTTAATGATAAAATTTACATTGCAGGGCACAGAGGCCTGGTTGGCTCCGCCATTGTTAGGCAATTAAAAAAAAGAGGCTTTACCAATCTTTTAATGCGAACGCATAAAGAGCTTGATCTTTCTAGTCAAATACAAGTGCAGTCATTTTTTAAAAAAGAGCGACCTGATTATGTTATTTTGGCGGCAGCTAAGGTAGGAGGAATTCATGCCAATAATACTTATCCTGCAGATTTTATCTATCAAAATATAATGATAGAGGCCAATGTTATTAATGCGGCCTATTTGAACAAGGTTAAGCGTTTATTGTTTTTAGGTAGTACATGTATTTATCCTAAAGCAGTTGAGCAGCCAATGCGAGAAGATGCACTTTTAACTGGAGTTCTGGAGTCAACCAATGAGCCGTATGCTTTAGCTAAGATTGCGGGAATTAAACTTTGTGAATCCTATAATAGGCAACATGGTACTGATTTTAGGTCAGTCATGCCAACCAACCTTTATGGCATTAACGATTATTTCCATTTAGAAAATTCACATGTTATACCAGCGTTGATGCAAAGGTTTCATCAGGCAAAAATTGATGATGCAAAAGAGGTGCCTATATGGGGTACAGGAAATGCCATGCGTGAATTTTTGTATGTAGATGACATGGCAGACGCATCATTGTTTATATTGGAATTAAATGAAGATATATATAAGGCCAATACTAAGGAGATGCTCTCACACATTAATATCGGCACAGGCGTAGATATTGCTATTAAGGATATGGCGGAAATTATGAAGAGAGTGGTTAACTATAAAGGCAAGCTGGTCTTTGATGAGACTAAGCCTGATGGAGCGCCTAGAAAGCTAATTGATGTAACTAAACTGCAGAGTATGGGTTGGAAATATAGTACGAATCTAGAAGATGGGTTGAATATGACATATAAGTGGTATACAGATAATAATTAATATATTTTGAATACGATATTTAATCATAATAACGATAAAAAAGTATTATTAGTTAATTTTTTATCGTTATCTGTTCTACAAGTGGTTTATACAGTGTTGCCATTAATTATATTGCCTTATTTGGTCAGGGTCTTAGGTATAGAGAATTATGGATTAATAGCAACTTCACTTGCAATAATCATGTTGTTTAACATTGTGGTAAGCTTTGGATTTGAATTGTCTGCCACTAAAGATGTATCAGTTAGTAAAACAAATAACAATAAATTGTCAGAAATATTTTCAACTGTAATGTTTATTAAAGTCACTTTCTTAATTATTTCTTTTATAGTCTTGGTATTTTTAACAGAGTATGTTTCGGTAATGAACGAGAATTCCACTCTATTTTTTTTGACTTTTGGGGTTGTAATTGGACATGCAATTTTTCCATCATGGCTTTTCCAAGGGATGGAAAAGATTAAATATATTACATATATAAATTTAATAACAGCGACTTGCTCCACTGGTTTGATTTTTCTTTTAGTTCAGGATGAAAAGGATATTTTATATGTGCCCTTACTAAATTCTATAGGAGGGATTTTAGGGGCGCTTTATTCGTTGAGATTGGCTAATAAAATTTTCAATATAAAATACATACCTCCAAAAAGAAAGAATATTTTTTTGTATCTTAAGTCTAGCTATGCCTTCTTCTTATCTAGGGCTGCAAATAATGGCAGTAGATATTATGCAGTTACACTTATAGGATTGTACTTTGGGAACTCACTTGCTGGATACTATTCACTTGCTGAAAAATCATTTTATGCATTTGTTAGCTTGGGAGGTTTAATATCTCAGGCTATTTATCCATATATGTGCAGAACAAAAAATGTGATTTTTTTAAAAAAAATCTTAATTATTGCAACTTTAATTTCAATTATTTTAGTTGTTCCAGTGATGTACTATAATGAATATATTTTTTATTTTTTATTTGATGAAGAAAGTGAAGTACTTTCAAGTGTATTCGAAATTCTATTTTTTGGATCAATTTTTTCAATTATAGGATCCTTAATCGGATACCCCCTATTGTCAGCATTCAATTATGATAAGCATGCAAATAACAGCTTACTTTATAGTTCAGTTTTATATATATTTTTAATAACGGTCAGTGCATATTTTTTTAATAGTATTTATTTAATTTCAGCCTCTATGGTTATTTTTAAATTTTCAGTATTAATTTTGCGAGTTCTTTATATTCAAAAGGAGGGTATACAATTTTTCAATTTCAAAATATAAAAAAGTATTTGAACCATCTTTTTCAGTTGACTGGGTTTGCGATAGTACGTGTAAAGAAAATAAATCCAGTTAATTTTAGGGGTAAGAAAATTGATCCGAGAGAAATAAGCTGCTCTGTAAATATACAGCCAATATTGGTTGATGCGCCTATAGATCTAGGGAGAGGGTTGCCAATTTTTTCATTCTCCCCTGATGGCTCTCATCCATATGTAAGGGCTGTATTATTGGCATTAAAAAAGCCACATAAAGAAAGCGCAGAGTGTATTTTTAAAGTTTTATCAAAATATTATGAATTAGTTCAGCCGGTTAATGCGGCATCAGTTTTAAATTTAAATGATAAAGATGTATTAGAATTTGACTTAAGACCCTCTTGGTCAGCTATTATGCCGTGGGAGAAGAGAAATTTAGATGAATGGAGCTCTGCACATTGGAGTTCTGTTCTTGCAGAAAATCACCTTTACAAGAGGAACCTTACAAGGAATGATGGGTGGGCGTGGGTTGGTCCAGTGTCTATAAAAAAGTTAAAGGTTGAGGTGCAGAGGCTTGATAGAATTTTCCACTCCATATTAGAAAATAATTACAATAGGAATGATGGCAGTGATGGGGATATATTGGCTGAAATGTTAGTAAATGATAGTGGAGAATGGTGTTGGCAGGCCATATCTGGACAACATAGAGTATCAGTTTTGTCTGGTATGGGGTTTAATAAAGTGCCTATACGTATAGTTAAAATAATATTTCGTCGTGATGTAGAGTTTTGGTCTCAAGTGAGATCTAAACTGTATTCAAAAGAGGTTGCACTAAAGGTCTTTGATAATATCTTCTCTGGAAATACTCCTGAAGTGGCCAAAAATTGGGAAGAACACATGAGAAAAGGAATATTATGATCGATGACTATTGGTGTAAGCATGATTTCGAAGTGAATAAGCACTTATGGAGGCGTCAAGGTTTTAAAAAGGCCGAGTCTATACGGAAAGACAATCTATTGATTTATCAAAGATGTTAAAGAGTTTTAATATACCTTTTTGGTTGCAAGGAAAAACTTTACTAGGTGCTTTTTCTTATGGAAAGTTGCTAGATGATCATGATGATGATATTGGAGTTGATTATAAATATAAGCATGTAATCGAAAGCGACTTTTCAGAGGCTATGAAGGACATTGGATTTATAAAAATTAGAGAAACTGATTCAATTATTTCATATGCAAGAAAGGACCGATATATAGATATATGTTTGTTTAGAAGTGTAAATAGAAAATATGGCTATTCTACAAAATGGTTTCCAAAGTATTTTTTTGAGCCTTTAAACTCGATTCAGTTTTTAGGTTCCAGTATGCCAGTGCCAAATAATACTGAAGATTTATTGGGTGTCATGTATAAGAATAACCCTTTTTTCTTTTTAAATAAGTTGATGAATTTAGCACTATCGCCTTCTAAGCTCTTATTTTTTCTTCGAAAAATTATAGATATTTTTCTGAATAGCGTTCCGCATAAAGTGAGAATAATTACGGCATGGTTGTTTATTCCTTTCGGAATCAGGTATAAAAAAGTTTCATTAGGCGAGTTTAATGAATTAATGATTGAAGGAGAGGATTCATTTAATTGGAGATGGAGAAAACCACATTTGGACATCATTACCAATAATAGAAAATCGATCAAAATTAAGGAAATATTGAGCTATATTAACAGTGTTGGCGGACTAGATTCGCTCATGTTAAAGGTGAATGAAACCGATACTAGCTCAGTATTCTATGCTCCGCATAATTTTGATCCTAAATTCTGGCAATCCGGTAATAATTATTTTATTTATAACATAAAGTATGGATTTAGAAAGGGGGTTATTCAATACTCAGATGCAAATGAATACATAAAAAATAAAAACAAACCTCAGCTTTACACTTCTGAATATTATCAATCCTTGGACTTGATGAGCGAAATAGATATAGAGAAATTTATACATAAGCATCCTATAGAAATAAATAATGGTGCAATTACTAGTGGAAAACACAGGGTTTCAGCGATGATTGGCAGGGTGTTATCAAATGAAAAATATATTCCCTTATGGGCTATATTTAAGAAATATGAAGAAAGGTAGGGGGGGTGAATTTTAGATGATTAACGCTCCAAAAATATCAATTGTAACTGTTGTTTACAATGATAAAAAACATTTAGAAAAGACAATTAAAAGTGTCATTAATCAAACTTATGATAATGTTGAGTATATTGTTATTGACGGGGGGTCAACAGATGGCGCAATTAATATTATTAAAAAATATGAATCTAAAATTTTCCACTGGGTGAGTGAGTCTGATAATGGTATTTATGATGCGATGAATAAAGGCATTAATTTGGCAACTGGACAGTGGATTAACTTTATGAATGCAGGCGATATTTTTTATTCTAGTGAGACCCTTCAAGAGGTGTTTTATAATCAACAGTATGAAGCGGAAATTATATATGGTGATTATTTGGCTGATCATGGTTATTTTACAGAGAGGGTGGCGGCTAAAAATATCAGCCAGTTGTGGCAGGGAATGGCCTTCTGCCATCAAAGCGCTTTTATTAGCACACAATACCACAAGAAAAATAAATACAGCTTACGTTATTCAATTTCTGGCGATTTTAATTTTTTTTATGAAGCATTTCAAGGTGGAACAAGGTTTCAATATTTTGAGAAAATAGTTTCTATTTTTGCATGTGATGGCATATCGAGTGTTGTGGGGGCAGGAGCGGGCAGGCAAAATCTCAGAATTATTAATAATTACGGTTATAGCATAGGGCATAATTTTTATTATTTGTTCAGGTTTTCGTATCAAATTATAAAAAGATTTCTAAATCTTTTTTCATTCAATCATGTCAAATAATCAATGAACACCCCTATTGCAATTATTGTTCTGACAAAGGATGAGCCTGAGTTTTTAAAGAAGACAGTTGATGGAATTATAGATAGAACAGGCTATCCTTATGAACTGTTTATTGTTGATAATAATTCCACTTTAAATAAGCAAAGAATTTTATTAGATACATACAAGAAAAATGGACTGGTTCATGTAATCTTTAACAAAAAAAATCAGTGGGTTTTGGGCTTTAATAAGGCTATAGATATCATCAATACCAGAGCTGATTTATCGTTAGACTATATAGTACTTACTGATGGTGATATTGTTGTACCAAGTCCTGTAGATGAGGTGTGTTGGCTAGAGTATCTCAAGCAAAAAATGGATGGAAATGTTACAGTTGGCAAGCTCGGCTTGGCGCTTGATTTAAGTTTTATTAAAAGAAAAAAAGAATTCTCTAAGACTTATACAGAGCACTTAGAGTATATGAGAGGGCCTGTTGTAGATGGCTTAATTATTGCACCTGTTGATACCACCTTGGCGATTTATCGAAAAAACTTATTTGTTATGGATGAATTTAAAATGCTTCCAGGGCACGCCTCATTAGTAAAGCCATATTATTACATTTGCAAAACTGGCTTTACTTATCAGGCTGAGCATTTAGGATGGAAAAATTATGAAAAGCCCAATAAAAAACAGACAGAAGATAAAATAATTTGCTTTACCAAGTATGCTGGATATGTTGATCCAGTTATTTTGGATAAAATAAGTATGGAAGTTCGATATTTTTATAAGGTATTTAGACATGTATATAGGGCTTATTGGCTTTTAAGAGTTATTTTTTACTGGGCACTGTATATTGCGCCAAAATTTCCAAGAAATTTGAATGAAATTCAGTCTGGGCGTAGATAAATGAAAAAATATATAAATACATCAGGCCTGACTAATAGTAGTATCTTATATATAGGACCAAAGTTTTTCGATTATGAGTTGGAAATTAAGAAAACATTGGAAGAGTTGGGCGCAAGTGTCGATTTTTATGATGATAGGCCTAAGAATAATTTTCTAACAAAAGCTCTGATTAGGCTAAACTTAAAATCCTTTATAAGGGCTAATATTGATAGATATTACAAGACAATCTATAGTGATGTTAAAGATAAAAATTATAATTATGTGTTTGTAATTTCCCCTGAAACACTTGACTATCGAAAGTTACAGAAGATTAAAAATCTTCAAGATAAAGCAACTTATGTGCTATATATGTGGGATTCTTTTAAGGTTAAAAATAGCTTCAACCTTATAGAGCTGTTTGATAAAGTTTTAACTTTTGATAGTCAAGATTCTGAAAAATATAATATTGAATTTTTGCCTTTGTTTTATATAAAAGGTTATGAAAATGTTAGAAAGCCTGATGTGTATAAGCATGATGTCTGTTTTATGGCAACTGCACATAGCGACAGATATAAGATAGTGCAAAATATAAAAAGACAGTTAGATGGCTGGGGTTTAGAAATATTCTCTTTCTTGTATTTACCAAGTAAAGTCATATACTGGATACGGAAATTATTTGTACCGAGGTACCGTTATGGTAGTGTAGGTGATTTTTCATTCAACTCTTTGAGCCAGAAAGAAATTGTTGGTGTTGTTGAGCAGTCAAAAGCAGTATTAGATATTAATCATCCTTTACAGCACGGTTTAACTATGAGAAGTATTGAGACTTTAGGGGCTAAAAGAAAATTCATCACAACTAATGAAAATATTAGGAATTATGAATTTTACAATGAAAACAACATATTGATTGTTAATAGAAAAAATCCAATAATAAATAGAAGCTTCTTAAATAAAGAGTACACAGTGTTAGATGCAGGTATTTATGAGAAATATGCGTTAAGAACTTGGCTGACCAAGGTGTTTGACTGTGAAATTAATTACTATGAGTAATAAGTTAAACGTACTGATAACAGGGTCGAGTGGCTTTATAGGGGGAAGGCTGGCCACTGAACTATCTAGTAACAAGGGTGTTAATATATTAAAATTTGTAAGAGGTGACGGCCTAGATGAATTGCAAGATTTGATTATTCAAAGTGATTTCATTTATCACTGTGCCGGGGAAGTGAGACCTGATAGTAGCAATAGCGACCTAGAGAGCTCTAATGTTGGTTTGACGCAAGCAATGTGTCAATTTTTAGAAGATAATAATAAGAAAATCCCTATACTACTGCCATCATCAGTTCATGCTGTTTCACCTAAAAATGAATATGGAAGAACAAAAAGAGAGTCGGAAACTATAGTGGAAGGTTACTCTAAACGGAATCATGTTCCATGTTATATATATAGGTTGCCCCATATATTTGGAGAAGAATGTAAGGCAAACCATAATTCAGGAATAACAACGTGGATCTATAATAGTATTAATAATTTAGATATTTACATCGTAGATAGAGATATAAAAATGCGTTACGTTTACGTGCAAGACTTAGTGCAGGAGTTTGTTAGTAAGCTAGATATGCAAACGTCTGATTTGTATCTTGAGGCAGATGCGTATTATGATACAACTTTAGGTGAAGCCTTTGATTATATAAATGAATTTAAAGAAAATATTGATAATAAAAACTTTATTGTAATAGGCGATGTTTTTAAAAAAAAATTGTTTGATGTTTATAAATGGTATTCCAATCAGCTGTGATCTTTAAGAAAATATCTGGAAGTATAGAAAATGACATTATTAAACTATTTTTTGTTGAGAGGAGGGTGGCGTCTCGACTTTGGGAGTAGATTAAAAAAATCAGCTTTAAATTTATCATAAAGGTAAAATTAGTCTGTTCTATTTATTTATTACTATCTTGGAAATATTTTTAACCACTTTTATATTGTCTTTGGTCTTTTCCGCCCTGATTGTTGTCTTGGCCCATAAAAAACAGTGGCTTTTAAACCAGCATGACTTGGCTGGAGTGCAGAAGTTTCACCATGAGCCTACGCCACATGTGGGTGGATTGGCGGTTTTTTTGAGCTTTGTTTTAGGTAGTTTTTTATTGCCGGTTGAGGCTCAACGTGTTTTACAGCCTATATTATTAGTTTCGTCTCCTGTGTTTATTATCGGCTTGATTGAAGACTTTAGTGCAAAAGTATCGCCTTTGTGGCGGTTACTGTTTATTTTTCTCTCTCTGAGTGTTAGTTTTTTTTATTTGGACATTGGTGTGCACTCACTAAGTTTTGATTGGATAGATACTTTACTTTCTTATTCGATTATTGGCTTGATATTTACATTATTGGTAGTGGGTGGTGCAGTTAACGCACTAAATGTGATTGATGGCTACAACGGCCTAATGTCGGGTTATGCCATGTTAGTCTCAATGGCAATGGCAATTGTTGCTTACCAGTTGGGTGATGATTTGATAGTGCAACTAAATCTGCTTTTAATTATGTCTCTTTTGGGGTTTTTTTTACTTAACTTTCCATTCGGAAAATTGTTTATGGGCGATGGTGGTGCGTATTTTGTCGGTTTTATGCTTTCAATGATCGGTCTGGCGTTTGTTAGCAGGCATGATGAAATTTCTAACTGGTTTGTCTTAGGTTTGCTTATGTATCCTATGTATGAGTTGTTGTTTAGTATTTATAGAAAGAAAGTAATTGAAGGCACGCTTGCCAGCCAACCAGATGGTTTTCACTTGCATATGTTGGTGCATAGGCTTGTTGTTGTAAATAGCCCAAAAGCTAACAAAGTAATGGATAACAGTAGAACATCACCATTTTTTTGGCTATTGTCTTTGGTTGGCATTATTCCCACGGTATTTTGGTATGATGATAAGCTGGCACTAATAGGATGGGCGTGTATGTTTATGGTGGTTTACACAATCATCTATTTTTATATTAGCTCGAAGGCGC
>Ga0181562_10000536_pt1 | contig 31095 bp, 52 predicted proteins | sample 011ome_26_FD_139344 | JGI IMG/M metagenome (GOLD analysis project Ga0181562, IMG submission 139344) | Coastal salt marsh microbial communities from the Groves Creek Marsh, Skidaway Island, Georgia - 011511BT metaG (megahit assembly) | ecosystem: Environmental > Aquatic > Marine > Intertidal...
GATGCTTAACACACGCCCGGGTGTTGGCAATGATAAACTAGAGGGCAGAGAAAAATACGAAGGTGTTTATATTTTTAGCAATGGAGCAAACTAATGACTAAGCAAATTTATATCCGCGGACATAATTATGGCGGAGAAATGACTATCGGAGAAGTTACAAAAGAGTTTGTTGAATACTGGCAACCTATTTGTAAAGAAGATGGCGACAGTCGTCTTGTTGATCACCTAATGGCACTAGAGTCTTGGAACGATACACCCGAGGAAGAAGAAGGATTTGATAAAGACAGTCCTGCAATTTATCCTGAAGACGAAGAATGGAACGCTTGGCATGACTGTGATGATATTCATCATGACAACAGTGCAAACGGTACAGAACTTTGGGCATTTCCAATGACTGTGGGAGAACATGGACAACCTGAATATGAATGGGAAGAGCGTGTTGAGTTAGAACCACATCAGTTATATGGTCGTGAAATGTATACACAAGATATGCATGTAGCTGATCATGAAGATGATAACAGTGTGCCTGTGCTTGTTTTTTACAGTAGCGAAAAGGGAGAGTTTGGCGGATGGACAATTGATCTCGAGGACGATGAAGAATTTGATCCCAAAAAAGTAGCTGTTAGTATTGTTGAAACTGACCATGGAGACATGGTAGAACGATTATTTTATGATAAAAAAGAATACGAATGCGAATATGATTGGTGTGATAGTCGTGGTAAAGGCTACTATGCACACGTAGCATGGTTCAATAAACGATGGGAAGATCCGCATCTCAATGAGGGCGACGAGTATTGGGAAGACTGTTGGCTAGATTATGAGGCATCATTAGAAGATGAGTAGAGGACTATTAGATGTATATGCTGGGCCCATGTATGCAGGTAAAACTAGTAAACTATTACAGCGTGTACTTTGGTTAAATCATCAAAACAAAAAAGTATTAGTAATTAAGCCTGCAAAAGATAATCGCTACAGCGAGGATACAATTACTACTCATAATCAACTAAGTTATCCATGTATAAGTATTACTGACTTTGATGAAATAGAAGAACACTTTAACATCATGCCTTATAACTATGATACTGTGTGCTTAGACGAAGTACAGTTTATGGATACCAAATTAACACTAGAAGGTGTAGAAACTTGGTTACGTAGTGGTGTTAATGTAGTTGCTAGTGGACTTGATCAGGACAGCCGAGGCATACCTTTTGAAACAACTAGTCAACTTCTAGGACTTGCAGATTGCATTGAAAAGATCAAAGCAGTATGTACAGTGTGCGGTAAGCCTGCAACTAAAACATATAGAATAAAGGCAAGTGGTGATCGTGTTCAAGTAGGTAGCATGGGCATGTACGAACCAAGATGTCTTGAACATTGGGAGCCAAAATAATGTTAACACAATTAATCAGTAATAACATAGATGTTGTTATAGGAAACTTAGTGTTCTGGCCCGTGTACATTTGGATATGTACTATACCAGAACGTATGTTTGATATGGTGATTAAAAATGCCTAAACAAACTGGATCAAATAGTTGGACAATTGAAGTTCAAGAGAACGGCGAAACAAAAGAATTGTTTGTCGAACTGCCGCCTGAAATGCTTAACCAAGTTGGATGGGATGACGGAGACACATTGCTCTGGGAAGAATTAGATCATGGTGCCTGGAGTATTACAAAGAAACAAGACACTGAATATCCAGTTGACCCTGACGATACAAAAGGTACTCGAATGGATGATTCATATTATTACTTTAAGAAAGATGATAAGAAATGAAAATAGGAGTGATAGGTTGTGGATTTGTGGGTGCTACAGTTGCTAACTATCTAGAAAAGCATCTAGTAGAAGTACACAGAGTCGATCCTAAATACAACGATACAACAGTTTTTGATATTAGAGAAACATGTGAAGCATTTATCGTTTGTGTACCTACGCCTGAAGGCAAAGATGGTGTTTGTGATGATAGTGCTATTGTACGAGTTATTAATCAATTGGATACACAAAAACCTATACTTCTTAAAAGCACAGTTACGCCTGACCTTATGCGTGAGTACCCAAGTAATGTAACATACAATCCTGAATTTTTACGAGCGTTACACGCAGAGAAAGACTTTGAAAATCAAGAGATGTTTATACTAGGCGGTGAGGATCAAGAACAAACAACGTTTTGGAGTAACTTGTTTAGCCACCTAAATACAAAAGTAGTTGTAACAAATAGAACTACAGCCAGTATGATCAAATATACACACAATGCATGGTTGGCAACCAAAGTTGCATTCTTTCATGAGTTATTTGAAAATGCACCCAAGGATATGAACTACAGTATGTTAACTAGTACACTAGCACAGATGAAAAACATTGGACCAAGTCATATGATGGTACCCAGTGATGCAGGAACGCTAGGATATGGAGGTCATTGTTTTCCTAAGGATGTAAAGGCATTGACAAATACAATAGATCATAGTATACTGGAACAAACTATAACAACAAACAAACGTTTGAACAAAAGGAGTGTGTTATGAATAGTAAATTAGATGGCCCATTTGTGTCTGCATTTGAAAGTGATACTGATGGTGTTGTAAAACAAGAACTTGTTACATACAGAAAGCGTGGTAATATGCTTGTTAAAGAAGTAACTACACGTCAGTTTAGTGCAGATGGCAGTGACTGGCACGATACATCAAGCGTACAACCATTAGTAGAGGTTACAAATGGCTGAACCAGTAGATCCAAGTAAAAAACATTTTTACATTAGTCTTGTAAAAAGTGCAACACGTATTGCAGGCTGTGTAGTAGCACTGGCTACAGGTAGTTGGGGATGGCTAGCCGTAGGTTTACTTGTTGCAGAAATATTAGGCATTGTGGAGGAACTATGAAACTACACTATAGCGAAGCATTTTATTCAGTACAAGGTGAAGGCAAATATGTAGGAGTACCTAGCGTATTTTTACGTACATTTGGTTGTAACTTTCGTTGTATGAATTTTGGATTAGGCAGAGATGAACCTATGCGTGATGCTAAACAAAAAGCAGGCGTTATACACAATCAAGAAGTAATGGGCTTACTAGATCAGAAAGTACATGAAAATACAACAGTGTTCGAAGACTTGCCTATTATACACACAGGCTGTGATACATATGCAAGTATCTATCCTGAATTTAAACACTTAAATAAAAGAGCAACTGTTGACGAAGTTGTAGAACATCTATTGAGTTTGACACCCAATGGTAAATGGGTACAAGACAATGGACAAGATGTACACTTAATAATGACTGGCGGCGAACCGTTGTTGGCGTGGCAACGACTGTACATAGAATTATTTGAACACCCACGTATGCAGGATCTAAAAAATGTTACATTTGAAACAAACACTACACAACCTTTACATGACGACTTTTACGACTATCTCAACAATCAAGACAGATTTGAAGTCACTTGGAGTTGTAGCCCTAAACTCTCCATTAGCGGAGAACCTTGGGATACTGCTATCAAGCCTAGTGTTGCTCGCGAGTATGCTGCTGTTGATGGTAGCTCTTTGTATTTCAAATTTGTTGTTGCTGATCGTACAGACATTGATGAAGCTGGCAGAGCTGTTGATGAATATCGTGCGGCAGGCGTGGAATGTCCTGTATACCTTATGCCGTTGGGCGGTAGGAGCGAAGAGTACAACCTCAACGTCCAAGAAGTCGCAGACATCTGCATGGAAAGAGGGTGGAGGTTTACACCCCGATTACACATCAGCCTCTTTGGCAATGCGTGGGGAACGTAGTGAAAAATTAGATCGTGCTATGAGAGCACCGATTAACCCCAACAAACTCAGAGACAAAGGATTATAAATGCCATATCACACTAGTGCAAATTTATTTGAAGTAGGCGACTTTATTAGTCACGCAGGTCTACCACTGCCTTGGAAGATCGAATGCGATGCTATTAGACCAGAATGGTGGGACGGATTAGCACGTATGATTATGGACTATCAAACAGAACCTTTTAGTAAAGTAGTTGGCATTCCAAGAGGTGGATTACCATTACAAGGCGCAATGGAAAAGTATGTAACACCTGGCGATCATCCTTGGATGGTTGTTGATGATGTGTACACAACTGGTACTAGCTTTAGAGAATTCTGTACAACCAAACAAACAATGCATGCTTACAAGTGGTGTATTTTTGCACGTAAACCACTGGTAATAGATGAACCACATGACGTAAGAGCATTGTTTACTATGCCCGCTAAATAATTATAGAGAAAGCTATGTTAGACAAACTCAAGAACATTTTTAATAAAAGTAAAACAGTAGAAACTAAAGAACAAGCAGTTGGTCCATGGGTTAAGGTGATCGAAGTACACTTTGATAAAGATAACCCGCAACGTGGATATTTTGAACTGGATTGGAATGACGACTTTGTTGGATTACTAGGCGAAGCTGGTTATGCCGGCGCTACCCCCGAAGCAATTGTCGACTTATGGTTTAACGACTTATGTCGTAGTATTATACTAGATCAAGAGTCGGGCGAAGGCAATGTTCAATAATAATCAGATTGAAGAATTAGTAGAACTACTGAGTACACTAAACAGCGATACTAAAATTTATTTTGGCTGTGATAGTGTAAGAACAATCAAGAAAAACATTTGGTATGCACGTTATGCAACTGTTGTTATCGTACACAAAAACGGTAATAAAGGTTGCCGTTTGTTCAGTCATGAAGATACGCTGATAGATTATGATACAAAATATAATCGACCACGTATGCGGCTAATGAATGAAACTATTAAAGTGTGCGAAGCATATGTGCAACTTGCACCATTTATAGATGAATTTGATTGTGAGATACATTTAGATATTAACACAGACCCACAGCATGGTAGTAGTTGTGTAGCAAAAGAAGCTGCTGGGTATGTCCTAGGTATGACTGGGCTAGAGCCCAAACTCAAACCACAAGGGTTTGCTGCCAGTTACGGCGCAGATGGAGTTGCCCACGGGCGTAGTCAGAGATTTATAACAACATGAACGAATCACCAAAACTAATATTACTATCAGACATAATAGAACAAAAAGTTCGCAAAGAACGTGAGCTAGACTTTTATCAAAAAGAACTAGAAAAACTACAAGAGAAAATGTATTGGCTTAGACGTGAGATTGGATTAAACGAAACTATCATTGATATTATCAAAAATGACAATGTAGTAGACTTTAAAGAAAATATGGAAAAGAGACTTATCGATGATAAATAAATCGATGACATAAAGTACGCTCAATTTTTTTTGAGCAAATTTTTTTTAGGTTGAAAGAAGGAAAAAAAATGACACAACTAATAAATCCAACAAAATTTACAAACACAGTGGGCCTTTTGAGGTCCTTTTTTTTAGACAAAGGTTTCGAAGAAGTACACACTCAAAATAGACTAAGCATACTTGCCGCATGTGAAGATCCGTTCAATGTAGCAACTTATAACTATGCAGGCAATACTTGGCCGTTGCCTCAAACAGGGCAGATGTGGTTAGAACATGAATTATTAAGTAGCCCCGATAGTAAGGGGTTTTTTTGTGTCAGCACAAGTTATAGACAAGAACCAAATGCAATACCAGGTAGACATGACATTATCTTTCCAATGTTTGAATTTGAGATGCCAGGCAGTGTAGATGATCTTAAAGCAATGGAATATGAACTGTGTGACTACTTGGGCTTTGATCCGCTAACAGAAAAAACATACAGAGAATGGCAACAACATTGGGGACTGAGTGCTGATACAGAAATGGAAGCAGAACATGAGCTAGCAATGGAAAGAAGTTTTGGCAGTTGCTTGATCACAGACTTCCCAGAACTAACAAGTCCTTTTTGGAACATGGCACGTAACGACGATGGCGAAACTGCAAAGAAAATGGATGTCATCTTAGGTGGTATGGAAACTATCGGATCGGCAGAACGTAGTTGTGATGTTGATATGATGCGTGATACATTCCACAGTATTGTAGACGGAGAGTATGCACAGTTATTATACAAACTGTTTGGTAAAGAACGTGTAGAAGCAGAACTAGAAGAGTTCCTCAAGTTTGACTTCTTCCAACGTGTTGGTGGCGGCATTGGTATGACAAGAATGATTGCGGCGCTGGACAAACAAGGAAAGTTTGCCCTAGCTGCATAACAGTTAATCCGGGGTGGTGAAATTGGTAGACACGCACGACTGTTTATCGTGTGGTAAGTAACTCGCAAAGTATTTACCGTGGAGGTTCGAATCCTCCCCCCGGAGCCAACTAATAAATATTTTAATGCAAGAATTTAAATCTAGTATTGAAAATTGGATCAACAACTTTTTAAGTAAACCATCGGCTACATTTAACAATTTACCGCCATGTCCTTTTGCAAAGAAGGCTTGGCAGGATAATGCTGTACACACACATTGGCTTAACGATACATTTGAGATCAAGTTAATTATCACAGCTGAACTAGAAAACTATACATATCATTGGCCCAAAGGCAAAGAAGTAGTAATACTAGGATTTGATCCCAATCGTATTTCACCACAAGAACTCAGCATCATAATCGACAACACATACAAATTATTAGATGACCGTGGATATATTGCACTAGAAGATCATCCCGATGAAGTAGAACAAGTACAGGATGTTGTACTCAATCAAGGCACTTACGGACTTGTACTAATACAACCCAAAGACAAACTAGACCTAGCCAGAGCTATGTTAGAAAAACAAAACTATTACAAAAATTGGACACCAAAATACAAACAAGAGGTTCAAACTCGTGAGTGATTTATATGCAAGATATAAGTTATCAGACACAAATTATCGTGTAAGCAAAAATGCTCAGTTGCTGAACAATCCTCCTTGTAAACTATTACAACAAATATACGACACATACTGCAAATACAAAAAGTTTGAAAGTGTTATGCCGTTGTTTGATGAAGACTTGTGTGCGCCACGCAGTGACATAATAGGATATTTTGATAACAGTAAACTAGTAGCGTTTAGTCATTACCATCGTTTCAATGATAAAAATGTCGAAGCAATACAATTTGCATGGGACTATGCAACTCCAAAACTACATTTAGGAATTAAAAGTTTACGCCATGAATGTGCTTATTACAAAGCTCAGGGTGTAGAATACATATACGTAGGACAAGCAGACGAATACAAAAAGAAAATTAATGGCTTTGAAATATGTGGATCTAGGTTTTAACTGGTTGACAAGTATAAATAAACATAGTATATTATAGTTAATAACAACAAAGGAACTTTAAATGTTACACACAGTCGGAACAGACAATTATGGTTGGTGCTCTAAGGAGGGCATGTTCTAGTGTGACGTAAAAGTTATTTTAGACATGGCCCTCTGTAGAAATACAGGGGGCTTTTTTTGTCGGTGAAGTGTTATGGTAGCACGGCGGTCTCCAAAACCGCAAGCGGGGGTTCGACTCCCTCCACCGATGCCAAGCGGGTATGCACAAGGTGTGTCGCCAGCCTTCCAAGCTGTGTAGTAGGGGTTCGATTCCCCTTACCCGCTCCAAAAACTCTTGACATTATTAATGAATACTGTTAGTATATACACAATAGCAATCGAGGACAATACATTGACATATATCTTAGTAGACACAGCAAACATGTTTTTTCGTGCAAGACACGTAGTACGTGGAGACAGCATTGAAACAAAGATAGGCATGGCTTATCATATTATGTTTGCAAGTATTCTCAAAGCATACAGAGACTTTAATGGTAGTCATGTTGTGTTTTGTTTAGAAGGTCGCAGTTGGCGCAAGGACTTTTACGAGCCTTACAAAGCAAATCGCAAAGCAGCTCGTGATGCACTTACACCTAAAGAAGCAGAAGAAGATCAAGCATATTGGAATGCTTTTGATGAGCTTAAAACATTCTTAGACAAGAAGACTAACTGTACAGTATTGCAACACGCAAACTGTGAAGCAGATGACTTTATTGCTCGTTGGATACAAAATCATCCTGATGATGAACATGTTATTGTTAGCAGTGACAGCGACTTTTATCAGTTGCTCACAGACAAAGTTACACAGTACAATGGCATTACTAATCAACACATTAGACTAGATGGTATTGTAAACGACAAAGGCAAGCCTGTGATTGACAACAAAACTAAAGAGCAAAAACAAATTGGTGACCCTGCTTGGTTGTTGTTTGAAAAGTGTATGCGAGGCGATAGCAGTGACAATGTGTTCAGTGCATTTCCTGGTGTACGTAAAAAGGGTACCAAAAACAAAGTTGGACTACTGGAAGCATTTGCTGACAGAGACAACAAAGGCTTTAATTGGAATAACATGATGCTACAGCGTTGGACAGATCACAACGGAGAAGAGCATCGTGTGTTGGACGATTATCAGCGTAATGTTACGCTTATCGATCTAACTGCACAACCACAAGATATTAAACAAGCATTAGACGAAGCTATTACAACACAGGTACAAAAAGTTCCTGCGAGTATGGTAGGCGTACACTTTATGCGCTTTTGTGGTTTACATGATCTACAACGACTCAGTGATAATGCTGAAGCACACAGTGAATATTTGAATAGCGCATATTAGTAATGGGTAAATACTTACAAGCTAGAGAAGTTGTAGAAAACAGTTTCTGGATAGTAGAGAGCAAGGGAACAAAAGTTGGCACTCTACGCAATAAACCAGAGGGTTATGTTTTTTATGAGAACACAAGCCGCACAGAAACTGTTTTGGATAATCTAGATAGATTTCGTTTTGAAAAACAAAAAATTAAAAAGACTGTAAACGCATCTACAAATGGCTATCCCACTAACGTTGATACTGTGTACAACGAACAGCTACAAGATACAGTGCCGGTATACACTAAAACCGCCACAAGTCAACAACATTTTGCGGCTGGATACTGGGGGATATTATTTCCACACGGATGGAGGCCAAGTTTCTGTCCTAGACTAAAAACATTGCAGGACTATCCGTATATAGGACCTTATACCAATGAAGCGGACATGTACCTTGCAATGAAGCGAAGGGTACAAGAAGATGAAAAAGCTATTAAGTTTACTACTGCTAGTGCCAGTGATAGCACAAGCACAACAGGCTAATCCTGATGACCAAAAAATGTTTATAGCTAGACAGTTTTGCGGACCATTTATGGATGTTTTAAAAACTCCAGAGAAATGGAAAGAAGGCATGTTGTTTACAGGAGATGGAGTAAGTTTCGAAGCACGTACAGGACAACCATATCAAGCTGGTGCGTTTTTCTTTGTGAATCAAGAAACAGGTACATGGAGTTTAGTAAACGTATACGGAGACGGAATGGCATGTATGGTTCAAACTGGAAGAAATTTTAAACCTTATGTTGGTGGACAACCTTGGGATAAAAAACCAGAAAAGCAATTAACACCATGACATGGATACTCACATTTATATATTTTTACGAAGCAGAGCCGTATGTAATAAAGTACGGAACATACGAATCAATGAACGATTGCTTCTTTGCTAGAGAAGCATTAGGTCAAGAACAAAGTGGTCAAGGAGGATACTTTCCGCCAGGGCAACAAGCAATCTGTATACAAATGCCAACGTCTACCTAATCAAGCTCATTCTATGCTGTTTTAACTAAATACATTAAAGCAGTAGAGAATGAGGGAAATATGGCCAGACCAAAACCAAAGATACTAATGGAGTTCACAGACCCCAAAAGTTATCGTAGTGAACAAATACTTCATGCAGATGCTATATATGCAGTATTTCACGACAACAAACCAATTAATTTGCGAAGCTTAAACAGCCTTGTAAACTTTCCAGGACCTAAATATAAAAAAGTAAGTTTTAGCAACAGCGGACATGCATTTAATTTGGCTACCAGACTTAATAAGTTATTCAAAACAGATAAGTTTACAGTGGTAAAATTATTGCAAGGCGAAACAATAGTAGAAGATGATGGTGAACAAGGAATGGTATAAAACTATACTAGAGCATGCTCAACGTACTCGTCCACACACTACACTAAAGGATCTGTTTAAAAACTATAGAAACGACACAGGGCTCAGCTTAACCAAGTTGGGCCTTCATGTTATTTGTGGTATGGATATCGAACGTGAAGAGTTTCCACTTCCCAAGATCAAAATTACTCCACGTATAAGACTATTGTTGGATAGATATATGCAATATCCTTATTACTTTGATGCTAAATGGCTAGTGTTGTTTAGCACAGAAGATCGTATATTCTATAAAATGTATGGCAAAAATTGGCAAAGTTTTATAGAACATATGGAAGAAAATATGTAAAAAAGATAAAAAAGTTGCAGAAAAAGGTTGACACCTAGACGTCTTGGTGCTATATTATATGTGTAAGTTAGATAAAACGGAGACGCAAATGTTAGACCAAACAGTAAAATTTGAAGATGTTGATGCTTTTGAACTTGAGATTGAACACTATAATGATCTTAAATGGCAACAAGGCTATGAAACTTCATGGAGTATGGACAACGGCATTATGAACCTTGAGGATGCGATTTTTACTAACAAGCCTCGAATTGTTTCATACAAAGTAATTAGCCACATGGGTGATAGTCTTGCTGATGTTGAATGGCAAACATTTACTTGCATGGCAAAAGATGGTACAGTTGGTGGACTTTGGGCCGCGGCTGAGAGTTGTTTTAAGCAAGCAAAACTTGCACTAGGCGACTGGCACTACTTCATTGAAGACTTTACAGTGCTAGATGATGGAAATTTAGAATTAGTAACTGGCTCTTAAAAGGTTGACACAGAATTTTAAGATGCTAAACTGTACATATAGTTAGAAACAACCCCAGGAGTAAAAACTATGTCACAAGAAACACAAACCCGCACAGTTACACTTGCAGAACTTAAAAAGTATGCAATGCATAACTTTAAAAAACAACGTCCGATGTTTGTTTGGGGACCGCCAGGTATTGGTAAGTCCGAAACATTCGAACAGATCAAACAAGACTATATTGACCGAGGTCAAACATGTCATTTGATCGACGCCCGTTTGGCACTTTGGGATCCGACTGACCTTAAAGGTTATCCTTATTTTGACCAAACTGCTAACAAAATGCGTTTTAGTGCGCCTGACGAACTCCCAGATGAGGAGATGGCTGCACAATACGATATAATTATTCTTTTCCTCGATGAGCTCAACGGTGCAAGCCCTGCAACACAAGCGGCTGCATATCAGTTGATTCTCAATCGTGCAATTGGCAAATACAAGCTACCAGACAACGTAGTAATTGCAGCCGCTGGTAACCGTGACACAGACAAAGGTGTTACGTATCGTATGCCTAAGCCGTTGGCTAACCGTTTCCTACACTACGAAGTACGTGTTGACTTCAACACTTGGTTCGATTGGGCTGTTAAAAATAATGAACACCCAGATGTAGTTGGTTACCTGAGTGTGTTTAAGAATGACCTTTACAACTTCGATGCTGGTAGCAACGAGCGGTCGTTTGGTACACCACGTAGCTGGCACTTTGTATCAGAGACAATCGCTGATGTAGAAGACTTTACCGAAGAAGAAGTAACTGATATGGTTGCCGCAGGTATTGGTGAAGGACTTGCTCTCAAGTTCAAAGCACACCGTGAGGTAAGTGGACAGTTGCCTAATCCAACAGACATTTTGGATGGTAAAGTAAAAGACCTTAAAACAGATAACATCAGTGCAAAGTATGCTTTGACTACTGCACTATGTTACGAGCTTAAAGAAGCATTTGCCAATGATGATAATGGCAATGTAAAATTTGATAACTTTCTAGAGTTTATGACTAAGAACTTCGAAAGTGAAATGGTTGTGATGGGTGCCACAGTTGCTCTTAGCAAATATGGTATCCGTCCAAAGTTCAATCAACTTAAAAACTACAAGCCATTCATTCAACAGTATGGCAAGTTGATTGAGCAGGCATAGGCAACTATGCTTCTGGGGGATAGTAGGGTCTTTAATGGCCCTACTATCATTTTAAAGGTTGACAACTATTCAAGATATGTTACTATATAAGTATAGCAAAGAACACAGGAGTGACTATGACAGACTTTGATAATGCACACGACAAGTTGGTTGCCGCACGTATTAAGATGCTTTTCAACCAACCTTTCTTTGGCAACATTGCATGTCGTTTAAAATTAGTCGATGTAACAGACGAGGGCTGGTGCTCTACAGCGGCTACAGACGGTCGTCACTTTTTCTACAATCGAGACTTTGTTGACAGTTTAAGTGTTCAACAAACTGTGTTTCTTGTAGGACATGAAATTGGACACTGTATATACGAACACTTCCTGCGTGTAGAAGGCAGAGACAAACAATATTGGAACATGGCAGGTGACTATAAAATCAACGGCATGTTGTTCCGTGAGAAGATCGGCGAGATGATTGATCAAGTAAAAATTTGTTTTGATGTTAAATACTGCGGCGACGAGTGGTATACTGAAAATGTATATGATGATCTTAAATCCAATCAAGCACCTATCCAAGCTACACTTGATGTCCATTTAGACATGGAAGGTGAAGGCGAAGATGGTAAGTCTGCCGCAAGCGGTGACGGAGAAGATCAAAACGGTAACAGTAAAGGCAAAGGCAAAAAGCCTACTATCTCAAAAGAAGATGCTAAGGCTATCTCAGACGAGTTGAAGAATGCTGTAATACAAGCGGCACAAAGTGTTGGTGCTGGCAATGTTCCGGCAGAGATTTCACGTATGGTAAGCCAGCTTACAGAACCTAAAATGGATTGGCGTAACTGGATTCGTGCAACACTTGAAAGCACACTCAGCAACGATTTTACTTTTATGCGTCCTAACCGCAAAAGTCAGTTTAATAACGTAGTACTGCCTAGTATGCAAAAGGATGAGAAGATCGATATTTGTATTGCACTAGATGCTAGTGGATCAATTGGACAAGCTGACTGCACAGACTTCCTAAGCGAAGTACAAGGCATTATGGAACAGTTTGGTAGCTACAGAATCCGTATTTGGAGTTTCGATACTAGTGTATATGCATACGATGAGTTCACAGATGACGATGGCCGTAGCATTGAAGAGTATCAAATTGTTGGAGGCGGCGGCACTGACTTTATGTGCAACTGGCACTTTATGGAACAAGAAGGCATTGATCCTGATCAGTTTATTATGTTTACAGATGGCGAACCTTGGAGAGATTGGGGTATTGAAGGTTACTGTGATACACTATTCTTAATTAAAAATCGTTACAGCAAACCAGTTGCGCCATTTGGACAGTCTATCTACTATGAAGAACAAGCACAAAAGAAAGCAGCATAAAATGAATATTGAAACAATCACTCCCGGGAAAAGTTATACCTGCAAATTTGTTAAACGCAATATACCATTGGATAGACATGGCAGACCCGGTGGTATGCTGAGTTTGGCAGACTTGCCCATCGAACGATACGGCGATTATACTAGCCAAGGCGAATTGAGTGCTAGAGACACCAATACACGACTGGTTGAAGTTGTAGAAAACAACACCAACAAGACGTTTGTTGTGGGTTTTGATGATGTATGGGATCTAGTTGAGGCATAAGTAAATGCGTATTGTTGAACAAAAGAATAGCTTGAGCGAAGAAGATCTTGAATGGATCAGAAGCACTGATACAATTAAGAAGATGCTCAAGCAAAGAATTGTAGTGGAGTTCGATACAAATCCAGATATTGAAACTATAGATTTTAGTGGTACACGTGGCTTTTATTTGATTAAGAGTTTGGGTCATAAAATTTATCAGTTCTGGTTTGAAGAGAATGCAGACTATGAAGATTTTCGTGCTAATATTTTAGCATATAAAATGAGCAGTACTCAAATCAAAGATGATAAATAAGTACGTATATAATAATTTCGTTACAATAGGAGTTTATAATGAGCGAAGAACAAAACATTGAAACAACAGAAGCAACTGAAGCACCAGCGCAAGAAGAAGCGGTACAACTGGGTGTTGCAGATCTTCAAAATGCGGCACAAGTAATTGACGCCGCAGTAAGTCGCGGTGCATTCCGTGCAAACGAAGCAGCCCAAGTTGGTGCTGTTTACAACAAACTTGAAGCGTTTATCAAAAGTGTAGCAGACGCTCAAAAAGCCCAAGAAAATGCAGAAGCGCCAGCTTCTGAGTAAGGAGTAATCCAATGGCAAATTTAAAACACATTGGCCAAGTAGCTAATACTGGTCAAAAGTGCATCGTAGTTTTTAGAGAAATGTACGATGAAAACGGCGGTGTCGTCGATGGTAACCATTGTCTGGTAGTTGAAACAGAACGACTGCCAGATATGGAACACGATGATCTCGCTAGACTTGTAGAGTCTGATTCAGCGCAAGAGGCCAAAGAGTTTTACGAAGTGTTACATCGTAACTTGTTTAGTGATGGAACAAGCATGCTTCCTAAACTGAGAAATATGGGATATCTAAGAAAATATCCTACTTCACAAATTCATTTAACACCTAACTCACACACGTCAGTTAAGTTAAGTGAAGTCAATGAAGTTCTTAGAAAGCAAGCAAGTGGTATGAGTCCACGTGATATTCAAAACACAATGGTAGATGATACTGACTCTGCTCCTCGCAATCACACAAGTTTAAGTCCAAGTCAAACTATTGACCAAGCAGTTCCTACAACAGAAGATGCAATGGACGATACTGCACTAGCAAAAACAATGCTAACGCAAGCTGACACTTATGAAGCAGAAGTCACACGCCTTCGCGAAGAAGCCTATGCAATGGCACCTGACTTGAAACCCAAGCGTGGTCGCCCTAAAAAGGCTACCGTCGATGCCAATACATAAGCGTGACAGGAACTTTCAAAGAATAGTAAGTGAACTTGAAATAAAAACTGTACCAACGGAATATGTGCAAACACTTGCGTTGGTATGTGAAAATGGCGACAGGATCTCTTTTTATGGAGAAGACTTAGATGACTACTCTGACGGAGATGTTGTCGCCACTCTTATACAACTTGTAGAAAACAACAATGATCTAGTCAGTCCAGTGATTGACGTAGAAATAGTTATTGACTATACTAAGTTAGAAAAAGATGTCAATCAGAAAACGAAAGAATTATTAAAGAATGACAACCGTTAGACTTGTAAACTATAGTAAACCTACAGAAGAATTCGAAAAAGAAGGCATCAATGATGTCCAAGACTTGATTGCTTTTTGTGCAAGAGTAAGTAATCCTAGCGCACAAATCAACAGCGATACAAGTGCTAAACTAATAAAATACTTAATCAAACACCAGCATTGGTCACCACTTGAGATGGTCAATGCTGTACTTGAAATCAACACTACCAGAGATATTGCACATCAAGTTGTGCGACATCGTAGTTTTGCATTTCAGGAGTTCAGTCAACGTTATGCTAATCCTGCTGAGTTTGGTGATCAATTTGTTACCAGAGAAGCACGTCTACAGGATCACAAGAATAGACAAAACAGTGTGGAGATCGACAGCGAGGAAGATATCCATTATGCTTGGGCTGCCAAACAACAAGAAGTTATTGACAAAGCCAAAGAAGTTTATGACTGGGCGATTGCCGCCGGTATTGCTAAAGAACAGGCAAGGGTTGTGCTTCCTGAAGGCAATACCAAGACAAGACTTTATATGAACGGTACACTGCGCAGTTGGGTTCACTATATCGAACTCAGAGGTGCAAATGGAACTCAGAAAGAACATATGGAGATCGCTCATGCTTGTGCTAAAGTTATTAGCGAGATCTTCCCGTTAATGAATGAACTATGACACACGAGCAAAAACTCGAACATATGTTATCTCTGAAACGTGAGGTTGTAATACTCAAAGACATGTTACAGCCTCACGACACCGGACACATTCACACAACAATCAATATGTTAGAAAATCGCATCAAATGGTTGTACAGAGAAGTGTACAGTAGCGAGTCAAGAAATGATTAGTACTATTTTGTTAGGATATGTTGTGTACATGCTCATAGCATGGATTGGAATAACACAAGGATATCATAGATATTTCAGTCACGCACAATACCAAACAAACAACACAATTGAAATTATCATGTTATACTGCGGTCTTATATGCGGTGTTAGAAGCCCTTTAACATGGGCAGGTGTACATAGAATGCATCATGCATACAGTGACACTGAGCTAGATCCTCACTGTCCAAAACACCTAGGCAAATGGCGAGTATTTTTTAGCATGTATCGTGTAAGAACAATACCTCGCAAATTTATTAAAGACTTGTTGCATAACCCTCGGGTTATGTTTTTTCACAAGTATCGTTGGCAGATTTATATATGTCATCTGATAATTATAACCAATCTACATTTTCTATTATTTTGTGATCATTATATTTTAAGCGAATGGATCAGATGTTTATCTTTTCAAATTGTTTTACACGCAATGATATTTGCATTCAGTTACATTGGATACGGAGTACTAAACACATTCGGGCATAATTTACAAGGACCTGTAAACAAAATATGGATCAACTTAATTGCCCCGTTTGAAGGACAACACAGAGATCATCATGAAAGAAGCTATACTAAATCTTAGCACTGCAATACGCACACCAGTATTGCCAGAAGTAAAAGATACAATAAAACATATACCAATAGACTACGACGGTGTTGTGAAATACAACACCAATATTTGTGAGTGGCTCAAACCTGTGATCGATCTCAGCGACTACTATGTTTATCCACGCAATGGTATCACTGAAGGTTTAGATTGGTGGTATAATCGAGAATCCAGAGGCGTACACATGGACACAGGTGATTATCAATGGATTAGTCCCAGAGGTAACTTGTACGACGAAAGTGTAAAGTATCAAAGCATACCTAGCAGTATTGACGGAAACTGGCGAGAAACTACAGGCGAAATACTTGACCTTGCGTATGTGGGCAGTACAAGTATACAAAAGATTGAACATGATGCAGATATAGTGTTTTACAGTTTGAGCAAAAGTTTTGGTGTACGCAACATTAGAACTGGATGGATTTTTACACGTAACCCAGATGAAAAATTAGCAGCACTCACTCACAGTGCAAAATATTACAACTACTATGCTCACAGTGTTGCAGAAAATATTATAAGTAACTATGACATAGACTATGTTCACAAAAGATTACACAGTCAACAGTTAGATGTGTGCAAGCAACTTGATATCACAGCCAGTGACAGTGTATGGCTTGCTACCAGTACACACGATGATTACAGTAAATTTAGACGTAATGGAAATGTAGCAAGAGTCTGTTTAGCAGGAGTATATGAATTATGAGAAAACATCAATTACCAAGTATAGCTAATTTAAAATTAGATATTGATTTAAACAAATTGCAAGGAGAAATGGTTAGACTTGCAGAAAAGTTTGTAGATGTACGCACTGCAAATCCAATGTTGTGTGATAATCACATGGAACTTGTTAACAGTGTATACGATAATTTTGAACAAATTAATCTAACAACACCTAGTGAAATACTGCCTTACGAAGCAAGTATCAAAGAACGTATTAGGCGCAGAGAAGAACACCTGTACAATGTACCTACACCAGAATACACAGGCAGTTACTTTGAAGAAATCGTAACACAACTCAAAGCACCTGCGAGTCGTGTGCGTATTACAAAACTAGCACCAGGTAAAACTATTCCGTTTCATGTAGACTATGACGTGAACTATGCTGTTAGATGTATTGTTCCTATCTACGGAGATAAAAATGTTGTTAACTTGTTTAGACGTGACGGTGAACTAGAAGCATACAATTTACAAAACGGTAACGCATATTTTCTCAATATCGGTTATCCACATGCAGTTGTTAACATGAGTAAACATGCTAGAATTGCGCTGATGTTTAGTTTGGATGGTACAGATGATCTGGCGTCTCTCTGAGATAGATCCTTATATGGATGACATTCGTGCGCTGTTTGCAAAGAATGCAGATCACAAGCATGCACAAAATTACAGTGAATATCCGTTGTTTGAATACACCAGGTATGCTCGCATGGGTTGGGATCAAGGACGTATGGTATACTATAGTGCAGGCGTTGAGCGTCCAGAATACAACGGCAGTATTAGAGTAATATGTAGACACACCAGAGACAGGGACTATGACTTTGGAGGATATCGTGCAGACCTCCGCAGAGGATTGGACACACTTGATCAGCTTACTCAACGTGGACTCGAAATGGGTTACACAGATGTTTGGGTAAGCAGACAAGAGTCGCCTGAACTATTAGAATACTTTGCTCGTCACAGTAAATACACATGGCGTGTAACACACGAAACTATGCCAGGCAGTGAGAATTGGGATACAGGAGTACAATATCAGTATGTCTTACGAATACAAACTTAAACTTGTGCTATTAGCAAATCATATCGCACTTGTGATTGGATTAATATATGCTGACTATACATGGCTAGCTTTGAGCTTGGTGGGATGGATATTGTTTGGTAAAATAGGTGGAGAGATTGCACTACACAGATACTTGTGTCATAAAAGTTTTTCTACTACTGATTTTAAACACAAACTTCTTATTTGGCTAAGTGTATTCAATTGCTTTGGCTCTCCAGTTGCTTGGTGTGGAATACATAGAAAACATCATGCTAAAAGCGAAGGACCAGAAGATCCACACGGCGCACAACCAGGCTGGCGCATATGGAGTACATTCTGGGAACCATTTACGATTGAAAGAAAATATGTGGTTGATCTTGTTCGTGATCCTACTATTCGATTTGTACACAAGCATTACCTTAAATTATTGTTAAGCACGTATATGATTATTGCACTCGTAGATTGGCGCATATCTGTATTTTTAATCAGTGTACCGGCAGTTGTAACATTTCACAGTGCAGGACTTGTAAATGTTTTTTGTCATAAGTGGGGATACAGACATTATGACACACCTGATCACAGCACAAACAACACATGGGTAAATTTTATTACACTAGGCAGTGGACTACACAACACACATCATGCAAAGCCAATGGCATGGGACAATAGAATCAAATGGTGGGAAATAGATTTACCTGCTGTAATTATAAAATATTTTTTAATCGATGAATCAAAAACTCAAACTACTTGAACATATAGCTGAACAATACAATCACAGTCTAAGCCATTTTCTAGTGCCTACGTTCCAACGCAAAGGTGTAGAAGGGGTAGGCAGATTCAGTGACGAACATATTGCTCCAGATACACTGATTGCTGTTATAGGCGGCGTTATAGTAGATGATCCAGATCAAATGATATGCATGCCAATCGGAAATAAATTATACTTGCATCAAGCACATCATTTGTTTAGAGCTACAACAAATCACAGTTGCCGGCCCAATTGTCGTATGCGAGGATTCAATGAGTTAGTAAGTCTGTCAGATATAAAACCCGGACAAGAACTTACAATTGACTATGGAACTGTTAGTGTAGGTGAAGGACAAACTATTATTGATGAGTGTACATGCGGTAGTAAATATTGCAGAGGCACAATACGAACAGATGATTACAAAAATTTGCCCAAAGTATTGCTTGCCGCTTATCCAAGATATATGAGAGATAACAATGTGGATGATTGATTTTGAACATATAGGTGATCATGTAATACATGTGTTTGATTACAAAGATTACAATCAACAAAAACTATTAGACGAAGCATACAGTAGACAATACGAGCCTTTTGTTGTACCAATGGATGACGAAAACAGTGATCCAAATTGGTTTGAGAAAGGCAGTGATGTGCAAATGAACAATTGGACACAAGCTAGATTTTTTCAAGAGCAACAAGATGGCAGTGATCATTTAATTAACTATCCTGAAACAAAAAGGGTAACTGAATACTTTGCTAGTGTGATACAAACCAATGACATTAGACCTAGGTATTATAAACTAGAAGCAAACACCAGTGTTCCTGAGCATGTGGATCACAATACCAAATGTGGTGTAAATATCATTTTAAATGACGATGCAGGTCCAGTAGAATTTGTTGGTGTTGGTTTGTTTGATTATCGTGTTGCACTGCTCAACACCAGTCAATTGCATCGTGTACCTGCACATCCGCAAGAAAGAATACTATTAAAATTAAGCATAATGGATGTAGACTACGACACTGCTAAAAAGAGGATAAAACAAAATGTATCATGAACATGCAGACCCTATAAATTTTAAAATATGTGAGCCAATGCCTGTTGAATGGCACAACAAACTAAATGAAATATACGACAGATGTACCACACATATACTTGAGTTTGCGTTTCACGCTAACCATGGAGACTTTGTTTGTGATCAAATATGGTGTGAAACACCCGAAGATCAGCAGTGGATCATTGACACTATACTTCCATACTATGGCATAGACTATGAAAATGTTGCTGAACTAGACTACAGTAATGCAGTAAGCAGTGATAGAAGCGGTAGTTTTACTGAAGGTTTTGAACCTCCTTATCCAAAAAACAGCATCAACTTTACACGTTTTGTAGCAGGTAAAGCTGCTATTATGCAACACAATGCTGGTGTGGATCATGTATTATGCAAGCTCAACGTACCAGTTAAGAACATTGAAGCGGGAACATGTCGTTGGATCGACACACAAGAAGGTTGGAACTACCAGGACAATACTGCACTGTTGCTAAACGTACAAGCAGATCATACAGTGGACGGATTGGAAAATCTCACCGAGGACAGAGCGTTTCTCAGTATTGCGCTTGAAACAACCTTTGCAGAAAGTATAGCAGATGATAAAGTCTTACGATCTATACACAAACAAAAATAAATTGTGGGACATATATCGTAGGTGTACTCGCAGTGAAGATTACTATAATCCGAACGTAGCAAGTACCACAAATGTTTTTATAGACAACCCCGAGGATTGTGCATATATAGAACAAAATATTGTTGAGCCATTGGGCATCGACAAACAGTGGTTAAACAATCAATATGACGACAGTGTAGGATATAACTTTAATGTTGTCAAGCCCACAGGCTTTGTAAAGCCTCACAGAGATGTAAACAGTACCAAAGTAAATATTTTATTAAACCAAACAACACTTGCACCATTTTTGTTTGTGGAAACACAACAAAGATACTATTACGAACACCCAGTATTACTGGACGTGAGTCAACTACACACTGTTGATAATTGTGCTAGCATAACTGAAGATAGAGTAACCCTGCAATTGTTTTTAACAAAACCATATGATGAATGTGAAAGGATGATAGATGAAAATAGAAGATATTAAAAGTAGTAGTGGCTACACTGTAGCTGTAAGAGTATTAACACCATACAAAGACATGAAGGAACAAGACTTCATTGATCTTGTACGTGAGTATGGTACTGTGGTATGGAAAAAAGACACAGCCACTGTGGATGAATACATAGACTTTCAAATGCGTGTGGGCTATCATCAAGCCGCAGAGATATGGTGCAATGACGACAAGTATCCGCAAATTTATCGTGTTACCAATCTCAAAGTAAAAGACGAACATGAAGCAGAAGGTTTGTTTGGACACGGAGAACTAGACTGGCACTGTAACATACTGTTTACGCCCGACAGCGAGGAGATGGTTGGCTTACGTGCAGTTGAAGTACCCAAAGGAAGTCAAACAATTATGGCCAACAGTATTCCTTTTTGGAGCAATCTAAGTGAAGAAAAGCGTGAATTATATGACACACTGTATTTGAGTATCACAAACAAAATGGAAGACACCTATGAAAATCGTCTAGCACACTATGTATTGCCCACAGCAGAGCTCAAAGACTTTGATAAAAAACGAGCAAGCAGAGCTATACAGCGTAGCATGAACTATGATCAGGCAGAAGATAAATTTGGTGAGCCACGTTTTGAAAAAAAGAACACACTAAAAATGATTAGCAGACATCCTCTAGGGATCAAAGGTGTATACTTTCCACACTTAAATCTAAGTTATATGTGCGACAAAGATGGAAACAAACTGGATAACCACAGAGAATTATACGATGAGATTAGAACTGAATATATTGACAGTGACCAGTATCATTATGCACACGAGTGGGAAACAGGCGACATATGTTTTATGGAGCAGCTAACAGGTGTGCATCGTAGAAACAATGTATGGGAAGAAAAAGGTTTAGATCCTACTACTCACAAGCGTGAACTACAACGTACTAGCTTCTGGTATAAGACACGTTATAGACTACACACAGATCGTTGCATTTGATCAAACGCATCACTGTGTACAGCTAAAAAGAATTGATAGGTAGGGTGTGTTCCTTGACTGCGAGCTGTGTGTATCAAGCTGGTATCTACAATATACATCCTACCTGGTTCAATATCTCCCTGCCAATCTACCATATCAGGTTCCATACTGCTGACTGTTCCTGGCGTAGGAGCTCTACGAAATTCTCTATCAAATTGAAACTTTACATTGTCTGGATCTGTTGTTCCCCATAGTCTCAGTATTGGACTAGGAAACCATGTGTCACTGTGAGGCCAAAAGAACGCTTCGCCATCCCAACGTAGTATACAACTTCTACACCAATAATCATCAAACCGTTTAAGAGGATCAAATACACTGTGTTCAAACACTGGTGTTTTTTGTGTAAAGTCTCTGTCAAACACCCAGTCTTGTTCTGCCAATGGTTCTAGCCATTCATCCAATGGATAACACACAGGCTCTGGATTGTTGTACATACTACCGTTTTGATTTACCAATGGTAATCCGTATCTGGGAAAGTGTTTTTTCTTTTCACCCCAACTGCGAAATGCATATTGGTGCTGTTGCATAAGACTTTCAAACTCGTCGGGATCAATCACTATATCTGTTGCCACAACAGGAGCAGTGTGCAATTGTAGATATTTGTCTAGTTCTATCATATCAGGCAAGCAACCATGTGTATGCGATCTTCGTTACTGCCATTAAATGCTGTATGATAGCATTTTTTAGTTTCAGTCCAATACCATTTGTTTTTTTCTAAATGCTCTACTTCTTTTTCAATTACCATGTAGCATCCAAACTGTGTTTTAATTGGATAATGAATTCTATTGTTGTAGTCATAGTGCCAGCTCATTGCATATCGTGGTTCTGTGCGCATCAGTCTAACTCTACCCACAGTATAATCATCGGTAAGAGCAGTATATAACTGTTCAAATTGTGTGCCTACAAACACACTGCACAGTTCAGTAAAGTCTTGTTCACGTAGTGCAGTTTCACGTTTGGGTACATGCACTCCATTTTCTGTTTCACTGGCACGGGCCCAATCTAAATCCAAACTGCCTACACCTGCATAAGGACTATCGTCGTCGGGTGTGGCATTGATACAGATTTGATTCATGTGTTGCCAACTCAAGACATTGTTGTGCAACAACTGCTCCAGTTCTTGATAAACATCTATACTAGGAAGATCTTTTATCTGTTTAAAATGCATCAGTAATGTTTTATTTTTATGGGTTCTTTTTTGAGACTGTAAAATACTTTGTCATGATCTGCATGATGTACTCGTCTGCTGAGTTCTGGATTTTTATGTCCGATACCCATCATCAATAGTATTTCATTGTTTGTGCCTAGTATGTTTTGAATAGGTGTTTGATCTAAACACTGACAACATCCTGTACTATAACCCAACATTGTACTGGTTAGATTAAGATATCCGCTGGCAATGCCCAATGCTATATTAGCATCTCGGTTTACTGTTTGCATGTCACTGTTTTCATCTAGTTTGTTTTTGTCCAGTACTCTGTCACTTGGATCCACACTTTCAAACACAAACAATATGTTTGCTAATACTTGACTGTTTGTGATAATCTCATTCTTTTCGTTGAATAGTCTAAAACCGTGAGTGTTTTCGTGTATCTGTTCAATGATGTTTCTGTCTTGTACCACACTGAGACTGTAGAAAGCATTGTTTTGTTTACTAGGACACTGTGTAGCAGCATGAATCATTAGATCAATATCTGTTTGTGGGATAGCTTTGTTTAAGTCCCAATTTCTCTGACAGTGTTGACTTTTAATTACGCTTTTGTGTATGCTTGAGTGTATGTCTAACATGCTTATTCCTTAGATATATTCGTTTGTAGTTTCAATGATAGTAAAGTTTGTATTGTCTACACCGTCGGTCATATTTTCTGTTAGTAGATCAAAATACTGTTCGCACTCTGCTTCATTTTTAAATGTCAAATAGGTAATTATATTGTTACTGTCATCTGGATCTTCATCAACACCGCTTTGTAAAATTTTACCAGATGCAACCCATTCATCAAATATAACGGTTGATTGTGAATTTAAAATATTTTCTGGTGCGTCTACACGAATTTTTAAAGTTCTTTTATATGCCATACAAATATTTATACTTTTCGTTTTGGAATCTTACTGTCAGCACTGCTAACACATGCGTCACTTATACAAGGCTGTGGTCCATCAAACAGTTTGAATCCTGTTTCTATGTTGCCAATTGGAACATCCGCACAACTGTAACTGCGTTTGATACTACCGTCGGGCTCTCTGATAATAATTCCACTGTATCCAGCATTGCAACTCCAACCTTTAAATTTATTAAAATTAAAAGCATTAAAACGCTCTGCTTGATCCATGTACCATTTCTTACCTTTTGAGTCTGTGAACTCTACTTGCATGTGCCATGGTACACTTTTATCGTTCTCACCTATTGCATAAGGCGGCAGTTCGAAACTTGGCCTTGGACGATCTGCCCATTTGCGTTTTGATTCAGTATACGCCAATTGCGGCATACCGTTCCACAATCGCTGTAACATTTCATCTGTATAACCGTCCACGACTCTTGATGCCGTGGGATCCGACTGGGGCTTGAGTGTGACATTGATTCCTTGCTCGTGGAAGAACAGGGCATTTTCCCAGTCTCTTTCAAACCAATCTGGGACCATAACCATGTTAATGGTAATTTGTACATCGTGCTCCTGACAGAAGATTAGTTTATCTGCAAAGTCCTGCATCTTCTCTCGTGTATTTAAGTGTTCTGTGTGCAAACTTGCTGTAATACTAGCTCTATGAAAAGGTTTTACACGTTCTACATAGTCTTCAAACCATCGCATATTGCGACTACAGTTTGATGTCATATGCACAGAGGTATAATTAGTGTTAGTAACATCATCAGCCAAATGACGCAAAATATCCAGATATCCTGGATGAAAAGTAGGCTCACCCCCAGACAGACTAAAATGAAAACTATTAAACCCATTACCACGTGCTTGTCTTTTTATTTCGTCGACAGTTTTGAGACATAGTTCTGTAGGTCTATGATCTTTGCGGTCGCTTCTTGCGTAGGGCCAGCAGTAGCTGCATTTGTAGTTGCAGAATCTTCCAAGCAACCAACTAACAGTAAAGAGGTCTCTATACAAGAGTGTCCTTTGTCCGACTTGAATAATGTCATCATACGGGATTTTGGTAAAGTCATATTCGCTCCATTTTAAATCTTCATTCATAGTTTTGCATACAGCTCCAAAAATTGTTGTGCTCCTGCGGCAACATTGTTGGCCCATTCATCTGCAGCATTCTCATCTGCCATATCACTGATGTATTTAAAACTTCTAAATGGTATACCGTATTGTTGTGCCACATACGCCAGTGCATAACCTTCCATGTCCACACAGTCAATGTCTGCTGTTACAAACCAAGGATCAGGTTTCATAACAAAACTATCACCTGTACCACAGCGTACTTGCATTGTGGGTGAGGCAGTTTTAATATCGCTTAGTAGAGGATCACTAAAAGGCACTGTGCCTCTGGGTGCTTGTGGTTCTGCTATCATATCACGTTGCACAAACTCTCCTATTTCATACATGCCTTTGAGCATGGGATTTAAGCCGCCTGCTGTGCCGTAATTAACAATCAAGTCCGGCTTGTAGTATGAGTTAAGTTTTTTTGCTAGTGCAGTTGCGGCTTGCACTTTACCTACTCCTGTGTAAACAACAGGACTAGCATGTGGTAATTTGTTGTGAGGTAATTCTGCTTCTAATGCAACACACAATAGTATCATAGTTCTTCCTTAATAAATTTATCTTGCTTCATCTGTTTACACACTTGCATACAGCGTGGCATGGGCGTATCACTGTCCCAACTGTCTTGAATACCTTTCCATACAGGACTGTGTATTGCTTCTTGTATACTGGAATTTTGTAAATTAATTGTATCAATATAATTATTATCCAACAACAGTTGTTCAAATTGATCTTTTACTTCGCCTGTTACACTGTACTCCATCATCTTGCTGTTTAAATGACAACAAGGAATAACATTGCCCATGTGATTTATGAATATTCGTTTTTGATTACCGTACTTGCAACTAACATAAGGTATTTCTGGTGCAGTGTCAATTGATTCTGTTTTGGACGCTTTAACACCTCCTTTGGTATCTTTACGATGACTAATAATAGTTTTAAAACTTTTAAATCCTTCGTCTGTGGCTCGTTGCTTTGCAGCTTCTAGTTGATGTTCATTGTGTTCAAACACGATAAACTGCCAATTACTGCGACCTCCAGCAGCAATAAATGCACGAAAGTTTTGTTCTACTTTAGCAAAGTTACTGCCTTGTCTATACACTTCGCTGAGTTCATCGCTACCATCTATGCCCCAAGTAACTGCATGGCTTGTGGGTAATATGCCCGCTAGTTCACTCCACCATTTTGTAGTACGCAAACTGCCATTGGTAGCAATGTTTATGTGCGCTCCCCAATCAGCAAAATGTCTTATGATATCAAAAAACTGTGGATGTGTTGTTGGTTCATCCACACTACCACAAAAATTAATTATTTTTATACTAGGAAACTCATCACGCACAAAACGTTCACGTATAGTGTCCAAAGTAATGTAGTGTTTATTGAGTATTTTATCAGCTTGTTTGCTGATAATTCTGAAACAACCTTTGCATTCTATATTACAGTAACTGGTAAGCTCTATGTCTAACCATTCTATAGTATCCATACTCCACATCACTGTCTCTCCTGTACAGGATCAATACTCAAACTGTTTACACAGTATCCCGGCGGTTGATCCAACACCCATTTAATATATTCAGCAGCAACATCTATATCCATGCATGTTCTGTCAGGATGCTTGTGTTGATTATTACTGAGTGTTCCAAAACTAATTAGCGTTACCTTAGGGCCACTGTGCCAAACTCCTATTAGTCCAAGGCTATTACAGTAATCCGCTAGCGCACGTTTCTCTGCATTGTACATCCAACTTGTGCCTTTGCTGGTTCTGTCTGTTGTACTGCCTATACACACAATATGTGCGTCATTGTTGGCTGTTTTACACGCCTTATATACTAGATCCAGTAGTACAGTTTGATGGAAGCGCCATAGTGCGCTGTTGATAATGATTTCACTGTGTTCAGCGGCTTGTTGTGCAAACTGATCCATATCATTGTTATCAGTAAGATCGATGCCTGTGCTTCTACTCACAAATTGTGCATCTGGATACAGTTTGTGTATACTGTGTGCTAGCCCTTGATTTGGATTACCTGTTACTATCATCCAAATATACTCATGTCTTCTATGTGTTGTGGTAGTATATCCATCAGTGTATCACGTTGTGTTGCTTTGGGTGTACACATGCCGCATCCACAATGCTTACCAGGACCCAATGGACAACTAATAACTGGCATTGTTTTATTCTCTAGATTAGATCGTAACTCTTGAATAATTTTATCACATTCGCTTATACTACCAATGGGTCCGCGAGTACCATCAAAACGTGCTTGGCATGTTTGATGATGCCATATAGTATCTGTTTGTTGTTCGATGTGTAAAAAGAACCAATTAACACTGCACTGCCAGTTTCTAAACTGTGCAAATTCTAAAAATGTGCTCTTGCTCCAACATCCGTCAGTGCCACATGTTTCCATTGTTCGACTGCCACAGCATGGTCTGCCCAGCTGTCGTGCAAACTTCTTTTCTTTGGCTTTGACTGCACTAGCATTGTGTCCACTGTCAGCTTCTAGCTCTACCACAGGCTTGTTTAGTGCTGCATTTTTGTCTGCCCAGTAGTCTTTCATCCACTGTAGTTGTTGATCTGTGTATCGATGTGCATAACTGTTTTTGCTGTCTTCGTGTTCGCCAATCATACGTGGCACGTATCCTATACCATCACGTTCCAGTCGCTGACAAAGTTCCACACATTCATCCCAATACTCAGCGTGAAACATTACATTAATTTTAATTGGAAATTCACGCTCTGTGAAGTAATATATATTGTCAATCACTTGTTTTTTTAGGTTAGCATGTGCTTCTGCATGATAACTGATGGTCATAAATCCATAGTTGTCGCACACACTGTCAGCCATTTTTCTGCCAAATGCACCGTTGCTGGTGATGGTAAGATTCATCGTAAAATCATCTGCATACTGTTGGTTGTATGTTTTGCGTAACCAATCACCAAACGCTAAAAAGTTAGGATTAGCAGTGGGTTCGCCTCCTGTAAAGTTTAAGTTGACTCGTTTGTTCTTTTTGTAAGGCATTAACAGTCGTGCATAGTCAAACACAAACTGTCCTGTTCTGCTGAGTGTTTCTAAATCTGCATGTTTACTAAAGTTGTCATGTCTATGTGGAGGACAATATGTGCAATCATAGTTGCAACGTCTACCTACATCCCAGGTCACAGTGAGGTTATCACCGTCTAGCAAGTTGATTGCTGTAAAGTCTTTGTATTCTAGTTCTAAACTCACAATGGTGTCTCCAAAAATTCTACTATACTAGGATGTAGATAATTATTATAACTTTGATTTCTACTTTTGTCAAACACTGTAATTTCTTTAAGCATGTTCAATCTATCTTGTTCTGTTGGTTGGTAGTCTATGTGTTGTTTGAGAAAGTCTATGGCTACTTCAGTATGACAATCCAATTCAGTACTGGACATGTCAGTATACAAATCTATTAATTCTTGTTTTATAGCAGTGGGCAAAAATTTTACATTTATATATTTGTTTTCAGGCCATAATAAATCAATATAAAATACAGCATATTGATAACTGTTGTATTCTTTTAATAGTTCTTGTTGATACTTGAATAGATCTGGCAAGTAGTGTGCATTCAATATACTCAACACAATATTAAAACTAAAGTTTTTTACTATCTTATCTCTGTGTTCAACAGGTCTATCCGAGTCTCTGGGGCTGCGTTTCCCTTCTAGATTGTTCAGCAAGTTTCTCAGACTTGCATCTAACTTATTCCACAGCATGGGATATCTTATGTATTCATAATTTTTACCCACACTGTCTATGCTTAAATTAAAATGTAAGCCTTCAAACTGTAACAGTTTACTGATAATATCATCTGTAAACTTTGTAGCGTTGGTATGAAACTCCAGCATTATTTTATTAGCAAATCCACGTTCAATTGCACTGTCTAAAAACTCTATAAAAGGTTTACTCAGTAGTGTTTCACCACCTGTGGCTTTGATGTGATTGATGGTGTGCATGTTGTCTAATATGTTTTGCCATTGTGCCGCATCACTCCAATTGTGTACTTGTGTGCTAGCATTTGGATGCAAGTATGAATTGTACTTGTATCTTTTTTCTTTTGAAGTATTGGGCCATTCTTTTTCGTAATCAAATCCTTCAATTCCACCAGTATCTATATCATTGTCAACAAAATATTTGTAATCTATTCTTAGTTTATTGCTTAACCCAGGGCTACACATTCTACAGCGTAAATTACAATTTTCACCAAATGCAAAATCAATACTGCTTAATTTAGGATTGTCAATCAGACTCTGACTTTTATCATAATCGATCAAAAATCCACTGGGCACACTTTGCATTCTGTAACTTCTTGAGCTTTGCTCATCTGCATCTTGTCGGTCTTCTATACGCCAACAGGTTTCACAAGCACTGTGCCTACGGCCTTCACGCATTGCTTGTCTTATACTTTCCATTTCTTCGCCGTAGAATATTTCCTCAGGCATCATTGTGTGTGGGTTTTGTTTTAGTTTTTGCTTAATACCCAATGGGTCAGGCGTCTCTGGTCTAATACTGTTACAACATGGACTAGCATTGAGTATACCTTGTTGTGCGTCCCATTCTTTTAGTGCTAGCATTGTAAACGGATACCAACAAAACGTATTTTGTTTACTTGGATGCATCAACTGCCTCCAATGCCCATGCTCTTTCTGCACACCAATAACAGCCTTGCTCTTTGTCATCACTTAGTTCACTGCATGTGGGCAGTGGCGTTACACCGTGTTGATATTCAGTATAGTCCACAAACTCGTCAAATAAATTACAATCACCTTCGCAACTTCTAGTGGTATTGAATAAGTCCATCCAATTGTTACGCATGTATTCATTGACAACAAAGTCTTTGGTTACCAGTTTCCACGGATGACATCCTGCAAAACCATTCTGTGGTTGATACTGCGGACAGTATGGAGCTTCATCCAATGTTTTATGATCCCAACTTCTATCCCAGGGCTTTCCTCTGTGTGTCATTTGACTGTCAGAGGGATTGTTGGTTATAAAGTTGTACACTGCATCTAAGTTATAGGTGTGTACAGCAAATTGATTGAAACTTCTTGTACACATTCTGTCACCGCTGGTTCCTATTTGTTCAATGACTCCTATCGCCCCATCTTCTAATTCAGGCGGAATAAAATTTTGTACTCTCTGCATGCACACATCAGGAAACATTTCACACAATTTATTGTATACTTCTACACTAATAGGAGCTGCCCATGGTCTGTTGTTCCATACTCTCACATTGGTAAGCACTGTGATTGCTGTGTTGTTGCCGTGTTCTAATATAAGTTTGCACAGCGTTGCAGTACCAACTGCACTGTCTGCTCCTCCACTTAGATTTACACCTATGTTAGTCCATGTAGGATCGTATGGATAAAGCAATCCATTTACATCATGCAGTACACCGGGATCTACACCAAACTTGTCGTAACTACTATTGCTTAATTCTACATTAAATGTCATTGAATATATCTTTCATTTCTGGGAATGTTGCAGTGAAACTGTTGTTGCGTTGACCGTCACACAAACTTAAAAATTCTTTCATTTCAGGCAGACGTATACTCCAGTCTTCGCTTTCCATAAACTGTATCATGCCTTCTAAACGTTTAATACCATAATCAGCATTGCGCCAGGTATCATAGTCTACTTTTCCTTTGTGCCAGGCTGGAATACTTAATTCCCA
>Ga0181562_10000548_pt1 | contig 30709 bp, 33 predicted proteins | sample 011ome_26_FD_139344 | JGI IMG/M metagenome (GOLD analysis project Ga0181562, IMG submission 139344) | Coastal salt marsh microbial communities from the Groves Creek Marsh, Skidaway Island, Georgia - 011511BT metaG (megahit assembly) | ecosystem: Environmental > Aquatic > Marine > Intertidal...
GTAATGATGGACAGGTCGACCCGGAACACCGGCTTTTGCCAAGCCCCGGCGATTTATTTTTATGGCCAGCCTTTCTGCATCATCTTGTGCATCCCAACATGGCTGAATCGCCGCGTATTTCGATCTCATTCAATGTCGTTCTGAAATGGAAAAATGATTATATCCCGCGTTAAATCACCCGATATGCATGCGCGATGTCCGGTCATTTATCGGGTTGCAGGATAGGTAAATGGAATTTCTGACACCATTTAAGATTGCCTTCAGCCTGCTGCTCGCTGCCGATCCGGAACTGATGGGAATCATTCGCCTGTCGATGCTGATCAGCCTTAGCGCCGTCGCCTGTTCGCTGGCGATCGGTCTTCCCGTCGGCGCGTTGCTGGCCAGTATGAAATTCCCCGGCAGACAGGCGATCATTATTCTGGCGAACACCTTGTTGAGCATGCCGCCTGTCGTTGTCGGGCTGATCATTTATATTCTGGTATCGCAATCCGGCCCGCTTGGCTGGACAAATATTTTATATACACCCTATGCCATGGCTCTGGCGCAAACCGTTCTGGTGCTGCCGATATCAATCGCCCTGTCGCGGCAGGTTTTTGAAACGCTCAACGGTGAATATGATCGGCTGTTTATTTCGCTCGGCATCAGCCGCTGGCAGCGTATCAAGACGCTTGTTTTTGACGCCCGTGTTGCGCTTGTCACCATTGCCCTTGCCTGTTTTGGACGCGCTATTTCAGAAGTCGGCGCGGTGATTATTGTCGGCGGCAATATCCGGCATGTCAGCCGGGTGATGACGACAACAATTGCGCTTGAAACATCAAAAGGCGAATTAGGTATTGCAATGGCACTCGGCATTGTTTTGCTCAGCATTGCCTTATTGGTGAATGTCGCCAGCCAGTTTATCAGTGCCCATTTCAAAAAGGCAGGTCTGGATGTCTGATCACGCGCGCCACAACACCGCTATTGTCACGGCGACGCATGTCAGCTTTCGCGCCGATAGCCAGACGCTGTTAAACGATATTTCGCTGCATATTGACCGTGGCACAATCACCATGGTTTTGGGGCATAATGGCGCCGGCAAAACATTATTGCTATCCGCCCTGCATGGATTGATTGCGCCGCAAACCGGCAAGATTTCCGGGCCGGTGCGTGATAAACAGAAAATGGTGTTTCAAAAGCCTGTGCTGTTACGCCGGTCAGCCCGTGACTATTTTAAATTTTTGTGCCCCAGCCTTGATGACGCCACCACAGAAAGCTGGTTCGAAAAGGCCCAGCTGGATACGCGTCTTTCCACCCCGGCGCGCCAGCTTTCGGGTGGCGAGTCACAAAAACTTGCCTTGATCGGCGCATTGGCAAGCCAGCCAGATTTGCTGTTTCTTGATGAACCAACAGCGCATCTTGATTTTGAGTCAATTCGCTTTATCGAGACGCAGATCACAGACGCGCATAAATCCGGCACGACGATCGTTATGACCAGCCATAACCGCGCGCAGGCAGAACGTCTGGCAGAGCAGATCATATTTATGGAAAATGGCAAAATAGTGGAAACGGCTGACGCCAAAACATTTTTTTCAGCACCAAAAACAGATGCTGCCAAAATCTACCTCAACCATTACTAGATAAGCATCGCTGGCTTGGTTATTCATCCCAACGGCGCAACGCCGCATAGTCAGTTTCGCGTGAATCCACCCATGCAGCACCGGACTCACGGTCTTCTTTTTTCCAGAAAGGGGCGTTTGTCTTTAAAAAATCCATGATGAAATTCGCCGCATCAAATGCCGCATGCCGATGCGCCGAGGCACAGCCAACAAAGACAATATTTTCCAGCGGTTGCAGCCGCCCAACCCGGTGAATGACCGTCACCCCGTCCAGCGGCCAGCGTTGTTTGGCCTTGTCGATGATCGCCTCAATTTCAGCCTCGGTCATCCCCGGATAATGCTCGAGGGTCATCGCTTCTATCGCTTCGTCCCCGCCAAGATCCCGCACGGTGCCGGTAAATGTCACGATCGCACCAACCGATGCGGCTTTCAATTTGTCATGTTCGGCGGCAATATCGAAATCATCTTCGGTGATGACAACACTCATCAAAACCTCCTACAAGGAACGATCGGCAAAGGGCAGAAAATTGAGCCGCATGCCCGGTGTCACGCCGGCATTGTCCAGCGGTATTTCAACCAACCCATCAGCCCCGGTCAATGAAGATATCACCCCCGCACCTTTACGGCCATGTAATTGAATTTCCTGACCCTCTGCCCCATCTGCAATAATCGCCCGCAAATATTCGGCGCGTCCCGCCGCTTTTTTATGGCTAAATCCTGCGCTGAGAGAAAATTTCAGCGGTGCCACCATAATGCCGCCAGCTAAAACCGTCAGCAGTGGCAGGATCAATAATTTTGTGCAGACAAAGGCGGCTACCGGATTGCCCGGCAGACAAAAAATAAATTTTTGGCCGCGCTGTCCAACAGCCATTGGCCGCCCCGGTTTCATTGCCAGCCGCCAAAAGGCGCAATCAGCGCCAACCGCCTGCATCGCTGCCTGTGTATGATCCTCGATACCATCTGACGCACCGCCAGACGAAATCACCACATCATGCGTCGCCAGCGCCTCTTCATAAGCAGCGGTTAACGCCTCGAGCTTGTCCGGCACAATGCCGCGGTCAGATACATCCAACATCGGGTCGGCAAGCAATGCCCGCAACATCGGGCGATTTGTATCAAAAATCTGTCCATCGGCAAGCCTGTTGCCAGCTTCAATGACTTCGTCACCGGTTGACAGCACCGCAACGCTCAGCGCTTGCTGAACCGCAATATCTTTATAGCCAGCCGCCGCGATTTGCCCGATCAACGCCGCGGTTATGCGCTGGCCTTTGGTGATCACCGCCTCGCCTTTTGCCAGATTTTCACCGGGCGGGCGCATATTGCTGCCGGGTTTCAACGATTTATTGATCACCACCTGATCGCCATTACGCTGACAATCCTCATGCATGGCGACAGAATCTGGCCCGCTTGGCATGATCGCCCCGGTGTAAATCTCAATCGCCTCACCGGCACCAATCACACCCGCATAAGGATGACCAGCCCGTGCCACCCCAACAATGTTAAATGCCGTAGCCGGCGCATCGGCAAGGGTTTTCGCCAATACCCCATAGCCATCAACAGCCGCATTATGTGTGCGCGGCAAATCAATCGTGCTGAAAATATCCTCTGCCGCCACCCGTCCAAGGCTGGCCTCTGCCGGTTGCGTCATCGCCGCGGTGACAGGTGTCATCCGCGCGGCCAGCAATTGGCGTGCGGTCTCTAGCGGAATCGCGCCGACTGGCGGTGCTGACGCCGCGGTCATGGGTTTAACACGCCCGCTTTAATTTGGTTTGAACAATGATGAAATTGGCAATGGCCGCAATATCAGACAAGTCAAATACAGGCAGCGGGCAATCATCCAATTGCGCATCGCTGGCCACAGCCATCACCAAATCATCCTGCGGATATAGGCGGGGTTTGCCAACAGATGGGCGGAAAATTTCAATTTTTCCAATCGGGTATTTTTTAAACCCCTCAACAAGAACAAGATCTGCCGGGGCAAGCTGACCCAAAAGATCAGGCAGATCAGGCTCGTCATTATCCGCATGTTCGGTAAAAAGCGCTGAACGCTGTGCCGATGATACCAGCACCTGACGCGATCCGGCCTGTCGGTGCCGGAAACTGTCTTTGCCGGGGGTATCAGCGTCAAAATGATGATGCGCATGTTTGACAGTGGCTATGTCATAGCCAAGACCAACCAAATGCGCGACCAGCTGTTCAACAAGCGTTGTTTTGCCTGATCCAGACCAACCCGCCAAGGCAAAAACAGCACCATGTTTATCTGTCGAAAAATGACCCGGAATCGTCACATCAACCGCCAGTAACATTCATGTGACGGCTTACCGATGCCGCAGGCGCGCGTCGGCTGATCACAAAATCATGGCCCTTGGGCTTGCGTCCAATGGCTTCGACAATCGCCTCTTCAAGCCCGGCCTCGCCGCCATTACGCAACGCCGATGACAAATCGGCATGATCGTCCTGACCAAGGCACATATAGAGCTGGCCTGTACAGGTGACCCGCACGCGGTTGCAGGATTCGCAGAAATTATGCGTAAGCGGTGTGATAAAACCAAGCCGTTTGCCGGTCTCAGCAACCGTTACATAACGCGCCGGCCCGGGGGTTTGATAGTCGCTGTCAATCAAAGTAAAGCGTTTGGACAAATCCGCCCGCACCTGCGACAGCGGCAAATATTGATCGACCCGGTTTTCATTGCCAATATCGCCCATTGGCATGACTTCGATAATCGTCATATCAAAACCCTGCGCGCCGGCCCAACCGACCATATCGGCAAGGTCATGTTCATTCACGCCCTTCAGCGCCACCGCATTCAGCTTGATCGCCAGCCCGGCCTTTTTAGCAGCTTCCAACCCGGCCAGAACATTATCCAGATCGCCCCAACGGGTGATGCTGCGGAATCTGTCCGGGTCAAGTGTGTCTATCGAAATATTAAGGCGCTTAACACCCGCATCGACCAGTTCATCGGCCATTTTATGCAATTGGCTGCCATTTGTGGTGATTGTCAGCTCGTCAAGATTGCCCGATTTGACCTCGGCACCAAGATTGCGGATCAATTGCATGATATTGCGCCGCACCAAAGGCTCGCCCCCGGTCAGGCGAATTTTGCGCGTTCCCATCGCCATAAATTTACGGCACACCTGTTCCAGCTCCTCAAGCGACAGCAGTTCAGATTTTGGCAGGAAGGTCATTTCTTCTGCCATGCAATATACACAGCGAAAATCACAGCGATCCGTCACCGATACCCGGATATAATCAACCGTTCTGCCAAAGGGATCAATGAGCGCCCGTGGCGCCGCTTGCGTGGCCATTACAATACCGCTTTCCGTTACATGTCATAAGCATCGCCATTCACTGGCGAAGCACATTATAGTATAGATGGTTTCGACCATTTGCTAGTCAAGACAAATGGCTATTTTGTCTCAGTAAACAACACCCCGGATTCCCGCATCTGCGCAAGACTGTCCGCGATGAGCGACAGGCTGATGGCGAAATTCACCCCGGCATCAATATCAGCATCTTTGGTAAAAATACCATTGATCAAACCGACTAGCCGCCCGTCGCTGTCGATTAAAGCGCCACCAGACCCACCGGGATTGATCGCCGCATCAGTCTGAATAAAATCCTCAATATCGTTAAAACCAATATTCTGCCTGTTGCGTGCCGACACAACACCACAGCTGATGCTGTTGCCCAGACCAAAGCTGTTTCCTATCGCGCATACATGGCTGCCAATGGGCAGATTATCATTACCCAGCTGGATCGCCGGCCCGGTCAGATTGGTGACCAGCACGGCGATATCCCGGCGATCATCAACAGCATGAATAACCGCCGTGGCGCGCGCGCCTGCGGCGTTTACAATCTCTATATGCGTCGCCCGCCGCACAACATGCGCGGCTGTCAGAACATATCCCGTTTCAGCCTGATGATCGGCATAATAGACCCCGCTTCCGGCTGGTGCCGTACCGGCAGGCGCGCCGTGACCGGGGCTGCTATATCCCGGCCATGTTGGATTGACGACCACCACGGACTGATGGGATGCAGCCCAGCTTGCCGGGCCATGATTAGCATGCGTCACCGCTGCAAAGATGCCAGTAATCGCCAGCCATATAGTCAGCCATGCGGCCAGTCGGGCAATCGGCCGGGTAACCGGTGCGCTGCACCAGCGGCTATTCCGCGTTTCCAGCATGTTGCTCATTTGTCTACTGTGTTTCATCGGCTGTGGTGGCGCTGTTACCGGCATCAAAAGCCATGAACCCTAAGCCGCCAGTTCAATCGAGGCGAAGGCTTTACAGGCGTACATCCTTGCCTGAATAAACCGACGCGGTATCCATTCCGGTATTGACCAGAATCACATAGGCCACAACAGCGATTGCAATGGCGACGACACTGCTGATTAGAACCATCTTCATATTAATTTCTCCTCACATCAAGCCAACTATGCTGGCTGATTGTTGTTTTATTATGGTGTTTTGGTGGCAGATTGCAAGAACGACACAAGATCACGTCGATCCTGCGCATTTTTCATACGTTGAATAGGCATTTTTGTTCCCGGCGTTACCACATCCGGCCCATCCTTGAACAAACGATCAATGCTGTCTGCATCCCAGACAATAGTGGATTGCAATAGCGCGTCAGAATAAGTGTAGCCCTCTAATGTGCCGGCCTGCCGTCCAAATACACCGAATAAGGTGGGGCCGGCGCGGCGCTTTCCATCCAGCTGTAATGTGTGACAGACGCTGCATTTACGGGCAAACTGGCGTTCTCCATTGCCGATATTTTTGGTCGGGTGAAAACGGCGAGCTGGCCCGGGCTTTTCCAGAAATTCAGGCGGAAATTCAAAAATTGGCCAGCGTGTGATAAAATCGTCAAGGCCGGCGACGATGATATGTTCGGCACCGGGCATGATGACAAGGCTCCATATCGGGCCATTCGCCGCGTTAAAATCGCGCACCACCGACCAGTCACTTGTATCAACCAGTACCACCCGGCCTTTGGCATTGCCAAAACCAATTAACCCATCATCCGGGTTGTAAAAAAGCGATAGCACCGGCACCCGTTCATCGCCAAGCTGTAGCAGAGCTGTTTCGTCAGACAAGCGCTGCACCACCATTTGTCCGTCTGATCCGCCAAAAGCAATCACATCGGCCGATTCATCGACGATAAAGGTCGAGACGCCCCAGCCATTACGCACCGGGCTGCGCAGATACTCATTTGTCGCCAAGCGCCAATAGCGCACCTGTCCATCATAGCCAGCGCTATAGAGAAACGCGCCATCATCGGAAAACTGCACGGCATTCACCGGGCCTTCATGACCGGTGATAAATCGTGCTGGCCGGGTCTCGTCGACAGTGCTACCGGCAAGTGACCAGATGCCAATAGAGCCATCCCAGCTGGCCGAAGCCAGCATGCTGCCATCACCTGAAAACGCCAGATCGACAACCTTGCCTTTATGCCCACGCAGAATAATTGGCGTGGCTGTCGGCTGCTGCAATTGTGCCACATCCCACAGCAAAATCGCGCCATCATCACCAGCTGTTGCCAAAAGCGATCCATCAGCCGAAAAACCGGCGGTATTCACAGCCGCGTCATGCCCCAGCAAAGTTGTGCGCTCGTCAAGCCCCTTGGCGCCCCATACCACGGCTGAATAGTCAAAACTTGCCGTCACCAATGTTGATCCATCGGGTGACAAGGCCAGCCCCCGCACCGGCCCCCCATGTGCGGTATGACGGTCAAACCCATGCGCTGGCATCACCAGAAGCGCACACAAACCGCTCCAAAAAAACAAAAAACGTCGGGCCATAACAAGCCCAACGTTTCCATTTTTCCAGATAAAACCAGACATCAGGTTAAATCACCCGCACCAGAGCCCTATTCAGCGGGCTTTGGGCTGGCCTTTTGGTCTTCTTCTTCAACCCATAAATTATGGTGTTCTTTTGCCCAGTTGCGGTCAACATGGCCGGTGTTCATCGCATCAATAGCACCTTCCATACCGACTGAACCGATATAGATATGAGCAATGATCATCGTCATCAGCGCCAGTGATACAATACCGTGCCAAAGCTGGTTAAGCTGCTGTTCCTGCATGCCGGTCAAATCTGTCGGTAGATTAAAGCCAATCACATTTAGCAAGGCAAATGTATCAGCAAACATGCTGGTCTGGAACGGAAAGAGCAGCGCAATGCCAGACATGCTGACAGATAAACCACCAATCATCACCGCCCAGAAAATGATTTTCTGACCTGCATTGAATTTACGCGCTGGTGGGTGCACACCCTTTTTGAAAATACCACCGCCGGCTTTTAGCCATGCCAGATCACCCCGGTTCGGTATATTGTGCCGTACCCACAAAACAAACGACAGCGCCAAGCCGGCCATAAAGGCAAAGGCCAGATAGTTATGCGCATATTTGCCAAATGTGGTGAAAGCCGCAAACGCATCCTTGCCAATAACCGGCAACAGAATATAGCGTCCATACAACAAATTAAGACCTGTGATACCCAAGACCACAAAAGACCCAGCCATCAACCAGTGGGCAAAACGGTCAATCGTACCAAAGCGCAATATCGTGTCACCCGACGGGCCGGCATCAATGCGGATTTTGCCGCGAATAAAATAGAACACCACCAGCAAACCGATGATTCCCATAACCGCAAACGCACCAATGTTAGACAATGGCCCATTGCGGAAAGCGCGCCAGTTATCGCCCTCGGACTGAATCATCACCGCAGACAGTTCATTTTTCATCTGCGTTGAGCCAGCATTGCCGGTGCGCACATAGCGCCATAGGTCAGAGTCAGAACTCAGCCCAAGCGCTTGACCGGGCACCTCGCCTTGCTGCTGTGCCTGAACAGGCGTCGTCATACCAGCTGTACCACACAGCAAGGCAGCTAAAATAACCATTATACTGAAATATCTATTCAACATTGATTCTGGTCTCCCATGCCCAAGAAATGCAGCATCCTCTAATAAACGCGCTGAATATGTGATCGCATCATCAGCTGACGCACCTGATCTGGCGACAAAGATTGGTCGGCTTTCCCCAGATAGGTTCCTTTGTCGTAGCTCAGAAGCCGATTTTGTTCTTCTTCTGCACAAGCAGACAACGCTGTCACAACAGCTGTCAGTGCAATAAATTTAAAAATATTATGTGTATTCACCAGTCTTGCCCTTCCATGCGCCAAATCAAGTCACATGTAACGATTGTGCTTGCGGGCTTAAAACAGAGGGACGAACCCCCAAAGATCCCGGGGGTTCGTCATTTTTGACTGAGGTGCTAGCTCTTGATCGAGTACGCCGTACCCCATCCCCAAGCACCTGATCCAAATCCACGGGCAACTACCCGCTCACGGAAGATGTTTGACACCTGGTCACCATCGCCAGCAAGCAGCGCCTTGGTTGAACACATTTCTGCACAAATTGGCAGTTTGCCTTCAGCCAGACGGTTACGACCGTATTTCTGGAATTCAGTTTGAGACATGTCGTCTTCCGGACCGCCGGCGCAGAATGTACATTTGTCCATTTTCCCACGTGATCCGTAGTTTCCAGCCTGAGGATATTGCGGCGCACCGAATGGGCACGCATAGAAGCAATAGCCACAACCAATGCACAGATCTTTCGAATGCAACACCACACCCTGTTCGGTCTGGTAGAAACAATCGACCGGACAAACCGCCGTACAAGGCGCATCCGAACAGTGCATACATGCAACCGAGATTGAACGTTCACCTGGCTTACCATCCTGGATGGTTACCACCCGACGACGGTTTACACCCCAAGGAACTTCATGCTCGTTCTTACATGCAGTCACACAGGCATTACATTCGATACAGCGTTCTGCATCACATAGAAATTTCATTCGTGCCATGTGTACCTCCCTTATACGCGTTCAATTGAACACAGAGAACATTTCGATTCCTGCATCAACGTTACTGAGTCATAGCCATATGTAAAGGCTGTGTTAGCGGCTTCACCAAGCACATAAGGATCTGCTCCTTCTGGATACTTAGACCGAAGATCTTTGCCCTCCATATGTCCACCAAAGTGGAATGGGAGGAACGCAACACCCCTTGCAACGCGTTCGGTGACCATAGCCATCACCTTAATACGTGCACCTTCCGGTGTGTTGACCCAGACCATGTCGCCGTTACGAATGCCCTTACCATTGGCGTCGAATGGGTTCACCTCAACAAACATATCCTGCTGAAGTTCTGCCAGCCATGGGTTGGAACGGGTTTCGTCACCACCACCTTCATATTCAACAAGACGGCCCGATGTCAGAATGATCGGATAGTCTTTGCTGTAATCATTATCCTGAATTGACTTGTACAAAGTCGGCAGGCGATACAGCTTTCTGTCTGAATATGTTGGATAATCTTCTACAAGATCACGACGTGATGTGTAGAGTGGCTCGCGGTGCAGCGGAACCGGATCTGGGAAAGTCCAGACCTTTACCCGTGCTTTTGCGTTACCAAATGGTGCACAACCATGCTTGATGGCAACTCGCTGAATGCCGCCTGAAAGGTCGACTTTCCAGTTGGTCTTGTCACCGGCAACAGCATCGATAGCTTTACGCTCGTCAGCTGTCAGATCACCATCCCAGCCAAGCTTTTTCAGCATGCCCATGGTGAATTCCGGATAACCATCCTTAATTTCCGAACCGACCGGATATGAACCTTCAGCCAACAGATTGTTGCCTTCATGCTCAACCCCGAAACGGGCGCGGAAACACAGCCCACCCTCAGCCACTGGCTTTGAGGTGTCATACAGGTTTGGTGTACCAGGGTGCTTCATATCGGCAGTGCCCCAACAAGGCCAAGGCAAGCCGTAATATTCACCATCCAATTCACCACCAACGGCCTGCAATGTTGTCCGATCGAACACATGCTGGTTGGCCATATGCGCTTTGATACGCTCAGGTGACTGACCGGTGTAACCAATGGTCCACATACCGCTGTTAAATTCACGCGTAACATCTTCGACATATGGCTCTTCACCATTGACCTTAATGTTACGGAACATCCGGTCAGCAAAACCGAACTTTTTCGCGAATTTATAGATGATGGTGTGATCCGGCAATGAGTCGAATGACGGCTCAATGATCTTTTCACGCCACTGCAAAGAGCGGTTTGATGCGGTTACTGACCCATATGTTTCAAACTGGGTTGTTGCCGGCAGCAAATAGACACCATCGGTACGGTCAGACAGAACGGCTGAAACGGTTGGGTATGGATCGATCACAACCATAAGGTCTAGCTTTTCCATCGCCGTCTTCATCTCTTTCAGACGTGTCTGAGAGTTTGGTGCATGACCCCAAAATACCATTGCCCGCAAATTATCTGGCTGATCAATATTCTCCTTATCTTCGAGAACACCATCGATCCAGCGTGATACAGGGATACCTTTGAGGTTCATCAGACTCTTTGATTTGCCGTCTTTGCCCTTGATTGAGTCAAAACGGCCCTTCAGCCAGTCGATATCTTCGTCCCAAACGCGTGCCCAATGCTTCCAGGCGCCGGCTGACAAGCCGTAATAGCCAGGCAGTGAGTGTGACAGAACACAAAAATCTGTCGCGCCCTGAACGTTACAGTGACCGCGGAAAATATTCGCGCCACCACCAGATACACCCATGTTGCCCAACGCCAACTGCAGCGCACAATAAGCACGTGTGTTGTTGTTACCATTGGTATGCTGCGTACCACCCATACACCAGATAAAGGTGCCCGGACGGTTATTCGCCATGATCTTGGCAACACGCTTGAGCTGTGACCCAGGAACGCCAGTGACCCGCTCGGTCTCTTCCGGCGTCCATCTCTTGACCTCAGCCAGAACATCTTCCATGCCATAGACACGCTGGCGGATAAACTCTTTGTCTTCCCAGCCATTTTCAAAGATGTGCCACATGATGCCCCAGATCAAACCAACGTCTGAACCCGGACGGAACCGGACATATTCGTCAGCATGCGCTGCGGTACGTGTAAAGCGTGGATCACAAACAATCACTGGTGCGTTGTTCTGTTCTTTTGCTTTGAGAACATGCATCAATGACACCGGATGTGCCTCGGCCGGATTACCACCAATAATGAAGATCGCACGTGAATTGTGGATATCATTATAAGAGTTGGTCATCGCCCCATAGCCCCAGGTGTTCGCCACACCGGCAACTGTGGTTGAGTGACAAATACGCGCCTGGTGGTCACCGTTGTTTGTGCCCCAATAGGCATAAAACTTACGGAACAGATAGGCCTGCTCATTGCTGTGCTTGGCCGAACCCAGCCAATAGACTGAATCGGGGCCTGACTTCTCGCGGATATCAAGCATCTGGTCGCCGATTTCATTGATCGCATCGTCCCAGCTCATCCGCACCCACTTGCCGCCAGACAGCTTCATTGGGTATTTCAGGCGCCGCTCACCGCTCGCAGTTTCGCGAACAGATGCACCTTTTGCGCAGTGTGCGCCAAGGTTGATCGGGCTATCCCAGCCCGGCTCCTGACCAGTCCACACGCCATTTTGCACTTCGGCAACCACCGTACAACCGACGGAGCAATGCGTACAAACTGATTTTTTGATTTCTGCGGCCATACCGGCACCTGCAGCTTGTGCAGGCTTCACATTTGAGCCCACAACTGCGGCGGCGGTCGCCAACCCTCCAATAGCAAGACCAGACCCGCGCAAAAATGCACGGCGATCAACAACCTTTTCGGCTGCCTTACCAATGAAAGATGATGACTGGGGGCCTTGCGCAACCCCGGACGTCTTCTTTCTAAGCATATCTTCCTCCTAAATGCAAAATCCTGAACTAGAACCGTGCGCTGTTGTAAAATGCTTTAACATGTTCAGTCTCACGATAACCGGCGCCTTTTGGCTCTATGGTTTCGCCTGCTGACGCTGATTTACCCGCTACGGCCACCGCACCGGCAGCTGCAACAGTTGCCGCTGACCGCTTTAGGAAGTCACGACGGGCTGCAACAGCATCCTCTGCTTTTTTATGTTCCATTCTTCCCTCCAAATTATGTCACACACACATGTGACCATACAGCACCGGGGCCTAACGCTACCCGGTCCCATCCATACTGAAAGCGGTGCTTTCAATCTCTAAAAATGCCTTGCCGATGGTGCCGACCGGCGCAAAAAACACGACGGTTTTTGCCGCCTCGATATCGCGCATCAACAGGCCAGCCCATGGCTCTATATGTTTGTTAAAAAACGCCGCCTGCTCGGCGATTGAAAATGGCCGCCCGAATTCGCCGCGAATCAGGCCCGCCATCATGTCGAACAGGCTGGCGATATGATCTTCCGGCTCTTTCACGCCATCGACACGAACAATGCCAATTTTCGCCATATCGGCGCGCAGATTAGCCAGCGGCTTATCATTTAGGAATCCGGTCAGATAATATGAGGCAAAGGGCAGAATTTCACCGCGCCCAACACCAATGAACATTTCAACATATTCATTTCGGATCAATCCGTTATCGATGGATTTGGCAAGATGCGCCAGCGTCAGACAGGCACTGCCAATGGCGGTGCCGTCGCCTTGCAATTGCGCCACTTTTTCGATCAGTTCATCGCTAGGTTCAGCACGCAGCAACGATGCCAGAAAGTCGTACATATCTGCCCGCAGCGAGTCCTCTTCGCTGATTGGCTGGTTGTCGATCACGGCTTCGTTTGCACTCAAAATACATCTCCCTTGCATACAAAACGCTAACACAACCTTTTACAGGGTGCAACAAGCGGCGGCCAGAATGCAAAATTTTTTTCAAACCACCACAGGTTGCATCACCCTGCACCACGCTGCACCACGCTGCACCAACAACCAATCCATTGACAAAAGTTTAACGCGTTGGTTTTACGTTAAATTTCATGCGTTTTGGCCGCGGCGCCACAGGCTCGACCTCAGCAATTGCGGCAGGCTTCGCCGCGGCATTGTCAAGACTGCTCCGATTTGCCTGCGACACAGTGTCATCATGATGGGTGTCATCGTGATAGGTGTTATCTTGATGGGTGTCATGCTGATGGGTGGTTTGTGTGTTTTGCGAGACATCCTCGTCTGCTTCAGCCCCAGTCTGCGCTTCTGGGCTCTCTTCTGGCGTGTCTTCTGTCGGCTTATCTGAATCGGTGGCGTTCTCGTCATTTTCGGCTGACGGCGCTTCTTCGGCGGCCAGCTTTGCCTGTTCTGCCGCCTCTTCCTCAGGGGAGAGCACTTTTTGCAAATAGCCCTTTCCCGCCTGATAGGCCGTTTGCATGCCCTCAATCACGGTGGCGGCATCGGTATAATCCTCGCCATATTCGACCATTTCATCGACAAACCCAAAAAACGGGTTGATCCGCCATAGCCGCCGCAAAGCCATTTGCCGCAAGCGTTCAGGTGTTTTCCCATCAAAAAACTTGTCAAGCCCGGCTTCCTCTTCAATCTCGGCCGGATCGGGCAGTTCGTATTTTTCCAATAGCTCGGCGTCACTCAGGGCGGCGTCTTCGTCACTTTCGGCGGCCTGATGGTCGGCATCATCTGCCGCCAGCGCCGCATCATCTGCCGCTTCTTCCGGCACCTCCAAGCCCTGCGCAATCTGCGTTTTACGCGCAGACCAGCGCGTCAGGAACCCGCTCTCACCGCCTGTTAAATCGCTTGGTTTTGAGTCACCATCTTTGCTCATCATATTGTCCCACGGCGATTAATTTATGGTTACGGCTTTGGTTTTTTGACAGCGGCAGCTTTGGGCCCCGCGCTGCCTAATAACAGAACATTCAGTGGTAGTCTGGCTTACCGGTTGGTGAACGAAACACATCGCCGGCGCGCTGCAAGCGTGGGTCACCCCGCCCTGCGTCCTGACCATCAACCCGCACCTTATCGCGTTTCCGCTTTTTAAATGGCTCCGGCTTAAAGTGGTTTTTCACAAATGCCTCAACAAACGCGGCAATTGGCCCCTGTAACGGCAGTTTTTCGATCTGATCCTCGCCACAATCTTCGATATCCTGAATATTATAGGGCGACAGGCTCAGTTCAGCCAGATGCACATCAACATCATCGCCGTAATCATCATCGGCTTCATTGTCACGCAACACAACATAAATGGCCGGTTCCGACGATGCCAGATTTTCGGCATAGGCCTCGGCCTCGGCGCGGTGCAAATCGAGCGATGCCTCAGCGCTGAACAAGGCACCGGACTCGACGTCATCGGTGCTGGCGCGCAACCGTTCCAGCCGCACATTGTTAATCGGCGGCAAGCCGTCACCAGCGGCCAGCTCCAGCGGCACCAGATCATGCACAACCCAGCGATGTGACTGCCAGATATTCTGCATTTCCTGGCGCTCAAAAATAATCCGCACCGCGTATAAAACATGTTTCGATGATGCCGAAATCGACTCTGTCAAACTGTAGCTCCTCTTTTCCGCGTCACTATTCCGCCTTTATCTGGCTTTGGCAAGGCCTATCGGCCGGGCGTTGCCGGGCTTTTCCACAAACAGGCTTGTGTTTGAAGATTTGCACACTAGGTTAAGGACATCATAAAATTTTCCATCACACAGGTGAGGCCGCCAGCAATGTTTAACCTTTTTAATAACCAAGTGATTGTTTGCAATTGCGGCGGCACCATGGATATTGACGGCAAAAAGCTGGCAGAGAGCTGTAGCAAAACGGCATCATGTGATGTGGCTACGTCATTATGCCGCACCGAAACGGACCGGCTGGCCGCGGCGATGACAGCGGCGCGCGACGATGGCGTTAATCTGATTGTTGCCTGCACCCAGGAAACAGCGACATTTGACAGTCTCGCCGAAGAACATGGCTGCGCGGCACCGGCAACAGTGAATATCCGCGAGATGGCCGGGTGGTCTGATCAGTCAGCCACAGCGCTGCCGAAAATGGCGGCATTGATGCGGCAGGCTGGTGACAGCCAGCGACCGGGCCGAAGCCTGAGTTTGGTGTCACATGGCCGCTGCCTGATTTATGCTGATGCCGGGCGGCCAAATGGCGGCAGCAGCGCGGCACTAGAGCTTGGCAGCCGGCTGAATGGCAGTCTGGGCGTGACCGTGATGATTGCCAATGCCGATGACAGCCTAGAGGCCACCACCGATTGCGGGCTTGTGACGACAGGCAGCATCCAGTCTGCATCCGGGCATTTCACGCATTTTGATCTGATCATCAATAAATTTGCCGAATCTGCCCCGCATAGCCGCGATCACTTGGTGTTTGGTTCGACCATGGATGGCGTTGAGACAAGTTGCGACATATTGATCGATCTGACCGGCGATACCCCGCTGTTCACCGGCTGGGAAAAGCGTGACGGTTATCTGCGTGCGCAGGCTGATGACAGCGTCGCCTTGGCAAAAATTGAACGCGAGGCCATGCAACTTATCGGTGAATTTGAAAAACCGATTTATGTCAATTTTGATGAATCCATCTGCGCCCATTCGCGTAACAAGATCGGCGGTTGTTCCCGCTGTCTCGATGTCTGTCCGGCCGGCGCGATCACCAGCCTTGGTGATCATGTCAATATTGACCCAGCGATCTGTGGTGGCTGTGGATTGTGCGGTGCGGTATGTCCGTCTGGTGCGGTTCAGACCGCCTATCCGCCCGCTGACCAGCTGCTGGCTGGTGCGGCACAGCTATTGACCTATTATCAGGATGCAGGCGGCAAAAATGCCAGCCTGCTGTTGCATGATGACAGCTATGGACAGGAAGTCATCGCCATGATGGCGCGTTATGGCCGGGGTCTGCCAAGCCATGTGCTGCCGGTGGCGATGCATGCGATGGGGCGGGCCGGACATGATCTGATGGTTGGCGCCATTGCGCTTGGCTATCAACAGGTTTTTGTTCTGTTAAACCCAAACAAAACAGTCGAGAACGAGCCATTGACCGCACAGCGCGAATTGGCCGAAACGATGCTTAAAGGCGTCGGCATGCATGCCGACAACCAGATTATATTACTGGATGATGTTGATCCCGACATGATTGCCGAAAAACTCTATGATCGCGCCGGCAAATCAGCCGGCAAGCCAGCACCATTCGGCCCGCTCGGGACGCCACGCGGCTACACCCGGCTGGCCATGCGCGGCCTTGCTGCGGCGAACAAGGTAAAGGACGCGGTTATCGCGCTTCCGGCTGGCGCACCTTATGGGCGGGTTGAGATCGATACTGAAAATTGCACCATTTGTTTATCCTGCGTCAGCGCCTGCCCGGCCGGGGCGTTGCAGGATAACCCGGACGCGCCGCAATTGCTGTTCCGCGAGGATGCCTGTTTGCAATGCGGAATTTGTGCGGCAACATGCCCGGAAAAAGTCATTACGCTGGTGCCGCAATTTAATTTGTCAGATAGCGCCATGGCAGCCGAATTAGTGATTGAAGACACGCCATTTCCCTGCACCCAGTGTGGCAAGCCATTTGGCAGCTCAAGATCGATCGAAAAGGTCATTACGCGGCTAAAAGACCACAGCATGTTCCAGCAAGGCGCCCGCACCGATATGTTGAAAATGTGCGAAGATTGCCGGGTTGAAGCGATGTTTGCGCAGAATGACAAAACCATGGATGTCGGCGAACGACCCAAGCCGCGGACAACCGACGATTATTTAAACTAGCAGCAGGCCTAACCTAGCATCAGATTGGGCAATCGGCATCAGGCTGAAAATCTCTAGGATTGCGTCGCCAGCGGCAGATTCATCAGCAGATTTTGCGGTTTGAAACGCACCACCCCGGCGGCATCCATGGCCAGTCCCATATAGACGGGCTTTCCCTGCATCTCTGGCGCAAATCCGCTTTCAGCTTCGAGCTTGAACAAACATAGAATTTGCCGCAAGCGGGCGTCATCGACATCTTTGCCCTGATATAAATCATTCAAAATAGATGTGGCTTGTGCGTCAAGACCAAGATGCCACGCCCATGACTCATCCTCAATTTGCAGCATCGGCGTTATCCGCACGCTCAAAGACAGAAAATGGCTGACCCATTTTTCCATCACCCGCGCCAAACCATCAAGCGCTGGTTGGGTAAAGGCCATATCAACCGATGTATTGAACTGGTCTGACCTTGGCCAATATTCATCCGCTGTTTCAGTGGCCAGAATATCAATCGCGGTCTCATTGCCGGCATTGTCGTCACCCTGCAATTTCTGCATGCCGATTTGCAACTGCACGGTGGCATGATCGGCGACCATAATGCGGCCATCATCCAGCGTCACCACCTGATCGCGGAACAGCAATTCAGCCGCACGAACCTGCAGCGGATCGGTCACACCATCCAATATGTTGCGTAAAATAATTTGCGCCATCTGTTCAACAAACAGCGGTGGAAACTGGATCTGCGCACCGCGCGTGATCGCCATATACGCATCTTCGAGACTGTTATACTGGGACAAAAAATCACGAAATCGCAAAACTGCCTGATAATTGTGAACAACATCTTTGTCGGCAATTTCAAACAGATCGGTCGGCACCACAGATGCAAATGGATCTTCGGCCAGTTTCTGGTGAAGCGCCAGCTCAGCCGCGCATGACTCAGGCTCTGGCGCTATTTCGTCACGGTAAAAATAGGCCCGCATAAAATCAACTGTTGGCACCATATATCCATTTTCATCCCGCGCCAGCAAATGCCATCCGGAGGTGAGCCAAAAATCCTGTGTCATCTATTTAAAAGTCTTTCTTGGATTGATACTAAATTTACATTGTCACTGTGGGGGGCAAACTGACTGGTAGACTGACTGGCAAACGAACCGCAGCTGATGAATGGTTTAGCCGGTTTAGCCATGTTCGACATCATCATCAATGATCGTCCAGATTTTCTGTTCCGCACAGGAATCGGGCTTTGGCAAGCTGCGAAACACCTCTTTTATGCCGTCATCACCCCAACTACGCTGGAGCGCCAGCAACGTGCCGGTTTTATGCGGTGCGCATAGCTCTGCCATAAATTCTATCTCTTCGGCGACAGCGCCAGCGGCGGCGGCCGGTGACGGCGCGCCAAATTTTTCCACAAGATGCGTTGCCAGAAGATTTTCAATGGTCGCGACATCGTCGGGCCGCGCTGTGACAACGCTGACCAACGTCGAAAAGCCGAATGACTGACACCCCAAAAACCCGTTGCTGAACGCTTGTTTCACTTTCCCTGAAATAGCGTCAGCTGATAGTGACGCAAAGCAAAATGTGCCGACAAGTGCCCATTCCCCCTCGTCAGCGGCGAGCGGGAACACATTGAGGTCAGAGGGGTCAAAACGAATGGTGCGGGCAAGTTTCATCGGATATCAGTTAATGTTGCGGTTTTGCCAGCATCGGCGTGCCGCACGCGGTTTCCAGCGCATTTGGCGGGATTGATACAGGCTTTCCGTCACGTTTCACCAACATGCCACCCGCCTCGTCAAGACCAAGCCATGCAAGCGTCGCATCAGTCTCACAGACAAGCTGCACAGCATTGTCGAGGCGATGCATCCAGGCATCATAAAGTGGCCGAAAGCCGTCATCCTGCCAACGATTGACCCAGACCAGAAAATGCCGGCTGCAGGATTCAACCAACCGCGTTCTGGAAATATGTCCACCCCCCTCTTCAGACAGCGATGTATGTTCATGCACACTGTTCTGCCGCAATCTTTCTGACTCCGCATCATCCTCGACAATGCGCAATTCGGCACTGACAACCAGCCAGTCAGGCACCCCATCAGCGCCAGCCGCCGGGTCAACCGTCATCCGCACCACACCAGCGCGCCCTTGATTAAGCAAAATATATCCGGGCATCTGATAGCTGACAGCGACCTCTGGCGGCGCCAATGCGCCCACCGCATCACCCACCGCGATCATCATTGCGAACAGCATCTGGCTGGCTTCTGCCACCGCCACTTCCGGCCCCAAAACAACCGCGATATGCATTTTATCGACGGCCTCGGAATAAAACACCGTGCCGACATCCGATGCGGCCGCCAGCGCGATTGCCTTGGCATGCACGTCATGCCCAACCGGCACCGCCACAGCATTCAGCAAAGGCGGCAGTTGCGGGGCCTCGTTATCATCGGCGGGAACATCTTCGTAATAGAGTGTCATGCACTGTCCTCATATCGGATATCGGCGATTGTCATCAGTTTTTTGGCGATATCCCGATAGGTTTTTGCCTGCGGTGATTGTGGCTCAGCCACAACAATTGGTGTGCCTGCATCCGAACCGCTGCGCACCGCCAAGGATAGCGGAATTTGCCCGAGCAATTCAATACCGCGTTTCCCGGCCTCTCGCGCCGCCCCACCATCACCAAAAATATGGTCGGTACGGCCGCAATCCGGACATTGCCATGATGCCATATTTTCAATCATGCCAAGAACCGGAACATCAGCTTTTTCAAACATTGTCAATGCTTTAACAACATCTAAAAGCGCAATATCCTGCGGTGTTGATACAATTACCGCGCCAGCCAGCTTGACCTGTTGCGCCAGTGAAATCTGGATATCACCAGTGCCCGGTGGCAAATCGATAATGATCACATCGAGAACCCCCCATGCCACCGCATCAAGCATTTGGGTCAAGGCCGACTGCACCATCGGCCCACGCCATATCATCGCGGTATCATCGGGCACCAGCAGCCCCATCGACATCAGCTTGACGCCGTAATTTTCCAACGGCTTGACCATATCGCCGCCAGCCGCCGCCGGACGCCCACTGACGCCAAGCATGCGTGGCTGAGACGGCCCATACACATCGGCATCCAGCAGCCCGACACGCAACCCTTCGAGCTGTAACGCAATGGCCAGATTGACCGCTGTTGTCGATTTACCGACACCGCCCTTGCCCGACGCCACCGCCACAAACCGGCGCACTTTGCTCTCCAGAATCTTTTCCCGCGACGCCACCGGCGCTTCATCCACAACCGCCGCAGATGGCGCGGCCGCATGTGCGGTCACCATAACCGTCGCACTGGTCACCCCATCAATCTGTAATGCCGCCTGCTCGGCAGCCCGGCGCACAGGCTCCATCGCCGGCCCCCGATGTGCCGGCACCTGCAAGGCAAAACTGATATTACTGCCTTTTATCTGGATGGCGGTTACCATATCAAGCGCAACAATATCGCGCCCTTGCGACGGGTCTTGCACCGCCGCCAACGCCTCTAAAATGACCGTTTCGTCCAGATCAGTCATCCGCGTCAGGCGCCTGCAGGGTCGCGGTCACAACATGGGTGAACTGCAATGCGCCGATATCAATCGTCGCCGTCACCGGCACCTCGGCCCCCGGCGCCACAGCACCAGAGCGCACCGCCTCTGCCAGCGCATCTGACAATTTTTGATGACCGGTGACACCAAGTTGTTTTAAAAATTTGCGCATCGCCATTTCCGATGCAGACATGTCTGATTTTGCGTCTGAACTCATAACTCTATCCTTAAACAAGCGGCCATATTCTGGCAGCGGTTACCTGTTTGATATTAGTTGCGGCGATGGGTGCCAGCACCCTATCAGGCGAGGCAATATCGCACCCACCTTATATCGGTTACTGATCCGGTGTCTTCAAGGTGCGGGCAAACGCCAAAATGGCGTCTATATCTTCAATTTGCAATTCAATTTCGGCAATAAAGACTGGCAGCGCGTCAGATCTGGCCTCGCTGACACCGACGATATTCACCAGCGCCGGATGCGGTGGCAATGTGTAAAACACTTCAAACCGCCGCTCCCAGTCATCGAGCCATTTCATCGCGGCAAAAGACGGTGTTGACCCAATACCGCCATAGGGGTTCATGTCGGGGACAACATGGCATCTTGTGCAATGCTGGCGTACGATTTCTCGGCCTTTGGCAACCGCGTCATCAGCCCGCGCCTCGGGCGTCAACAACGCTGTCAGACAGAAAAATCCAACCCCGAATAATCCGCAAAATCTGGCTATGATAGTATAAACATGCATCTGTTCTACACCCGGTTAAGTAAAATCACACATGACTTCGAAAAGGGTTATGCCTTGGGGTTACGACATGGCCGGCAACGACTTATACCGATGGATCTGACAGATGCCCACGCAGCATGTCGGTATATTGTGCCGCCATATGCGTCACGAACTCTTCATGTTCATCCAATTCCAAAACATTCTTGCCAACATGCGCAGCATAACGCGCCGCGGCAAATAACATCACCATCTGCAGCTCGGTGGCTTCGATCTTCTTGTTGCGCTGATTGGCCAGCGAAATAAACTGATCAGCAACACGCAAAAATGTGGCTTCGTCAAGAATGCCGTCGCGATGCGTTTCGGGGTCAAATTCTTCAGGACGTTGATGCCATGCCGGAAATTTCATTATTACAACCCTTGAGTGTGTTTATATCGGAACCGCTTTACCGGGATCGGTTGCGGCACCAGTTAGACTAGTGAATTACGAAACTAGTAAATTGCTAGATTAGCAAGTTATCGTTCCATAGGATAGCGATCACCGCAACCCGGTGTCACATTTCGGCGTCTTCGCGATCAGTGGTTGCGGCAACGGCGGGCTGCGACTGCACCGAACGCAGCCAGTGCAGAATGTCACCGGACTGGCCAGCGATCAGGCTGGCATGCGCCGTATAGCGGCTGATCAATTCGACGCCAAGCGGGGTTAGTTTGGCGCCACCACGCGTTTTTCCGCCGCGCTCGGTTTTAAATAATGGCTCGGCAAATCCGCTTTGCATCGAATCAAGCAAAAACCAGGCACGTCGATAATTCATCCCCATTTGCCGCGCGGCCGCGCTGATCGATCCGGTTTCCCCAACCAGTTGCAAAAGCTTGATTTTGCCGACTCCGATCGTTTCATTGGCAACAAACAATTTTGTTCGCACGCCCGGATTGTTCACACCTGTTGTCATTCGCTGTCCTTGTTTATCGCCAACCCCATATACAAGCCGGTTTGCCTCGCCGATTTGCCACTATACCTGCACATCTGTTGATCACTAAAGCTTAAAAATTCAGCCGATATGAAATAAATATCATATCGGGCTTTACGCGATGCCGTTTTTATGTCACTAGCGTTTTTTCATACACCGGCCAGATGCGCATAGCGTGTGTATGGCGCCATCCCGTGTTTCAAACCATTTGAGAGAAAAATGATGCCAAATTTAGCGTTGCACAGATTTTTATCACAATTGCCAAAAATTGTTTTTGCCGGTGCGCTTTTATCGGTTGCGATTGGCTTTGCGCTGCCGGCCGCGGCGAAAAACCCGTTTATCATCCTGCAATCAACAACATCAACACAAAATTCCGGGCTTTATGAGCATATATTACCCCTATTCACCGCGCGTACCGGTATCGATGTAAGGGTTGTCGCCGTCGGCACCGGACAGGCCCTGCGCAATGCCGAAAAATGTGATGGCGACGTGTTGATCGTTCATTCAACCGCTGATGAAATTGCCTTTGTTGAAAAAGGCTTTGGCACAAAACGCCATGATTTGATGTATAATGATTTCGTCATTTTAGGGCCTGCCGACGATCCTGCCGCGATCAAATCATCCACCACAGTGAACGCTGCGCTGCAAAAGATTGTCAGCAGCCAGTCGCGATTTGCCTCGCGCGGCGATAACAGCGGCACCCACAAAGCCGAGCAACGCTTGTGGAATGCTGCCAACCTCGCGCCGGATAGTGCAAGCAACCAATGGTATCTTGAAACCGGCCTTGGTATGGGCGCAACGCTGAATTTTGCTGTTCAGGCGGATGCTTATACATTGAGCGACCGTGCGACATGGCTGGCGTTTGCCAATCGCGGCAATCACCAGATTTTGTTTCAGGGGTACCCGCCATTATTCAACCAATATGGTGTGGTGCCGGTAAGCCAAACGCATTGCCCGAATGTAAAGCAGGATTTGGCAGAAGAATTCACCGATTGGCTGGTCAGCCCGGAGGGGCAAAAATCGATTGCCAGCTTCCGCCGTAACGACACGCAGCTGTTTTTTCCAAACGCCGATTAGCTTGACGCCCAATCACCAACACCCCATATGCAGGTGATGCGGGGGAAAATCTGCGTCTTATACGCGACCTTAGGGTTCTTTGTCGGTGAAAAATTATGGTGAAAAAACTGAATATGCAACGTCGTGATTTTCTGACACTCGCCGCCGCCGGCGTAACCGCCGCATCACTTGATACAAATTTCATCCGCCAGGCGATGGCCACCGACAGCTATGCGCTACAGGCGGGGGAAACAGCCATTAATCTTGGCGAAAACGGCAGTAATCCGACCAATTGCTGGCTATATAACGGCGCATGCCCGGGCCCGATGCTGCGCCGGCGCCGGGGTGACATGCTGAATGTCACCGTGACCAATGATTTACCTGTACCGACAACAGTGCATTGGCATGGCATCCAAAACGTTAATGACATGGATGGCGTTCCCAACCTGACGCAGGCACCGATTGAACCGGGCGAGAATTTTGTCTATCAGGTGCCGCTGCGTGAATCGGGTACATATTGGTATCATGCGCATAATATGGGCTGGGAACAGGTCGCCCGTGGTCTGTATGGGCCGCTGATTATTGATGCAGATGATGACCCGGCTGTTGATCACGATTTTACCCTGATGATTGATGACTGGCGGCTTGATCAGGACGGGCAGATTGATGCGGCGTCCTTTGGTAGTTTGCATGACTGGTCACATGGTGGCCGGCTCGGCAATTGGTTGACAGTAAACGGCACCTCAAACCCGAGCCTGTCGGCCAAGCCCGGATCTCGTGTGCGGCTGCGGCTGATCAGCGCTGCCAATGCGCGGGTGTTTAAAATCAAAATCGGTGGCGCTGCAGCCACCTTAATTGCGCAGGATGGCGCTGTCTGCCGTCCCGAAAATATCGAAGTGATCACGCTGGCACCGGCCCAACGCGCCGATCTTATCGTCGATATGGATGGTGACAGCATCATTTTGCAAGAGGTCAGCACGGGCACCCCCTTTCCCGCCGGTCGCATCATAGCCGATCCACAGCTGGGTGACGCAAAAATTGAAAAAACCCCGATCCAGCTTGCCCTGCCGCCGCGACTTCCCGATCTGCAAAACATCCGAACGATTCCCGTGCATATGCAAGGCGGGGCGATGGGCAATCTGACCGAGGCGGTGTTTGAAGGCAACAGCCTGCCGCTTGGCACATTGGCGCGTGAATATAAAAAATTATGGGCCTTTAATGGCATAGCCGGCAGTTACAGTGAAATTCTTGCCGAGATTCCACTGGGGCAGCTGGTCGCCCTCGATATTTACAATGATACCGCCTGGCCGCATGCCATGCATTTACATGGCCATCATTTTTGGGTGATGACGGACGATCCAACCGCAGATGCACCATCCGGCCTGCGTGACACCTGGTTGATGCCGGCGGGTAGCCGCGCCCGGCTGGTCTTTGTCGCCGATAACCCGGGATTATGGTTGTTCCATTGTCACATGCTGGAACATGCCGCGGCTGGCATGGGCATGGTGCTGGCGATCGGTTAAATGCCGCCGGCAACCGGTTAAATGCCGCCGGCGCTGGGAAATAATCGCGCCATATCAGGCATGCAGACGCAAAATTGTCTGCATCGACGGACGTTCACGCATCGCCTGATTATGCGCCGCGATTTTTGGAAATTGCCCGACATCGACCCCATCATCACCAAGCCAGCGCGTCACCAGTGCCAAATACGGATCACACATTGAATAGCGGTTGCCCAACACCCACGGCCCCTGCAGATAATGTGTTTCGATAACCGCCGCACAATCGGTCATATTTTGATGCACCTTCGCCCGCATATGTGCATGTGCTGACGCATCATCGGCCCAACGCGCGCCGCGATGCTTATGCGCATGAGCGACATGCACGGTCGAGGCAATGTAACAGTTAAAGGCCTGTGCGACGGCAAATTCAAATGCCGTTTCCGGTGCCATGCCATGTTCTGGATGGGTTTGCGCAATATAGGCAAGAATGGCTGGCGTTTCGGTCAAAATACCCTGATCGGTAATCAGCGAAGGCACGCGGCCTTTTGGGTTGATCTGCAGATAGGGGGCGGAACGCTGTTCGCCTCCAGCAAAGTCGATTTTGATGGCCTCATACACAGCCCCGACATCTTCAAGCAAAATATGTGGCGCATAGGCGGCCGAATTTTTTGCATAGTAAAAAGTGAGAGTCATAGATTTTCCTTTTCCTGATGATGACACAACGCAGGCAGATTTGCCGCCTGCCGCCTGCCTATAAATCTATCGATTATTAAACCCGGAAAAACATCTCTCAGCAATCGCAGGCAACACACGATAATCATCAAAATGAAATTCAGGTGCCAGCTCGGCCACCGGTGTTTGCCGATAGCCTTTGGTAAATAACGCCACCGGCATGCCGGCTGCTTTTGCCGTGGCAACATCAACCTCGCTATCCCCGACAAACAGACAATGATCGACCGCCAGCTCTTGCATCACAAGATGCAGCATCGCCGGATCCGGCTTGCGTGTTGGCAGCCGGTCGCCGCCAACAACGGCGCTGAAAAATGACGCCAAGCCAAATTGATCAAGGACAATTTGCGTTGGTGCGGCAGGCTTGTTGGTGCATAGGCCCAACAGCATGCCGGATTGCTGTAACCCTGTCAGCACCTCGTGCACATGCTCAAATACGGTGGTCAATCCGGCAGATTCTTTGGTGTAAATATGCAAAAATTCAGCAAGATAACGGGCATGGCTTGCATCATCATCCGGCAGACCAACAGCATCAATCACGCGTTTGACAAGATTAGATGACCCCTTGCCGATAAAGCTGGTTACGGTGTGCAACGTCAGCGGCGTACACCCATTTTGCGCCAGCATCTGATTGAGCGCGGCACGAATATCGCCAACGCTGTCAATCAGCGTGCCATCAAGGTCAAAAACAATCGCCTTCATTCGTCGATTCTCTCTCACAACATTAAATTGTTACCCGCAAAGGCGCTGTATTTACTGTTGGAAACATACACCAAATCAGTGATAGTTTGACACATAATCAAACCCGCCCACTACCCATTCTTTTATAAAAACGAGAAAACAGAGCCATGCCCGCCGTTACCAATCCCAACCAGACTGGCCCATTAACCGGAATTCGGGTGATCGAACTGGGGCAAATTGCTGCCGGCCCCTTTGCCGGGTCACTTTTTGCTGACCTTGGTGCTGATGTTGTGAAAATTGAGCGTCCGGACGGTGGTGACGGCATGCGTCAATGGCCGCCACTGACAGCTGCCTCTGCACCCTCAGCCGCATTTAGTGAAAATTTTGCATCGGTCAATCGCAACAAACGCAGCTTCGCGCTTGATCTGAAAAATGCCGATGATGTCGCCCGGCTGAAACAGCTTGTCGGGGTGGCGGATATTCTGATCGAAAATTACCGTCCTGGTGTGCTGTCAAAGCTCGGGCTTGGCTATGATGATTTACGCGCCGTCAACAAAAAGCTGATCTATTGTTCAATTTCAGGCTATGGACAAACCGGCCCCTATGCCAAAAAAGGCGCTTTCGACGTCACTGTTCAGGGCATCGCCGGCATCATGAGCGTGACCGGCGAGGCCGGTGCGGCACCGGTCAAATGCGGCGTGCCAATTGGCGATTTCTGCGCCGGTCTGTATGCGGCATATAGCATTCTGGCAGTGCTGCGTCAGGCGGAGGCCAGCGGTGAAGGCAGCCATATTGATTGCTCGATGCTGGGCAGCTTGCTTGGCGTATCGGCGTTGCAGACAAGTGAATATTTTGGCAATGACGTCGCGCCGGTGAAAATGGGGTCTGCACATCCGCGCAATGCGCCCTATCAGGCATTTGAAGCGGCCGACAATTATTTTGTGATCGCCGCCGGCAATGACAAATTATGGCAGGAAGTTGCCGCCGCCGTTGGCATGCCCGAGCTGGCTGATGATCCGCGTTTTGTCACCCAGGCGAAACGCGCACAGAACCAACACGATCTTGTCGCGCTTCTGGCCCCGCAATTTAAGACAAAAACAGCAAGCGAATGGCTGGCCGAGATGGACAGACGACAGGTACCCTGTGCGCCAATCAATAACTTTGCCGATATTTTGCATGACCCGCATGTCGCCCATATGGGGCTGGTAAAACCGCTGGAACTGCCAAATGGTGCGGTCACGAAAACAATTGGCTTTCCCGTATCGATCAGCAATTTTCAGCAGGCTGATATGCAGCCGCCGCCGGAACTTGGTGCGGATAATCTGGCGGTATATGACGACTGGCTTGGGCAAAACAGATGAGCGCATCAATGGACAGATCACAAAACACCACCGATATGGTCATCGTCACGCATCATCAGCGGGTCAGCGAACTGACCCTGAACCGGGCGGACAAGCTGAACGCACTCAACGCCGATCTGGTCGATGGGTTGCTGCAGGGGGTCGCGGATGCTGTCGCCAGAAAAAGCCAGCTTCTGGTGATCCGGGGCGCCGGCCGGGCTTTTTGTGCCGGGTTTGATTTGTCCGGGCTCGACACAATGACGGATGCAGATTTATTGCTACGATTTGTGCGTATCGAAACCCTGTTGCAAGCCATCTATACAGCGCCGATGCCCACCCTGGCTTTGGTGCAGGGACGCTGCGTTGGTGCCGGCGCTGATATTGTCGCCGCCTGCAGCCGTCGCGTGGCCACAGCCGACAGCCGTTTCCGCATGCCCGGTTTGCAGTTCGGCATTGTGTTGGGAACGCGGCGGCTTGCCGCCCTTATCGGCAGTGATGCCGCCCGCGATATATTGCAGACTTCGCGCGTTTTTGAAGCTGAACATGCCAAATCATGTGGTTTCCTGACGGATGTCTGTGCCAGTGATGACTGGCCGGCACTGGTTACGCAAGCGGCCGCCGATGCCGCCGTATTGGACGATGATTCACGCCGCGCCTTGCTGCAACAAAGCCGTGATGACAGGCATCTGGATCAGGATATGGCTGCGCTTGTGCGCTCGGCAAGCCGTCCCGGACTTGCCCAACGTATCGCCGGCTATCTGGCATCACTCAAATAGCCATAATAAACGCCACTTCACCCCGCATTACGGAGCTATGCGTTTTGTCGTGCTTTTTAATTTTTTTGCATGTTTTTTTCGTGTTTTTGCAGGAAATAAACAAAATTTCGTTTTTGCCGGTAAAAAGCTTTTAATCAGGAAAATATACCCCAATTATGAAGCAGCACACATATCCCTGATTGATTCCGGACAGACCCGCCATGAACACGCATGTAACCGCAGCCCAGCCGCTTGCACCAGCAGATGATCCGAATAGCGTGGCTGTCACCGCGGTGACGCATTGGACGCCCTCTTTATTTTCGTTTCAGCTTGAACGTCCGCCGCATTTTCGGTTTCGTTCAGGCGAATTTGCCATGCTTGGCCTGATCCAGCCGGATGGCCGCCCGCTTCTGCGTGCCTATTCGATGGCCAGCCCAAGCTGGGACGATCAGCTTGAATTTTATTCGATTATCATTCCGGATGGCCCATTGACATCACGGCTGTGCCATATTGCAGCCGGCGATCATCTGTATCTGCGTGCGAAAACAACCGGCACCTTGGTTTTGGATACCATTACCCCGGGCAAGCGGTTGTTTTTGCTGTCAACTGGCACCGGCTTTGCCCCATTTGCATCGATTATCCGCGACCCGCAAACCTATGAGCTTTTTGATCAGGTGATCGTAACACACACCTGCCGTAACCATGCAGACCTTGGATTCAGCCAGCATATTGTCGATGCCGCCACCAGCCATCCGCTGATTGGCGAGTTGATCGCACCGCGCCTTACCTATTACCCAACCTTGACGCGCGAAAATTTCCGGCATCAGGGGCGTATCACCAGTATTTTAAAATCTGGCAAGCTGTTTGAAGATCTGAACATCCCGGCGCTTGACCCGGCCAACGACCGGGTGATGATTTGCGGGTCGATGGGATTGAACAAAGATCTTGCGGCATTTTTGCAGACGCAAGGGTTTGTTGAGGGCAGCCATAACGCCCCGGCAAGCTTTGTTGTTGAACGCGCTTTTGTGGGATAGGCATCTATCACAGTTACAAAAAAGGGGTGCCGATCAAGCAGTGCTAGCCAAAAAAAACCCCAAAAATATCCTTGGCGTTTTGACCCAATTCATTTATACCAAAACCGAATAACTGCGGCGTTCGTATACTGGCTATTACCCTAGCCTTCCAAGCTAGAGAAGCGGGTTCGATTCCCGCACGCCGCTCCAATTTCCCGCATTAAAGGCCCGTGGACCGTGGTGCAAGTGACTGTTTCCAAACGATTAACGTTCTGGAACAGGAGTTTGAGTTCCCATGGTGTGGGTAAGGTTGCCGGTATACTTTTACAAGAGAAACGAAACTTTTTACTTCTCGAGATCAATCCCCGCAGATCTTCGATATCGCTTTAACAAGCGGAAAATCGAGGTTTCTCTTCGCACAAAATCTGAAACTATTGCTGCTAAATCTGCAGCCGCTTTATCTGACAGGCTGGAACGTTATTGGGACAGCCTCAGAATGGAAGCAATATATTCTCGAGAGCTTGGTATTAAAGTGCTTGAAAATACAAATACAGCTCAAACAGGCGACTACAAACTGTCAACCGCTCTCAAACTTTATCATCGACTCAAGGCAATTGGAAAATCTCGACTATTCTTTGAAGTATCAACAAGAAGCATACGTTATCTCGAAGAGTATTTAGGTCATGACAATCTTTTTGCGGTAAAAACGTTAGATGCGGGCCATTTCAGAGACAGTCTATTTGAGAGGGGACTGTCTTCATCGTCGGTTAAACGCGTTTTTTCGTCAGTAAGGGCCATCGTCAACCTAGCGATACGGGAACATGGTCTGGCCATAGAAAACATCTTCAGTGGTACTTTCATCCCAGATGATGGCAATAAAAAACAGAGATTGCCCATCCCAAATGTTCTTTTAACCAAGTTACAGTCAGAATGCCGAAATTTAGATGATGAACCGCGATGGTTAATAGCTTTGATCAGCGATACCGGTATGCGTTTATCTGAGGCTTGCGGTTTACAAACGTCAGACATCAACCTCAACACTAATACTCCCAACATCAACCTAATTGAACACCCTTGGCGAGGACTAAAAACAAACTCCAGCTCTAGGCAAATTCCACTGGTTGGCACTTCGCTTTGGGCAGCAAAGCAAGTCGTAAAGCAAAACCATCAATTTGCTTTCCCTAAATACTGCAACGAGACCAAGTGTAAAGCCAACTCTGCGAGTGCTGCATTGAACAAGTAGTTGA
>Ga0181562_10000556_pt1 | contig 30421 bp, 25 predicted proteins | sample 011ome_26_FD_139344 | JGI IMG/M metagenome (GOLD analysis project Ga0181562, IMG submission 139344) | Coastal salt marsh microbial communities from the Groves Creek Marsh, Skidaway Island, Georgia - 011511BT metaG (megahit assembly) | ecosystem: Environmental > Aquatic > Marine > Intertidal...
AACGCCGAAGAGCGGGCGAGGCGCGTTTCGGCGCTCACCGCCGCGTCTCGTCTCGATGCGACGTCAGATACGCTCGCGCAGTGCAAAACAACCCTTGATGATGTGAATGACATCGGTGCAGGCGTTCTAGCCACGCTCGCATCGCAGCGCGAATCGCTCATTCGCGCCGGAGGTGCCGCGCGTCGCGCCCAACGGGACATGGATGAAAACTTGAAAACCATCAAAGGCATGAATTCCTGGACCAGGCTCGGGCGCAAGCCGTGACGGCGCGTTCGCATAGACACAACATAGCCACCATCGCGCGCTCGTCTGGCGCGCGCGTGTACAATTATGTAATTGGTATTGATTTTGGTTGAACAATGTCGCGTCGACGACGTCACACCGCGACGCGCGGCTCTCTTCGTCATGGCGGCAGCCTTCATCGAACGTCGACTCCGTCGCGTAAAATTCGATCAAGCACTCATCGATGATGAACACCCAGTCGCTGGTGCGTCCATCGCTCGCCCGTCGTCGTCGATATAGCGCCAACGAACGTCAACGCGCTGCTGACTGACTGACTGTTGAACACGAAACGTTCGCGCAGTGTACACCATGGAATCCCTCGTTGAACTCGCGCGCACGCTCGATGACGACAGCGTGCGCGATGTCGTCGAACATCTCGCCAATCGCGTGGAGCATAAAAGTCCGTACGTGAAGCGTAAGGCGTTGAAAGTGTTGAAGGCGTTGGTGGAGAGCGGCGGCGGTCGCGTCGCAAAACACGTCGCTAAAAACGCATCTGCGCTTCGTGCGGCTGAACAACTCACCGGAGCGCCGCATCCAAGTAAGGGTGATAGTGTAAACGCCTCCGTGCGCGCGGCGGCGCGAGAAGTGCTGGCGGTGACGTTTGCGAGAGGAGGGGAGCCGACGAGTCAGCGCGTTCCTTTGGGACGGACGTTGATGACGAGTGCGACAAGCGGCGCGACGAGCGGACGAGCGAACGACGACGAGGATGACGATGCATACGCGTTTCGCACGACGCCGACGAAACCGACGAGACGCGAAGGGGTGTTGGAGGCGCCGCTCGAAGCGTCGTTGGCGTCGACGCCGAAATTAAACGTCAGTCAAGGCGGGACAAAATGGAAGCCATTGCGGCCGCCATCACCGGAGACATCGACGAGGGCGAGCACGAGTGGTGCTGCACCAGCAGTGTCATCGACGTCTGCACCGATGAGTGCGGCGGCGACGTTGGATTTGTTGAGCGATTTCGCGGCTGGCGGCGCGGCTTCAGCGACGCAGACGACGTCAAAGGACGTCGTCGTCGGTGGCGGTGGTGGCGGCGGCGCGTTTGATGTACAGCGCTCGGAAGAAATTCGTGCGATAAACGCGTTGTGTACGCCGAGTGGCGTGCGTCTGGCACCGCTCGACGGTGATATTGAACGATTTTTAAGCGACGGAGCGACAAATTACGACGCGCGAGGCGTGGTCACGGCGCTCGCTGAAAAACTCGTCACGTACGCGGGTAACGATTGGAAGAGCGCTTACCGCGCCGCATGCGTGCTCGAGTACGCGAGTCGAACGCGCGGCGCGCATGGTGCGTGGTTGGTGGATGTGTTTGCGAATTCATCCGCGATGGAGCTCTTGATGTCGGCGGCGACGGATGCGTCGGCGCAGTCGCAGCTCCGACAAAAGTTCACCGACACGCACGCCGCGCTATCCAGCGTCGTCGCCAGCGGCCACGGCACGCACGCCATACCAGCACCAGCGCCAGTGCCGGTGACAACGGCGGCAACACCGATTGATTTACTGTCGCAACTCGGCGATTTAGCCGTCGCCGCGCCGCCCTCGACATCCGCCTTCGACCCATTCGTCACGTCGTCGACGGCAACAACGACGACGTCGACGGCGTATCCACCCGCGTACCAACCACCCGCGCAGCCCATGCGCGGACCGGGATTAGCCGCATTAGATGCCATTCCGCCGCCATCCGCCGAAGCGCGCGCCAAATCCGTCCCGCAATTCGACTTCATCAAAGACCTCATGAAATAAATAACACACTCGCGCGCACGCGCGCACGCACATCATCGATGCATCTTTTTATCTATCATATTACACACGCGTCGCATCGTCATCGCCATCAAATCAAATCAAATCAAATCAAAAACCAAACTTTTACTCGCGCGTAAACGTCCCCACCGCTCGATACTTGCTCATAAACTTCGCCTTCCACTCCGCCAACGTCGCGAGCTCGTCCGCGGACAACCCCTCGCACCCGCGCGCGAGCTCTTCATGCGTCAGCTTGAGGTTCATCGTCGCCAACGCGCGCGAGGCGTCGACGCGCGCGAGCGATGCGTACGGTCCATTGTCGCCATAGAAATCAGCGCCATCGCTCACGTCGAACACCACGCCGTCGCACGCGAGCACGAGCGCGGACGATTGCGCGAGATCGCGCGCGGTGAATCGCGTCGTCGGTACCGCGGGCGCGTCGCGGACGGGCGTCGGCGATGACGAGGACATGGACGATCCAGATGATGTGCGTCAGAGAGTGCCGCTCTGGAAATCTTTAATCATGCGCCTTGCGACGACGAGTTGCGGGGCGTCGCGCGCGCGGTGCGCGGTGCGCGGTGCGCATGGACGAGGACGATCGATGTCGGTGCGGTGCGACGCTCGCGCGCGCGCGGCGGGGCGCGAGAAGGGTGATGCTGATGATGATTTTGGACACGTTGTTGTTGAAGACGCGCCATCATCATCAATCTCGCGGCGATTCATCGCGCTCGTGGCGCTGACGTCGACGACGCGCGCGGCATTCGCGGCGCCGATACCGTATGGGTTATACGCGCCACCACCATCGTCGTCATCGGCGTCTTCAGGGGCGACAAAGACGACAAAGATGAAGACGACGGCGGAGCGATACGTCGATACGCTCACCGACGACCTCGCAAATAAGCGCTATTTCTTCACCGGGGATTTGACGACGGAGATATTCGCCGATGAGTGTCGGTTTATTGATCCCACGACGAACGTCAAGGGGGTAGAGCGGTATTTACGCGCGGTGCGGGTGTTATTCGACGATTCTCGGTCCAGCGTGCGTTTGCTCGCGCCGTTGCGGCTCACGAGTCCGACGACGATTGAGGGCGATTACGTCGCGGAAGGGTATTTAAAGTTACCTTGGAACCCCAAGGTGCCGGCGTATGAGGGGCACATCGTGTGGACGATTGCGCCGGATGATGGTTCGCCGAGCGCGGGGCTCATCGTCGAGCAGCGGCAAACGTGGAGCGTTTCTGGTAATAAAGCTTTGCTCGAGACGTTTACGCCTAGCGTGCGATGAAGTATTCGTGTTCAATCATTTCTGTACAAGGAAGAGATAGAGAGATGTCTGTGTGTGTGATTGTGTGAATGTGTGTGTATTATAATACTTTGTCTTTCTGTGTGCAACAATGCGCGTCGTCGACGCCTCTACACCAACAACGACGTGGTGTGCAATTTTTCCGCCAATGTCAATTGCATCTTGGTCAAATTGGTCAAATATTGCACCATTTGTACATCCTCGATACTATCGCCGAACACCTTGTCGAACTGCGCCTTGGTGAGCTCGGGAACGCTGGATAACGCCGAGGACAACGCGCGACCGACGGCGGCGTCGCCTCGCGAAGCCCCGCTCGCCACGGCGTCCACATACTCTTGCGCCTGAGCCAACAACCCAGCAAGCTTACCAATCGTCGCGCGCAACCCATCTACGTCGTCGTCACCCTTCACACTCGCCGTTTGCGTCAACGCTTCAATACCAATCTTAGTCGCGCTCTTCAAGTCCACCTCGCACGACGCCTCGCAAAACCTCACCCCGGCGCTTTGGCTCTCTCCGCTCTCGCGATCCGTCACCGCCAGCACCGTCTCCCCAACCTCGGCGCGCAGCAAATCCCCAGCCCTTGCGCTCGTGAACTCTGTGTCTAACATCACGTGCACCGGGGCGCCACCCGCGGTTTCTTTCGCAAAAAACTCGTGCGCGAGCGCCCTAGCCGTCGGCTCGAGCGTCCCGCAACTAAACCATCCAACCACACGTTCGCTCTCATTCACGCGCGCGTGCAACCCAAGCATGGTGCGATGAAACTCAATATCTACGAACATTTCACCGTCTCGTTCGTGGCACGGGATGGCGTAGGCGGATTTAATATCGCACCGAGCGCCGTCGGCGGAGCGCGTCCCGAGCGCGGCGCCGATCACGCGCGATACGCCTTCACCTCGGCGCACATAGCTGTGTACGCGAACCGCGTGGCGTTCGTCGCGCACGCGAGGTGCGAGACGACGGCACGTGTGATGCGTCAGTCGTTGAAATCGTCGTTGAAGCGCGCGTGAAACCAAAAGCTTACGGGCGCGAGCGCGAGCGCGCGCGCGCGCGCGACGAGTGATCCTTTGACGGTCGGCGATCGCGGGTGACGCACCTGTCACACATCGTGAGCACGACGGAGGGTTCGATGCGAACGACGCTCGTCGTTCCGGGGCTCGCGAGCGGCGGTCCCATGGTGACGAGCGCGGCGAGGTGTGATGTCTTGCCTAGGGTTTTGAAAAAGTTTTTCCACGCGCGCGTTCGTTCGTTCGTTCGTTTGCGTTTGATGTCGAACGCCGTGGTGACGAGAGTGATGGGTGTTCATATATAATTACACGATACGTATGTATGTTTCTTCATGCGCGGTGTGGTACTATCGCGCGAATACGTCAAAGGGCGAGGTTGAGACATCGAGAGCGAGCGCGCGAGACGCCGAGCCGAGCCGAGCCGAGCCGAGCCGAGTCGGCGTTCGCGAACGCTCGTTTCGCGTTCGATGTTCAGTATATGTATCTTCATCGTTTCGATGTAGGTGCGTTGAGCGTTTCGAGTTCTTCCACGAGTTTGCTCGTTTCGGCGTGGATGTCGAGATCGACGCCACCGGTGTCGCTTTTTCGGCCGACTAATTGCTCGCGAAGCTCCGCCATGCGTTCTTCGATGTGACGCTTGTAAAAGCTGTGATCGACGGGGTTCAATCGACTTCGCGCGGTGCGCGCGCCTTTGACGACGGGGACGGCAAACGCGGGATGGTCTTCGGAGGTGTCGTCGGCGTCCTTTGCGGACGTCGTCGTCGCCGCTGCGGCGTCCACGGCGGCGGACGACGCCGCGGTGTCCTTGGTCGTCGTCGTCGTCGGCGCCGCGCCCCTGGCGGAGGATTCCTTGCTATCTTTCGCCGACGCTCCGGCACCACCGACGCTCGCCGCCTTGGGTGCGATCAAAGGATGCTTCCGCGGTCGCCCTACGCCGCGCGTTGACGGCGCTTTGAGCCCGAGTGCAGCTGCGGCGAGCGACGCGAGCGGGTCGTCGTCTTCGCTGGCGTTTTTCTTCTTGCGCCCGCGCTTGGCCCCGGTGTACGGCTTGGCGCGCTTGGTGTCGTCGTCAGCTTTACTAGGTCGCCCGACTGGAGCTTTACGTTTGTTCACTGGCGATAAGAACGCCTCTACGGTGTCTTCGGCGTCGGATTTGCGCGCCGCGGGACGCGCGGGCGACCACGCGCCCTTCACCGCCGTGAGCACTTTTTCCTCAACTTCAAACTCCTCGGCGTTGGCGTAATACGTACCTCGGCTCACCATGGCGTTTGACGTCTTGGACGCAGACGCTCCAGCGCTACCGCGTGCGGGTTTTTTATCCGACGCAACGGATTCTTTGGTCTTGTTTCCGAGCGGCGACTTGGTGGCGAGAATCGGCGCGCCGACGGCGCCGACGACGCCGACGACGTTGCTCGGCAACGCGTTGGTGTTGATTTCTTGCTTGATTTCAACCCCATGCTCGTCGCACTTGACGCCACTGCTGACGCCACTCGCACCACCACGACTACCACTTTGTTCATCGTCATCATCCATGATTTCCTCATCTCCGTACTCTCCGCCGCCGCTCAATACGCCGGCGAGCGACAACAACCCGTACGCGTCTTCTTGATTTGTCGGCGACTTCTTCTTCCTCCCTCGCGCTTCGAGCTCGCGAATCGCCATCGACGACGCCGCGGCGCGTATCTTCGACGCCTCTGAACGATTCCGTCTCGCCTTGTGATTCGCTTTGGAATACGCCTGCTGTAACCGCTTCGTCGTGTCGTCCAAATCCAAAACTTGACACTCCTCCATGCGACGCTTTTGTTCCTCCAACTCTTCGACGGATTTCACGAGCAACTTATTTTGATCCCCGGGCGAGATTCCAGCCTGAACGTTTGTGATTAAACGATCGAGGGATTTCATCTTACGAAACGGCCAGCGCTTAATGCCAAATTTACGACACTGACGCTTGAGCACCGTCAATCCGATGCCGAGTTTGCGACACGCGGCTTCGCTCGGCAGGTGAAAGCACGACGCGAGTTCTTCTTGCGTAATTTCCGAAGCGCTTCGAAACTGACGCACGCGACGGTTCTCGCGCGACTGATTCGGCGGGCGCGGTTTTACCGTCCCACCCGGGGTGGTTTCGGGCAAACCCGACGCCGACGTGGGCAAGCTCGTCGGCGCCTTGACGACGGAGCCCGGAGGCGTGACGAGCGCTAAAAACGCCTTGGCGTCGTCGTCCTCCGCGGCGACGACGGCAAAGTCTTCACCACCGCTACCGCCGCCACCGCCACCACCCGTCACGCCCGTGGCATCATCGCCGCGCCTGGCACCACCACCCACCGACCCATCGCGCCGCATATCCGCCAAACGCGCCGCCTCCGCCGCTCGATTCGCCCTCACCGCCACGACGAGCTCTGAATACTCCTCCGCGATTGGCCTATCGCTTTCGCCACCGTCATCCTCCACCTCCGCGAGCGCCAACACGCGAGCGTGGTGTTTATTACTCTCATTTGTCGTCGTCGCCATCGCGTCTCGAATCGACGCCTATAGTCAATTTGATCGCTCTTCGCGCGGAGTCCCGTCGCCGAGGGACAAATCTCTGGACTCTGAACCGACGCTCGATCGCGCCCCTTCACGCGCCCTGTCCACGCCTCTCCTCGCTTCAATCGCGCACCGCTCGGTCGCAAACGATGAACGAAACACTCACGCACGCGACTGGCGCGTCAAACCCGCGTTTGCGACGTCGCGCGACGCACTCGCGCGCGGAATTCGCGATCGGAATTGGCGCGATCGCGACGCTGATCGTCACACCCGCGATGGGTGTGAATTCACGCGGGGTTGCGCGCGATGCGGGCGATGATGCGCTTCGCCGGGGATGCGCGCGGGTGGGAGGTGATTTTATCTCGCGCTCGAGAGCGTGGTGTGCGCGTGCGACGCGTCGCGCGCGGCGCGGTGTGGCGACGAATGGCTGGGGGGATTCACTCGAAATCTCGCTCTAGGGTCTGTTCATATTTGCTAAACCCTAAGGGTTTAGAGCACATATGGGGGGTCATCGACCAATCGTGACCAGGGAGACACCACCGACAAATAGAGTTGTTTCTGTCCCTGGCACTGCGCAAATTGACGGCTCTTCGGCGCCAAAGATCGCCGCGCGCGCGCCGGGCGATGCGCTGCGCGACACACACACGCGCATTCGCGCGCGCGTGATGGGATTCGCACGCCAGAGCGCGCGAATGGCGCGCACGGTGCGCGCATGCGTCGAACATGTGCGCCGTGGTGTGACAGACTCTGCGTGCGCTGTGCGTTGCTTTTCGTCGTCGTGGTGGCGCGAGGACGCGGAGCGACGGCGGGGGATACGCGCGGCGCGAGCCAAGGCGAAACGTGGCGTGCGTGACGCGGTGCGTCGGGCGATGAGCGAGGAGGATGGCGATGGCGATGTGAAGACGAAGAGGCGAGGCGGGACGTTTGGGCACGCGTTTCTGGACGGGTTCGATAGGGTGGAATCGTCGACGCGGCGGCGTGGACGATATGGAGGAGGCGGTGAAGATGAAGGTCGTGCGTCGCCGTCGTCGTCGAAGTCGTCGAAGTGGTCGTGGCGAGAACCACGAGGGCGGGTGAAAGATGTTTTTGACGACGAAGACGACGAAGACGTCGCGTCGATGTTTTGGTCGCGCGCCGGTCCTCGCGGGTTCGGTGGCGGTATGGATGACCCAGCCACGCGCGCGGCGTTTAAAAAGATGTTTTTCGATGATTTCGAGCGCTTGAATAACGGTCGCGCGAGGTCGTCGTCGTCGTCGTCGTCGTCTTTCTCGTTTTCATCGCCGCGTCGAGCGGCGTCGGACGCCGGCTTTTTCGCTTCGTCTCGATGTCCACATTGCGTCGCGCTCGGCATCAGTGATCGCGACTTTATCACCTGGGACGAACTTAAATTAGCGCTGCGCACGCAGGCGATGAAGTGGCACCCAGATCGACACGATGACGCATCAAAGACGATGGCTGAGGCAAAATTTAAAGGCGTATACGACGCCTACGAAGCGCTCGCGCGCGACAAGGTATAGTTTTTCTAGATAGACGTAGCGATAGAAATATTACAATGATGACGGTAGTAAACACACATCACATCATCGTGCAACACTGATTTTGTTTCTTCGCTTGCTTGTAAAACATTTGCGACGCGAGACTCAAATCCGTCGACTTGTCCACCAAATTATCAAGCTTTTCCCCACGCGCCAACACGCTATCGATCGTCTTGTGCAAAACAACCTTTGTATCGTCTAATTCGCGCTGAATCTTCAAAATCTTATCCGCCGCGCTCGGGTCTTGGTACTTGATTAACATGCCTTCGAGCATTTCGTCCCCTCTCGAGTCATCCGCCGACAACGCGCGCCACGCGTCGCCCACCACCACGCGCGTCTCGTACTCCTCCAACATAGCAGATAATACACAGAACGCACTACGACTCGGGTACTCAGCGTCGACGACGGCGACGGCGATCAACCCACCCTTATTCGTCACGTGAACCATGTACGCGTCTTGCGCCACGGATTGGCGAGCGCCGACGGCGGTACGTTTCGCCACCGTGCGCGAGATAAACACCAGCATCTCGCGCACGCTCGGGCGCTGAAAGAACCCAAACTCGGCGACATCTTCTGCTTTGCCTAGAACGTGCGGTTCGCGGTCGTCGCCGTTGGATTTCCACAGAGATAACGCGGTGACTTTCATGTGTGAATCTTGTAGATGATGATGGCGACGACGACGTTGCTTGGGTGCGGTTCGTGCGGTGCTCGCGCGTGAATGCAGAGCAGCGCCGTTCCCGCGTGCGCGTGCGTGCGTGTGCGAGACGACGACCGCGGAGGCGTGCGCGACAGTGACGTGGATGCACATCAGCGCGATGACTGATGTTCTTGTGGAGACAAACGCGGACGATAAAAAGGACAATCGCGTCGCCAACGCACGGTGGAGCTAGATATTATCCAATGCGATTACAAAACAAGCCGACGAGTGCGAGCTCACGCTCGCGCGATGACGAACGCGCGCGTCGAAAACAAGACATTCGTCTTAAAACATCCATCCATCCAGCCGCCGATGTCCCGACTCTGACAAAGACGTGCGACTACCGATGAAATACTACCACGCCGCGCGAGCTCACGCAACATCCACTCGACTCGCGACGCGTTCGGCGTACAATTCTAACCCACGCATCCATTCCTCGACGCCCAACCCTTTCGGCGTGCGCACGACGACGGGCCCGAGCCCGCTCTCGTCGTCCACGCATTCGCGAGACACCGCCCCGCAATGGTCGCCCCAATTACAATCATCAAAGAACAGCATCGAGCTGTATCGCACGCCAGTCTCGCGGCGTAATATTGGGAAATGCGTCGCCGCCTTATTCGCACTCAGCGGAGGCGTGCGACCGATTTGCATGTTGCCTTCGAAGCCGTCGGGCCAACCGGATGCGAAGACGTCTCTCGCGCGCACGCCCGGGACAATTTCCAACGTCGCGAGCGCTGACTTTCCGATCTTTACCGCGAGAGGGGTGTCTGCTGAACTCGCTGCCGCGATGCGCATGCCCGGATAGCGCCCGAGATGGAAGTTTTGCAGCGCGAGCAACGCGCCTTTGTGGATGCGAATCATCGTCGAGCCGCTGGCTGCGGCGACGACGCCTTCACCGATACCTTCGCCGAGCGACCCGCGTTGGCTTCGAGCGGCATCGACGGTATGCGATAGCGTATACATTTCTTCGTCCCAGAAGCACGCGTCGAGGTCGAAGACGACGAGTTCGGGGTAGGGGTTCGGCGTCGACGCGTCGTCGACGCGAGTGGCGGGACGTCGCGCGGTCGCGAGCCGTGACATGGACGACGAGGACGAGGACGCGAAGGGCGCGCGCGCGACGATTCCGGATGCGCGCATGTGCCGCACGCGCGTTAAATATGTGCCGCGCGTCCGGGCGGCGAGCAATGCGTCGAAGAGTGTGGATTTTTGTGAACAATACGTGCGTGATGTACAACGACGCGTTCGCGTGCTCGAGCTAAAAGGCACCGCCGCTGCGCGTGATGGCGTATACTAGTACGGGAAAGCGACATAACCCCGTGATGATTTGAGCGCACTAAAGCTCATCGTAGAATGCGCGTTCTTCCGCCGTCATGGGTCCTCGCGTGACGCGACCGCGCGCCGAGGGACGACGACCGGCGTTACCAGAGTCTCGACCGGTGCCTCGCCCGCTCGCGTGCGGTGATGCCGACGTTGACGCGCGCGAGCCGCCACCTTGCCAGAATTCATCATTCGCGGACATTTCGCGTCCGATTTCTTTGGCGCTCACCGGACGATCGCGAACGATGGAGGCGCCGAGCTCGAGCGAGCTCGCGGGACCGGATTTGACCAAGCGCGCGTGCGCGCACGACGTCAATGTGACAGCGATCAAGATGAATATCATCGAATACCACATCCAAGGCGCTTGGCGATGGACGTTCACCGCGGCTTTTATGGTGACATCCGTGACTGACTTTCGAGCAGGCTTGGGCGTCGTATCGTCGGGCATCATTTCGTTTGAGGCTTCGGCGCTCGCCACCGCGGACGCTGTTTCTTCGCTCGCTCGCGCTGTTTCTTCGCTCGCTCGCGCGGTACCGCTTGCAACAGCTTGATCGTCGTCGGTGGCACCCACGCACGCGGTTGGCTCGCATTTTGTCGGCTCGCATTTCGTGGTCGTGGCGTCAGACGAGGGCGCCATGTTGTCGCCGCCGTTCGATGAGTACCACATCGAGCCAGAAGCCCCGGGGCCTTCACACGCGAACCAATCTCGAACGCACGTCACCTCGCGCGCGATTTCTCGCGTACCGCACGACGCTGGAAACTCGCCGAGCACGTTTGCGTGCGCTGCGTCAATGTCGAGCGTATCCTTTGCCGCTCGTCCACCCGATGCGCACACCTTGTGCTCGTCACAAAATAGTGCCGCAGCCTTCAACATTGCATCGAGCGCGTCGCGACTCGCCTGCAGCGTCAAATCGGCGTACTCGTCTAACAATTGCCTTTGTGCGTCTTCGTAGAGCTTGGCGTCGATTCTATTTTCGCTAGTGAGCTTGAGAATCAAATCTTCTGGCTCCTTGCTGACGTCGTACCCATCCTGATCGGCGCTCGCGCGGCTAGCGGGCCCAACGTACACTAATAAATCACTAAGTTTGAGTCCAAACGCGCGCGATAACGCCACCAAATTTGCGGCGTCGTCGACGTCCGTTTTGTTCGCTCCTCTGAGCGGCAACAAGAGCGCGTACTTGGCGCGCGTGTGCCTCGACGCGCTGATCGATGTCTCTGTCGCGAAACTCGCCGTCGTCCCTCGCAAATGCTTCGTCTGTGGATTGTCAATGAATCCGCCGCATTTGGACATGATGTGCCTTTTGGCGTTGGCATCAACGTACCTACGCATATCCTCAAAGCGCGTCTTGCATCGAGCGCTCGCGCACTTGTCCCGCAACGGCTTCAACGCCTTGGTAAATGCCGCACACTTTAATAACGCCGGTACCGGCGCAAACTCGTCGTCGCCGTTTAAAATATAATGCTTGGCCGCGCGATACAGTCGCTCAAAGGCAAACTCTACGGGATGCGCGACTTCGCCGACCCATCGCGCGTCGCTCTTCGCCACGTCTGACATCCACGTCGCCCGCGGCGCGCTCGACACAATCGCCGCAATATTTCCCACACCACCCACCACACGAATCTGATCCATGACTGACGTTTCACTCACCACGCACGCGCCGTCGCACGCGCACGCCTTGCCGCTCGCGCACGCGCACGCGCCCGGTCGAACCATCGCCGAGCCCAGGCGCTGGGCCAGGCGTCCGAGCGCCAACGCCGCGGCCGACTCCCCGAAAGCCTTCCCAACATCCGCCAGCACGAGACCGATGGTGTCATACGTGCCCTCAATCATCGGGTCCACCATTTTGGGCGATATTGCGCGCTCAATGACGGCGGATGTGTCGAATAAATACGCCTCGATGTCGCCCGAGTCGTCTTCGATGTCGTCCGCGTTCGACGCTTCGTCTTCGACGCCTGTCTCCGACCCATCAGTGGTGTCATCATCATCCGCCGCCGCCGCCGCCGCCGTCGAATTATCACTGTCGACATTGGATGTACTAGAGTTTGTCTCAGGTTCGCGCATGCCATCCCGAACCGCGCGCATTTCAGCCTCGAGCGCGCGAATCGCGTCGGCGCTCGAGTCCCCAGCCTCCACGCGTCTCGCCGCGTCGCCCTCCCCGTCGAGCGCGTTCACGACATCCATCACCGACGACAGGACATCGGTGATATTCAATCCCACGTCTCCATTCGTTGCGTTCGCGATCGCGCTCGAGACCGCGTCGAGCGCGTCGAGGGCGTCGTCGATGGCTGATGATGCGTTCGCGGTGTCGTGGTGTACAGCGACGCTGTGTGCTGGAACGCGCGCGGCAATCATCGCGCACGCGAGCGCGACGCACGCAGACACACGCCATGGTGTCGTGTGCGCGCGTGCACGGCGTGTCATCGCGCACGGCGCGCGCACGAGTGGCGCGTGTGGCGATGAAGATCCATCGTCGTTATTTTTTTTGGTGTTGTCGGCGTAGTAGACTTTGTCGACTATATTTTGGATTACAACACAGCGTACGTCGCATTGCAACGCATTAACGCGATAGGGATAGTGGCAAAATATGTATGTCTCATCATCGCGACGGGTTTTAAATTCAGAGGTTCTTTTTGTAGTCACCCATAAAGTGCGCGAAACGCGAGATGAGCGTGGCGAAGAAGCCGTAATCAAAGAGCTTGAGTAACATGCGAAAGCCGATGGCGACGCCTCCAATATCGTGCCATAAGACGCGACCAATGGGGCGAATGATCTCATCGGGTAATTCTTCCGGCTTCACCGCGAGTTTCATGAAAAAGTTGAGCGAGTCGAGCTTGTGCGCCTTGTCGTAGAACGCCGAGGCGACTGGGGATGGATGCACGGCGCACACGTCGATGCCTCGCGACTTCAATTCCACGCCAATATTCGCCGCAAACGACGAAATATACGCCTTCGTTGCGCCATATAACGCGCTAAATGGCGTCGGCTGACACGCCGCCGCGCTCGACGTGAACACCACGCACCCCTTGAGCTTCTTTTCCAACATTCTCGTCACAAAGACGTGCGAAATCTTCATCGCGCTCGTCGCGTTGCATTCGTGATTCGCCATCAATTTATCCAACGGTTGCTTATCAAAAAACCCCGTGAGCATGTACCCAGCGTTATTAAACACGCACTGCACATCGATATCGCTCGTTGCTTTCGAAATCGTCTCCAAATACTCCCCTCGACTCAAATCGCACCCAACCTTGCGAAACTCGACGCGCGCGCCGAATCGCTCCTTAAGCTCCACGAACGTCGTCTCGAGCAACGGCTCATCGATCGCCACGAGCACGACATTCAACCCTTGCTCCGCGAGCTTTATCGCGAGCGATTTCCCAATCCCAGACGACGCCCCGGTGACGAGCGCCCACGACGCGCCGTACTTGTGTTTTAAATTCTGCTTGGGCAGCGCCGACGCGAGCGCCTTGGGCACCCAGTACGTGCCGAGCGCGATCAAGCCGTAGAACGCCAACACGAACGATACGCTGTCGTCGATGAATGCCGGCACGCGCACGTACGTCGGGACGTAGCGAAGCACGCCCATCGTCGTCGGCGGCGACGCGAATTGACGCGCGCACGCCACACCACGATGGGCGATCGAATCCTGCGTCATATCCACCTAAACCCTCATTTCACATACTCCACATACACATACGCCCGTATAGACGCACACAAAAAAACACACACCCGCGTGTCCCTACTCCCGGGCGCGCACCCCCATTTATGCATCACACGCACGCAATATGGCCCCTCTCGCGAGGCACCCTCTCGCGCATCGGGCGCCTTTTCGATGGCCATGGGCGCGGCACTCCGCGACGCGCACAGCCGCGCCGCACGACGCGCGACACCGAACGCACCGGTCGGTTTTCGCCGCACATAAATTGTACGCACGCGAACGCGCAGAGCGAGCGCGCAGAGCACGGTCGCGTCGCGTCGAGACGCACGCGTGACGGTTGGCACCCCAACCGGCGGATTTGCATTGCAGAGGCCTCGTGTGGATTAATTCATGATGATTGGGACTTTAGGCGCGGGTTGCGCGCCGGTACGGGCGCCGTGGACGATGGATACGTCGCGGCGGGGTGTGCGGGGGTCGTTGGTGACGCGCGTGGTGCGTGGACCGGGGATGTTCGCGGGGCTGGGGGCGCGCGCGGGCGAACGCGCGCGCGCGCGAGGCTCCTCTTCGCGTCTTCGCGCTTCTTCGGCGTCTTCTTCGTCGTCGTCTTCTTCGTCGTCGTCCGTGGATGCGTCGAAGAAAACGACGGGGAAATTATCGCAATCGCCGTCGGCGGGCTTACCGAAATCGGTGTATACCTTTGGTAACGGTCACGCAGAGGGTGATAAATCCATGAAGTCGCTCTTGGGCGGCAAGGGTGCCAACCTCGCGGAAATGTCGCGCGTGGGCTTGAGCGTGCCCCCTGGATTCACGGTGACCACGTCCACGTGCGCGTCGTATCACGACAACGCGCGCACGATACCACCGAGCGCGTGGGATGAAATGCTCGCGGGCGTGGCGCACATTGAAGGCGAGATGGGATTCGGGTTCGGCGACGCGGCCAAGCCGCTTTTGGTGTCGGTGCGTTCGGGCGCGGCGGTGAGCATGCCGGGGATGATGGATACGATTTTGAATCTTGGTTTGAACGATGACGTCGTCGAAGGGTTGGCGGTGAAATCCGGCAGCGCGAGATTTGCGTATGATTCGTACAGACGGTTATTGGATATGTATGGATCCGTGGTTATGGGTATCGAACGCGAGAAATTTGAACACGCGTTGACGGCGTTCAAGGCGTCTGTCGGCGTCGCGCGCGACGAAGATTTATCCGAATCCGACTTGCGCGGGGTGTGCGATGCGTACAAAGCCATCTATGCCGAAGAGAACTTATCGTTCCCGCAAGATCCGTACGAGCAACTGCGATTGGCGACGCACGCGGTGTTTGATTCGTGGCAAAGCGACCGGGCGAAAAAGTACATGGCGATTAATCAAATCGTCGGCGTCCGCGGGACGGCGGTGAACGTTCAAGCCATGGTGTTCGGGAACATGGGGCAAACGTCCGGTACCGGAGTGTTGTTCACGCGAAACCCGAGCACTGGGGAGAACGTGCTGTACGGAGAGTATCTCGTCAACGCTCAAGGGGAGGATGTCGTGGCGGGCATTCGCACGCCCGAGGACATTTCGACGATGGAGCGCGCGCTTCCGGATGCCTACGCGGATCTCGTACGAAACACGCAAATTCTCGAACGTGAATACGGTGACATGCAAGACATTGAATTTACGGTGCAAGAATCAAAGTTATACATGTTGCAGTGCCGTTCGGGGAAGCGAACGGGCGCGGCGGCGGTGAAGATTGCGGTTGATTTGGTCAACGAGGGCGCGTGCGACGAACGTCGGGCGATTACGCTCGTCGAACCGACGCACGTGGATCAATTGCTTCATCCGCAGTTCAAGTCTGAAGAATCGTACAAGGCGAATGTGATCGGCACCGGTTTGCCTGCGTCACCCGGCGCCGCGGTTGGTCGTGTGGTGTTCTGTACGGAGGATGCGGAAGCCGCGAAAGCGCGGGGCGAACCGTCAATCCTGGTTCGCGCCGAGACGTCGCCCGAAGATGTCGGCGGTATGAATGCCTCGGAAGGCATCTTAACCGCACGCGGTGGCATGACTTCACACGCCGCCGTCGTCGCGCGTGGATGGGGTAAACCTTGCGTTTCAGGCTGTGGTGACATCTCCATCGACGAACACGCCAAGACGTTTACGTTGGGCGGCGTCACCGTCAAGCAAGGCGACTGGATTTCGTTAAACGGCTCCACGGGCCAAGTCATCTTGGGCGCTGCCGAGCTCGCCGTCGCCACTCAAAGCGAATATCTCGAAACTTTCATGTCATGGGTGGATAAATTCCGTACCATGCGCGTCTTGGCGAACGCAGATACGCCTGCGGATGCCGCGGCGTCTCGCGCCAACGGCGCCGAAGGCATCGGCTTGGTGCGCACCGAACACATGTTCTTCGGCACTGGCGAGCGCATTCGTGCCGTTCGTCGCATGATTTTGGCCAAGGACACGCCCACGCGCAAATCTGCGTTGGATGACTTGTTGCCGTACCAGCGCGAGGATTTCACGGGCATCTTTAAAGCCATGAGTGGCTTGCCCGTGACGGTTCGTCTGCTCGACCCGCCGTTGCACGAATTCCTCCCCGAAGGCGGCGTGGACGAAGTCTGCCAAGTCTTAAGCGAAGACACGGGCGAAAGCGAAGAAGACATCGCGGAGTGCATCGAAAAGCTCGCCGAGGTGAACCCGATGTTGGGCTTCCGTGGATGCCGCTTGGCAATTACGTTCCCAGAGATTGCGGAGATGCAAGTGCGCGCCATCATGGAAGCGGCGTGCGACGCCAAGCGCGACGGCGCTGATCCGGTTCCGGAAATCATGATTCCGCTCGTCGGTACCGTGGAAGAACTCAAGCAACAAACGACGCTGGTTCGCGCGGTGACGAGCAAAGTATTCGCTGAACGAGGGATGGAAATTGCGTACAAGGTGGGCACGATGATTGAAATCCCGCGCGCGGCGCTCCTGGCTGATGAAATCTCCGCGCACGCGGATTTCTTCTCTTTCGGTACGAATGATCTCACGCAAATGACGTTTGGGTACTCTCGCGACGACGTGGGTAAATTCTTACCATCATACATCGAAAAGGGTATTCTCAAGTACGATCCGTTCGAGGTCATTGATCGTAAGGGTGTCGGCAAGCTTGTAACGATGACCGTCGACGCCGCCCGCTCGACGCCGACATCCGCCGTACAAAAGTGCGGCATCTGCGGCGAACACGGCGGTGATCCGCAGTCTATCGAGTTCTTCCAACAATCTGGCTTGGACTACGTCTCGTGCTCGCCATTCCGCGTGCTCATCGCGCGATTGGCTGCGGCGCAAGCTGCAGTGAAGGGCGAAGACGCCGCGAAATAAACTGTATAAAATTCCCGAGTAACTTTACGCCGCGCGGCTTTGCTTTCAACGTCGGAATTACCGCGACATATGAACAACCAAAGATGCACCCGCCCGCACGAAACAGCTTTCGATGTATACTCTTGTGTACCTTTTAATGAGACAATATTCCCAACGCATGCTAAAATTATACAGAGATCTAGTTACCACGCGAGACGCGGAGTAGGGCGAATGAAAAAGAGCTCTTCCCGTGTTTGTTAAAAGCAAATATTCTACTAGGTGACAAGCGCATTCTAAACACACCGTCATCGTGATTATCATCGAGTATCTCCCACACCACCTCAGTGCACTCAACAGCGCACCATTTCTTAACGGTAACGCTTGAGCGAGAGGCGGTTGTTGTTGCGCCACGTCGCGCGCTTGGACGGGCGCGACTTGGTGTAGTTGTGCCCCTTGCCTCGCAAACCGCGGTACTTGCGGCCAGCAGACGTCAAGCCGCGCATCTCGCGGTGCTTGTGCGTCGGGTTGCAGATCCAGTTAATACGCGGATCGTTTCTCACGCACTTGTGCATCGGGTCAACCATGATGATTTCATAGTACTTGTACACCGAATCTTGGTTCAACCAGTACGAGTTCAACACGCGCAAGGCGCCGCAACGACGCGCGGCGCGCTCCTCAGCCACCGAACGCAAGTTACGCGCAAACTTGAGCTTGGTGATACCGCAGTGCACGGGCTTACCGTACACGATACCCTATTACGCCGCGAATGAAAACACAACAGGTCAGTACGCGCGAACACCCGCCCGCGTATTCGGGGCTTTAGGGCCACCCGGTTCACGCGCGGCGCGGAGCTCACCCCCCGCGTCGCGATCACCCCGAGCCGCGCGCCGCGAACGGCGACAAGACACGCCACACAAAACACATACCTTGCTCACCGGTCGCTTACGACCACCACGACGCACGCGCGCGCGGTAGATGCAGAACCCTTGCTTCGCCTTGTACCCCAAACGACGCGCCTTGTCCGGTCGCGTCGGGCGCGTCACGCGGCAGATGGATGGCAATTGGCGGTACTCCCACACGCGGATACGCTGGAGGAAACGAAGAACATCGGATTGTTTCTTCTTCCACAACTCTTCGACGTATTTGTAAGCCTGTGGTGAGGGCGCGGCGACACGCAGTCGGCGGTCAGTACGCGCGCGATCGCATCGTCGCGACAAAAAAACCCTAGAACGGCGACAACACACACGTGACGCGAACGCATCGCTCGCGCGGTCGACCGCGGTCGCGCGAGAGCGCTGCGAGCACACGGCGACCGTCGCGCGCATCGCATCGTCGAGCACGTACTCCCATGGTGTCGGCGTCGGCGCTGGTACTAGCGAGGCGCGAAAAGGCGGATCGCGACGTCGCGGCGCGCGTCAGGCGGTCGATCGCGCGAGACGCCGAATGTCCGAACACCGAACCAGCAAGGGTTTATCCCAGCATCCCATGCGTCCCACGTACACGTATTAGACGCCACAGTAACACCATGTATTAGTACAATGTACGATTCGGTCCGCACGCATGCGGAGATAAAAGTCACGTTTCTCATACTATGGGTATTGATGCGCTATGTTTTGATACAATCGCGAAACGCGCGCGACCGCAGCCGCCACCACCAGCGCCATTCGTCGACGTTACGAGGTGCGCGCTCGACGATGCGATGCGATGCGATGCGCGCGAAACGCGCACCGCGCGTGCGTGCGTGTTTTTGTTTTGTTTTGTTCTGCCTTGTCGTCTGGCACGCGTCCTCGTCGTCGTCACAGCGATGCGCGCGTGCGCGATCGCGGGCACAACGACCAACGATGTCGTCGTCGATGATGGTGGTTGGTTGCGGGCGCCGTCCAGCGCGCGCGCGCGACGCTCGAGTCGGTGAAGAAACATTCTAACGCTTGGCTACTGAGACAATCACGCGGCCGGGGTAGTTGCCGGGCTCAACCGTGTGTGTCGTCGTGACGTCAACTTGAGCTGTTTTAACTGAGACTCGACGGGTCGCGCCGGGTCGCGGATGCGACGCGCTGCGTGCGGGTGGATGCCTTATTTTTCTATTTTTGCCGCTCGCGGTATTTGATGCGCATTAGGGCGTTTGTGTGTACAGGTCTCGGGGCGATTGATACCCGCCGTGCCGTGTGCCTGAAGGGAAACCTATACGCGCCCGAGAAGAAAAGCTCGAGGTCGCGCCAGAGCGCGCGCGATGGGGGATTTTACTCGTCGAGCGCCCGGTGCGAGCTCACATTTTATTGTTTTCGCACGTGCGTGCGCGTATATGCGTTTTGCCATGCGTCGCATGCGGCTCGCACGGCGCGTTCGTCGGGGATGTAAACGTGTCCAAATTGCTGAACACCGTGAGGAAACAAAACATTATTCACCATCTTTCGACTGAGACGAACGCGCTCGAGAGACTGCGATTTTGCCTTTTTTTCCGATCGCCTTGTACGCATCCAGTACAAAGCCTTCGCTGCAGAGCTGCGCGCAGAGAGATGAGGACGTAGAACACCCTCGACTCGATTCGGCGTTTCAGTTTTGAGCGGGGGCGACAATAAACAGGGGATGGGCTCTCCGTGGAGTTTTGACGTTCATAGTCGTCGAGACTCCTCCGTAGTTCCACCACATTCGTGATTGATTTCGTTCTCGATATGCGTCAAGTGCGCTATAGAAGACTCACCGCGTATCCTTCGTTTGTTGTTTCCACGACGCAGTCCGTTTGAGAAATGCGCCCGACCGTTTCGGCGACGACGTAGGTACGTCTTCAACGCGTCTCTCGTGCGCATGTGCTTTTGTTTTCTCGAATTTCCTTGACAAAGCAGAGGGCAAATCAGGCTCCGGCCGCGTGTGTTGCTCTCCCGTCGTTCTAAGGTACAGCCGACAGCCTTGGCATGGGTGAGTAGGCGGTTGCTATCCACAGCCGTCTGCTCAATCGTCATCGCGACATTTTACTTTTTCCGTTTGTTTTCACGCCAGTCGCGCGCGGGGTCACGAAACGACGCCCGAGGGCGAATGAACAACGCAGTTACTATGATTCCAAAACCTTGATGCTGATTACCTATGAGGCCTAATCAAACCTCTAAGAAGTAATGAGTCACTGCGTCGCTCGTTTGTTCATCGCGCGCCGAGCCAAACGAACGCGCGTTTCGCCAATGACGAAAGAATATTTTCTTAAGACGTCGTGAGTGAATTACCAATTATATTGCTTCAAACTTCCCGAGGCTTTCCGCGTGTTCATCAGTCATGTTTGGTTCTTCTATCACCCTGTTTTCTTTTGTTTTTCAACGGCGTTCCCGCTCGAATCACCTTCGCGTGGTCGAGCGTCGAGCCGCCAGTCGCGACTTTGCCTAAGGCGCTCCCTACTTCCTTGGAGCTGATCTTTTTACTTCCGTCGCGTACATCAGTCTCAGTCTGCTTCTGCAGGCGCCGGTCAGACAACCGGTATCCCAGGGGGGTCTTCACTCCACGGCGAACGAGCGAACCGCCACGCTCGACCGTCACTAACATCACGGACCACATTCACGACGGCGTCCCAAAGACGCCTTTTTCGCCTCGCGTTCGCGTACTCATCCCATCGTTTCTTTTCCCAACACGTCCCAGGTCTCGTTGTGACGATGAGTCATGTGTAATATTGTATAATTATCCATACCGCACTTTATTCAACCATCCAAATCGACCGGCACGGAGACATTGAATACGCGCAACGCCGCGCGTCGCCGCTCGACGTCGGCGGGGCTTTGGCTCACCCAAAGAATATGCTTCTATCCGCACTCATCGACGCGTCGTTTCTCGCACGCATCGCACGCACCGCGATCGTTGAAACCCAACGCACACGTACTCGTTCGTCCATGTCGTTCACGTCCGCCGCGCTGTCGCGCGCGCAATTTGCCACCGCGCGCGTCGCGGGCGCCGATCGACGATCCCATCGACGTCATCAACGATTATCGGTCGTTATCCGCGCCGACGGCGCATCCGCGGACGCAGACACGTACGAGTTGAACTTGGCCAAGCCCATTGAGTTGAAATTTAACCGTGGAAACGACGGCGGGGCGTACGTGGTGTTCGTGCCGACGGAAAAGAAGTACGATGGGATTGAGATTGGTGATAGAATCGAAGCGGTGAGCGCGTCGTTTGGTAACGAGATTTGGGGCGCTGAATCGTACGGACAAGTGATGTACGCGATCAAGAATAGAAGTGGTGACATTTATTTGAAGATGAAAAAGATGAATGGTGATTTGAGCGCTTTGGAAGTGAATGAGAAGTCTTCGGCGTTTAAGAATGAGCGCGCCGGGGGCAACTACGGCGCCGGGACCAAGGAGCAACAGATGAACAACTATTCAAAGAAGCGTGAATTGGAGAATCAACGCTTGGATATGTTTGATGAAGCTATTGAGTTGTATAACGGTAAAGATTACGACAGCGCGTTGATTATCTTTGAAGAAGTTGCGGCTTTGGAGCCGAAGAATTACATGGGCGACGACTTCAGTAAGACGACTGAAATTTACAAAGTCGCGCAGTACAACATCGCGTGCTGCTTCTCTCGCATCGGCAAGGAGGATGAGTCCATTTTGGCATTGAAGCGTTGCATGTCCGCGGGCTGGACCGATTACCGTAAGATTCGCACCGATCCGAGCTTGGCGTTTGTGCAAAAGTCGCAAAAGTTCCAAGAGCTCATGGACAAGTTTGACGAACCCATCATCAACGCCAACGCCGTCAAGGCGTTCAAGTCACTCTTCAACATTGGTGGTAAGAAGTAAAACAACGAAACGGTAAAGCGAGACAAGACACGCACACCACATCGCTCGTTCAAGCACCAGCTCGCGCGTGAAATACGAGAACAATTGATATTCATTCACTTTCGTACGTCTCGCGCCGCACCTCATCCACTCGCAACGATGAATTATATAGACATAAATCTCTTTGTATACGACGAATTCGGACATTCGACGCCACATGACGTTGGATGACGTCGACCCAAAAGCGCTCGCCCATCGACACCACACGTCGACGCTCGCGCCTTTCGCCGCCCGACGCCGCTCGAGCCGCCCGAAACGCGCCCCGTGGACGTTCGCTCGCACCGTCATGCTTTCCTATCGCGCGCACGTCGCGCCGCGATCGGTGCGCAGCGCACATCAACGCCGCGCCCAACATCAGCATCGTCATCAAAACCACGCGCGCATCGTCGTCGCCGCGGCGCGCGGCACGGATGCGCGCGAGTATACCATCGCGGACCTCACGCGTGAAGTCGTCTACGACTCTCGCACGGGCGCACGCGTGGGTGCGCGCGATGTGTCGCGCCCAATCGCGCAAGTCGCGGCGAGGCGCGTCGAGGCGAGCGCGACGCCGGCGCCGGCTCCACCGCGTTTGAGCGTCATGAACGCACAGAACGTGGCCATCGCTGCGGGCGCGATGGCGACGATTGGTGCGATCAAGTATGTGTTTGATAAACCGTCTCGGACGTACGTGGATGGTGAGAATACGGTTGGGCAAGAGTACGACGCGTGGACGCAAGAGGGCATTTTGGAGTACTATTGGGGTGAGCACATTCATTTGGGGTGGTACGAGGACGAGGAGCTCGCCCGAGGCGCCGGGACGCTGATTGGGAACAAGGTGAAGGACTTTATTGAGGCTAAGTTTGATTTTGTGGATAAGATGCGGGAATGGTCGGGGGCGACGTCGCCGGCCAAGGTGCTGGACGTCGGCTGCGGCATCGGCGGGACTTCGAGACATTTGGCCAAGACTTTTGGAGCTGGAACGTCTGTCACGGGCATCACTTTATCGCCGAATCAAGTTAAGCGCGCGACAGAGCTCGCAGCGGAGCAAGGCGTGCCGAATGCGCAGTTTCAAGTCATGAACGCGTTGGAGATGACGTTTCCGGATGACACGTTTGACTTGGTTTGGGCGTGCGAAAGCGGCGAGCACATGCCGGATAAGAAAAAGTACGTCGAGGAAATGGTGCGTGTATTAAAGCCGGGTGGGAAAATCGTCATCGCGACTTGGTGCCAGCGCGAGACGCCGCCAGAGTTCACGCAAAAGGAAAAGGACAACTTGCAGTTCCTCTACGAAGAGTGGGCGCATCCGTACTTTATTTCGTACGAAGAGTACGAACGCTTGCTCAAGGGCACGGGCGCGATGGAATCCACCGACGCGGAAGACTGGGTGAAGAACACCATCGCATCTTGGAGACATTCGATTTGGGTTGGGGTGTGGGATCCGTGGCCTGTGGTCTTCGCCGGTCCAAAGGTGTGGTACAAGACAGTGCGAGAAATCGTCACCCTCGAGCGCATGCACCGCGCGTTTGATTGCGGGTTGATGACGTACGGTATGATTAAGGGTACGAAAGCGATCAAGTAAAACAGAGACACCATGTGAGAAAAGCAGAGAGAGGGAGGGAGAGAGAGACTAGTAGAAACACGCGAACGAAAGAGAGGAATAGTAGACGCGCAGACGGAGCCGTTGTTGTTAATTGCAAATTTTTATCCAAAACGCTTTACGCGCTCTTCAACGCGGCGGCGCACGCCTTAATATCATCCGTACCATCGACGACATCGGACGTATTCATCCCGAGCGCACCCACTACGCACGCACCCGCGACGTCATCCACACTCACGGGCTCGGCGAGCGTCAATTTGATCGGTCCGGGTGACTTGGCCGCGATGGATTTCACGGCGCCCGAACCCAAAATCTTCGACAACAAATCTCCATACGTCTTCGTCACGCGCGGTGGCGTCAACGAAAACGCATCGCCTCCATAAATGAAGCTCGGCTTGACCACAAACGAGTTCCCAGCGCCAAAGTTTGCAGCTAACGCGTCCTCAGTGCGACTTTTACCTTCAAAGTAGCCTCGCATCAACGGTGTCGCTCCGACGACATCCTTCACTACACTCGCCACAGACACGTACACGAACCGCTTCACCCCTGCCGCTTTCGCCGCCTCAATAGCCTTGACATTAATATCTCCATTCCCCACGCGCATCGCATCGTTATCGGTGCCGATGACGCCCACGCACGAAACGCACACATCCGCGCCGCGCAACGCCTCAGCCACATCATCCACGCTTTGCGCCTCGAAATCGCACGCCACGCTCGCATCCGCGCCCGATACGCGCGCACCAGACTTCGACACCGACGTCACCGCGCATCCTTGCCGCGCGAGCTGCTCGCACACGCGAGAGCCGACGAAACCAGAGCCACCGAGCACGACCACCTTGCTCGAGCTCGATGCGCGCACGATGACGCTCGGTGCGCGTCGACGTGACGCGCTCGACGTGCGCTTCGCCGTCGACGGGCGAAGAGACAATGCGTGCGACGCGCTCGCGCTCGCAGACATGACGACCGACGGCGATGCTCGCGCGTAAGGCGTCGTTGAATGACGACGTTCTGGTGCGCTTTTTCATGATGACGTCACAAATCCTCGAACGCGGCGATGCTCGCGCGATGCGCGCACCGCGCGGCGGCGGCGCGCGGCGCGTCGACGATTTCATCGTCTTCGACGCCGTCGTCGCTCGCGCGCGGCGGTTCGGCGATCACAGGCGGCGGCGACGCGAGGAGATTCATGGCGTATGATTCTGCACCACCGGTGCCGCACGGATACCCATTTCGCGTCGTCGTCACCGGCCTCGGCGCGGTGACGCCGATCGGGAACGACGTGGCGGGTAATTGGCGCGCGTTACTCGCGCGTGCGTGCGGGATTAAGCGCCTCGAGCGCGAGGATTTACCAGAGAATGAGCGCGCGTACTTTGAGCAAATTGAGCGCGCGGCGAGCGCGGGCGCGATTGATAAAATGAGCGGCGCGTTGGACATGGCTCGGTGGAGCGATGGTGGTCGTTATGCGAATTTCGTGGCGTACGCGCGGTGCGCGGCGCACGAGGCGATTACGGATGCGGGATTGGACGCCGTGGGCGAGGACGTCGGCGTGTCGTTTGGCGCGGGCATGGGAGGCGTGCACGATCTCACCACCGCCGGTGCGATGCTGCGCGAAGGCGTGTTGAAACGTAAAATTAGTCCATTTTTTGTGCCTCGAATTCTAGCCAACGCCGCGGCGGGGAGGGTATCGATGGATTACGGTTTTCGAGGGCCAAATTTGGCGGCGTCGACGGCGTGCGCGACATCCGCGCATTGCATTGGCGAAGCTTTCCGCGCGATTCAGCGCGGTGAAGCCAAGGCAATGATTGCTGGAGGCGCAGAAGGGTGTATTGATGCAATATCTTTCGCGGCGTTTGCAAAGGCACGGGCGCTGAGCGCGAGTGGCGAGGCGAAACCGTTTGACGTCGCTCGGGACGGATTTGTCATGGGTGAAGGCGCGGGAGCTTTAGTTTTAGAAAGTCTCGAACACGCGCGTGCGCGCGGGGCGAGGACTATTTATGCCGAAATTCGTGGGTATGGCGCATCCGGGGATGCGTATCACGTCACGCGCGCGAGCCCAGATGGTGAAGGGGCGGCGCGAGCGATGCGCGCGGCGCTTCGAGACGCCGGCGTCGAGCGCGTCGCCCAGGATGTTGGTTACGTCAATGCGCACGCCACGGGCACAGCGCTAGGCGATGCCGCAGAGGCTATGGCACTGAAAGCCGTGTTTGGCACCGACGCGATTGAAAGCGGGTACGTGGCGACGACGAGTACAAAGGGTGCCACCGGACATTTACTCGGCGCCGCCGGCGCCATCGAAGCCGCATACGCCATTCTCGCCTTGCACACGGGAGACATCCCGCCAACCATTGGATATGAGCGCATGGATGACGTACTCAAAATACCGCTCGTCCACGGTCGCATGCGCGACGATGCGCGCGCGGTGCTGTCGAATTCTTTCGGATTTGGCGGAGTCAATGCGTCGCTCGTCTTCGCAAAGCCGCCAAAGCTTTGATAATGTTCTTTTGCGCGCGCGTTTCCGTCCGCATTGCGCGCACATGTGCATGTGCAAACAACTGGTACCGATACGGCATTAGATTATTAGCTTGATTATTAGCTTGTAACCCACTAGCTCACATGTTTGTTTTCACGCGTAACCGACGCCTCTCGTAGCCTCACTCGAGTGCGCGCGCACGTCGCCACCGGTCGCCGCCATGCCGCGCGATGGCGAATCATCATCATTTGCCACGTCCATGATCGCACTCGGTGCGCTCACGTCGTCGGTACGTCGCGCTCGCTCGCTCGTTTTACGCAAAACATTTGATGCACACGTTTCAACTGACACTCTGTCTTCCTTTGTAGGCTCTGTTACTCGCCGCCTACGGCTTGAAACGCGCCGCACACGAATTCAACACCCAGCAGATGGGCTTACTCGAAGTTTTGCGCGCGGTGGAGCGCGCCAAGGCGCAAGACGACGGTAAAGTTTCGCAAGGAAAGGAGAGCGACCACGCGCAGGCGCGAACGCCGCGCCGAAGACGAGGCGACGATAAGAAGCTCGCGCGCACCAGTGCCCTCGACGGTACGCCGCTTGATGAATCGACAGTCATTGCGTACGCGTCACCACAAGGGGAGAGTCCGCGACGGGCGAATGTGGGCGCGGGAAAAGCGCGCGATAGAACGCCGAGTGGCGCGTCGACGCCTCGACGGGGACACTCGTTAGCGACGTCTGAAGAGTTTGGTGACGTCTCAGACGAGGTCTACGCGAAAGACTCGAGTTTTGGCACGCCCAAAAAGTCCACTGGGGGCTCTGCGAACGGTGCCGGGGCGCGATTGCACAAGTCTATGTTCAATGAAAGCGTTCGGCCGACGCACGCTTGGAACGCCGTCGGCGCGAGCGGCACCGAAACCGAGACTTTAGACACCGAAACCGAAACAGATGCCGATGAAGAAGAACGCACGCGAATTGGTGTGGTGTCTTCGCCGCTCTCACGCGAAATGAGTGCCGAACGTGGAGAATTTAGTGCGGATATTGAGCGTTTGGTTGGGTCGCCGTTGCCGCGAGCGTTGAGCGGCGTCGACGCCGACGCAGAAACCGAAGCCGAGCTACAGCTCTCGACACCGAACTTTGGCGTGGGCGGTGGAGCGACACATGACGTACAGACGCCGTGGACAGCGACCCCGGATGCGACGACGGCGGTGGGAATGAAACCTGCAGACCGAGCGATTGGCCGGTCGTTGTTTCAACCATCGCCTCGCGTGGAGCACACCGGCGAAGCGCCATTGCAATACGAGAAGATTGCCACGGAAACCATGGAAACGTTGGGAGATGAGTGCGAGGAGGTATGTTTGATGTTGGAATACGCGCTAGGATTGCGAGATAAGTGGTTGTTTGATGACAGTCACGGGGCGTGTCCGTTGGTTGGCCGCGTGGACAAAAAGGCGCCGTTGCCGCCCAAAACGGCGCACGAGTTTAAAATGGTGGACGGCGTCATGCATGTCTACGAACCGAGCGGCGATGCGAACGAATTGATTTTAACGCATAAGCCACCTGGGACAGCGACGGAGTTTTTCCATGATTTGCACGCGCTGTTGCGCGTACAATCCTCGGGACCGTCGAAGACTTTTTGCCACAAACGTTTGCTCCTCACTGAGCAAAAGTTCAACTTACACGTCATGCTGAACGCTGATCGCGAATTTCAAGAGCAAAAGGCTGCGCCACACCGCGACTTTTACAACGTTCGTAAGGTGGACACGCACGTTCATCACAGTGCGTGTATGAATCAGAAGCACTTGTTGCGCTTCATCAAGAGCAAATTGAAGCGCGAGCCGCACGAATTGGTAATCTATCGCGACGGCAAGTTTCTCAATCTGCGCGAAGTGTTCGAATCCATTGGGATGACGTCATATGAGCTGAACGTGGATACATTGGATATGCACGCAGATAAAAATACGTTCCATAGGTTTGACAAGTTCAACTTAAAATACAATCCGTGCGGGCAGTCGCGCTTGCGAGAAATCTTCATCAAGCAAGACAACATGATTCGTGGTCGTTTCCTCGCCGAGCTCACCAAGCAAGTGTGCGATGATTTACAAGCGAACAAATACACCATGGCTGAGTATCGTATCTCAATCTATGGTCGTAAGCCCGCGGAGTGGGATAACCTTGCGGCGTGGGTGTTGAATAACAACGTGTTTAGCGAGAACATCGTGTGGTTGATTCAAATTCCTCGGCTGTACAACATTTATCACTCAAACGGTACGATGAAGAACTTTCAGCAAATGTTGGATAATATTTTTGTGCCTTTGTTTGAGGTCACCGTCGATCCTTCGTCGCATCCAAAGTTGCATATGTTTTTGCAGCTCGTCGTCGGAGTCGACATGGTGGACGACGAGTCAAAACCCGAACGTCGACCGAGCAAGCACATGCGCTTGCCCGTGGATTGGGACGTCGCGCACAACCCAGCATACGCGTACTACGCGTACTACGTCTACGCAAACCTGTATACATTAAACGCGCTGCGTGTGGCCAAAGGCTTGAATACCATTGCGTTTCGGCCGCACGCAGGTGAAGCGGGCGACGTCGACCATTTATGCGCTACGTTCATGCTCGCCAAGAACATAGCGCACGGATTGAACCTTCGCAAGTCTCCATGTTTGCAGTACCTGTACTATTTGGCACAAATCCCCATGGACATGTCACCGCTGAGCAACAACTCGTTGTTTATCGATTATCACAAGAATCCATTTCCGACGTTTTTCGCTCGAGGACTGGCGGTGACGCTGAGCACTGACGACCCTTTGCAGATTCATATGACCAAAGAACCGCTCGTCGAGGAGTACTCCGTCGCCGCACAAGTATGGAAACTCTCAGCCGCGGATTTGTGCGAAATTGCCAAGACGAGTGTGCTGAACAGTGGATTTCCCCGCGCGTCCAAGGCGCATTGGGTATCAAACCAATATTGGCTCCTCGGCCCGCGCGGGAACGACATTCAAAAGACAAACGTCCCAAACCTGCGCGTGCATTTCCGCGAAGACGTATTAGAAACAGAACGCGCGCTTGTTCGTCGCGGTGTCGTCCAAGCGCGCTCGCGCGGACGCGAATTACGCGTCCGGGGATAGCCGGCTCGCGTTCATCCGCGCGCTCGCCCGTTTGACATCGAAGACCTCGACGACGGCAAAAACGCGACACATCGCTCCCGCAACGCATAAATAATGTACGATACTCTGATATTTTATAATTTTAACCCACGCTGTCATCTCTGACATCCGCATCGCGTGCGAAAACCATCGTATTTGATTCGCTTCGCTCGTGTCGCTCGCGCTCTGCTCAGTCAGCGATCGCGTGTCGACGCATGCGTCACTCTCCCGCGTTTCGCACGCCGCAAACGCGCTCTCTCGCGCGCACACGCAAGAGAACACGTCGACGTCGCACGTCTCGAGCGGGTTTTCATCGCGCACGGCTCTCGCGGCGCGCGTTTAAACCGCAATTCAACTCGCGGGTTCAAAGGGTGTTGACAGCAGCAGAGGGTGTTAACACCTCTTCCGCACCGGCTTCGCTCGTACACGCGCGCGCGTGATGGCGTCGCGCGTCCCGGGCGGAGGTTTAGACAGCGTTGGGTCGTTTAGACACTCCCAGCGCTACGCGGCGACCGCGGCGAGGTACACGAAGACGCTTGAACGCGAGCGGTCCATGGAGGAGGCGCGCGCGGCGACGTCGTCGAGCGGAAGCGACGAAGAGCGGTTATTAACCACATCCGGCGCGTACATCGAGCGACAACGCGCAAAGAATGAAAAGTATAAGAGTAGCTGTTCGCGGTGGTTGTGTGCGGTGTGCGTGTTATGTGTGTTCGCGGCGGTGGCGGTGGTGGGGTACGGGCACTTTAGCGGGAAATTTGATTTTAGAACCTTCTTCGCGTCGGATGATGATTCGAGTTCGACGACGCTAGTGACGACGAATGCGACGAATGTGACGACATCGGTGGTAGCGACGAGTAGCGAGAATGTGACGAGCGTGCCGGCGGCGACGGCGGCGACGACGTCTGCGAAGACGTCGATGAGCGGCTCGACGGCGCCGCCCGCGCAGACGGAGGCAATGGCGGTATCGTCGCCGCCGCCCGCGGTATCGTCGCCGCCGCCCGCGGTATCGTCGCCGCCGCCCGCGGTATCGTCGCCGCCGCCCGCGGTATCGTCGC
>Ga0181562_10000578_pt1 | contig 29782 bp, 20 predicted proteins | sample 011ome_26_FD_139344 | JGI IMG/M metagenome (GOLD analysis project Ga0181562, IMG submission 139344) | Coastal salt marsh microbial communities from the Groves Creek Marsh, Skidaway Island, Georgia - 011511BT metaG (megahit assembly) | ecosystem: Environmental > Aquatic > Marine > Intertidal...
CGACGATGCTCGCCTTCCTGGCGACCGATGCCAGCGTGAACCAGTCAGACCTCCAGGCCGTGCTGGCGCGCGCGACCGACAAAACCTTCAACTGCATCACCATCGACGGGGATACCTCAACCAACGACTCCTGCGTCTTGCTGGCGTCGGGTTCCGCAATGGGTTCCCCGCTGGATCCGGCAACAGCTGATTTTGCGCATTTCGAGCAGGCCGTTTTCGACGTCTGCGCCGAGTTGGCCGAGGCCATTGTGCGGGATGGCGAAGGCGCCACCAAGTTTGTCACTATCGAAGTGGTGAACGGGGCTGACCAGGCCGAATGCCTGCGGCTGGCCTACACGGTCGCCGAATCGCCGCTGGTGAAAACGGCGCTGTATGCGTCCGATCCCAACTGGGGGCGTATTCTTGCGGCCGCAGGCCGGGCTGGTATCACCGACATGGATCTCGAGAAAGTGATCATCCATCTGGGTGAAGTTTGCATTGTCGAAAACGGGGCTGTGTCTCCGGGTTATACCGAGGCTGCCGGCCAGGCAGTCATGGATCGCGAAGAGATCACCATTCGCATCGACCTGGGTCGCGGCGACTGTTGCGAAACGGTTTGGACCAGCGATTTGTCCCACGAATACGTCACGATCAATGCCGAATACCGGACTTGATATGTCTTGAACCCCATAATTGTTATCATCTAGTACAGAAAGTTATAACCCTATACTGCAACACTCCTGTCACTATTCCTGTAACTTTGTCGAGGGTGCCCTTTATCAACCCCCAGGTTGGGCGCGTGCCTTCGCTGATCGATACAGGACCTGCCTACGCACATCAGAGGTTAATTTGAAAAAGGCAGCCTGACCTACTGAATAGACTCTCCTGACTTTTAGTGCGTCTCCTCAAGACCCCATAGCTTACAGAATCGCTCTGTCATTATCTGAGCGGTGTCGACGTTGGCGCGTGATGAGAAGCCATAGCGCCTCGGTGTCACCGTATGCACTTCTGATACTGTCACCGCGATAGAACGCCTCCCACGTCTCTGTAAGCACTCCTGAAGCCTCTCAAAGGCTTATCCCAAACACTAAAGCCGGGGTCTTAACAGGCCCGGGGGTTGTCCTAGCTTGACAGTGTCACTGTACTTGCTCAGTCCACATATCTCTATAGAACGCCTTCAGCGTCTTTGTTCGCCGACCTGAGACCTCTCCAAGCCTATGTCAGTAGTCCGGATCTTAATCAGAGGCCGGGGGTTGTTATAGCTTGACAGTGTCACTGTACAGGTTCTGATACAAAAGAGGAGGGGGTAGAGTATCTTCCTAGCAGGTCACTGAAAATCTTCAACAGGGTCTCTGGAGGTCGAGTCTGGTCAGATATAGTTGCCAGGCATCAAAACACCCCTCTCTAGACGTTCTCAATGAAGACTTTTCTGCTTGGTCTTGTCTGCAGGAGTCCTGCTCATCAAAGGTGCCATAACCGTTGTAGCCCCGTCAGCCAGCATGAAGGCACCCGGGACAAGCTCAAGGGCACATACTCCAGGTAGTTGCTTACGTAGGCCCTATGGTGATCCAGGATCAAGCCGACGCCGTACAAATGCGATATTTGACTTGATGCTGCCTCTCAATTCACAAAACTCATCCTAGAAAGAACACCTTTATTGGTAGGTATGGAGTGAATAAAAGCTAATCACCAGGTATTTACTTCGCTATACGAAATAAAAGACAAAGACAGCTTTTCCTGGGAAAAGGAAAGTAGGCCAGTCCAAAATTAAAAGGGGTAATTATGACTTTTCGAAAAACCGTTCTATCGGTAGCTGTTGCTGCTTCCGCATTTTCCATCCAGGTACCCGTGTATTCTCAGAATTCCGATTTAATAGAGGAAATTGTCGTCACTTCACGTAAGAGGGATGAATCCTATGTGGACGTACCGGTAGCTGTTACCGTCTTTACCGCTGATGAGATTGAGGCAGCTGGGATCGAAAATCCGGCTGATTACATAGCACTGACACCCAACGTTACTCTTGTCCAGGTTCAGAATGCAGGCAATTCCTTTATAACTGCGCGCGGTATTTCCCAGAACCGCAATACTGAAATGTCCGTTGCCGTTCTCATGGATGGCGTGCTCATGGTGAACCCAGCACAATTTAACCAGGAACTTTTCGACATCGAGCAGGTGGAAGTACTCAAGGGCCCCCAGGGAGCCTTGTATGGTCGTAATGCCATTGGCGGCGCCATTGTTGTCAACACCAAGGAGCCGTCTGATTTCCTTGAGGGTAAGTTCAGGATCGGTGCAGACTCCGGTAATGGTTACAATATGCAAGGTGTAGTTAGCGGGCCTCTTGGAGATTCTGAAACGCTGAAATATCGCGTAGCGGTATCGCACAAAAATACTGATGGGTTCCTCGATAACACCTTCCTCGGTGAGAAAGCAGATCCCTTTGAAGATACCTCTTTAAGATTAAGGCTGCTTTGGGACCCTAGTGATACTTTCCGAGCTGATCTCAGGTTTTATCAGTCTGAACTTGAGGGCGGCGCTCTTTATTACAATATTCGCTCACCACTACCGGAACCTTTCCCCGGTGCGCCGATATCTCTTGGACGCGATAATGGCGATCCAGACTCTGTTAACGATACCAGTCTTGATATACGCACTAACAACCCGGGCCGCAATAACCGTGACCTAATGAATGTCTCACTGAAGATGGACTGGGAGCTGGAAAGCGGTACTTTCACGTCGGTCACCTCTTATGACACCCTGGAAGAACTGCTCTCCGGTGATGCATTTGACTTTGTCCCGATTCCCGAATCAATCGGTGTGGCCTTTGGCTTCCCCGATCAAAATCAGAGTCAGTATTTCGATGTGGAGGCATGGAGTCAGGAATTCCGTTTAACTTCGCCATCTGATGACCGTCTGCGCTGGATTGCGGGGACTTATTTCGTGGGCACCGAGCGTTTTGTATCGACAGGCGCCATGGTGGACACCGGGGGCGGGCTAGTTCCTGTATTTAGACAACCCCGCGGGAATTTCCCTTTTGACTTTGCCTCTGACCCGGTAAACCCGCAGGCTAGCTTTCTTGCGGATGAGCAAGACAATTTTGCCTGGGCGGTCTTTGGCGAAGTTGCCTATGATGTTTCTGATTCAATTGAAATGGCATTATCCCTTCGCAATGACGAGGACACGCGTGAGAACACCACGCGGACTCCAACGGCTTTCCTGCCCAATGTCCCGGGCTTTCCGCAAGGCTTTACCGGCGAGGAAAGGAAGCAAACTTGGGATGAATGGCAGCCGAAATTTACGGTGCGCTACAAGCCCCAAGATAATCTTAGTTACTATGCCAGTGTAAGCCGCGGTTTTCGCAGCGGCGGATTTAACCAGACTGGCGTTGGTGCGGTTGCTTTTGACAGTGGCTTCCTCGGAGTAGGAGATACCTTTGACGCCGAGGTGGTGGACACTATAGAGGCCGGTATCAAGGGGCAGTTTAACGAGGGCCGCACCCGCGCCAACCTGAGCGTTTATCATACGGAGGCAGAAGGCACTTACTTCTTTATCTTCCTGGCGGCCAACTCAACCCAGAACCTTGGCAACCTGAAGGAAGTAGAATACTCGGGATTTGAGTTCGACCTTACGCACCGTTTTACCAACAATATCGATTTAAACCTGGGCTATGGCTATACAGACAGTGAGATCAAAGACTCTGATACCCCGGATGATATTGGAGACAAGGCACCGAACGTATCTGATTTCACCTTCAATGCAGGGTTTAATGTGCACTGGCCAATTAACGCCTTCGGCAATGGTGTGGAGGGCTTCCTGCGATTGGATTACCAAATTATCGGCGAAACTGCTTTCTTTGACAGGGAGCAAGCAGATACAAATAATAGGGATAATGTCAACCTGCTGGACTTCCGCGCCGGTGTGGAGCTGCCTGATGATTGGTCTCTTACAGCGTGGGGTAAGAATTCCTTGAATGAGGAGTACCATACGGAATATTCGACCGGTGGCTTTGTCTACAAGGCTCCTCCAGCCAGGTATGGTATTGATTTTGTGAAACGCTTTTAATGGGCAAATGATTGCATTTCTATAGCAAAAACTCGTAAAAAACTTAGGGTTGATTTATGAGCGTGCCAAGATTTTTGCACCCCCTATAGTATTGCAACGCCCATATTGTAAAGGTAAATCTCCGCCGGTTCATGAGACAGATTCTAGGCAGTGTGCCTCAGCACCCAAAGCCCTGCAGAAATGCACTGCTCTCCATAGCCTAGGTTTAAATAGGCAGATGGGGGGAGTTTTATTCCCTATTAGCGTGACTGTGCCTGCCTGGATACTCTGATAGTAGTAAAAAAAGTTTGCTTTGAAGTATTGCTAAAGATTTGCTTACAGACAAAATGTCTTTCAAGAATTAGAAGAATTATTTAGACCTATTTGATGTTCCTCAGCCCTTTGCTGAAATTCAGCTCGCTCACCCCGTCTTCTCTAGTCGTCACGCAACAGGAAAAACGGTGTATCAATATCGCGGGGGCTAGTCATCTAGCATGATTTCTACTAACACTTCGTTGCGGCGCATGAAGGGGAGCGAGAAGGGCGAATTGTAGGCAGCGTACATTGGCTCTCCTTTCATCTTGAGCTTTTTCAGTTCCAGAAAGGAGACCAGGGTATCCCGGTGCTTGCTGTAGTTAGCCTCACTCCAGCCACCGTTGAACCGGATTGCTGCCACCATGCTGGGAATGCTCTGGAGTATCTGTATTCTATCGTCCTCGGGTACCGGTGCAGTGTCCAGTGAAAAATCTGCTGGCAATACAAAGGCAATGCGCCAACCTGCAGGGGTGCGGGTTTGTTGCACAGGCGCCGTCATGGAAATTTTACGGCCTTGACCCTGTTTCTGCTTTGACTGCAGCACTGGTGCAGTCATGGTGATTTTGCCAGAAGTACTGTTGTCGCCACTTATATAGCGGAACAATCTACGAAATCCCTTGCTGACTGCGGCATTTCGATCAAACTCGTCTTCCACCAGAGTTTCTGCCACAAGATAGGGCGCGTATTCCCGAATCTCTATTTTATCTATTTGTTCAACAACATGATAAGCAGGCTCTTCAATTGCCATAACAGATTTTCCAGACAGGACAGCTAGCAGAATCAGGCTTGATACGAGCATGACAAGGAATGCACGCGGAAGCCTGACAGGAAATTTTGAAGTAATCATGATATTGACTACGAGTCTAGTGATGTTTTTGGATGAGTCACTTTGCACTGCTATAGAGGCTGATGAACTTACGCTGGAAGCTTTCGATGAAAGCATTTTGTGCCGACTATAGAACGTGTATTAGTTTTAACTTTACACCATCCTGGTAAGGTCATTGTCTCATGCTCGGCAAGTGTACTCTGGCCTCTGATCGGTTCTGACCGCCTTGGGGTGCCACCGGAAGAGGGCATCCTGATCCAGAATCTTGGTGATATGATGACCTGGTACACCAAAGTAGGCAACCAGATCACCCACCTCCTTAGTGCAGTAACCCTGCACCGTTAGCACCTTAAGCCCTCTGCCATTGACCGAAAAACCCATAACAAAATCCACCGACCAGACTTTATAACGACGTGCTAACAAAATCAGCGGTTCTCTGAGTACCATCACTCCTTTGCGCCCTTTATACCGTTTTACCACCAGCTCTGCGGCACGATATAGGCAATGGGCCATTTAAGGTTAATTTCTACGCCTTTACGCCGAAACAATCCCTGAATGCGTCGATAGCCGAATCGAAGTCGTTCTTGAGCCCGCTCGAGGATCCGACTGGATAACGTCTCAACCCGTTCTAATAATCGAGACGGGTTATGTCAGGTGCTTGGATAAATCATCACCATGGCGCTGGCCGTGCGTTTATCCTAGGTAACCTGCCGTATTATGGGCGCCTGCCGCCTAAATGACCGAAACTCCACCCCCCTGCCCCTATAAATATCTCCCTCTGCATTGGAATACGGACTAGGGATTTTTATGCTTTACATGGCCGGGATCTAAAAAGACCCAGGGGTGGGGTGTTATAGACTGACAGTGTCACTGTATGTGCTCAGTTACAAGAGGGTGTTTTGTACCATAGGCTTTTGGATATGCTTATAGTGGCTACACAGCATGTCTCTGCAAGTGCAGGAGGTACAAGAACCTGTTCGCATTGGGAAGGTGCTGGATAGATTAATGATTAGTAATTTCTTTTTTGCTATCGCATTTCATTTCTTAAGTGGTTACATAAATCTCCCATCGAGCCGACTTATCTGATGGGGTGTATATCTTGACGTCTATCAATACCAATACAAGCGCTACTTTGGTCAGTCTGGCACTTGCGCGTAATGAGCGCAGTTTGGCAGTTGCTATGGAGCGCCTGTCCACCGGGCTGAGAATTAATGCTGCTAAAGATGATGCGGCAGGTTTAGCTATTGCCAAGAAGATGGCTGCTGACATTTCAGGCATGCAAATGGGTATACGCAATCTTAATGATGGTATATCCATGGTGCAGACTATCGAGGGCGCTTATCATGTCGCGCTGAGTATGGTGGGTAGAATGCGGGAGCTAGCTGTGCAGGCAGCTAATGGCACGCTTTCAGAAGCTGACAGAGCTAATCTAGATGCTGAATATCAAAACCTCAAATATGGCATACAAGATTTAGCTAAGAATACGCAGTGGAATGGCATGAATCTCATCGATGGCTCTTCCAGAGTGCAGACAGTGCAGTTACATAATGGCTCGGATACGGGTACACAAGATATAACTTTCAATCAACTCTACGGAGAGCCTGGAAGTTTCAATAATAGATGGCAGAACGATCAAGACTCGACTGCCGATCCAGATATCTTTGCAGCCACGGGATATGTTTTTGATGGGGATATTCAAAGTGGTGATGTCATATCTATGCTTTTGGATGGGAAATATCTTGCAATAACAGTCAATGCAGATGATGCGTTTTATCTAAAAAATGGCCCTCCAGCCGCGCCACCCTTCCGATCTTTTACGAATAATATCCAACGTGAAAGTCAACCAAAGTTTGAGGAAGGTTTTTCTTTGAGTAATTTAGCGGATATGGGTGTTAGTGTTGCAGCGATAACAGGTGGGATAAGGGCGTTTACTGTTCTTGGCTACCCAATACTGCCAGCAAACGATGGAAAAACAATCTCAGTTACTGAGTTAAAAGTTACAAGAGGAGATGCTAAGTACCTAACAAATACTTCAATTACAAACACTAGTCATTCCCAAACTGCCTTGCGTAGGCTGGATGAGACTTTAGAAATAATGACTAAAACAATGTCTCAGTTCGGAAGCTATACAAGCGGACTCGAAACAGCATCCAACAGTATGATGAATACTTTTATAAATCTTCAACAATCTCAATCACGCATTGAGGATGCTGACTACGCGGCTGAAACAATTAATCTTGCTAAGACAAAAATCATTGCTCAAGCTAGTACCGCCATTTTGGCCCAGGCAAATCAAACTAAGCAGTCAGTCCTAGCGCTTCTACAATAGATTCTATTCTCACCCTTGTGAATGCCTTGCCATTTCAAGGGTATTACATCTGCTCAACCTAAAAGTTATCTTTTTTCTCTTCTGCATAAATGGCTGAAGCGGCCGCGTTATCATGGATTGGTTGTACTACAGTATCTTTGATACCAGAAAGATGCATTTGCTTTTTTCTCGCATAAATACCGCTTAAGTCATGGCCCAGCAAGGTCCTCTTTCTTGCAAAAAACCTACCCCATGCAATTTCTAACCTTTTTTCAGCTCATTCTGCATTCTTTGACTTGACGACTATTGCATCGTTGATACGCAATTATTGATTGGCATTAGTTTTATTTTTGCAGGCGCCCAACAAAGTGACTAATGAGTTACCATCCAAGTAGTTCATAATACTTCTTGCTTTGTTGTATGTTTTAGCTGTCACATAAAAGCTTGAGACCATGAGTTGTGGGCCTGAATGGAGATAATTGGTCGCATATAATGGCGGAAGGAAATGGAGATACTCTGCGAATTTACTGGATTAATGGCAATGGATTCGATGAGTATATTTATCCGCCAGTGACAGTTATTCATACACGAGGGGCAGAAATTGCTGCAGGTGATTTTGATGGGGATGGCGATTTAGATGTCCATATATCTAGATCTCATTTTGGAGAGTTTTGTTCTTTTTGCTGATCAGTAAAAAATACCTACAGTGAACGATAAGCGAATAATGTATTTAAGCGAAGAGGCTTCCTTTAAACTCTCCCAAGTAGCTAAGTAATTAAGTTTTATATGATATTTGATTAGTCTTGCCACTATCCCTGTAGCATTATCAGCATTCTGCAATGAATACTATATGATCAACCATATGTTAGAAAAAATAATCAATGCCGAATACCGTGCCTGATGTTGTGCATGTCGCGGTAGGCGTTGTCGTCAACCGTGACCGCCATGTGCTCGTTGCCAAACGGCATGACAGTCAGCATCAAGGTGGGCTCTGGGAGTTTCCCGGTGGCAAGGTGGCCGCCGGCGAAAGTGTGCAACAGGCGCTGAAACGCGAACTGCAGGAAGAAGTGAACATCACTGTGCGCGAATGTGCCGCACTGCTGAAAATACCCCACGACTACGGAGACAAAAAGGTCCTGCTGGACGTGTGGTATGTCCAGGTCTTTGCCGGTGAGGCCAGGGGGTGTGAAGGCCAGCCTGTTCGCTGGGTATCCCTTGCGGATATGGCGGCTCTGGAATTCCCGGCCGCCAACCAGGCAATCCTCGAGACCGTCAGGAATCTGCTCGCTGATCGGGATTGAAAGCGACCTCATCCAGGTTGAAGTCCTCGGGCCCTTCTTCGGCCGCAATAGTATGGCGTTCTGCCGCCCAGTCACCAAAATCAATAAGCTGGCACTGTCTGGAACAGAACGGCCGGAAATCGCTCGCCGCTGTCCAGGGCACGATTTTATGACAGGTCGGGCAGTTGACCTGTTTGATGGCAGTGATTTTTTGTTCAGTCATGGTTTTGTTTGAGAGGATATTGTGATTTTAAAATTCGCTGGCCATGAACCCTAACACATCCGCACGCATGCTGCCGAGACTGGCCAGCTTGTCCTCCCGTGTTCCCGTCCTGATATTGTTGTTTGTCCTGACCTCGGTTTCGGCCAGGGCCATGACCGCCAGTGCTTCCTCATTACGTCCGGTATTGATCAGCACGATTGCCTGGTTGAACAGGATGCCGGTGTCCCTGGCATTGTCCCAGGCCGCTTCCATCAGGTCGATGGCGCTGGCCGCATGGCCTTCTGCCAGATTCACACGGGCCAGTTCGAATTGAAACATGCCCCTGTCATGGCCGGTTGAACCGGTGATCAGCGCATCAAGCAGCGCTGTCATGAAGGATCTTTCATAGGCCGGGCAGTTGCCCTGCAAGGACAGGTCGATGATTTGCTGCATCGGGGTGACCGGATCCCGGCTGTCGGTAGGCTGGTTCTTTGCCTGTGTCAGCAACAGGTTTTGTGACGGTGGTGTGACAGCGGGATTGATGCATGCCAGAGTCACCAGGTTCAAGAGCACATGGAGATTATCAGCATTATTATTGGCCGCCCGCTCAAGCATGCCTGCCGCCAGTAGCTCACCCTGGGGCCCGTATTGCACCAGCTGTATGGCGTAAAACTCGGCGTTTCTCATCGTGTTAGGTTCGCCCTCATGCCAGCGCTCAGCCAGTTGAACCGGTGAGGCCCAGAGCAGGCTGATGCGCAGGGTGCTTACCAGCAGCACTAGATAGAGCCCGGCCACGGCCGGTCGTGCCTTCTCGCGCAACATGGCGTGGGGCAGGCCAATGAAAAAGGCATAAGCTAGGGCAAAGAATATGCCGGCAATAGCCAGGTAGCTGCGATGATGAAAAAACAGTTCCAGTGGCAGCACAGTGGATTCAATCATGTGAGCTGCCAGGTACCAGCCCAGGGCAAATGGCCACAGTCGGCGTCTGTCCGGCCGCATAATCGCCCCGGTAAAAAGGATGCCCCAAGCCAGCAGTGCGAGCAGGGTAGTCGCCGGATCAAGCAGGCTGCGTGAGAGGGCTACATCATGAAAAATGCCAACCCCGGCAGTGCTGGGCACCAGCAGGACGGCCAGGTAGTGCCACAGCACCCGGCCCTGGGTGAGGAGGCGTTCCATCAGGGTGAAGCTGCGGTTGTCAGCAAAACTGGTTTGCAGGTAATCCAGAAAGAACAGCGGGGATGTCAGCAGCATGATGGCAGGCAGCCAGAGACACCCCAGTCGCCAGTGTCGGTAAGCTGGTGTCACGGGCTGCTCACGCAGCAAGGTGTAATCGAGCACCAGTAGCATGAAGACCAGTGCGGCGGCATTCTCCTTGCTGAATAGTCCGCAGAGGCCGATTCCGGCCAGCACCAGTGCCATGATGATCAGAGACGGCCAGGATCTTGTGTACTGCCTGATCCGGCACTCGGTAAACACCAGTATGCCGGCCAGCATGAAAAAACTGGCCAGCAAGGCCATGCGCTGGATTGTGTACAGGACGGTGGATGTGTGAACAGGATGCAGGACCCAGGCCAGGGCGGCGACCAGTGCCACTAGCGCGGATTGCTGTGCGCTGGCGTTCAGACACTGTGCCAGCCGTCGGAAAATGGCGTAAAGCAGAAGCCCGTTAAGCGCGTGCAGCAATACATTGATGGCTTTCATGGCGGCGGGATTATCGGGCCAGGCAGTTGCCTGTAGAGCAAACGTGAACAGGGAAACCGGGCGGCCCGTGGGTCCGGCATTCCCGGACAGCACAAATTCCCAGAATCCGGCTCCGGTAATACCGGCCTGCTGTATCTGGGAAAGGGCTGCCAGGTTTGGCTGGTCATCGAACAGGAAGGGACTGTTGAGTCCCGGCAGGTAGCACAGAACCGAGACAAGCAAGAGGATTACGGCATGCAGCCAGGGTTTTTGCGACCAAGCCGGCATGTCAGGCATTGGTGCCAGCCAGTTGCAGATAGCGCTCATGAAGCGCGTTCACCTGTCGCATAAGAGCGTCAGGAGTGCCGCTGTTATCGATGACATCATCTGCCTGTGCCAGGCGTGTTTGCCGTGATGCCTGGCTGGCCAGAATCTTTTCAACCAGTTCAGCCGAGCTGTTATCCCGCGATACCGTGCGCTCAACCTGCAGGCTTTCAGGAATATCCACCACCGCGATGCGGTCGAGAAACGGGTAACTGCCGCTTTCCACCAGCAGGGGTATGACCACAAGAGTGTATGGTGCCGTACTGTGTTGCAGTTGCTCCATGATGGTTTGGCGGACAGCAGGATGCAAGAGCGATTCCAGCCATTGTCGCGCCGTGGTGTCGTTAAAAACGGTTTCCCGCAGTGCCCGGCGGTTCAGGTTGCCTTCAGGATCCAGTATGTCGTCACCAAAGTGCTGCCGGATGTCCTCCAGCAGTGGTGTACCTTTACTGACCAGTGCGCGCGCGATCTCGTCGGCATCAATGACATTGGCGCCCAGTTGTTGAAAGAGGTTGCTGACCGCGGTCTTGCCGCTGCCGATACCACCCGTCAGGCCGATGGCAAGGGTAGTGTGGCTGCGCTGCACGGACATTGGCGGAACTGCCCCTCAGAGAATCAGGGCGTAGTAGGCACCGGCGATTTCATTTCCCCAGAGCAGCGAGAGAAAGCCGGCACTGGCCAGATAAGGGCCGAAGGGAATAGGCGCGTTCTTGTCGCGCCCCAGGATGGCGATCAGGCTGGTGCCAACCACGGCACCCACCAGTGATGACAGCAGCATGATCGTGGGCAATGCCTGCCAGCCAAGCCAGGCACCCAGCGTGGCAAGCAGTTTAAAGTCGCCGTAGCCCATGCCTTCTTTCCCGGTCAGAAGCTTGAACAGCCAGTACAGGCCCCACAGCATCAGGTAGCCGGCAATGGCGCCCCAGACCGCATCCTGCAACGTCGCAAACCAGCCAAAGCTGTTGACCAGCAGGCCGAGCCAGAGCAGCGGCAATGTGATGTCATCCGGAAGCAACTGGTGATCGAAGTCGATCATGGTCAGCACGATTAGGCTCCAGGTGAACACCAGCAGCGCCAGGGTTGGCCAGCCGTAACCGAACTGGTGAGCCACCAGGGCAGAAAGTATCCCGGTGACACCTTCAATGATTGGGTAACGTGCTGATATGCCGGCCTGACAGTGGCGGCACTTGCCACCCTGAAGCAGCCAGGAAACGAGGGGAATGTTTTCGGTTGCCGTGATCTCATGCTTGCATTTTGGGCAGTAGGAACCGGGGACGGCGAGATTGAACGGCTTGCTGTCTGCAGTATTGTCTTCCGGGGATATTTCCAGCAGTTCACGGCACTGGGCAGTCCATTCGAACTCCATCATTACCGGCAGGCGGTAGATGACGACATTGAGAAAGCTGCCGACTACTAGGCCAAAAATGCAGGCTATTGCTGCCAGCGCCAGGGGATTGGCAGCAAAGAATTCAGCGATGGTCATCAGGCAGCAGGGATATCAGACAACGGCGCCGATCTGGAAGATGGGCATGTACATCGCAATCATCAGGCCACCCACAAGCACACCGAGCACGGCCATGATAAGTGGTTCCATCATGGAGGTGAGGCCGTCCACGGCATTGTCCACTTCCGCTTCATAGAAGGTCGCACACTTGTCGAGCATGGCATCTAGGGCACCGGATTCCTCACCGATTGATACCATCTGCAGCACCATGATCGGGAACAGCTCTGTGGATTTGATGGAGGCTGTGAGCTGCTGGCCGGCGGTGACGTCGTCACGAATCTGCAGGGAAGCCGTCTTGTACACAATGTTACCGGTTGCCCCTGATACCGAAGTGAGGGCATCCACCAGCGGGACACCGGCGGCGAAGGTGGTCGACAGGGTGCGCGTAAAACGCGCCAGGCAGGACTGCTCAATGATGTTGCCGAATACCGGCAGTTTCAGGGAGAAACGTTCCAGGCTTTCGCGGAAACTCTTCGAGCGCAGCTTGGCTTCCTTGAAACAGTAGCCGGCGATACCTAAGCCAATCACGATATACACCCACCAGGCGATCATGAAATCGGATATGCGCATGACGTACTGGGTAAACAGAGGCAGTTCGGCGCCGAAACTAGAGAACGTTTCCGCGAATTGCGGTACCACTTTCACCAGCAGGATGCCGGTCACGATGGCGGCCACCACGAGTACCGTGATCGGGTAGTTCATGGCCTTCTTGATCTTGGATTTCAGGGCTTCGGATTTTTCCTTGTAGGTCGCCAGGCGGTCGAGCATGGTTTCCAGCGCACCAGACTGTTCACCGGATTCCACCAGGTTACAGAACAGTTCATCAAATTCACGCGGGTATTTGCGGATGGCATCGGCAAAGTGGTTACCGGCAGACACGTCATCACGAATGGCAAAAACGATTTCACGCATGCTCGGATTTTCCAGGCCTTCACCCACGATCTCAAAGGACTGCACCAGGGGAATACCGGCTTTCATCATGGTGGCGAGCTGGCGGGTGAAAATGGCAATGTCCATCGGCTTGATGGATTGTTTGCCGCTGCCGAAAAGGGGCTTGGGTTTCTTCTTGACCTTGGTGGGCTTGATGCCCTGCTTGCGCAGTTGGGCTTTCACCATGGCGGTATTGGTGCCAGAGATTTCACCCTTGGCGGTTTTGCCCTTGGAATCCTGGCCCTGCCAGAGGAAAGTGGCCTGTTTTACAGCAGATTGTGCCGGCGCTGCCATTTTCTGATACCTCGTTCTCGGACTGCTATTGGGGTCGTGCGTGTTCTGCTGTGAATTCTATGTTGCTAGAACTGGTTACCCGGTTCACTTCATGGAGACTCGTGAGTCCCTGAGCGGCTTTTTCCAGAGCCGAATCCCGCAGGCTATTAAACCCGGCTTTTGCCGCTAACTCTGCGATTTGTATCGAATTTCCGGCATCCATCATAACACGGGATATGGCCCCAGTAATTGGCACTGTTTCGAAGATGCCGGTCCTGCCCCGATACCCATCGTGGCATACGCTGCATCCGGTTGCCTCAAAAAGCGTGATGCGATCTAGGCTGTCGGGAGAAAAGCCTTCATGAATCAACATGTTATCGGGCAATTGTAGAGGTTTTTTGCAGCGTGTACATAACCGGCGTAACAGCCGCTGGGCAATGATCAGGCTCAGTGACGTGGCCAGTTGATAGGGCGCGATGTCCATGTCCAGCAACCTGGCCAGGGTCTCCGGGGCGCTGTTGGTGTGCAGGGTCGACATGACAAGATGTCCTGTTTGTGCGGCTCTCACGGCAATCTTCGCGGTTTCCGGGTCGCGGATTTCACCGACCATCAGGATGTCGGGGTCCTGGCGCAGAAACGCCCGCAGGGCATGGGCGAAATCCAGGCCAATGCGGGCATTGACGGGGACCTGGTTGATGCCATCGAGATGGATTTCCACCGGGTCCTCAACGGTGGCGATGTTGCGCTCACGAGTATTGAGAAGGTTCAGGCCGGCATACAGCGAGAGGGACTTGCCACTGCCTGTCGGGCCGGTCACTAGGATAAGCCCCTGCTGGTGCTGCAGGGCCTGCACATACAATTGTTTCTGTGCGGGGGTGAATCCGAGTCCATCAAGTTCCAGTCTGTCGGGACCCTGATCGAGCAGACGCAATACTGTTTTTTCACCCCAGAGGGTTGGCAGGGTATTGATGCGGTATTCCATTTTTTTGCGGTGGGGGCCGTCCAGTTAGATACGGCCATCCTGCGGCAGCCGTTTTTCCGCGATATCCAGGCGCGCCATGATTTTCAGTCGGGCAGTGATGCGACTGGCCAGACCTGATGTGGGGCGGGCTATTTCCCGCAGCATGCCATCCTGGCGAAAACGGATCCGGGCATGGTGCTCGAAAGGCTCGATATGGATATCGGACGCAGCCTGATGCCGTGCGTCCTGCAGCATTTTGTCTACCAGCCGGGTCACCGGTGAATCCGACACGGCTGCCTTGCCATCATCCACCGGGCGCTGCTCGGCGGCATGGATGTCATCAAAATCCCGCTGCGCCAGGCTGTCGCCGCGACCGGCATCCGGCGCAGTATCATCCTGTAGGCGCTGGAGCAGGGGCGCCAGTTTGTGTTCTTCCACCAGCACGGTGACGGGTTTGCAGCCAGTCTGGAAGCGAATCTGCGTTGTGCTTTCGCGGGTATCCGGATCGGAGCTGCCAAGCCAGAGAGTCTGGCTATGGCGAAACAATGGCACCATGCGATGTCGCAGTTGCAGTGCCCGGGAAACCGTCGCCAGGGTGCGTGGGTCAAGGTGAAAGGCGTCGAGGTCTGCCAATGGCAGGTTGAAGGCCCTGGCCAGGGTCGAGGCCAGTTGGGTGCTGTCGACCAGTGCATTGTCTACCAGGTATTTCACCAGTGTCAGGCGCTGCTGCCTGGCACCCTGTAATGCCTGTTCAGCCAGCGCCGGTGCCAGTATCCGGCAGGACGTCAGCCAGTGCATGTCCTTCGGAGATCCGGCCTTGTTGTTCATGTTGGCTCCCCTTGTTATGCATGACTCGTATGCATGACACGTATGCATGACACGGACCCTGACCTCAGTCGTACCAGGATCAAAGGTCAGTCTAGTGTAGAAGCGATATAATGCGAGGTTTGCCTCAAAAGGCAGTATGTCATGACAGGAATACTCCATTATTGACAAAATTTGTCACCCGCCCTGTAAGCGCTATCCGCCCGACTGCTATCATGCTGCAATCAAATCAGCACCCTGAGTGTAGGAAAACCGCAGGCTGAGCAGGAAAAAAGTGCGCTGGATCATACTGTGTCATCATGGACTGAAGTGATCGTTTTGTGGCATGTTCTTTGCAGTTTTCACACCTACCCTGTCGAGAATCCATCCCTAGATTTGAGTAAAGATAGCAAGCATGGTCAACATGTTTTTTCAGGAGATAAAAATGAAAAACATCAACAAGCAACAACAGGGTTTTACCCTGATCGAATTGATGATCTTAATTGCGATCATCGGTATTCTGGCCGCCGTCGCTCTGCCGGCTTACCAGGACTACACAATTCGTGCAAAAGCTTCTGATTCGGTGCGGGGATGAAGCGGCGGGTGCTGGGCAAAAAGCGGCAACGTGTACCTGAGAGTTGCTCAACATCCCGGCAGAGCAGGTGGCCATCGGCAAAGTTGGTGCGACTGTCTGCAAGCACTTTTTGCAGGACATGACGAACCACGGGAATTTTACCCAGTGACCAGATGTCACTGCCCAGGGCCCAGGTTGAAAACGTGATGCCGTGGCGACGCCAGGCCTGCCTTGCCCAGGCACCGCAGGGCAGCACCCAGAGCGCAAAGACATGATCCACCCCGTGCTCCCGGCACAAGCGATTGGTTTGCCGGGCGCCGTCACGCAGGATGCCTGCAATGGCTGGCCAGTGACTGGGGTTCCAGATTTTCAGCAGCGACAGTGATTTGCCCGCACCCTGGTAACGCACTACCTGAACCGCTGCAGCGGGATCACCGCTGCTGCTGGTACCCGGGGCCAAGACCGTGACCTTTGTCTGTGTGGCGAGTGTTTCGGCAAAATCCTGTACAAAAGATCCTGCCGCCTCGCTGCCATCACTGGCCGTCGGGTAGGAGGTGGTTATGATCAGGACATGTTTCATCGTTCGGAGGATGTGTGCGCGATTGGCGAACCGTTATTATTTCATTGATTCGCCATGCAGTTCGAACTTAATGCGCGCAGATTGCGGGTATGCCGACATTGTCATGATTTTGTCCAAGTGTGTGCCCCGGTAAAGCCTGCTGCTGCGTGTGCCATGCTTGACACACCCGGACGCTGTATGTGAATAATCCCGACCTTGTGAGGTGGGAGAAAACCGGCACCAAGGTGCAACCTCTGCATTTCCGGGGCAATAAATCACAGAATTCATCCAAGACCCGCTAAAAGAACCACAGGAGCATCACATGACTATACTGACTTCAACCCTGGGCCGGACAGCTGCTGTTGTTTTTGCCACGATTTTCCTGGCCTCCTGCGCCTCCATGGGCGACGACGGCTGGATGGACATGTCTGGCAGCTTCGATGGCTGGACTCGGGTCGGAGACGCCAACTGGCGCATCGAGAATGGCGAGTTCGTGGCGGACAATGCGTCCGGTGTCAGTCATCTGCTCACCGAAGAGAGTTTCGAGGACTTCCAGATCCAGCTGGAGTTCTGGAATCATGAAGGCGCCAACAGCGGTATTTTCATGCGCATCCAGGATCCTGCGAACATTACGGACAGATCAGCCTATGAGGCCAATATCTACGATGACCGTCCCGACCAGAGCGGCCGCACAGGCGGTATACCCAATTTCCTGGCTCCGGCAGCTGTGGTTGATACCTGGGATCAGTGGAACACCTATGACATCACGCTCGAAGGCAACCACGTCGTGATCTATCTCAATGGCGTGAAAACCGTTGATGGCTACGACGACAATTTCGCCAGTGGCCCGCTGTCACTCCAGTACGGAGCCGGTACCATCAAGTTCCGCAATGTGCGTATTCGTCACCTGTAAATGAGTCTGGACGATCTAAAAGGCCGTAGGTCGGCGTAGGCCCGCAAGGCCGTTTGCCGACAGGCACGTGATATAACCGGTGTTGTTTTCTTGAACGCTAAGTCGGCAAACGGCCCTGCGGGCCTATGCCGACCTGCTAGGTGTTATTCAAAGAGCATGGTGAAGTCGGTGGCTTGTATGTGCTTAGTCAGGGATCCTACCGAGATGTAATCCACGCCGGTCTCGGCCACCACGACCGCACTCTTGATATCGTAACCCCCCGAAGCCTCCAGTTTTGCCTGTCCCTTGTTGAGGATCACGGCTTCCTGCAGCATATCCAGCGTGAAGTTGTCGAGCAGGACGATGTCGGCCCTGGCCGTCAGCGCTTCCTCCAGCTGTTCAATGGTCTCCACTTCCACTTCCACCTTGCGGTCAGGATGCAGTGCCCGGGCAGTTGCAATGGCCTGGGTAATGCCACCACTGGCATTGATGTGGTTTTCCTTGATCAGGTAGGCATCGTAAAGACCGATGCGGTGGTTATAGCAGCCGCCGGTTTGCACGGCATATTTCTGGGCCAGGCGCAGGCCGGGAATGGTCTTGCGGGTATCCAGGATGTTGACGTCGGTATGCTGCACCTGGTCGGCAATTTCACGCGCGGCGGTGGCGACGCTGGACAGCGTCTGCAGAAAATTCAGGGCCGTGCGTTCGGCGGTCAGCAGCGAGCGGGCCTTGCCCGTGGCGGTAAAGACCACGTCGCCCGGGTCGATGCTGTCGCCATCATGCTTTTCCCAGTTCAGCTGGATATCCGGATCGACCTGGCGGAACACTTCGTTGACCCAGGGTTCGCCACAAATGGTGGCATTTTCGCGGCAGATGACCTGGGCCATCGCTTCCCGCTCTGCCGGAATGAGTTCTGCCGTGATGTCGCCATCACCAATATCCTCAGCAAGGGCACCACGCACGGTTTCCTCGAGGCCTTCAAGCAAGGGGTTGGACATGGTGGTGTGGTTACCTGCAGTGGCGTGAAACGAGCGAACAATTATACGGGAAACCCGGGACGGGATTAATCACTGAAATTGGGGGCGTGTCTAGGGCGTATGCTGGCGCAGGGTCAGCTGGGAGCCGCGCTGGTTGAATTCGATCTGGCGCAGGGCGCTCATGCCGAGCAAAACCATGCTTTCATGCATTGCTGGGTTAATGCTGGCACGCACGTCGTGCAGGGTAATCTCGCCCAGGTGCAGTTCATCGATCAGGGTGCTGTAGATGTTGACCAGGCCATTGGCGGTCATGGCCTGGCTCTGGTAGCCGTATTCCAGGCCGCTGGCCTCGGCCAGGCCGGGCGGAATCACCACGTCTGTGGCGCCGGTATCCAGAATGAACTCCGCCGGCACACTGTTGATGGCACCGGTCAATACATACTGACCCTGGCGATTGCTTTCCAGTACCACTTCCACCTGGCCCAGGGCATTGACGGTGGAAAGTGGCGTTGCGTTCGGATTGCGCTGCTTCTCCAGCACACCATCAAATAGCATGGTGAGCAGGCCCAGGCCAATCACGAAACCGATAGCGATCATGCCCTGGCCAAGCCGTTTTTCCGAATGTCGGGGATCCTGATGGGTCATAGGGCAAAATTATAAGCAGTCGTGGCTGGGGGTGTTACCTGCATGGCAATTGTTTGTGCATCAGGCCAGTATGCCGCAGAGGAGTTGTGTGCCATACATGGGTTAATATGGGGCCATGAAAATCAAAAACCACCGTCTTGAACCAGCACGTCAGCTGACCTCTCCCAATTATGGTGAGCGTCCGGCAGGCGACAGCATCAGCCTGCTGGTCATTCACAATATCAGCCTGCCGCCGGGTGAATACGGCGGACCCTATATCGACCATTTGTTCTGCAATACGCTGGATTGTTCTGCACACCCTTATTTTGCCGACCTGGAAGCACTCAGGGTGTCTTCACATCTGCTCATTAACCGGGCAGGGGATGTCACGCAATATGTGCCATTTGACCTGAAGGCTCACCATGCCGGGGTCTCCGAATTCGAGGGCCGGGATCAGTGCAATGATTTTTCCATCGGCATAGAACTGGAAGGCTGTGACACCGAGCCTTTTACCGATGCCCAGTATGCGACGCTGGCCGAGGTGACCACGGCCCTGATGCAGGCGTATCCCGCTATCACGCCAGCACGCATCACCGGCCATTCGGACATCGCGCCGCAGCGCAAGACCGATCCGGGACCCTGTTTTGACTGGCAGCGGTACCGCAACCTGCTGGCGCGCTAGCGCCAAAAGCGTGCATTCCGGGAGCCGTAAAGCGGCAAGCCAAAACTGACTACATCGCTATACCTGCGAAAATTAAGGCATTTTTATAGATTGGGTGGCCCTATGCTCACCAAACTGTAGTTTTACTACAAAATCAACAGCTTATGTTGGTAAATTATTGTTAATTCGATTAATATTGCGCGCTAATGTAAATTTACTACAGAACAACAATCGGCATATCCGCACCCTTGCGATCCACGGGTGACTGTTATAACCATAACGATAACAACAGGCTATGCAGGATTTCGCCCTCCCGGGCGAACACCCGAGTGACGTGAAAAACGGAAACCGGGTTTAAAAAAAACAAGGCAAGCCGGCATCACCGGCGCTGCCCCATCAGTAAATCAGCGCTGCTGAAAGGTTCAATGTCAGGCAATTAATATTGGCTGTCCAAAGTGCCCGTCAGTGGTCGCCACAAGAGTAGCAACATGGCCGACAAATCTATCGACTCTATGAAGAACGTTCATCAGGACGTTGATCCTATTGAAACGCAGGAATGGCGGGATTCCATTGCCTCAGTCATCAAGTATCAGGGCATGGACCGCGCACAGTTCCTGCTTAAGAGCCTGATCAGCACCAGCACCGAATCCGGTCAGCAGCTTCCTGTTGACTCTCTTACCACCCCCTACCGCAATACCATCCCCAAAGAAGAAGAAGCTGAAATGCTCGGCGATATGCACATGGAGCGCAGCATCCGTGGCATCATCCGCTGGAATGCACTAGCGATGGTCATGCGGGCCGGCAAACTCGGTTACGACCTGGGTGGTCATATTTCCACCTTCTCGTCGGCGGCCACACTCTACGATGTCGGCTTCAATCATTTCTTCCGCGGTGAGACCGAAGACCATCCCGGCGACCTCGTCCTGTTCCAGGGCCATGCGTCACCCGGTATCTACTCGCGTTCTTTTGTCGAAGGCCGCCTGAGTGAAGCGCAGCTGGACAAATTCCGCCAGGAAGTGGATGGCAACGGCCTGTCTTCCTACCCGCATCCCAAACTGATGCCGGATTACTGGCAGTTCCCGACCGTCTCCATGGGCCTGGGGCCTTTGCAGGCGATTTACCATGCCCATGTTATGAAGTATCTGGACAATCGCGAGCTGGTGAAGCAGGGTGATCGCCAGATTTGGGCGTTCCTAGGCGACGGTGAATGTGATGAGCCGGAAACCCTGGGCGCCATTTCCCTGGCCGCACGAGAAGGCCTGGGCAACCTGAATTTCGTCATTAACTGTAACCTGCAGCGCCTAGATGGTCCCGTTCGTGGTAACGGCAAGATCATCCAGGAACTGGAAGGCATCTTCCGCGGTGCCGGCTGGAACGTGATCAAGGTCGTCTGGGGCCGGCACTGGGATGCCATCCTGGCCAAGGACACCGATGGTCTCCTGCAGGCTCGCATGAATGAAGTGGTGGATGGAGAATTCCAGAACTTCAGTGTACGCGGCGGTGAATATGTCCGCGAGCACTTCTTTAATACCCCTGACCTGAAAAAACTGGTCGAGCATCTGTCCGATGACGAGATCATGCAGCTCAACCGTGGCGGTCACGACCCGTTCAAGGTCTACGCCGCCTACAAGCAGGCTGTCGATTGCACGGATAGGCCGACCGTGATTCTGGCCAAGACCATCAAGGGTTATGCCTTCGGTTCGGCCCAGGGCGCCAATGCCACCCATTCCACCAAGAAACTGAACCTGGACGAGCTGAAGCTGTTCCGGGATCGTTTCGGTATTCCGATTCCTGACGACAAGCTGGAAGAAGTCCCGTATTACAAGCCAGACGAAAACAGCCCGGAAATGGAATACCTGCGTCGCATGCGCGCGAAACTCGGCGGTACGCTGCCGGCACGGCGAGCCAAGATTGAACCGCTGAAGGCTCCCGCCCTAGAAGCCTTTGACAGCCAGCTGAAAAGCACCGGTGATCGTGAAGTATCCACCACCATGGCCTTTGTGCGTGTGCTGTCGACCCTGGTGAAAGACAAGGAGATTGGTCAGCGTATTGTGCCGATTGTGCCCGACGAAGCTCGTACCTTCGGCATGGAAGGCCTGTTCCGCCAGATCGGGATCTACTCCGCCAAGGGCCAGCTGTACGATCCGGTCGACTCCGGCCAGGTCATGTACTACCGCGAGGACAAGAAAGGCCAGCTGCTGGAAGAGGGCATCAACGAGGCCGGCTCCATGAGCTCCTGGTTGTCAGCTGCGACCTCTTACAGTGTGCACAACTATCCCCTAATTCCGTTCTACATTTATTACTCAATGTTCGGTTTTCAGCGCGTTGGCGATCTGTGCTGGGCGGCCGGCGACCTGCAGGCCCGCGGTTTCCTGATCGGAGCCACGGCGGGCCGCACCACATTGAACGGCGAAGGTCTGCAGCATCAGGACGGCCATAGCCACCTGGCGGCCTACACCATTCCAAACTGTGTTTCCTACGATCCGACTTACGCCTACGAACTGGCCGTGATCATCCAGGACGGTATTCGCCGAATGTACCAGGAGGATGAATCCATCTGGTACTACATCACCACCATGAACGAAAACTACCAGCACCCGGAAATGCCGAAAGGCGCCGAGGAAGGCATCCTGAAAGGCATGTACCTGCTTGAGGATGGTGACAGCAAGGAATACAAGGTTGCTGCCGGCAAGGGCAAGAAGGCTTCCCGCGTGCGGTTGCTGGGCAGCGGGACCATCCTGCGTGAAGTCCGTGATGCCGCCGCTATCCTGCGCAACGACTACAAGGTGGCCGTGGATGTGTGGAGTGCGACCAGCATGAACGAGCTGGCCCGCGATGGCCTGTCCGTGGATCGCTGGAACATGCTGCACCCGGAAGATGAGCCACGGGTATCCTACGTGGAGAAATGCCTTTCTGAGCGTGACGGCCCGGTGATTGCTACAACCGACTACATGAAGCTTTATTCTGACCAGATTCGGGCGTTCGTGCCGGCACCCTATAAAGTGCTGGGTACCGATGGTTTCGGTCGCAGTGACTCTCGTGAGAAACTGCGTCACTTCTTTGAAGTGAATGCCAGTTACGTGGTTGTTGCCGCCCTCAATGAGCTGGCAAAAGCCGGTGATATTGAGAAGAAAGTGGTTTCAGAGGCGATCAGGAAGTTCAATCTTGATCCGGAAAAGCTGAATCCGCTGCTGGCTTGAGCGAGCCAATAAAAGTAGGAAGGCATAAAGGGATAAAAGGCCCGCCTGGCCAGGAAATCTCGGTTTGTTTGCCGACACGTAGCACCAGTCACAACACAGAATTTTGTTAGAGGAATATAAGCGTGGCAGTAGAGAAAATTCAGGTTCCGGATATCGGTGAGGAAGGGAGCGTCGAGGTCATCGAGGTTCTGGTTTCTCCTGGCGATGAAGTCAGCGAAAACGACTCACTCATTGTGCTGGAAAGTGACAAGGCCGCCATGGAAATTCCGTCCCCGAAAAGCGGCGTCATCAAGGAAGTGTTGGTCAAGGTTGGCGACCAGGTTTCCCAGGGTGTCGAGATTGTCAGTATCGATATGGCCGGTGACAGCAGTGCTGAAGAAGTGGCACAGCCGGCACCGGAAGAGGCTGCCGGGGAGAAACCTGCCGCCACGGCCGAATCCAGCACCCAGGATGCCCCCGCCAGCGCTGACAGCCAGATCATGCCGGTCACTGTGCCCGACCTAGGCGGTGATTCCGATGTCGAAGTGATCGAGATCCTGGTCGCGGAAGGCGACGAGATCAGCAAGGACGATGGCCTGGTGACCCTGGAGTCTGACAAGGCGGCCATGGATGTGCCGTCGCCCGCCGCCGGCAAGGTCAAGGTGATCAAGCTCAAGGTCGGCGACAAGGTCAATGAAGGCACCCTAATTCTCGAACTGGAGACTAGCGGTGAGGCCGGTACTGCCAGTGCCGCACCTGCTGAAGAAAAGCCTGCCGCGAAAGCAGAAGTACCGGCCCCGGCGGCCAGTGGCCAACCCGAGCTCATGGCCGTGAAAGTGCCGGATCTGGGCGGTGAAAGTGATGTCGAAATTATTGAAATCCTGGTCAGCGAAGGCGACAAGGTCAGCAAGGAAGGCGGCCTGATAACCCTGGAATCCGACAAGGCTGCCATGGATGTGCCGTCCCCGGCAGACGGCAAGGTGAAAAGTATCAAGGTAAAAGTTGGTGACAAGGTGTCTGAAGGCTCCCACATCATCGACCTGGAAACCGAAGGTGCCGCGCCCGCGCCGGTCGCGGAAACACCGGCGTCGCCAAAACCGACCGCGGCAGCAACTCCGACACCCGAACCGGCCAAAACAGCACCCGCACTTGCCGCCCGAACTGACACCGGCAGCAGCGCCGGGGCCGATGTGTATGCCGGCCCGGCTGTGCGCAAGATGGCGCGAGAACTAGGCGTCAACCTGACCAAAGTCTCCGGCACCGGCTCACGTGGTCGTATCGTAAAGGAAGATGTCGATGCTTACGTGAAAGGCATTCTGCAGGGCGGCGGTGCTGCCCAAGCTGCCGGTGGTGCCGGTCTGCCCGGCATTCCCGATGTTGATTTCAGCCAGTTTGGCGAGATTGAAGAAGTGGAAATGTCCAAGCTGCATCGGGTCACCGCCCAGAACATGCAGCGCAACTGGCTCAATGTGCCGCACGTGACCCAGTTTGATGAAGCCGACGTCACTGAGCTCGAGGAATTCCGCGCCGAGCAGAAAGCCCTCGCAGAAAAGAAAGGCATCAAGCTCACGCCGCTGCCCTTCATCGTCAAGGCCTGTGCCCGTGCCTTGCAGGAACACCCGCAGTTCAACGTGTCCCTGCATTCTTCCGGCACAAAAATTATTCAGAAAAAATACGTGCATATCGGCGTGGCCGTGGCCACACCAGCCGGTCTCATGGTGCCGGTCGTGAAGAACGTGGACCGTAAGACCATCTGGGAAATTGCGGCAGATATCGCTGAACTCGGTGCCAAGGCCAAGGATCGCAAGCTGACCAAGGACGACATGCAGGGTGCCTGTTTCACGGTATCCAGCCTGGGCAACCTGGGCGGAACCGCGTTTACCCCGATCGTGAATGCGCCGGAAGTGGCGATTCTCGGTGTCTCCAAGGCGTCTATCAAGCCGGTGTACATCAACAACGAGTTCGTACCACGCACCATGCTGCCGTTTGCATTGTCCTATGATCACCGTGCCGTGAACGGGGTTGATGGCGGTATGTTCTGCAACACCCTGGCAACCTTTTTGAACGATATCCGGTTGCTGGCGCTTTAAGTAGAAGTGATAAAAGGATAAAAGGATAAAAGGATAAAAGGCAGGCGGGGCAGAAAACCCTGTATACATTAAAGAAACAACGCACAGCTTTCAGAAGGCTTTGAGTACGAACGACCAAGCCTTGTATCTAGTTGAACCAAAGGCCTTTGTCCCTTTATCCTTTTATCGAATTCTTAATAAATTCCCTTTCCCGTAACCTGCGCCAAGTCTGCTAAAATACCTTCTTTTCCCGAGATTGCGCTGATGCCTTCTTTTGATATCGTTTCTGAAGTCGACATGCACGAGATGACCAATGCCGTGGACCAGGCATCGCGGGAGATCGGCAATCGCTTTGATTTCAAGGGTGTGGATGCGTCCTTTCAACTCAAGGACAATACGGTAACCCTGACCGCCGAGGTGGAATTCCAGATCCAGCAGATGATGGATATCCTGCAGACCAAAATGGTCAAGCGCGGTATCGAGATCAGCAGCCTCCAGCCCAAGGATGTCCAGACCGTTGGCAAGAAAGCCATCATGCCGGTGATCATCCAGCAGGGCATCGAATCGGAAATTGCGCGCAAGATTGTCAAACTGGTCAAGGACCAGAAGATGAAAGTCCAGGTGGCCATTCAGGGTGACAAGCTGCGTGTGACGGGCAAGAAAAGGGATGATTTGCAGTCAGTGATTGCCGTGCTCAGGAATGAAAACTATGGATTGCCGCTCCAGTTCAATAATTTCAGGGATTAAGCCAACTTTTGACCATGCGCTGACGTCTATCTACAGAGGCGTTATCAAGCTGGAATCAGGGCGCTATTTTATGACTGGCCAGTCATTACTCTCGCATTGCAGCGAAAATCCTGTGATAATTTGCGCCTTCTTCGAGTAGGACTACTCAAAAAACCCTTTGATAAATTCAGTGAATGCGGTGAATAAAAGCAGACGTAATTCCATGCTGATGGCTGTTGGTGTGGCCGTTATTGTAACCCTCTGGATGCTGTCTGGACTGGGCAGCGCCCCCGTCGACTTCAGTGGTGAGGCCGAAGTAACCCGGGCCAACGATGAGCGCATGCGTGTGCGTGTTGGCCAGATCAGTGCCGTGGAAGTCGTTCGTGAGATCACCATCAGTGCCCGCACCGAGCCCAATCGCTACGTCCGCATCAAGGCGGAAACGGAAGGCACGGTAGTCGCGCTGGATGTGGATCGTGGCAGTCCGGTGGCTGAGGATGCCCCGATCCTGACGCTGGACCTGCGTGACCGCACGGCGCGCCTGGCTGAAGCCGAGTCCCTGATTGCCCAGCGTGAACTGGAACTGCAGGCGCGGCAGAACCTGCGCAATCGCGAATTTGCCTCCGAACTGGAAATCGCCGAAGCCGCGGCACGCCTGGAAAGCGCCAGGGCAGCCAAGGTGCGCATTGCCCTGGAAATCGACAACACCAGTATTGATGCCCCCTTTGACGGCATCGTGCAGGAACGCTCCGTGGAAGTCGGGGATTACGTGCGCGCCGGCGACGATGTCGTGCATGTCGTGGATATCGACCCCCTGATTATTGCCGGTGAGGTCAACGGCAAGGAAGTCACCGAACTTGCTGTTGGCGGGCGCGGCGCGGCCGTGCTGGTCAATGGCACGCTGGTCAATGGCGTTATCCGCTACCTGGCGCCGGTGGCTGATGAAAATACCCGCACCTTTCGCGTTGAACTGGAAGTGCCCAACCCCAATGGCATCCGTGCCGGCCTGACTGCGGAGCTGCAGCTCAATGGCTCCCGCATTCTCGCGCACGATATCTCACCGTCACTGCTGACACTGGCTGATGACGGCACAGTGGGAGTCAAAACCGTGAACAGCCGCAACCAGGTGGACTTTTATCCGGTTGAGATTGCCGGCTCTTCCGAAGACGGCATCCTCGTGACCGGCTTGCCTGAAACCGTCACTGTCATCACCGTGGGCCAGGGTTTTGTCACCGTGGGCCAGCAGGTGGATCCTGTGGCCAGTAATGCCGCGATGGAGCAGAACACCCCATGAATGCACTGATCAGTGCCTTTATCAACCGTCCCCGGCCGGTCATCCTGATCCTGGCCCTGCTGATTTTGGCGGGCATGACCAGCTATGTTTCGGTCCCCAAGGAAGCTGAGCCGGACATCGACATTCCGCAGATTTACGTCAACATCATCCACGAGGGTATTTCGCCCGAAGATGCCGAGCGCCTGCTGCTGCGGCCCATGGAAACCGAACTGCGTTCCATCGAAGGACTGAAGGAAATGCGCGCTACCGGCGCCGAGGGGTCGGGCGTCATCATACTCGAATTCGATGCCGGGTTTGATGCTGACCAGGCCCTGACCGATGTGCGTGAAAAGGTCGACCTGGCGCGCAATGAATTGCCGGCGGATTCGGAAGAGCCGTTTGTGCAGGAAATCAATACGTCACTGATTCCGGTGATCACCGTAATGCTCCATGGTCCGGTACCAGAGCGCACCCTGGTTGCCATCGGCCGCCAGTTGCGTGATGAACTCGAATCCATTCCCGGCGTGCTGTCCGCGGATATCGGTGGTGACCGGGAAGAGCTGCTGGAGGTGATTGTCGATCCGGTCGCCCTGGAAAGCTACAACCTCAACTATGCCGACCTCATCAGCTATGTCAGCCGTAATAACCGCCTGGTGGCCGCTGGCGCGCTGGACAGCGGGGAAGGGCGGTTCTCGGTCAAGGTGCCAGGTGTCATTGAAGATCTGAATGATCTGCTGACACTGCCAGTGAAGACTGATGGCTTGCGCACTGTCACTTTCGAAGACGTTGCCACCGTGCGCCGTACGTTCAAGGACCCCACCAGTTTTGCCCGTCTCGATGGCGAGAAATCCATCGCGCTGGAAATCACCAAGCGCTCCGGGGCCAACATCCTGGAAGTGGTGGATACCGTCAAAGCGACTGTGCTTGGCGCTTCCCAGCTCGACACCTGGCCGGAAAACCTGGAAATCACCTTTACCTCGGACAATTCCGAGCAGGTCCGCATCATGCTCAACGACCTGGTGAACAATGTCGCCATTGCCGTGATCCTGGTCATGATCGTCATCCTCGGAGCCCTGGGTATCCGGTCAGCCGGGCTTGTTGGTGTAGCCATCCCCGGCGCATTCCTGTCAGGCATCCTGGTGATCTACATGATGGGCTACAGCATGAATATCGTGGTGCTGTTCTCCCTGATCATGGCCGTGGGCATGCTGGTGGACGGCGCCATCGTGGTGGTGGAGCTGGCCGAGCGCAACATGAAAAACGGTTACAGCCCGAAACTGGCTTTTACGGAAGCCGCCAAGCGCATGGCGTGGCCAATCACCGCATCAACGGCCACGACGCTGGCGGTATTCATGCCGCTGCTGTTCTGGCCGGGCCTGATTGGCGAGTTCATGAAATACCTGCCCATCACCCTGCTGGTAACGCTGAGCGCGTCCCTGTTCATGGCGCTGTTGTTTGTGCCGACAGTCGGCTCCCTGCTCAAGAACAAAAACTCGAATCCGGACCTGTCGGAGATGACCACCATCAAGGAAGTGGATTTTCTCGAGGAATCGCGCCAGAACATCCAGGAGATGGATGCCTTCACGGCCGGCTATATTGCGGTGTTGCACAGGGCTCTGCACTGGCCTGTCATGGTACTGGCCACTGCCGTCGTGTTCCTGATCGGCACCATCATGCTGTACAGCGCGGTTGGACGCGGCACTGAATTTTTCACGGACGTGGAGCCTGAGTTTGCGGTGCTCAATATCCATTCCCGCGGCGACCTTTCCGTGTACGAGCGTGATGCACTGGTGGCCGAAGTCGAAAACCGTATACTCGACATGGCAGAATTTGAGTCCATTTACACCCGCAGCGGTATCTCCCTGGGCAACGACATCGACGAAGATGTTATTGGCCGTATCCAGCTCAGCTTGGTGGACTGGGAGCTGCGCCGACCTGCCGCGCAGATCATGGCGGAAGTGCGTGAACGCACCCAGGACATCCCCGGCATTATCGTGGAGCCCCAGGTGCAGGAATCCGGCATCACATCCGGTAAGCCAATCCAGGTGGAACTGACCGCCGTCAACACGTCGCTGTTGCCTGAAGCTGTTGAACGTCTGCGCCAGGGCATGAACGAACTGGGTGAATTCGTCGATATTACCGATTCCAGGCCGCTGCCCGGCATTGACTGGAAAATGCAGGTTGATCGCCAGGAAGCCGCCCGTTTTGGCACTGACATCACCACCATCGGCAGCGCCATCCAGTTGATCACCAACGGCATCATGCTCGGCGACTACCGCCCGGATGATGCTGATGATGAAGTGGATATCCGGGTGCGATTCCCGGAAACCATGCGCAACATCGCCATGCTTGATCGCCTGACGGTTAACTCCATGATGGGCAATGTCCCCGTCAGCAATTTCATGACCCGCGAGGCCTCTCCCCGCGTTGGCAATATCCAGCGCACAGACGGCAACCGCGTACTCAATATTGCCGCCGATGTCCCGGACGATGTGTTGTCCAACGACAAGGTTCAGCAGCTGCAGGACTGGGTCGGCGCCGGTAACCTCGACCCAGAGGTACGGGTCAACTTCAAGGGGGAGAGCGAAGACCAGCAGGAAGCCGAGCAGTTTCTGTCCCAGGCTTTCGGCGCGGCCTTATTCCTGATGGCCATTATCCTGGTAACCCAGTTCAACAGTTTCTATCAGGCGCTGTTGATCCTGTCCGCCGTCATCTTCTCCACCATCGGCGTCCTACTGGGACTGCTGATCATGGATCAGCCGTTCAGTATCGTCATGTCGGGTATCGGCGTGATTTCACTGGCCGGAATTGTGGTGAACAATAA
>Ga0181562_10000582_pt1 | contig 29675 bp, 28 predicted proteins | sample 011ome_26_FD_139344 | JGI IMG/M metagenome (GOLD analysis project Ga0181562, IMG submission 139344) | Coastal salt marsh microbial communities from the Groves Creek Marsh, Skidaway Island, Georgia - 011511BT metaG (megahit assembly) | ecosystem: Environmental > Aquatic > Marine > Intertidal...
CGGCTCCACCGCACGCGATGCCGCAAATACCATAGAACTCTTTTACTTCCCAGCGTCATCCGTCGCCGCCGCCGCGCGCGACATCTTGATCACATAGACGCCGAATGTAACGAACACAATGTAGATTTGAATCGTCACTTTTGGACGCGCGCGCTTCACGCTTTATGCACGCCCGAACCCGCCGCGCGGTGCGCCGCACGCACGTCGCCCTCGAACGCGCGCGCGATGAGAAACTCCACGCACTCGCCCGCGCCGCGGCGCCAGATGCGCGAAAGGTACGACGACGACGACGACGACGACGACATCAGATGGATGGACTGACGCCTACGCAGCGACGCGCGTGTGCAGAGTATATCGCCGCCAGTATTCACGACGACGCGCGTGACGCGCGCGACGACGGCGAGAGCGTACATGACATGACATCCGTGTTGACGTGTTTTCATTGCCACGCGAGCGCGGATGCGACGCGATTGGTGTTTAAGTCGTTTGAACTTGTCAATGCTTGGACGCGATGTCGCGCGTGCGGGCGCGTGGCGCACGCGCGATGCGCGCTCGGCGCCGTGCGCGGGTCGTCGTTTACGTGTGCGCGGTGCGAGCGTGATGACGATGTTCGCCCGAAACGATTGCGGTTTGAGGATGACGATGATGCGCGTGACGATGGTGACGCGGACGCGGACGTCGACGCGACGTGAAACGTATGTATGACAACGGGATGATATAATAAAATAAAACGACGGGTATACGTCGTGATATGGTGATATTGACACGATATGTAATAAATATTTGAATGAAGAAGAAGTACTGGCGGCGATGGCGCGGCGTAGTATATGTTACACGAAGACAAAGACAAAGAAGACAAAGACGTATGCGCCCGAGCGATTAAAACGCAAATCGCGCCTTTTCGATGGCGCTCTCCATCATGGATGGCGGACGACGCGGCGGTGGGTACGGTCCCACGCGCATCTTTAACGCCAAGGCATTTAACTTTTCACGCACGATGGCGCATAACGCGGACGCCACGGCGAGGGCAATGGTCATCTTCATCGGCGCGGCGCGGGCAAATGCTCCAGTCGCCGCCGCGAGGGCGACGAATGTGAGCACGCGTAAAATCTTGCGTGCCTTGCCAATGTTCGCCAACGCCGTCGCACACGACTTGCAATTCTTCGTGTGCGAGTGATACCGATCGAGTAACGCTTCACGAGACGTTTCTTGCGGTGGTAATGCGGTGGACATACCCTTTGGCCACGCCGGACCGCCGTTCGCGATTTGCGACGTCCATTTACGAAACGCCGACACGTAAACGTCGGCTTTCGTCGGCATGTAACACGATTGCGCGTACGACTTCCCATGCACCGTTCGATCGATTTCAATCAATCGTTCTTGCTTGTGTAAGAAGATTTGATCATCTTCTAGAATGGCGTTTTGATTAGTGTGGGAAAACCACTGCGGGTACAAGCCAAAGATGAGCCGAGGCAACGCGGCTTTAAAGATGAATGGGAAACGCGCGAGCAATCGGCATCGTCCGGGCGTAGTGGGCACGGCGTACACCACGGTGAGCGTGGTGAACGTTGGTGTGCGTAAGGTGTGACGCATCAACGTCGGAGCTTTGAACTCGGTGTATTGCGTACCGTATTTACCTTTACGCGGACCCTCCTTCCACTCGCCTTCGAAACCGCGGGCGGTGACGCCTTCGGCGCTCGTGAGTTCCAAATTCACCGGCGTCGCGTTCTCTCGCTTGCCCACCGAGTTGTGATGGGTAAACGGCACGTGACTGACATCCATGACGTTTTCTAAAAGCGTGCCCCAATCCATGGGGAGGTCACGGAAAATATCCTGACACACGCACTCGGGGTTGTCGTATTCCGGCACCAAGGGTAACTCTGGCAACGCCGCCACGTCTGGAGCTTTATCCTTTGACGTCGGGTACACCCACATCATCCCCTGCGCTTCACGCACGTGATACGCCGTTACACACGACCTGGGCGATTTCAACGCCGTATCCAACCCAACGCCCGGTTCAATTTGCGGAATCGACGTGCACGCGCCCTCGCCCGTAAACGTCCACCCGTGATACCCGCACTCGAGCTCACCCTTTTCATTCACACGCCCTTCGCTCAGCGGCACCAAACGATGCGGGCAACGATCAGCCACGCATTGCATCACCCCGCGCGAGTCTCGCCAGAACACCAACGGTTCTCCGAGCAACGTGAATTGATACGGCGCGTCCGCTTCGACGTCAGACGTAAAGCACACCGGGTACCAGCACGCGCGCCAATCGAACGACTTTTCTGCGTCGGCATCGCGCACGGGCGTGTCCTCGGTGGTTTGTAACGCGCGCGAGACGTGCGAGGGTGGCGTCGGCGGCGATGGCGTGGCGCGCGGTCGCGACGGCGATGCGTACGTCGGCGATGCGATGCGCGCACTTTTACGCATCATCGTCATCGCTGCCATCCATGGCGACGACGCGGTCGCTGCGCGCGCGCAGGCGCGGTGGCGTTGAGCGACGCGAGACGAAGACGATGACGGCGACGGCGCGGTGCGCATCGCGCGGTGCGCGAACGCCGGACCTGCGGATGCGTGGACGAGCATCGCGGTGCGAGGGGCGAATGACGTCACAACGTGACGCGCACTCGTCCTCGTCAACGGTTGACCCGTGTGCTCGGTGCTCGGTGCGCGGTGCGCGTGTGCGTGCGATGGGGTCGACGCCGTCCAAGCCCGAGATCAAGCGCGCGCCGAACGGGGCGCCGTTGAACGACGATGGGACGCCTAAAAAGATGTGCTGCGCGTGCCCGACGACGAAAAAGGCGCGCGATGAGTGCGTGGTGATGCAAGGGGAGGAGAGCGGTGCGTGCGATGGGTTGATTGAAGCGCATTTGAAGTGTTTGCGCGCGGAAGGGTTCGATGTGTGAGACTTTGGGGCGGTAAAATTGATCGCGTGGCGTCGTCGAACGTCGTAGCGGTGCGTGTTTTGTGCTATAAAAAAATGTAGTTTCTTTCTTGTGCTCATCAAAGTTCGTCGCGCCCGGCGCCGGCGATGATACGGTCGAGGGTGCTAAGTTCGGCGTCTAACGCCGCGACGGCGCTTTCGTCGCACGCTTGAGGGGTGAATAACGTCGCCGAGTATTCGCAACGAGACGGCTCTTCGACGTCGGCGAGCGCCTCTCGATCGCCACATTTAAGCGTGAGGGATAACGACCGATTCGGTCCGTTCCAGCACGTTGCACCGTTGGTGAATTTTAACATCATGTCCCCGGTGAGTGGTGAAATTTCGACGCCATCGGTATTGGTGCCGAGGCGCACGCTGTCTTGGTGCGCTTCGCCGAATGGACACGCCTTGTACACGTACTTTTCAATCTTCACCTCGTAGCATTGCTGGCGTAAACTTATCAACACATCGTCGGGACCGTAATTACGGTTAACGCTAGCGCGAACTTGATCAATTTGCGTCTGTAAGGCTTCGACGGCGCGCTGCTGCTTATCGAACGCGTCCCGATGCGTAGTGGGAAACGCGGGGGATGCGGCGCCGGCGTCTGCGTCCTTCTTGGCGAGTCGGGCACGTTGCAACGCACGCTTCGCGCGCGCGAACAAGGCGCTAAATTTCGACGTCTTCGTGCCTTCTGCGGGCATGGGATCGTCCAGCACTACATTGTCCTCGTCTTCATGGTCGTCGTAGTCGTCGTCCTCGTTGTCGACGCGCGTCGATTCCGACTCGTCGCTAATCCACTGTCCCGCAATGCGCTTCCCGCGCTCCTCCGCGGTTTCCTCCGCGGCATCTTCCGCGGCATCATTTTCGCGCGCACCATCGCGCGCACCGTCGTCATCGCGTGCGTCGCCATCGGTGTTTGCCTCCTTTTCCTTCTCCTCCTCCTCGGTCGATTTCGTCTCCTCGGCTCGTTTCTCCTCGAGCAGGCGCTCCTTCTCCCGCATCTCACGCTCTAACGCCTCCTCTTGTTCCTTTGGAGCACGCAATACCTCGAGTGCACTCTGTGCCTTGTCCATTTGCCCTTGCAAATCCTGTAACTCTGTCTCCATTGTGCGTCGGTCATCTTTGGCGTAGCGACTCGCCTTGGCTTTCGCCTTGACGCCGCGTCTCGCCGTGCTCAACGCGTTCACCAACTCCGCCCGTCTCGCCTTGGCCGCCTTCGTGCACGTATTCTCACACACGACACCACCATTTTGCGCAGTGTCGTACTCGTCGCTGCCGTCGCAGCAATCGCAAACGCCGTCGTTTACGCGCGAGCTCGGGACGCGCGTCGGCGTCGAACCGCGGTTGACGCAATACATTCCCTTCGTCGTCGCCGCCTCGCCCGCGCCAGCGCACGCCGAGGTCCCTGGCTCATCGGTGCCATCATCACAGTCGCAATAGTCGTCGTTCACGCTCGTGATGGCGATCGTACGGGTGCCAGAATCACAGGTAAACGTCGTCGCGTCCCGAAGCGCCGAGGCTTGGGCTGGATCAAATCCGCGCAAGATGACATGGCTAGGCTCGGTTTTCGCGAACGACGACGACGCAGAGGCGCACAGGGCGATGAATGAAACGAGCACGCGCGCGATAGACATGGCGCGGCGATCCGTCGCGCGCGGCGGCGGCGCGGTGTGAAGGTTTGGACTCTATTAAAACAACCAACGCTTTCTTCGCTCTACAACTACGGTTGCGGTGGATATTGATAGCTTTGCTGCGCGTACGCATTCGTGGCGGCGTTAGGATCGTAACCAAGTTGTGCGTAGTATTGCTGCCACGCAGCGTACGTCGCAGGATCCATCTGCGGCGCGATGGCGGCGGCAGCGGCGTTTGGATCGTACGGGGCACCGTATCCGTATGCGTACATGGGCGGCACCGCCGGCGCGGCTTGCATGTTGACTTGATTCATTTCGTCGAGCAATTGATGCACGAGTTCGACAGCTTTTTTCACTTGCGCGGGTGTACCGATTATGCGACACTGGTCGCCCGCCTTGCATCCATTCGCGCCGCGTTCGATGTCGATGGACACTCCGGTGGTTTCACGAAGTTGACGAATCGTCGCGCCACCCGGACCAATAATTGCCCCTGCCTTGTACGCGCACGGCACGACTTCTTCGACGATAGTGACGCTCCCGCCTTCGGCGCCGCCTTCGACCCAGGAATCAGCGATGATTTTTTCTACGAGAGTCTTCGCGGCGTCGACGCGATCCCCTGGTCCAGTAATCACGACTTCCTCCACGTCGCGCATGACTTCAATGCGGCAGTTTGTTTGCTCTTTCAACGCCTTGATCGTGAGTCCGGCGTTACCAATGATGAGCCCTGAACGCGCTTTGCAATTGACGCGCACCGTTCGAGGCCCCTTGGTGCGTAAAAATTCATCTAAGCTCGCCTTGGCAAAGTCAACCTTTTCTCGCGAGCCTTTAATCTGCAACTTGCCTTCGCCGCGAACGACTTGAATATCAGTGCCTATTTCCGCTTGAAGCTTGCGAATCGTCACACCGCTTGGGCCAATTATTAAACCTTCGTGCTTGACGTCGATTGGGTAGAATTCTGTCAAGTAAGTCACCTTTTTCGCCGACTCGCCGTCGCCGCCGTCGCTTTGGCGAACCGCAGTCTCAGGCGTCTCAGCTGCTTGCACCTTTGAAGAAGACAGCGGCGGAGGAACATCCCGTATCTCGCGAGCCGACGCAGAAACTGTCGATACTACCGGAGGAGGCACTTCCATTAACTCCGCCGCCTTGGCTCGCGCCGCCTCAATCGCCTTGCTCGCCTCTTCTTTCGCCGTCGAACTCAACGCGCGCATCATTTCAATTTGTTTATTCAACGCCGTCGCCTTGACATCTTCCACGCGAACCACCCTAGGCACGTCACGCGTCGCATCACTCGCCCCTAATCGCTCCTCACTCCCCGCATTCGTCGCCCCGGTCGCATTCGTCGCCTTTGCCGGCTCGCCTTTGTCCCAACGCGAACCGCGCTCGCGCCTCTCTCGCCGTCCACCAGACCCGTCTCTCTCTCTCCGCCTCTCTCGCCGTTCGCCAGATGCGCTCGAACTTCGTCTTCGGCGTCTCACACGATCGCGTGACCTCGACCGCGATGACCGGCGGCGATGATGACCGCGCGACCGTGACCGCGAACGCGACCGCGACCGACGGCGGTCCCGCCTCGACCAGTCTCTCGACCGCGAACGCGACCGCGAACGCGACCGGCGGTGCGATGCGTGGCGACGGCGACGACGACGATCACCGTCATCATCGTCCTCGACATCGCGGCGTCGTCGACGACGTCGCGCATCGTCATCCGCACCAGCGTCGTCTTTACGCGGCATGTAATCTTCTGCATCATCGTAATCTTTACGCCGACGTCTCGAGCGCGAGCGCGAGCGCGAGCGCCTCGACGCGCTCGGCTCGCCCCGACGCCGACGGGCGTCATCCACCGCCCGGTCCTCGCCGCGGTCGTCGCGGTCGACGTCGACGTCGCCGGCGCGCATGGAATGCATGCGAGTGCGCGCGCGACAATGGCGCGCGCTCGACACTTCCTCGCGCTCGCGATGCGCGCCGGCGCGGCCGCCGGCGACGCTGGCGACGCCGAACGCTCGGTGACGCCCATCGTCGTCGTTCGCGGTCGGCCGTATCGGGATCTGCGCGCGCGCGGCGACGGTGCGCGCGCGAACGCCGAGGCGGATGCTCGAGCGCGCGCGACATCGACGGCGCGAGATTCGAGGCAGTGGCGCGACGACGCGGCGTTTCGCGCGATCGAGGATGACGGCGAGGGGTGTGATGATGCGCGAGCAGTCGATGCGCGGCGGTCTGTGGGCGGTGACGACGACGGCTGCGGCAAGGCTGGGGCGTAAACTCTTCACTCGCAGCCTCTCGAGCGTCGGCGCGCGCGTCTGCGGCATGGCTTTCGCAGCGGCGACGCGCATCGATGCGAGCGCGTCGACGTCGTCGGCGTCGTCGCGTGTCGCGTCGTCGTTGCGCGACGGTGCTCGGCGACGAATGATGCATCGATGCGCGTTGACGGCGGTGAACGCGCGCGCGGGCGACGAAGACTTTGCGTCGGTTGAACGGTGGGGCGTTCGCGCGGTTCGACGCGCGGATTTCGACGGAGTGGTGCGTGGCGAAGCGTATAGAGGAAATGCGCGCGTTTTCAATCGCGGTGTGCGAATGCGAGCGGTGTCGTGTACGACGTGGACGTGTAAAATTAACCTTTTGTGTGTGCGTCGCTTTACGCTTTTTGCCTTTGTTTTCCTTTGCAGCTTGAAACGTGCGCAAAGAGTGGCGTGGATTGGTCGCCCGCGGCGATATTAGACGATTGCGAGAAGGCCGTGAGCTCGCCGTCGTCGTCGCTCACAAAAGTTTTAATCGCCGTGCCCGCACCGGGAGAAGCACAGGAATCTAACCCGCGCGCCGTCGGCGCCGTTGGGTTTTGCGTCGTCGTCGCGGGCGAGACGCAAGTGACGCAAATCGCCACATTGCCTAGCATTCGCCGGCGCGGACTGGGACAGCGCATGCTTCGAGCACTCATAGGTATCGATCCTCGATCGGTGGCGGTGCTCGAGGTGAAATCTACCAATGAAGCGGCGTTGGGCATGTACGTAAAGTGCGGGTTTGCCGAATCCAACCGACGCCGAGCGTACTACGCCGACGGCTCGGACGCGATATGCATGATTCGCGAGCCCGAAGAAGCGCCCGTGAGCACGCGTGAACTCACGCGATTACTCGCTGGGTTACCTCGCGATCGAGCGCGCGCGGCTCCGCCGCCATTACCTGAGAGAGAAGCAGCGGAGGTTCGGCCCGTCGTCGACGTCCCGCGAGAGCAAGCGTTCATTCGTTCATCCGACGAAGACGGCGGGTTTAAAATGCGCAACCGAATCCGTCGCAAATAAGTGTACAAATTACAAATGTTACAAACGCTACTACCACTATCGCCACTACAGTTCATCGTGCGTGGACGACGCAGGCCACGAGTCGCATGCGCCCGTCGCCGACACGCACGCGAATTCCGCGACGTCATTCGGCCCGCGCGCAAACGCCTCATTCTCAATCGCATCTTTCACCCCTTCCGCACCGAACGCGTCGCGACATCGCGACGAAAGCATCGAGTCAAACCCTTCGATCGCATCGTCCTCGCACGCGTCGTCAATGACGCGCGTAATTTTAAGCTCACTTCTCCCGTGCGTCATGCGTCTGCCTCGCGACGCCGTGCCCAACGCCGAGCGCAACCGCGCATCGACGTCATCCACGCCCTCGAGCGCGCGCAGGCGAGACACGAGCGCGGTGGCGATCGCTCGGCATTCCGCGCACGACAAACGCGCGTCGGCGTCGGCGTCGACGGCGTCGACACTTTTCACATGGAATGCTTGGACGCACATGATAATAATGATATTGACGACGACGACGCAACAGCGCACGCGCATCGCGCGTCGTCAACCGCCGACAACGCGCGGTGCCCGCCTATGCGTGCCCGCCTATGCGTGCTCGGCGCGCGCTCGACGACGACGACGACGAGGACGCGCGCGGTGTAATGACGCCAGCTGTCGCTCGAATGATTCAAATCACACGCCTCAAACGTTGACGCGCAGGGCGACGCGCGCGCACGCACGGTCGCACGGTCGCAGGGCGACGCGCGCGCGCGATGCGCGACGCGCGTGTGCCGTCGTCGTCGTCCCGGAGCGACGGGCGCGCGGCGTCAGGAAGGCTTGCGGCGTCTCCGATGAGCGCGACATCGCATTCAACGAACACGACGAATACGAATACGAATACGAATACGACGACGACGACGAATACGGCGACGCTGGACGCGCGATTGGCGCACTGTTCGTGGTGTTTTCATTTCACGTCGCACGTTCGCGTGAATGGCGGGAGCGGCGGGCGCGCGGCGTACGCGTGCGGCGCGTGCGCGAGACGGACGACGCGGTGCGGAGCGAAACATTGCAACGCGATGGCGCGCGGCGGCGATGGATGGGACGATGCGAAGTGTTTAGCGTGTGCGGGGATATTTCCGAGCTGGCGCACGACGAGCGCGGAGGTGATTGAGCGAGAAATGAGTCCACGAGGTTGGTGTTCGTGGTGCGGCGAGGATGGACGACATCGAGTGACGCGAAGCGTGGGGAGTCGGGGGACGTATTTAAGTCATTGTTCGACGTGTGCGCGAGGCACGCACAAGTGCGAGCGTTGTGCGGATGGTTTCGCGCGCGTCGGCGACGGGAGATGTGGGAAATGCGCGGGATTTGTGGAGGATTGGAACTGCGGGACGGAGACGTTTACGTCGGCGACGCGGCGCGTTGGATGGTGTTCTTGGTGCGGTGAACGGTGTGCGCACGTCAAACGCGGAATAAAAGGGAACGAGACGTATGAGTGTATGGTGTGTGGCGGTGGTACGGCGCCGTGCGAACGGTGTGGAGATGAAAGTGAGGTGATGCGAAAGAGGTCGCGACCAGGTGGTGGGTCGTGCGCTCGATGTCGAGCGGCGGATGCGCCGTCTAAAAAGATTAATATTGGTGGGTACGTATCTATTCCTACATTTGGCGCGATCACGTCGTCGTTGAAGCGTGCGATGAGCGGCGTGGCGTCAACGAGTGGGGCGAGTGAGGAAGAAATCGCGAGGAAGTGGCTCGTGCGCGCCGCAAAGCGCGAAGCGGCGGATGTGCAATCCGGATACGTCTTTGATATTCTCGACCGCGAGAGTGATTTCCGCGACAAAGCCTATCGCGCCGGGCTCATCCGTCCATTTTTACTTCTTGCCACTTTACCGCCGCGCGAACGCGTGCGACTTGGGATGAGACTTGGGGTAACGTTGAGCCGAAGTTCGTCGTATTTGGATGCGCACGCCGAAGCGTGGAAACTGTTGCGCGACCCCATGTGTGGGCTACAAACTCGCGGTGGTGACGTGTCCCGAGTCGTTGAAAAGGTTACCGGCGTCGGTCGCGGAGCGAGCTGGTTGGACATTTTGTATTCCGCGCTCACGCTCGGGGCGAGCACGGGGAAATGTCCGGCGATGGATCCGCGCGAGCTCGCGACGCTCCCAATAATGCGTTCGCCAGGTCACGCGTTGTTCGCTCTCCGCGTTGCCGCGCACCCCGCAGTGAATGCATATGAAGTAGCTGCGTTGCGTCTGGTGAGTCACGCGCAGCGAGGACGCTTAGCCCCGGCATCAGGTGTCACCCTGGACGCTGTGTGCAAGCATCCGAGCATGGATGTATTAAAGTCGCGTCTGCGTCGGTCGTATCCACGCAATGTTGACGAAATCGCGCGATATACGGTGACCGCGGCGTTTGCATCATCGCCATGGGCGTCATCCAGCGCTTCGCGCGGCACTTCACCGGCAGATGTTCAAATTATTGCCGACGACGTGTACGGGATGTTGCTCGAAGGCAAACCATTGCACCGACGAGTAACAACAAATCGCGATGACCCACATGATGTCGACGACGACTCTTCACAGATCTCTCGAGGCGCACCGTCTTTACTCGGTGCACTCGCTGCGTCGACGTCGATGGGCTTCGCGTCGTTCACCGCAGCGCAATTTGCGCCATCAAAGTTTGCCGTTCTCACGCCGCGAGACATTTTAGATTTGACAACGGGCGTGCGCACGCCGACTTTGACGTCTTCTGGGATCTTCGAGCCCGTGGCGGTTATGCTACTGCACAACATACTTTTGTCGGCACGAGGAGTGCAAATAGATGACCATTTACCGAGCGATGCGAAAAAGCTGTCGCGCGACGCTTTGAATGCCGTGCGTTCGCCATCTGTGGCAGCGACGCCAAAGCCGACGGTGAGCGAAGGGAGTCAGTCCCCCGGCAATGACGACGGTGATGATTCACCATGGGCGCCAAAGTACGCGCATCTTGAAGACGAGGGTGCGAGCGCGCGCTTAGAAGAGTTACAAGAAGCCGAAGAGTCGGCGGACATGTTGCAGCGATATATAAATTCACTCTCGATGGAAGATTTTGCGTTTGATGGAGACGACGAGTAAAAAGAGTTGTGTAGCAAAATTGTACTGGTACCAATAATAGAAAATGCGTTCACTTATCCACAAAATCTTCGAGTGTTGTCTAAAAGTTGAAACTATCAATTAGTTTGACGTGCGTCGCACGCTCTATCGCATGCCTCTGCCTCTGCCTCCCATACCGCGGCCACCCATGGGCATGCCTCGGCCGCCACCTCGGCCGCCCATGGCACCGTCTTCCGGCCCTTCACTTCGCGGGTTACGCACTGTCTCATCGATGGAGAGAATCAAACACGTCGCCTCCGTCGCGGCGTTCAACGCGTTAATCTTTACCATGCTCGGCTCCCAGATAAACTTGGCAAACGTATCACAAATGCCTCCCGTGTTAACGTCCACGCCATAATTTGCACCATCCGTACTCGGTCCTGCGTGCTTTTGACGAAGCTTGTTCAAAACATCCGTGGCGTCGTGCCCAGAGTTGTCGCACAGCTGTCTCGGGATGATTTCGAGCGCCTTAGCGTAGGAGCTGATAAAGAGTTGGGACTTACCGGCCACCGTGCGCGAGTAGTCACGCAAGTACTTGCTCAATTCCATATCAATCGCACCGCCACCAGGGACGATGGACGCGTTCTTCATCGCACGACGCACGATTTCGATGGCGTCATTCAACGAGCGCGCGGCTTCTTCGATGAATTGTTCGGCGCCGCCGCGCAAGACGAGCGTGCACGTTTTCGCCTGCGGGCAACCACGGAAAATGTTGAAACGCTCGTTACCGACTTGGATTTCTTCAAATGCTTCGCAAAAGCCGAGCTGTGCGTCGGAGATATTGTTCACCGTGGTCTGCACCGGTGCCCCCGTGGCTTTGGTGACACGCAACAAATCTTGCTCTTCTACGCGGCCGGCGCAAAACAAACCGCGGTCCGCAAAATATTGCGTCGCCAAGTCTCCGATCGCGAGTCGGCTTAAAATGATGTTCGCACCCGACGCAACGCACTTATCGAGTTTTTCGTAGATGATGTTCCACTCGGCGTCAACAATCTCTTGATACTTGGTCGGGTCGCTTAGTCGCACCTCAGCGTTGTCTTTTTCACTCTTCAACTCGAGCTCCATGTTGAGCGCCAAAATCTTCGGTTGCTTGAAGTGCTTGGTCATTTGCTCAAAGCCGGCGTAGGAGAACGTTTTCTTAAACGCCACACCGTCGACTAGGAAAGAGTCCGTCATACTACCACCCATCACCTTCTTCACGCCAATCATGCGCGGGTCCAATAAATCTTGGTCGAGCGAACGCACCGCCTTGACGCACATGTCCGCGAAAAACTCCTTCTCACCGCCAACCAACTTCGAGGACAACGTCGTCATTGCGCATTTCTTCAGTAATTCATCCTTATCGGCATCATCCTTCCCCTCAATCGACGTGGATAACTCCTTAACGCGCGCCGTCGCCAACTCGCACGCCAAACGAAAGCTTTTGATAATATTCATCGGGTGCACGCCATCCTCCACGTACGACTTTGCCTCTTTCAAAAACTCACCAGCCAAAATCACCACCGTCGTCGTCCCATCGCCAACTTCAGCATCTTGCGATCGCGCGATATCCACCAACGTTTTCGCCGCCGGGTGCACGATTTCCAACAACTTCATAATCGTCGCCCCGTCGTTTGAAATCGTCGTCACGCCTCGTTCATCGCGCACAAGTTTATCCAACCCACGCGGTCCGAGAGTCGTGCGCACCGCATCCACCACCGCACAGCATGCATTAATGTTCGAGATGCATTGTCCGCGCCCTTGCGACGTATCCGTGCCCTCTCGGAGCAACACGATCTGCGGTTGCTGCGCGTTCAACGCGACGCACACAACGCGTACGAATATCGTCAGTCACCACTCGCATTCGCGCGCGCACACGCCTCGCGACGACGCCTCGAGGTCAAACATCACGCTACGCGTCGTTTCCGCGTTCGCGCTCGTCCAACGCGCTTGGCGTCGCGTTAGAAATCCCCGGTCAACGTCATCGCAAGCTTCGAGCGCCGCATAATCAATCCATCAATCAATCGCGTCTTTCGTCGCCGACGTCGCGTCCGCGGTCGCGTTCGCAGTCGTAATACGCACAATTAATCGCCCATCGGGCATGCGCACCATGGGCGCCGACATCTCGCTCGCGTTCGCGTCGACTCGCGTCGTCTCGCGTCGTAAAGTGTCGACATCAGTCCGCCGAGTCGTCGCATCCAACGCTCGCGCGGCGCATCCATCGCGCGCGCGGCGTTGAATCGCGCGCGCGAATTCGAAATCGAATGCATTCGTGTCGGTGCGTGCGGTGCGATTGCGCGTCGCGCGTCGCGTCGGCGGCGTCGGCGGCGTCTCGGATGCGTTCGCGGTTCCGTGTGTACGACAGAGCTCGGCGTGCGTGCGTGCGCGCGCGCGGTGCGTCAGCGACAGCGCGCGACCGTATACACGAGGACGAGTACGACGGCAACGACGACCGTCAACGCGTGTCGTGCGTTGCGACGACGACGACGACGACGACGAAGCAGAGGTTGATTGATTGATTTTTGGTTGGATTCCACCCATCCACGCCGACGCCAACTATGAATGCCGCCGACGACGACGGTCGACAACGCGGAGGTGGAGAATGTACGACCACGACTGCGCTCGCGAAGGACGCGAACGCTGGCGACGGTGCGGTTGACGAGGCGAATGTCGGAGCCGCATTTGTCGTGCGCGCAAGGTGGCAAGAAGGCGCGGATATCGGGCCCGTTGTTTTACCAAACGTCGACGCGAGATTGATTGATTTGAAGCAGGCGTTGTACGACGCGACGTGGATGCGGAGCGAGGACGCGGTGGGACGTGGAGGCGGCGCGCCGAATGCGTCGGCGGCGGGGTTGAAACCGCCGAGCGTCGAATACGTGCGCGTATTGATGAATGGAAAAATTCTTGGTCCGGATCACAAGCGTTTACGTGCGTTTGGGTTGATGTGTGATAACAACGAGCGAGTGATTCATATCGTCGTCGGCTCGAGGCCGTACGATGATGATGAGCAGTCGAGATCGCAAGGGGCGTCGACGAAGTTGTCGTCTGAGGCGAACGACCAACCGATGTGTTGTTCGATTATGTGAGTGAAATACGCGAGCGCACACACACAGAGTGTGAGAAGCTTTAAAATCCGAATGGTAAATGCATTAGATGACGCGCGTCGAGCGCGAAAATTTACCTCGATTAGTCGAGAGGGCGAATTATTTGTACAATTACTCAACTTTGAGCCCGTGTAACATTACAATGCGCAACAATGGCATCACAATCCACTCAAATCGACGCGTTCATATTGCCGACCCACGGTGGTGGATAGTGAAGCGAGTTTTTCTACGAACGACGCCGGGGTCTCGAGCGAAGTTGAACCGATGAGCACTTCGCGATGAAGGATTTTGCTCAACGCGTGCGCCTCGCGCAATTCTCCGCGCGTCATACCGCCGACGATGAACACGATGAGTCTTCGAGTCGCCCGCTTGCTTGCGCGGTTGGACGCCGACGAGTCTGCACGGCGATGTCGCGATGCAGTCGCCGCCGCGGAGGAATCCGTAGTGTCCGATTCGCCACCGATTGATTCCGCGCTTGACGTTCGCGTCGCCCACGACGCTTCGGTGCGCGTACGCACAGACTTGGCTTTCGTGGGCGATAACATCGCTGCACTCGCCGCAGCAGCAGCGACATTCGATCCACTTTCGCCGCCAATAGATGGATATTCAGTCCCATCGAGCGCCCCAGAGTCTATTTCTGCAATTAAACCAGCAACGGTGGGTAAGAATTTGTACAAGTCCCAGTCGCTGCCTTCGCCCGTGCGTTCGAGCACCTTTGGTCGCGACGCTTTCGTGCTCGACGAAAAGTACGATTGCGACGCTTTATCTTTCAAAACCTTGACGCCAAGCAACTCAAGCTTCTCAAGAATATCCACATCGCTCGCTGTTAATCCGGTTTGCTTGCACCACCGCGATTTCTCCGCAGCGTCAATCTTTTGAGGATGCGATGCTACGTAGCACAGCAACAACCGCAACTTTTCCACCATCGGTAACCGTATGCCCTTTTCATCTAAAGTGTTGAATAAATACGTGATATCTTTACTCGTTGCATCGCCGTACACAACATCTTGTTCTAAACGTCCAACTTCGCTCAATGCACACGATTGCAACAACGCGTTGATTTCGCTCGCTATGGACGCGTGCACCGAAAGCTTGGCGCGTTGTTCGAGTACTCGCGGCAATGCTTCTACTGCACGTTTCAATTGCCCAGTCGTCAGATCGCGCGTACCCGTGCCCTGCGGTCCAATGTGTGCGAATGCGCGCGTCTTATCTGCCAACGTCGTGAGCACTTCGGCAATGTGCGCGTGTCGAAGCTCCGTCCACAATGAATCGTCATCCCCGAGCACGGCGTCCTTCTCTTGCTCGCCCGCGTTCGTGGTGATTTTATACCGGTACACCCCATTCTTGACGTCGAGTAAATCGTGCACCATGCTCTCATACGTCCACTCGTGAATCACGGGCGCGATGACATCGACTGAACGATCGACAATGAGCACGTCGCACGTGGGCGAATTCTTCGCCGCCTCGGCACCCTTGGCGCGTAACAACCCGGTGACGATGCGATCGAGACGATCTGCCACGCCACGCGAGACATCACTCGTGCGATTTCCTACTTTCGCCATGTACCGAATCGCAGGAATTTCCCCTAATGACACTAAAACAGTCGCTAAACGTGCTGAGATCATATCCAGCGCGCGCGCTTGCGCCTGCGACGCCTCGCATCCCGCGCTAAACGTCTCTCGCAACGCCCCATCCATCATCACGCTAAATCCATGTTGATCCACCGCAACGTACTCCAGATTCAGCTCACTACAATTTCCCAACATACTCACGCACGTCGGTGAGAGTTTAATCAACCTCAACACGCCCTGAGACGCTGGAGATGTGAAAAACACGTGCGCCTTGCGATGAACGCGAGCGTCGCAGTCGGCAATCAACGCTCGAACAGACTTTTCACTCGGGGTGATAAAGTACACCCCGTCGAGCGATGGTTGCGGTGCACGCGTGAGCTCGATGTTTTCAACCACTGCGTGCGCGTGCGACGCGATACATGCCGCCGTCAGTCGTCAGTCGTCAGTTTCACGCGTTCAATCATTTCGCGAGACAGAGACGCGCATCGATCCACCTACCGCTCACGCCAACATCCGCTAAATCGCTCATCTTCGCCACCGACGACAAGACTTTCACTGAAATCGCATCCGTGATCAACACCCGCCACGGCGTGCAGCCCGCGGCGTTCAACTTGGTCGTTAACATGTCAATCTGTGTAAAGCAACGTCAAACGAATCATTTCGCGTGAGTTTTCGTGCGCGCGTGACGCGCGAGGACGACGAGGACGACGAGAACGAGGACGCGCGCGCGCAGCGAAGGGCGATGCGTACCAGCACGCGTCGTTTCGTCGTGCGCATGAACGCGGACATTGTGGAGCTGACGTCAGTCATCGTGAGCGAGGCGTCAGACACTGGCGTGGTGTCCATGGACGCGTCGACGTCGTCGTCGTCGTCGTCGTCGTCGTCCGAGGATGACGAGGACGACGACGTGATGTGGCGTAAAACGCGCGTGCACGCGAGCGTGAGCAAGTATGCGAGCGCGGCGAATGGTGATGATGATGACGCGGACGATGTGACTTCGCGCGCGCATGGATTCATGTTTCGCGACGCGCTCGTGGGCATCATCGACGCCCTGGCGCGCGAAGACGTCAAGGAGACGCCGGCATCGTCGTCGTCGTCGCCTGCGATGGCGTCCGCGGCATCGCACGTGTGGGCGTTGCGGCGCGCGGCGCGGCGCGCGAGAGGCCAGCGCGCGGCGACGCAGACGTCGACGTCGACGTCGATTGATGACGTGCGGCAGACGCTGCGGCGCATACGGGACGAATGCGATGCCGCGAGCGATACTGTTTGTTGCGCGATTGATGGTTACGCGTCAAAGACGGCGGCGTGCGCGAGGGAGGGTGCGAAGAAATACGCGCTCGAAGCCGCGGCGGTTACGGCGGATGGTTACGTTTCGTTATTTCGAAACGCATTGGTGATGCGCGAGGCGATGGAGCGCGGTGATTTCGAGCGCGCGTGTGATTTAAAAGATTGCATTGATCTCGCGGTGCGTTCGATGAGCGCTGGGGAGGGTTTCGTGGCGGTTGGCACGCTCGAGCGCGCGCGGGACGAAGGATGTCGATGCGCGCTCGAAATTCGAGCGCGAGCGAAACGGCTCGTGACGGGGTGGTTTACGCGCGCACGCGATCGAGCGCGAGACATAGGGCGCGCGGCAATCGCGCACAGCGTCGCACGTGAGCGGAAACTCGCGGTGCGTGCGGCGAGGATAGAGGCGTGCGCGAGAGATGGGCTCGTGGACACCGACGCCGACGTCGACGCCGACGTCGTTCGAACTTTAGTTGACGATTTAGACCCATCCAGCGTGTTTCGCGCCCATGCCCTGTGCGTGCGTTTGGGGGAAACACCCGAAGAGTTTTGCGCGTGGATGCGTGCGGTGCGTGCGGAGCAGCTCAAGCGCGACGCCGGGACGCCCGTCGAAGGCGCGATTGGACACTTTATCATTCAGCTCGCGCTCGTGGATGAGGGCGTCATTGTATCACGCGCCGCCATCGACGCCGAGTGGGCAATCACCGTGCGCGAGCTTCGTGCGAATGTTTTACGCACGGATGGCGTTGAAGCGTCGCGCGTCGCCGCTGAAACGAGTGACGCGTGCGCGTGCGCGAGTTTGTATGGATTTGACGCTGGCGCGCTGCTCGACGCGGCGCGCGCGCTCGAAATCATGTACGCCCGAGGAGGTGCGGCGACGTAGATGACAACGACACAGTGTGAAGTTATAGTAGACTTAGGTACACTTTTAGTTTTTACATTTACATGTAGAAGGAAATGCATGCGCGAATATGAACTTACAAACGTCCTCGTCTAAACGCCGCGAGCGTCGAGTCATCCAACGGAGGCGCCGTCGCCACCGGATCCACCGAACCAAGACCAATCGCGCTCCACGTCAACAGTATCACCACCACTGTCGATACCGACGTCATCCACCACGGCGGCATCGTTTGCGGCTCTCTTTGGTCTCTATCGTCTTTATCGTCGACGTCGCTCGAGCGGCGACCTTTTAATTTCGCCGACGTTTCATCGACGAGTCTATTCTCCTTCTCCACCTCACTCAACGCTTTTCCCAACGGCTGCGGCATGCGCACGCGAAATAACCCCCCAAAAATCTCTCTCGCGCGAACTTCTTCAATCAACGCTTCATCGTACGCTCGTCGTAAATCGTCCTCGTCGTCCACCGACGCGTCGCCGCTCAAACGCTCCACCTTGACGCGCTGCAGCTGCAACTCCAGCGCTTCACGCGTCTTCCTGCGCTCCACCGCGCCCGCGATGCGGCGATTCACGACGGCAAACGCGGTAAAGATCATCGCCCCGACGACCGTCGCGCGTACGTCCACGCGCGGCTCGAATTCGGACGCCGAAGACGTCGACGTCGATGGTTGCGCTCCACCATCGACGTCGTCGTCGTCGACCGTCGATTCATCCGTCGCCCTTGCGCGCGCGTGCCGTCGCCGTGCGGTCGATGCGCGCTCAGTACGCGCGGTCGATGCGCGCGCGCGCGTAAACGACGCCATCAGAGGCGGCGCCGCGCGCGCGAACGTCGTCATGATGGCGCGGGTGATTAATGACGTCGTCCACAGTGCGCGACGCCGATGACGCCGTCGCGCGCGCCGATGGCGATGCGATGGCGCGCACCGGCGGTCGCAGCGCGACGCGCGCGTGCTCTCGCGCGTCCTCGCGCGTCGGCGCGCGCGTCGGCGCGGGCGTCGACGACGGCGGCGGCGTTAAAGGCGTCAAAAAGTGCATTCTTAGACGACGCTGACGCTCACGACGACGACGATGCGAGGGACTTGCGCGAGCCCATGGAGGTGACGCTGGGCACGCGCGATGGCACGAATGTCAATCGGTTGGCGCGGCGCGTGTGGCGCGCGTGCGTGCGCGCGGACGATGACGTGGTGGATGCGACGCTGGGACACGGGCACGACGCGTTGGCGTTGTTTCGTATGCGCGAACACGCGAAGGCGTCGGGTGCGGGAGGGGCGAGCGCGCGGGTGACGATGGTGTATGGATTTGATATCATGGATGAGGCGCTGACGAGCGCGCGGGGGTTGTTTGCGCGCGAGGGCGTGGATGAAGATCGATTTACGTTTGTTCGAGAGTGTCACTCGACGATGGACGGGCGCGTGAATAACGCCAATGCTGACGCCAGCGGCGGTGAAGGCAACGCGCACGTGGGCGTGGTGTGCTTCAATCTAGGGTATTTACCGAGCAACGATCGCGACGAGCGCGCGGTGAGGCCGCGGACGAGCATAGACACGACTGTCGTCGCGTTGCAAAAAGCGCTCGACATGGTTCGCGTCGGCGGCGTCGTCACCGTCGTCACGTACGTCAAGCACGATGGGGGCGCCGACGAACACGCCGCCGTGGTCAACGTTTTAAAATCATTATCGCCGAAAAAGTTCAATTGCACCACGCACGCCGTGGTGAATCGAATCGGGGCGCCGGTGTTATTCGCCGCCATTCGCATCGCGAAATAACCACCCGTCGCTCAAGCTCAATCTCATTCATACTTCGGCGGTATAGCTATATAGGATATGTATCATGTATCATGTACACTACCACCGCGCGTGGGCGACGAAAGTACCCATAATAAATTGTCGCACACCTCCGCATCGCGCGCGACTCGAACACGACGTTCATGTGCATTGTATTGGTTGTACTGCAATGGCCTCGACTTGACAGTCTTTTTTTGCCCAGCGCATGGTGCGGCACACGACGACGTCTCGTCTTCGACGACGACACTCATCGACGCCGCCTTGGCTCGAGCTCGCGGTGATCGAACGGGACGACCGCGCATCGACGCATTGAGACCGCGACCGCGACCGCGACGCGCATCGATCGTCCATCGAGCGCGCTGAGCAGCGCTGACGAGGACACACCGTTGCCAGTCATGCCTGGGACGAATGATGGGGATGCCACGCGTCGAGAACGGCTTGAAATCGCGCCGACGGCGGCGGTGACGATGCCGTCTATGATGTTTGATGTCACGGCGACGCGCGCGGGGGATGAAGGTGATCGTCGGGGCGGCACGAGTGGTGGAGCTGGGCGATTAACGACGACGGCGCCGGCGCCGAGCGCGTTGTTGGGGAAACTTGAGGCGTTTTTACCGACGATGAAGCGCGCGAATGATGCGTTGGAGGCGCGTGTGCGTGAAGATGGCGGTACGGATGGGGTGGATATCGAGCGCGTGGACGATCCCGATGGTGAGCGCATTGAAATGGTACGTTTAGTTCCGATAGACTGTTGAGCCAGGCTCAACCGCGTTTTGTAGGGCGTCAAAGAATGATTGGCGATTGACGTTGTGTGTCTCCGCGCGCGCACGCGTACGCAGGATTTAGGTTTAGGTGTGGTCGATCTGAAGACCGAAGATGCCGTGGCGGCGGCGGAAGCGGTGGCGGGTGGGCAGAAGACAAAGCGCGCGAAGAGCGACGAAAATGAGACGCCAAAGATTGTCATACCGGACGTCTCAGGAGCGCGGGCGGTGAAAATCAACAAGTCAAAGGTTGGTATCGAAGAATTATAACGCGCGTTGTGGCGATATCCAAGCTTCGTAGTTGAGTGTATGCGATGAGTGTGAATAACAAACGTCGCGCGACGTCGCTGCGGCTATATTTATAAACCATCCAACGCGCGCTCGAGCTCCTTCATATCCTTTTCCAACGCTCCGTTCTCGCGCAAGTAGCGCACTAAAACGCGCTCAGCTTCACCTTGTAATTCTTCGCATCCTTCGGGCATGTTCACGCTAATCACGATGGACTTGCCCGACTTCATGGCTAACCTCCTCGCCGAGTCGCTCGACGCTCGAGCGCCCGCCTCGGATCCTATGAGCGTCGTCGTCGCCACGCCGCCGCCTCCCAAACCTCCTCTCACGCGTACTCCAAACGCACACTGCGTTAAATTTCCCTCCTTACCGCCGATGTAAACGTACAACTGATCTTCCAAGTGGTACACTTGGAACGCCAGTTCCACGCCTCGAACATCAGCGACAAACATTTCGTGTCGCATCCTCGGCTCTGTCGCCTCAACCTCCACGCCATACGTCGTCGAATCCATCTCGTGCCGTGTTATCTCGTGAAATTGAAAACGCACAAATTTAATCGTTCATAATCGGCTTGTTCGCCGACGCCTTTTCGCCCGGACCAGCCTTAGCCTTGCCCTCGTGCGCCTTTTTGTTATCACCACCCGCGTTCTTCAAGAAAGATCGGAACAGCGCGCTCGTAGTTTCGTAAATCATCGAATCGTGTGCCTGTGTGTGCGTGTGCGCGCGCATGCGATGCCCCCTCGTCGTCAGTATACGTCACACGTACGTAGCAGTTAGGGTCAACTCGATCGAGTCAACACCGTGGTCACGACGCCGCCGTGCGTCGCCGACGTTGACGACGACCATCACCGGCGCCGAGCGCGGGACGGGCATGCATACGATGTTATCTATTGTGTCGCGCCGAGCGCATCGCACGTACCTCGACGCGTCGTGTTCGTAAATGACGACGATGTGATGGCGGTCCCAGCGACAACAGACTTTGGAGACCACAGGTGAAGAACTGTCCGCGTGCAGTGCGAGTTTGGATGGATGCGATGGATCTTGATATTAATACCGGTACAACACATAGACAAAACAATACAAAACACGCGCGTGCTCGAGTGAACAGTTTTCGCCACGACGCCATTACATGACGAATGCGGTTGCGAGCACGCATAGTGTGAGCGCGCGCGCAATATTTGCGGCGCGCCCGCGAACGCTCGACGAAGTCGTCGTCGTCTCCGTCGTTTCCGTCAACGCCGAAGCGACCAAATCAGAGATGCCTGAAGAGGCGGTGCCGGTAATCTCCCAAAATGCCATGCAACCTTTATCTTCGTGGTTAAGGAAGTGACAGTGTGCGACGACTTTACCGGTATAGTCGGCGGTTTGAAAATAAACATTGGAAATAGTAATTCCGGCAGGTTGAAACAAGACATCGTGCCAGTCACCTGCGATAAAGTAACTCGACGCGTCTCCTGTTGCGTCCGTCACCGTTCCGAGCTGATATGGATTCACGTGGATGTGAAATGGGTGTTTGTCGCTTCCTTGCAAAGACCATTTTTGTACTGTCCCAGCTGCCAAATTTCCGAGCGAAACACCCGTATATGCTGCCGCTCCTTGGCTGTCGTAATTGACGTTGCATCCGCCGCCGCCGCCGCCACCGCCGCCACCGCCGGCAGCGGCGAATAAAAGACTGTGTGTCTCCGTGGTGGCAACCCCCGAGTACGCGTTGACGGTTGCGAGATAGTTCGGTATCTTGGCGTTAAAGTTTGTGAGCGTTGTTGCCGTGCTCGCGCTCGCGACGACTTCAAAATTCAAAGCCCCGGTAGTCGTGGCGATGTGCGTCTGCGCGCCGCCGACGCTGTCCACGGTAAACGTGCCGACAGTAGTACATCGAATGAGCACATCCGCGCGGTTACCGGGTGCCATGTATACGCTCGAAAGCGCGCGCGGCGCGGCGGCAACGTAAACCCCATCCTTGGCGAGTAGTTTCCACTCGCAGCCGAGACCAGCCGCGGCGGAGCCGAGTTGGAATTCGACGACTTTGTCGAGAGCCATAAATACCATGCGAAGACGCGTCCACTCATTTTGATCAATCTTAATAGTCGGTGCATACATTCCATTCGTGGTGAAGTGCGCCATGCCGCCTGTTATTCCCGTCGATACCGAGGTCCAGGATTCGCCCATGCCAGCCGTCGACGCGATGGTTTTGATGTCGTCGAATTGGGTGTATTGAATCATCATCACCTTTTCATCCAAGCTTTGATACTCGGTCGGAATTTCATCCGCAGCGTCTTCGACGATGAGAACGCCGACGAGCCCCCCTCCGGCTTGCAGCGCGGTCGATCCATGCACGTGAGCATGATACCAATGCGTGCCAGCCGCGTGGTCGGCGATGACGTCGTACTGGTACTGGTGCGAATTTCCCGGCTCAATCTTGAGCATGACGTTGTCGTACGGATCGTTCGCGGAGATGTGCAAGCCATGCGTGTGCAGATTCGTCGTCCCGGGCGTGTGATACGTATTCATGACCACCGCGTCCGTGTTGATTTCGAGATTATTCTGCAACAACACATTGACTCGGTCGCCAGCTTTGAACTTCAACGTCGGCCCAACCTTCAACGCGCTCAACGTCTGACCAGCGGTAGAGGTCTCGGTCGAACCAAAGTACCCTCGCGTCTTGAACGAAAAGCTCGACGGCGTCGTCGTCGTGTACGTGTACTCCTCCACCGTGAGCGTCTCCGTGAGTACGCCCGAGGATGAACTCACCACTGTTGGCTCGATTAGGTCGGCGGCGTGGACGAACGGCGCGCTTAGCGTCGCCCACGTCGCGACGACGAGGACGATGGCGAACGATTGCCTCGATGTCGGCGTCATTGCGATCGAGTGTCCTCGCGATTCGCGTCACGCGCGCGTCGCGGAGTGTCGCGACCGACGAAAGCGTGACGTGGCGGCCGCGGGGGGGTGGAAGGTAACTAACTTTGATACCGAATGAGGGCGACGCGCAGGGTACCGGTAGTTTGGATACATATTATAGATGTTGATATTGAATAAAACATAGACAACACAGTGTGGTGCGTACATGCGCGCCGTGATGGGATCACGCAGCTGGGGGCGAGGCACTGGCTGATTCGTACGCGACGTCTCGCGCGGATTTTGATTTTTGCGGCGAACGCGAAATCGACAACGCTCGAGTGGACAGTTTTCGATCCAGGTACACCTCACGGCGGGTGGAGGTGTACGTGGACGTGTCATCATGGAAACGCACGGGTTCGGGGGATATGTGAGCGTTGGTCAAAGGTTCGCCGCGAGCGACGACGGCGCCAGCAAAATCCGCGTACCGAACTCCCGCTCGAGCAGCCGCGAGCTTTAAAGCACCCTGGAATTGCTTAAAGTCCATGAACTTTGATTTGGCACCTGTGATGGTGTTGAACACGATGCCCGCCGCCTGTGCGTCAAAATTTCCGCGATACAATCCACAATCTTCGCACAACTTTATAAACCGATTCACGCCGAGCGCATTCGACGAATGCGAACCGCCGCTATACGCCGCAAAACTCACAAACGACGTCTTCAATCCTCGCACTCGAGGCAAGCTATCGACGTCGTCAAATCCATCTTGCTCACGCGATAATTGACGTTGCAAGCTCCTCGACGGCGACGCCAGCACTCCATGCGACGCTCGCGCCGCGCTCGTATACGTCGATACGTCGTCGTGATGTCGAATGGCGCGCGGGGACACCGCCGCGCCCACGCTCGGCGACGCCCTCGCCACTCGCGCCCGCACGTCTTCAATAGACAACCCTTCACCCATGATCGTCGTCACGAGATCATTCAGCAACTGTTCAAACGTCACGAAATCAATCTTCTTACGCGTCTTTCCCGACCGCTTCGCAAACGCGACATCCACCGCCGCCGCGTCCAGACGCTCAGCGAACACCTCCCGGCACATCTTTGCGAATCTCGTGCCATCCATGCACGTCGTCGAGTGCGATTTTGGCGTACCAAACTCCGCGAAGGCTACGAACGCGCGTCGTAACGACGCGCGCGACGTCGGCGTCGGATGAATCGAACTCGTCGGCGAGTCATCAAACGCATCGTCGTCGACGTCCAACGCGCCCACGCCCTGGGCGATGCCCGCGACGTCGACACCCGCATCGTCGACGCGTCCATCCGTCCGCTCGTCGTCGCCCTCCTCCTCCTCGTCGTCGTCGTCGTCGTCGCGCGCCGACCCGCCGACGACCACCTCGGTCGGTGAACTCAAGCTGTTCCAACGCTTCACCTCAGCGCGCACGCGCGTCGTCGACGACGGCGCCGTTGTCGATGACACCATGGATGCCGATGACGTCAATCTCGACGTCGCGCGCGCGTCGTTCGCGTCGTTCGCGTTCGCGCGCGTCATGGATTGAATGCGCGTGCGTCGAGGAATGTCGTGCGATTCGAATGCATCAATCGTCGACGCTCCATGTCGTGCGCGTGCGCGACGGCGGCGGCGGCGCACCGATGCGTTCATCGACTGTCGCGAACGCGCCGTGCGGTCGCGCACCGGTCGACGAAAGCGCCACGCGACGAGGATGACGTTGTTGTTGATGAAGTTGTTGCTGACACGACGATGATGCATGACGCATCGTCAACGACAGCGTCGTCGTTGGCGCCGGATTCGGACGCGACGCGCGCGGAGTGTGCGATGATGGCATCGCCGCCGTCGCCGGCGCCGCCGCATGCGCACCGAGAGGCGTCGCGGCTCGGGTGGCGCACGACTTTTGTGTCGTGCGTGGCGGTGGCGTCGGCGTGCGCCGTCGCGGCGTTGGAAATCGATCGACGGAAACGCATTGAGGCACGCGAGCGAGGGATTGATCCGGACGCGGACACGCATGCGGCGTTGACTGAACTCGTGCGCGTCGCTGAAGAGCTGTTTCAGCGCGCTCCGAGCGAGAAGAATGCGACAAAGGTGAATGAGGCGCGCGCGGCGTTGCGGGACGTCGAACGCAGGCAACGGGAGCGCGCCGAAGCGGTTCGACGCGCGGAGGAATGGAAGTCGCGCGTGCGAGTGAAAGAGAGCGAGAATGCCGATGATGGGTCGTTTGCGGCGATCGGGGGCGATGCGCGAGAGGAGGGATTAAGAGTGGAGGCGATTTTGAGCGCCAAGCGGCGCGAACGCGAAGCCGAGGCGAAGAAGCCGCCGCTCGCGGGATCGAGCATGGAATGGATGAAAGCGGATGATTATTTGAATCGCGTGCTTGAAAAGGAAAGCACTGATCATGTCGAAGAGGAGGATATCGCATCTACGCCTAAAGTCGTGGATGTTGAGACGTTTGAAGAGTACCCGGAGGAACTCGTCGAAGCGATGCGGCGCATGGAAGCGGACATCGCCACCGGTACGTACAACGAGGAGGCGTTGTATGAAAAGTATAAAGACGTCCTCGACGCGTTTGGGGAAGAGTTTGAGCCCACAACAGAGGTTGATGACGATGGAGACGAAAACGAGCATCCGCAGTTACTCGACCCGTGGTGGTGGCGTAAAGCGCGCGCGTTGTTTTTAATAATCGTCACCCCGAGCCCAAACGCGCCCGAGGAGTTCTTTGCCATGCAAATGGTGCCTGATAATATTCCCGAACGCGCCAGGCCGGAAGACAAGTATCATCTCGTGGCGTTTGAAGATCGTCGAGACGCGGAAAACTTTTGCTTTTTAATGCAGTCGCAACGACCGCGCGGCGAAATGGATGTTGAACTCAAAGGCATCGTGAGCATGAAACCCATCGGTCCTAAAGAGTTACAACAGTTAGCCGACAGCGTGGATTACGGCGTCACCGTGGTAGGCGGAGGACGGGTGGATTTGTCCCCTAATCGCCCGTATGTGGATGTTTTGAATCACATCGCGCACATAGGAGGCGAGGCGTACTTGTGGACGTTTGCGCGCGACGTCAAGCGAGATTTCGACAACGCACAAGAAGACGACAACGGCGCCACGGCGCCGAGGTAAGTGAGATGGATAAAGGCGCGCACACACACAAATGTGATTAGATTGTCATTAGTCTTGATTGATTTTCAAAAGTTTAGTACACGACAGATCCTCCTACGATCTTCCAATTTTTTACTCCGCCCGACTCGCATCGCTTGAGTTCATACTTTGCCCGGTACGTGCTCTCGTACACGTCATCAGGTTCGTTTCTAGACTTATCCTTCAACACCGCCAACTCCGTGAGCGTGGTTTCCACGAAGACTCTATCCTCGCTGACAACATTGATGTTGTCGATGCTCAATGCGTTTAATTGATACTCCCAAGCCCATCCGTGCGACGCCACGTCCTCTGCGCGTGTTTCCCATTGTTGCAGCATTGGCCCTTCCAAAATCGTGCCCAAGTGACGGGTATTGTGTGAGTGTCCGAGCGCCTGCGCCTTGGCCATTTGCCATTTACGGACAACCTTTTCGGCGAGCGAGGCGTCCATGACCGGCGTCACCTTCTTCGGCGTCGACGCAATCACCTTGGGCGAGGCGACAGCCGCAGCCTTTGTCGTCGCCTTTTTTGGCTCAGCTTTGGGGGCGAGCTTTGGGCTCGACTTGGGTAAGGAGATGGTGGGCAATCGAATCTTCGACAAGGATGTCCCGACATGCACGATGGCAGAGCCCGCAGCCTGCACAGGCGCTAATGGATTGATTTTCGGCAACGTGACGCCAGAAAGCGCGCTTCCGCCACCCGCGGCGTACGCGGCGGCACCAATGACGCCGAGTTTTGCCACGGCCACGACGCGCCTTTGAGTGTCGGAGACGCCAAACTCGAGCACTGGGGGTGTCGGCGCAAATGCCGACGTAATGGACTCAATCGAATTCACGACCGCGCGCTTACCCGCTTCGAGCGCACCTTGGATGCGAATCAACGCCGAGAAGGACTGCAGACGCGTCACAAATCCTTGCACATTGGGTGTCGCAAACCAATCCTCCAACGACGGCGGAACGACTTCGGCGCCATCGCGGAAGAGCGGGAACGCCACATCGTTGATCCATTGATCCGCCATAGCGCACATGCCTTCGATTAAATCACCCTCTTGTGAGCGCTCGCGCACGTATTGCTCCAACGCCGGGTCGGCGGTGCCATCATACAAGCCTAAAGTATGTGCCGCCTCGTCCACGCGCCCGAGTAACAATTGGCACACCGCGCGTTCGACGCCAACATCTGCCAAGCCGTCCCCGTTGCGCTCCGCCGCCGCTTGAAGCTGATGAAAAATCTCATCCGCATCAATAATCAACATGGGCTTACTTTGAATCAAACCCGCGACGACGTGCGCGAGAGCGCTCTTGTACACCTCGTTCGTGTCCGCCGGCACGTAATCGGGAGCTTCGATAAACAGCGACACTTGTTCCTGCGACGTTAATAATTCATTCGCTTGTTCCATGAACGCCCCGCGTTGTTCGAGCTGCTGGGTGACATCCTTGGTCCATAACAACGAACGCAACGCGCGCAATCCGAGCGCGCGCGCGCTTGTTTCTTCGAGCGGCAACGCGAGCAACTCGAGCACGTACCCGGGTGCCATGTCATGGTACGTCAAATTAATGTTTCTTCGCACATCTGGCGCGAACGAGGCGCCGCCCGCGCGAGAAAGCGTTTCGCCGCCGAGCTCGAGCAAGTCACAGCCCTCCACGATGCGCGGCGGGTTGGACACCAAAGACATGTGACCGAATTCACAGAACGCCAACGCCATGGTGAGCGCGACATCCTTACGATGTTGTCGACCGCCTCGGCATTGAGCGACGACATCGCCGAATTCCAACACGGATTCGTACTCGCCCGCTTCTTGAAGCAAACACAACGCCGCCGCCGCGCGTTCGGGTTCGATGGGCGTCAAGATGCCGTCGCGGATATCCTCGTCGTGTTGCTTGCGCGCCTCTTCATCTTTTAGCACCCACGCCGCTTCATCAATCAATGATAATCGCGCCTGTAACATGTTGGGGGAGTATCCACGAGGGAGCTCGGCTTCGATCGCGGCGAGCGCGGCGCGCGGAATGGCGTTTGGCGTCACGCGCGTCGCTGGCATATTCAACACTTGATAATACGACAACGGCAAAGGCACGGTGCCGTCGGGGGTGTCGAACCCACCGCCGCTCCATCCTTGGCTTTCACCTTTGGTTTCATCTCTCGACGACGAAGAGGACGATAATGATGACGCGCGAATCGTCGGCACCGCGGCGACGTCCTCCGCGACGACGTCCTCCGCGGCGACGTCCTCCGCGGCGACGTAATCCGCGACGGTCGTCTTCGGCGCGCCAGTCGTCAACGGTCGTCGTTCATCACCACCCCTCGCGCCAACTGGGGCAGCACCATTGTTATTATCATTCATAATAGTAGACGTACGCCCATTTGTTGTTTTCCCCACCGCAGACGCCGCCGCACGATTCGCATCGATACCCGCCGATACGAACGCCCTCAACCGCGCGTCTGGATCCGCGTCGGCGTCGGCGCGCGCGACCGTCGGCGCGCGCTCGCCCGACGCGAATCCCGCCCCTCTCGCGTCGTCGTCATCTCCTCGACCAACGCGCGCATCACTTTCCATTGGGGATTCCCCAATCGTCGTCGTCGATTCATACGCCGATCGTCCATCATCAAACCGACCAAACTCCACCGCGTCGCCCGCGTCGTCGTCACCGATTGTCGCGTTTGAATTCATCATGTCGTCGGCGTCCCCCGTCGCCGCGCGCGTCCCTCGCCCGCCGCGCATCGCGATACCCACACGCGACAATCGGTGACGACATGATGGACGACGACGACACCGAGCGAACGCTCCGCCGTCTCCACCACTCGTCGACATCGTCGACATCGTCGACATCATCATCATCATCATCCCGATGGCGTCGGCGTTTTTGTCGCGCCTCGCGTGCAAATCAAATCAAATCACAATCAAATCACACGCAATCGACGCGCGCGATGCGATCCACCCGTTCGAACGGGATGCTCGACCGACACCGCCCTCGCCGCGCCGTACAGGTGTCTCCGTGAACTCGTCGCACGTCGTCCACTGTCGCTCGTGGTCGTCGTCACCGTCGTCGTCCACTGTCAGGCCGTCGGTGGTTTGAAATCGCCC
>Ga0181562_10000619_pt1 | contig 28927 bp, 24 predicted proteins | sample 011ome_26_FD_139344 | JGI IMG/M metagenome (GOLD analysis project Ga0181562, IMG submission 139344) | Coastal salt marsh microbial communities from the Groves Creek Marsh, Skidaway Island, Georgia - 011511BT metaG (megahit assembly) | ecosystem: Environmental > Aquatic > Marine > Intertidal...
ATGCGTAGAATAATTCAATCTACTGGATGTGAAGTGATTCACTTGGGTCACGACAGAAGCGTGGAAGAAGTTGTAAATTGTGCTATTCAAGAAGATGTTCAGGCAATTGCCATGACTTCCTACCAAGGAGGGCATACTGAGTATTTGAAATACATGTATGATTTATTAATAGAAAAAGGTGCTGGTCATATTAAGGTTTTTGCCGGTGGAGGCGGTACTATTTTACCAGAAGAAATAAAAGAGCTTCATGAGTACGGGATTGCTAGAATATATCATCCTGATGATGGCAGAGCTATGGGGCTACAAGGAATGATTAATGATTTGGTGAAAAAAAGCGACTTTCCTGTTGGAGATAAATTAACCAATGAAATAAGTACTGTAAGCGATAAGAAAGTAACTTCTATCTCACGATTAATAAGTGCTGCGGAGAATTATCCAGAACAAGCTAAATCTGTAATGGAGGAAATTCATACCATGGCAGAGAAAGTAAAGACTCCAATTTTAGGGATTACTGGTACTGGAGGAGCAGGAAAATCAAGTTTGGTAGATGAGTTAGTTCGTAGATTTTTATTAGATTTTCCAGAAAAAAATATTGCAATTGTTTCTGTTGATCCTTCCAAACGAAAAACTGGTGGAGCCTTATTGGGCGACAGAATAAGAATGAATGCGGTCAAAAATGAACGAGTTTACATGCGGTCATTAGCTACTCGTCAATCCAATCTTGCCCTAAGTAAGCATGTAGCTGAAGCACTTCTCATATTAAAAGCAGCCAACTATGATTTAATTATTTTGGAAACTTCAGGAATTGGTCAGTCAGACACTGAAATTATGGATCATTCGGATGTATCGCTGTATGTAATGACTCCTGAATTTGGCGCTGCTACTCAACTCGAAAAAATAGACATGCTAGATTTTGCAGATTTAGTTGCTATCAATAAGTTTGACAAGAGAGGTTCGCTCGATGCATTGAGAGATGTGAAAAAGCAATACATGAGAAATAACAACTTATGGGATACTCCTCAAGAAAAATTACCTGTTTTTGGAACCATTGCCTCTCAGTTTAACGATCCAGGAATGAATACGCTTTATAAAGCGATAATGGACAAAATTGTGGAGCGAACAGAAACCAATGAGCTTGAATCAAATTTTCATATTTCGGATGAAATGTCCGAGAAAATTTTTGTGATTCCTCCTTCAAGAACAAGATATCTCTCAGAAATATCTGAAAACAATAGAGCGTATGACACTTGGGCGAAAGAACAATCGGAGGTAGCTCAGCAGCTTTATGGAATATACAAAACTATAGAATCTGTTTGCGGTTCTATTCCCGAAATTGAAAAGGGAATTATTCAGAGCGAACAAGTATTGAATCAACTAACGAATGACAAACAAAAGGAGTTTGCTGAATTGTTAATTTCTGAATTTGATAGGGTAAAAATGAATTTAGATCCTCACAATTTTGAGAACATTCAAAATTGGGCAGAAAAGGTAAAAAAATACAAAGATACGTTGTATGTGTTCAAAGTAAGAGACAAAGAGATCAAAATTGAAACACACTCAGAATCATTGTCTCACCTTCAAATCCCTAAAGTGGCTTTGCCAAAGTATACTGCTTGGGGAGATTTATTGACATGGATTCTACAAGAAAACGTACCAGGTGAATTTCCTTACACTTCGGGCTTGTATCCATTCAAACGAACGGGAGAAGATCCCTCTCGAATGTTTGCAGGAGAAGGAGGTCCAGAGAGAACAAATAAAAGATTTCATTATGTTAGTCAAGGTATGCCAGCAAAAAGGTTGTCAACCGCTTTTGACTCAGTAACATTATACGGTAATAATCCAGATGCACGACCAGATATTTATGGAAAAGTTGGTAATTCGGGAGTTTCCATTTGTTGTTTGGATGATGCCAAGAAGTTGTATTCAGGATTCGACTTGTCGCATCCCCTCACCTCGGTTTCGATGACGATAAATGGTCCTGCGCCAATGCTACTTGGTTTTTTTATGAATGCAGCTATCGATCAAAACTGTGAAAAATACATTCGTGAAAATGGTCTTGAAAAAGAGGTAGAAGCAAAAATTGTAGAGAAGTACAAAAAGGCCGGAACCCAAAGACCAGCATATCAAGGTGAATTACCCGAAGGTAATGATGGTCTTGGACTTATGTTATTGGGAGTTACAGGAGATGAGGTTCTTCCTCAAGATATATACAAAAAAATAAAAGCTGAAACTTTGACTCAGGTAAGAGGGACTGTTCAGGCGGATATCCTAAAAGAAGATCAAGCTCAAAATACTTGTATTTTCTCTACTGAATTTGCGTTGCGATTAATGGGTGATGTACAAGAGTATTTTATTGATCAGGGAGTGAGAAATTTTTACTCAGTTTCCATCTCGGGGTATCACATTGCTGAAGCAGGAGCAAATCCAATTACACAACTTGCTCTTACACTGGCAAATGGATTCACTTATGTAGAGTATTACTTAAGTAGAGGAATGGACATTAATAAGTTTGGTCCTAATTTATCTTTTTTCTTTTCGAATGGTATTGACCCAGAATATGCTGTAATCGGAAGAGTAGCCAGAAAAATCTGGGCAAAAGCGATGAAGAACAAATACAAAGCCAACCCAAGGGCACAGATGCTCAAATATCACATACAAACATCTGGGCGATCATTACATGCCCAGGAGATTGACTTTAATGACATTAGAACTTCTCTTCAAGCACTTTACGCAATTTACGACAATTGTAACTCCTTACATACCAATGCCTATGACGAAGCTATCACTACTCCTACCGAAGAATCGGTAAGAAGAGCGATGGCAATCCAGCTTATCATAAATAAAGAGCTAGGTTTGACTAAGAACGAAAACCCAATACAAGGCTCATTTATTATAGAAGAGTTGACAAATTTGGTGGAAGAAGCTGTGTTAATGGAATTTGATAGAATTACCGAAAGAGGTGGTGTTTTAGGTGCCATGGAAACTATGTATCAAAGAAGTAAAATACAAGAAGAAAGTATGTATTATGAAACATTGAAGCATAACGGAGAATTTCCAATTATTGGAGTAAATACCTTCTTGAGCAAGAACGGTTCGCCAACGATTGTTCCTGCCGAGGTTATTAGAGCTAGTGAAGAAGAAAAGCAATATCAGCTCGAAATGCTTCAAAATTTGCACAAAACTAATGGAGATAAACTAGAAACTGAATTAGCTAAGATCCAACAAGCGGCTATTAAAAATGAGAATATTTTTGAATACTTGATGGAAGCAACTAAGGTATGTTCGTTAGGACAAATCACAAACTCACTGTTTGAAGTGGGTGGACAATATAGAAGAAATATGTAACTCTCAAACCAGTTTAACATCATAGAATTTTTAAACCTTGTATTAAGTCGATTTTGTTAATCAATTTATAAGGTTTTTTGTTTCTATTAGATTGATAAAGCATGGTTTTTCATGAGATAAAAGTAATTATTCGAAGGCATTTTAAAATATTTGTTATATTTTTAGAAGGAATAATAAAATATAACAAATGAAAAGACTAGTACTTTTATCTCTATCTCTGTTAGCTGTTCAGCATTTATTTTCTCAAGTTGCGCTTAATTTTAATGGACCTAACGATTATATTCAAACATCTTATTCCGGAGTTTTAGGAACTTCTGACAGAACAATTGAGGCATGGGTCTTTGTTGATTCAAATGCACCGAACGCTAATTTAACCATTACCGATTATGGTGTAAATTTGGCGGGGTCTAGAAATACTTTTATGGTGAATGCTTCGAGAAATTTGGCCTATATCTCTGGAGGTGGTTCTACAGGAAACTTTTCGTCTACTGCAACTGTGCCACTAGAAGTATGGACTCACGTAGCTTTTGTGATGAGTGGTCGTATAGGGTATTTATTTATTAATGGTGTTCAAGTAGGAACAAACTCATTGTCAAGTGTTTCCACTCCACCGGGGCAAACAAATATGAGAATTGGCCAACGTGTTTCGGGAGGAACAATTCCATTTTATGGAAATATAGACGAGGTGAGATGCTGGAATACCGCCAGAACCTCTGCAGAATTACTAGCAAATATGAATTCTGAATTTTGTAGCGTTCCAAGTGGCCTTGAGGCCTATTACAGATTTAATGAGGGAATACCTGGAGGATCTAACATTTTTATTACTCATTGTATTGACGACATTAATGGAGAAAATGGAACACTCTCGAATTTCTTACTAACAGCTGGAGATTCTTCGAATTACGTAACTGGCCCGGCAATCTCCCCCGGTTTTAGCAAGTCAATCATTCAAGATTCACTGTGTTCTGCATTTACTTCTCCAAGCGGAAAAGTCTATTCGACAACAGGAATATATTTTGATACCTTAACTAACTCAGTGAGCTGTGATAGTTTGGTTCAATTTGATCTAACAATTTTTGATATTAACGACTCCGTGTATCGAGTTGGAGGAAGAATGACTTCTGTTGATACTTGGGCAAATCACCAATGGGTGAGATGCGACAGTGGCTTCTCCCCTATTTTGGGTGCCACCAATAGATTTTACGATGCTACGAAAGCTGGAAGTTACGCGGTAATTGTATCAAAAGGAAACTGTTTGGATACTTCAGACTGTATTCAGATAAGTCTCACTGGTTTAAACGATATGCTAAATGACAATTTAACAATATTTCCAAATCCCGCAACTTCTATTCTTACCATTCGGCAATCTAATGACATTGCTTTCACTAAGGTTGCTATTATCGATTTATCAGGAAAAATTGTAAAAATATTACCAAACAACAAAAATTCAGTTGTGAATGTATCAGATCTTGAATCCGGTGTTTATTTTGTCAGAATTCAAACAAAGAACGAAATGGTTCATTTCAAATTCACTAAAAAATAAGAACGAAAAAAGTTTAAGTAAAATTGCCTAGTTTTGTTTGAAGCTGGTTTTATAAAACGTACTATTTATTTTATTTTATGAAACTCAACAAGGAATTCAAAGACGCAATACTAGGCTTGTCTCGAAACGAAAAAGACAAATTGCTCCTCCGCTTACTAAAAAAGGACAAAGTCTTGAGTCGTGAGTTGTATTTTCAATTAATTGACACAAATTCGGTTGACGATCATCAATTGGAAATGGAAAAATACATCAAAGAAAAAGTTGCCTATTTTGCTACAAAAAGATACTCCCCTGGTTATTTGATTAAACGGTTACGCAGTGTGACCAATGATATTTCAATTCACGTAAAAGTGACGAAAGACAAACTAGGTGATTCGTATTTAACTCTTTTATTGCTTACCGAAGTTTTGGAGCAGTTCAATTCAAAATTGGTAAAAACAACACCCGGACAAGCACGTAAACTTTGTATTTATTATCTAACAAAAACATTCAAAATTCTCATTAGTATCACAAAGCTTCACGAGGATTATCACCTCGAACATCGCGATAATATGGAGAGATTGGGCGAATTATTTTTACAAAACGGACATTTGATGAGAACAGCAAGGCAAAACGGTTTTGATGTAGATTGGCTTTTGACAACTGAAATCCCCGAAAATATAGAAACTATCTACAAACAAATAAAATCTGCTGGTTATCTTTCTATGAAAACATATTTGAGCACTCCAGATTATGAAATATCTCTAACGGATTATTGACCATCAAAATCAAATAAATAATTGTAAATGTGTGTTATAATAAATTTGGAAAGGCTTGGAAAGAAATTCTTTTCTAATGCTTCAAATGTTAACTTTGTCAATAATTCTAACCCTTCTTTCTAGGTCTATCTTTGTCTGTCCTTTTTGTAAAAACAGCCTTCATTTTGATGGAAATAGAAGTTTTATTTGCCAATCTGCTCATAATTTTGATTTATCCAAACAAGATTACCTGAATTTATTACCCTTAATTAAGAAAAAATCAAAATCTACTGGGGACAATGGAGGGATGGTATAAGCTCGATGAGAATTTCTTGAAGCAGGATTTTATGCCTCTCTAATGTCAGAAATAAAAGAAATCTTAGATTCAAACCTTTTGATTTACAACGAATCTATTCAAATTCTTGATTCGGGTTGTGGAGAAGGTTATTACACGGAAAAAGCATTGAGTAATTTGGACAATCATACTTCCGATTTACTTGGAACAGATATCTCAAAACATGCAGTAAAAAGTGAAGCAGGGAAGTATAAGAATAATTTCTATTTTGTCAGTTCTATTTATGATTTACCCATAAAATCGAAGAGCTTGGACCATATTCTCTCTGTCTTTTCACCCTATTGATTCAAAAGAATTCAATAAAGTATTAAGAGAGTCAGGATTTTACTTGTCGTAAGCCCTGGAAAAAAACACATGAAGCAATTAGCAGAGTTGATTTACGACTCTTTTCGGCCTCACCAATACTCTAGAGAAGAAAAAATTAGCGATTCTTTTTTACCCATATCTATCAGTCAAAAATCATTACAAATAGACATACGTGATTCAATGATGTTAGGAAATTTATTAAAAATGACTCCCTATTATTGTAATACAAGTCCAGAGGCGAAAAAAAGATTGAAATATGTAACGAGATTTCAATTCAATGTGACTCTCTTATTTCGGTTTTCAAATCGATAAATTAGGCCGATTGTATCTTTAATGAATTGATAGTGAAAGAATGAAGTATTTGTATAGTAGCTCAAGTTCATTCAAAATGAGTATATTTAACCAGTAGGAACATAAAAAATATCTCAATGAATTTATACAAAAATTTCTTGTTTGTCTTGTTTTCGATAGTCATATCAGGTAATCTAAACAGTCAAAACGCACTGAATTTTGATGGAACAAATGACTATGTAAACCTAGGGAATTCGAGTTCAATTAATATCACAGGAACCGCGCTTACCATGGAGGCATGGATATATCCTACTTCGTGGAAAAGCCAAGTATGGCAAGGAAATATTATAAGTAAGGAAAGTGCGGTTGGAACTGGCTACATGCTTAGAGCGGGCTCTGGAGGTAGGTTAAATATAAATATTGGTAGCGGTGGCCCTTGGAATGAATTAACTTCTTCGAGTGCTGTCTTGACTCTTAATACTTGGCAACATGTGGCGGCAACTTACGATGGTTCTTATCTAAGACTTTATGTTAATGGTGTTTTAACGGATTCACTCGCCAAGACTGTCTCAATAGTAGGAACTGTTTCTAATAATTTATATTTAGGTGAATCTCCCGCCTACCCCGGAAGATACTTTCCTGGTGCAGTAGACGAAGTTCGAATATGGAACGTGACTAGAACAAAAGCAGAAATTGTGGCCGATATGAATAAAGAGATTTGCAACATTCCTTCCTCACTAAAAGGATATTATACCTGCAATCAAGGAATACCCTCAGGAATAAATACCGGAGTAACTGTGTTGAACGATGCCTCCGGGAACGGAAACAATGGAATCCTGACTAATTTTTCTCTTTCTGGAAGTACTTCCAATTGGGTATCTGGAACAACTGTAACACCTGGTGTGAGAACCACCTTGTTTACTGATACAGTTTGTAGTTCTTACACTACTCCATCTGGAAGAATTATTACCACAACGGGAGTCACAGCAGACACCTTAAGTTCTGCATTGGGTTGCGACAGTTTATTGGTTTTTGACATTACTATTTCTTCCGTAGATGATTCGGTGTATCGTGTGGGACCAAGAATCACTTCAATAGATACTTGGGCAGATCACCAATGGGTTAGATGCGATAGTGGGTTTGCTCCCATTGTTGGGGAAAATAATCGGTTCATAATTGCAAATCAACCAGGAGATTACGCAGTTATTGTGGGTAGAGGAAACTGCAAAGACACCTCTGAATGTGTCTCGATTAGTCTCACTTCGATTACAGAACACCACCCCTTGTCAAAAGTTTTTATTTACCCTAATCCTGTTATGGATGTACTCAAAATTGAGGCGCAATTCTCATTGAAAGAAATAACAATTTACTCACTCAATGGTACTCTAGTCTCAAAACAACGAATGAAAAACAATCAGCTTAATTGTCAGTGGTTGAATCCTGGAATTTATATAGCAGAAGTAAATTTTGGCACAAAGAAAACACGAATTAAATTTGTAAAACAATAAAAAGTTAAAGAATGAAAAAACAATTAGTTAATCTAGGGATTGTTTTGGCTTTATTTGCCGGTACGAATAGTTTTTCTCAAAACACTTCGTTGAACTTTGATGGAGTAAATGATTATGTCCAAACTACCTACTCTGGAATATCGGGTGGTACTTCGGCTAGGTCTATAGAAGCATGGATAAAAACTACCAATAACTTTAATCCTTCCACCGGAGGAAGTCAAGGAGTTATTGCGGATTATGGATCCTTTGTTACCGGAGGTAGATTTACCTTTTGTGTACTTTGGTCGAATGCTATTCGTATTGAGGTTGGAGGTAATGGCTTGAGTGGTTTGATAGCTGTAAATGACGGGAATTGGCATCATGTAGCAGTTGTGTATAATCCAAGTGCCACAAATAAATATAGCTTGTATGTAGATAGTGTTTTGGATGTTTCTGGTAATTTGACAGTAGCAACCAATACCGGGTCGGCAACAAATTTCAGAATCGGACAGCGAATTGATAACGTAAATAACTTTATGGGAAGTATTGACGAAGTTCGCTTTTATAATTATGCTCGAACTCCTGTTCAAATAGCCTCAGAAAGAAAGTCTGAGTATTGTTCTTCACCCTCGGGGCTAATGGCTTATTACAAATTTAATGAAGGAAATGCTGGTATTTCAAATACAGGAGTTACCACGGCAATTGATTTTGCTGGATCCAATAATGGAACACTCACTGGTTTTTCGCTTTCTGGTTCTACTTCCAATTACGTTTCAGGAAATGCATTGACTCAGGGAGCAAGCTTAAGTTCAGTGGGTGTGAGCACTTGTGGGTCTTACACCCTTCCTAGCGGATTAGTTGTTTCCACTTCTGGAGTATACAATGATACATTAACCTCTGCAGCCGGATGTGATAGTATTATTTCTTATGCGGTGACAATTTCATCGGCTCATATTTCTTCAGCCAGCACGGTTTCTATTTGCGATTCATTTGTTATGCCCAACGGAACTATTATTACGAGTTCAGGAATGTATTACGATACAATTTCTAACACGGGAACTTGCGATACTTTGGATTCTTACAACGTGACCATTTTGCCGGGCGTAAATCCTGTTGTGACAAAGTCTGGAAACAAACTCACTTCTGCTGACACGTGGGCTAATCATCAATGGGTAGATTGTGGAAATGGATATTCAATTATCGCTGGCGCTAACTTAAAAGATTACACTCCGAACATATCGGGAAGCTATGCTTGTATTATTTCGCGAGGAACCTGCTCAGATACTTCTGCTTGTACATCGGTAACCATTTCTACAATAGGTATAGAGGAAGAACTGAAAAATAAATTCTCAATGTTCCCAAATCCAACCAATGGTGTAGTTGTTTTAACTCATCCAGCAGGAATTGATTTTGTTCAAGTAAGAGATGTTACTGGGAAAGAAGTAGCTTCGTTCTCTCAAAACAAAAATGAGATAGATTTCTCTCAGTTCCCGACAGGGGTTTATTTTGTTCAGGTAAGTGTAAATGGATATTTATTTACCGAAAAGCTTGTCAAGCAGTAAATGATTCTCGATACTTGAGAAAATAAAAAAGGGTTGAGCATTTTGCTCAACCCTTTTTTTGTTCATTATGATGAAAAGTTTCTCACATCCTAAGAATCAATTTCTTATAAAAAAGGGGCACAAGAATGGAATAAAACAAAGAGATGAAGAACAGCCCTAAAAAGTAAAAACTAAGGTTCAACGAGACTGAACTTAAAATTTCGTTACTGGAAGTTGCTTTCTCAATAAATTCCTCTCGGGTCATTACTTCAAAAACAGGACTACTCGCTTTCACTTGTTCCCAATCTTTGGCAAGCTCGGTTTGGATTCTCGAGTTTTTTAAATTCTCCAAAAAGAGAGGATTTATAAACTTCAAATACAAGAATAAAAAAGAGGTAACTAGGATCACATAAGCGCCTGATTTCTTTAAGCTATTTTTGAAATTTACAGCAAAACTATGAAGCTTCTTTTCTTCTCTTATTTGCAAAAACATCGAAACTCCAATAACACCAAGTATAAACAAGAGGTTTAGATATATTCCAATTCTGAAATGGTGTGGTACTTTTAGTGCATTGAGAATCAATAAAAGTAAAATCCAACAAGCAGCAAAAGCGACTGGCACCGATACTTTTTTCTTCTTCATTTTCTTATCCATTCATTGATTGCAAAAACTCATCGTTCGTTTTTGTACTCTTCATTCTATCTTTCATAAATTCCATAGCTTCAATAGGATTCATATCTGCTAAGTATTTTCTCATAATCCACATTCGTTGAAGGGCCTCTTTACTCATTAGTAAGTCTTCTCGTCTCGTTCCAGATGCAGTAATGTCAATAGCAGGATAAATTCTTCTATTGGCAATTTTTCTGTCCAGTTGAAGTTCCATGTTTCCAGTTCCCTTGAATTCTTCAAATATCACTTCATCCATTTTGGAACCTGTATCAGTAAGGGCAGTAGCAATTATTGATAAAGAGCCTCCATTTTCAATTTTTCTGGCAGCGCCAAAAAATCTTTTTGGTTTGTGGAGTGCATTTGCATCAACTCCACCTGAGAGCACTTTTCCAGAAGAAGGAGAAACAGTGTTATAGGCTCTTGCCAATCGTGTAATAGAATCTAAAAGAATGCATACATCGTGACCACATTCTACCATTCTTTTGGCTTTTTCCAGTACGATGTTTGCTACTTTTACGTGTCTTTCGGCAGGTTCGTCAAAAGTAGAAGAAACCACTTCGGCATTTACATTTCTTGCCATATCTGTCACCTCTTCTGGTCTTTCGTCAATGAGCAAGATTATCAAGTACACTTCTGGATGATTTTCTGCTATGGCATTTGCTATATCTTTCAGTAGTACGGTTTTACCAGTTTTTGGTTGGGCAACAATCATTCCCCTTTGTCCTTTTCCTATTGGCGCAAATAAGTCCATGATTCTAGTTGACATTGTTTCTTTAGTATGACCCGTGATGTGCAATTTTTCATCAGGAAACAGAGGGGTTAAATGTTCAAAAGGAATTCTGTCTCGAATATAGGAAGGCTCTCTCCCGTTTACTTTGTCAATACTAAGCAATGGAAAATATTTTTCACCTTCTCTAGGAGGTCTTATGTCTCCATATACGGTATCTCCTGTTTTTAACCCAAATAGTTTTACTTGTGAGTTAGAAACATACACATCATCAGGAGAACTCAAATAATTGTAATCTGAGGACCTAAGGAATCCATATCCATCACTCATTAACTCAAGAACTCCTTCAGTTTTAATTAATCCGTCAAAATTATATCCATGTAATTCAGCAGGATTTTTTTTAGGCTTGTTTTTATTTCCGTTATTATTATGGTTCTTTTGGATGTTATTTTTTTTAGTATTTGGGTTTTCCGAATTAGATTTTGCTTGAGCTGCCGGAGCTTCTCCTCCATCGGTATTTCTTTTTCTGTAATGAGGATTATTCGGATTATTTAAGTCTGCTTTGGTAGGAGCCGAATTTTCTGGTTTGCTCATTTTTTTACGAGGATTTCTTTGTGGACGAGTATTGTCCCTATTTCCCTCATTTTCTGCTTTCGGCATGTCTTTAGTCTCCTCAGCTTTTGGTTTTTCAACTTTTTTGAATGGTTTAGTTTCGTTGGCTTTCGTTGGCTTTTTTGCCACTGGTTTAGCTTGTTTTTTTTCTATTTTCGGCTCTTTGTTTTTGAGGGCAGTGGGCTGCAACGCTTGCTCATCTAAAATTGCATAGATTAGATCTTGTTTTTTTTGATTTAATTTTTTGATTTTAAGTTCTTTTGCAATTTCCTTTAGCTCAGGTAATAGTTTACCTTCTAATTGATTAATGTCGTACATAAATGTTTTTGAATAAATTGATGCTATCAGGGTTTCTGATAACTGGACGAGTTGTCCGGTTGATTATATAATAAAAAGATGTTTTATTGAATAATAATGAAGAGAAATGAATGCTTGTTATTTCTTTCTGCACAATTATACGACTATTTTTTATACTTTAGCAAAAAAAATACAATGATTCAAAGAATTCAAACCATTTACCTTATTGTTGCTATTGTTGCCTTGGTTCTCACTTTGCTTTTTCCATTCGCACAGTATACTATTGAAGGGGCTTTGTTTGTCTATGACTCTTTTGGATTTCAAAAGTCACAAAAATTATCTTTCTTTGTACCTGCCATTATTCCCCTTATTCTTTCTATTTGCCTTAGTATTGTAGCTATTGCAAGTTTTAAGAAAAGAAAAAGACAGCTTCTTTTGAATAAACTTAATTTCATTGCCGTATTGCTGACAATCGTAAGTATTTTTATAAACTTCAACCAAATCGAATCAACCTTTTCGTTGGTGCCAGAAAACATAAATTACGGCATTAGTTTCTTATTTCCTGTCATTTCTTTTGTTGCAATATTAATGGCTAGCAGATCTATCAATCAAGATGAGAAATTGATAAAATCAATGGACAGGATTCGATAATTTTTTTTCTTTTCAAACAAATCAAATCAACTGATGAACTCAAAAACTAAGAGTTGGGTGCTATTACTTATTCTTGCCTCAATCTGGGGGAGTTCCTTCATCCTTATGAAGAAATCAATGTTTGACAACTTGGGAAATGAATTATTAACTGCCAACGAAGTAGCTTCACTCAGAATTTTTATCTCGAGTATTGTTTTGTTTTTTGTAGCCATTAAGCAATGGAAAATCACCTTCAGCAAAGATTGGATATTTTTTCTTTTAGTGGGACTTTTGGGTAATTTACTACCTGCATTTCTCTTTACCAATGCTGAGAAAACGCTTTCTAGCTCTTCTACCGGAATCTTGAATTCATTGGTTCCAATTTTTTCGGTATTGGTTGCAGCATTCGTTTTTGGTCAGAAAATTTCAATCAAAGCATTGTTTGGGGTTTTGCTTGGTCTTTTAGGAACTATTTTACTCATTGTATTCAATTCAGGTTCTATGGATTCAATTCCTGTTTTGCCCTCGCTTCTAGTTGTATTGGCAACTATTTGTTATGCATTTAGCCTCAACATTATTAAAAACAAATTGGGACATGTTTCCTCCATTACCATTACCGCTGTATCCTTGTCTTTTATGATTCCTTTCTGTTCTATTCATTTATTTTACTATACCGAGATTAGCCAGAAATTAATGAATCCAATGTACAGTCAAGCTTTCCTTTTGACAAGTATTTTGGCGATAGTTGGAACGACTTTCGCTCTCGTTATTTTTAATCAATTGATAAAACTAACAACCTCGGTTTTTGCTTCTTCAGTCACGTATTTTATACCTGTGGTGGCAATTCTTTGGGGAGTATACTTTGGAGAGGGAATTACTTGGGCCATTTGTTTTTCAGGACTCATCCTATTAGGAGTTTTTATTGTAAAAAAGGAAGAACACAAAAGAGCAGATTCACAGAAAGCTACTACTTAATTTTTTTTACCATTTTTTGAATAAACACGTTGCTGGGCAATGAAATATACTCTTGGTTACTTACTTTTATTACCGTGAAAAATATACCAATATCACTTATTTCTCCTTCAATCTGAAATTCTTTGTCCAGGATTTGAATTTTATCCCCAATATGAACTTGATGATTAAAAAAGAGGATAAGCGTAGCGGTAATATTGGATAATAACGACCATTGGGCTACAAATGCTATACCTAACACGGTAAATAAGGAAGCGATATAAGTGGCCCATTGCGAAGCTTTTATTCCCCAAATAAATGCTGTAATCACCGTCAAAAGAGTAACTGCTAAAAACAAAATGATTTTTCTAACTATCTTAATTCTTGTTTTATGATAGCTGTATTTCTTTCCAAAATTGTCAATAATTCTTTATGCAATTTTGAGAGTAGTAAACACAAATACAAAAGTGACAAGTGTTTCAAATAATTGTAATTCGTATGGATTCATTCTTCTTCTAAGTTGGTTAACATGTCTTTTGCAGGTTTGTTTCCCCCTAATTCGGACAGGTGATATTCTCTTACCTCCTCCTCTATTTCTGCTTCTAAGTCATCTTCTAAGTAATTTAGGTTTAGGTCTTTAATCATTACTTGTGAGATTTTCTTTCCTTTAGCCTTTATTAGAGCAAATGTCATAATAAGACTTGTTACTAGGATCGCATACAATAATACTCCTTGATAGAATTCTGGGATGTAATATTTAATCGGGATAGTGTAAAACAACAAGACTGTAATTAATCCTCGAGGTGCAATCCACAGCTGAGGGGTTATATCTTTGTTCCACATAACCAATTTCAACGTCACAAACCTAACTAAATACAAGATCCCGATGAATACAATACTCTGAATAGCAACACGAATATCCACCAAACTCGCCAACGAAATGGTAATCCCGAACATCACAAAAAAGAAAGTTCTTAAAAAGAAAGCCGATTCTAGTGTTACTATATGAAACTCATGAAAAACGGGCTTCAGTTTTTCTTTGTCAATGAGTTTTTTCAAAGGACCTCGAAAAAAAACTTCTACGTTATTTAATACAATTCCAAAAAACAGAATAATGATAAGAGACGATAAATGGTATACAGAACCAATTCCGTACATTAAAGTTAAGACAGAAATAATGAGAAATAACTTTACGTGACTCGTAAGTTTATTGAATACCCAAACTGCTACATAGCTAAAAAGTAAGGCCACAAGTATCGTAATACCGATGTTGGTACCCACACCAATTATAACGTCTTGTGTCGTTTCAAATTCATTGGATGCAGTAAGAAACTGAAAGAAAATAATTCCGAGAATATCGGAAAAAGTACTTTCGTAAATCATGAATTCCTTTTTTTCGACAGGCAATGACGTAACACTTGGGATGATGATAGCACTACTCATAATGGAGAGCGGAACAGCATACACAAGAGCCTTATAAAAGGAAGCTCCCAAAAATCCTTGTATAGCAAAAGCAATTAAAATGGAACTGGCCCCCAAAGCTATAAGAGCCACCAAAAAGGAACGAATAATCAATCCTACTTTGTCTTTACTTAGTTTAAGATCCAAGGCGGCCTCTAGTACTATCAGTATAATCCCTACTTTTCCTATGATTATAAGTGATTTACTTATTAAGGGATTGTCTACGACATCAGGTGCCATTAATTGTATAATCACTCCTAATACCATGAGCATGAGCACACTTGGAATATTTGTTTTTTTAGAGATAAAATTGAACACAAAACTGATGATAATTATCAGTGAAGCACCAATTATAAGGATATATTCAGGTTTTACTCCTGTGCTTAGAAAATACATGTTAGATAGATTTTTGGTTAAAAATAAACGAAAGATTATTCTTCTTCGTTTGTCTCAGGCGAATTATTTTCGGTAGCTAATTCGTTGTGTGGTGCTTTAAAGAACTTTCGGTAACCTAGCAAGATAACAAAAACACCTACAGAAATGGCGGTGTCCGCTACATTAAAAATAAACGGAAACAGTTGTTTTCCGGGATAGATTGGAGACCAGCTCGGAAATTCGATAGTGAATTGAAACATGTCCACCACCTTTCCGTGCATAAACGATTCATATCCTCCCTCTGCAGGAAATAGCTGAGCCACGTCAAAATAATTACTTTCACTAAAAATCAATCCATAAAATGCTCCATCAATAACATTACCAATTGCTCCCGCTAATACACAAGATACTGCCACAAGTAACCCAAAAGGAGCTTTGTTTGTCAAGAGTTTTTTTAGGTAAAGAATGATGGCTGTGATTGCTCCAATTCGCAACAAACCAAGAATTAGTTTTCCGTAAGGAAAATCCAATTCTGTACCAAAAGCCATACCTGGGTTTTCCACAAAATGAATTTTCATTATACCTATGTCCCAGCCATCTTGGCCAATAGTCATTGTTGTCTTAATGTAGATCTTTACAAGTTGATCAATAAGAACAATTAGAAAGGAAATGATAGCTACTTTCTTCAAAAAATTAGGATTGTTGTTGGTTTTTAGCTTCTATGCTCAATGTTGCATGAGGAACCAGCATTAATCTTTTTTTATTGATTAACTTTCCTGTAACCCTACAAACTCCGTACGTTTTGTTTTTTATCCTCATCAATGCATTTTCAAGACTTACGATAAATTTATCCTGTCTTGCCGCTTTTTGTGCAATCATTTCTCTAGAAAATGTGCTAGCTCCATCCTCCATCATGTTAAACGATCTTCCTGTATCATCAGTTCCGTGATTGTCTTTGTGAGACATTTCATTATTTAACAACTCTAAATCTATCTTTGCTTCTTTAATTTTATCTTCAATTAGGATTCTAAACTCCTCCAATTCAGCATCACTAAACCTAGTTTTTTCTTTTTTGTCTGCCATAATCGTTTATTTTTTTTCAATGCTAACAAATATAGAAATATCTTCATCAAATTCTAATATGGTCGCATTATTTTCGTTCAACTCAGTAGAAAAAGTGATCCCTTCAGTGAGGGTCTCCTCCTTTATGTACGTTTCGTTTGATTTGATAGCCTCTTCTACCCTTTGGTTTCCTGAAATTTCAATTGATATTCTATCTGTAACCTCAAAATCACTTTCTTTTCTCAAGTTTTGAATTCTATTTACCAATTCACGAGAGTAACCTTCATTTATCAAGTTGTGGTTCAATGTTGTATCCAATGCTACAGTGATTGCACCATTATTAGCAATTAGCCATCCAGGAATATCGTCAGTCGAAATCTCAAAATTATCGATTGTCAAAAACAGCTTTTCTCCATTCACCTCTAATTCAGCACCTTTGTTTTGTTCTAATCTTGCAATATCTTCCTCAGAGAGTGTGTTGCAAAAAGCGCCAATTGTTTTCATGTGTCGCTTATTTTCAGATTGACCAATTACTTTAAAGTTAGGTTTTACTTTCTTTACCAAAACACCAGTTGTGTCTTTTAATAGCTCCAATTCCTTTACATTCACTTCACTCAATATCAGCTCTTTCACAGCCAATATTTGCTCTTCAAACTGTTTGTTCAAGACTGGCACCATTATTCTCTGCAAAGGTTGACGCACTTTTAGTTTATTCGTTTGGCGCAGGCTCAAAACCATGGAAGAAACCTCTTGGGCTATTTCCATTTTCGCTTCAAGATCTGTATCTATTAACTGATTATAAGCTTGTGGAAACTGGGCCAAATGAACCGATTCTAGGTTACTTTTTCCAGATGCTGTCTGTAGGTCCAAAAATAATCTATCGGCAAAAAACGGAGCTATGGGAGACATAAGAACCGAAATTGTTTCCAAACAAGTATAAAGTGTCTGGTAAGCAGAAATTTTATCATCGGCATACTCTCCTTTCCAAAATCTTCTTCTACACAATCTTACATACCAGTTACTTAACTGATCTAATGTAAAGCTCTGGATCAATCTTCCAGCCTTGGTAGGTTCGTAAGACTCATACGCTTCATTCACCTCTTTTATAAGTGAATTTAATTTTGACAAGATCCATTGATCGATTTCAGGTCGCTCAACTATATCCGGTTCAGAGTAAGTAAATCCATCAATATTGGCGTACAAGGCAAAGAATGAATACGTATTGTACAGAGTTCCAAAAAACTTCCGTTGAGTTTCTACTATTCCTTCTGTATCAAACTTAAGATTGTCCCAGGGTTGGGCATTGGTTATCATATACCATCTTGTTGCATCTGGACCATACTTCGTAAGAGTTTCGAATGGATCTATTCCGTTTCCTAATCGTTTGGACATTTTTTGTCCGTTTTTGTCTAGGACCAGTCCATTAGAAATTACATTTTTATACGCTACATCATCAGAAATCATAGTGGCGATAGCATGCAATGTAAAAAACCATCCCCTAGTTTGATCTACTCCTTCGGCAATAAAATCTGCTTTTCTCAAGCCATTTTCTACCGCTTCTTTGTTTTCGAATGGATAGTGCCATTGGGCGTAAGGCATTGATCCTGAATCAAACCAAACATCAATTAAATCAGCTTCTCGATGCATAGGTTTACCAGTTGGAGACACCAAAACAATGGAGTCTACAAAATGCTTATGTAGGTCGAATTGCTCGTAATTTTCGTTACTCATGTCTTGTGCTTGGAAGCTATCGAAAGGATTTTCTTTCATCACTCCAGCCTTTACCGATTTTTCACACTCCTTTTTTAGTTGCTCCACTGATGCAATACAGATTTGTTCTGATTTGTTTTCAGAGGTCCAAATAGGGATTGGAATTCCCCAATATCTAGATCTCGATAAGTTCCAATCATTCAAATTCTTTAACCATTCCCCAAATCTTCCAGTTCCTGTTGATTCTGGTTTCCAATTGATTGTATCGTTCAATTCTTGCATTCTCTCTTTTACCGAAGTAGATTTAATGAACCAAGAATCTAATGGATAATAGAGAACTGGCTTGTCAGTTCTCCAACAATGAGGGTAAGAATGTTCATATTTTTCCACCCTAAACGCCCTATTTTGTTCTTTCAGTTCGATTGCAATTTCAACATCTATTGATTTTTCTGGAGCCGTACCATCTTCGTAATATTCGTTTTTTACGTATTTCCCACCAAATTTTTCTCCCAATTCGGTCAAGAACTTTCCTTGTAAATCAACCAAAGGAACTCCTTTTCCTTCTTTGTTCAATACCAACATAGGAGGAACACCTGCTTCTTTCGCTGCTTTTGCGTCATCTTGACCAAAAGTAGGCGCGATATGAACTATTCCTGTTCCATCCGAAGTAGTCACAAAATCGCCTACGATTACCCTGAATGCTTTTTCTGGGAACTCGTATGGTAAAGCCAAAGGCATAAGTTGTTCGTATTTTCTCCCCTCTAAATCTGAACCCTTTAGTTTTCCAATTACCTCGTAAGGAATTTGTTTATCTCCCTCTTTGTAATCCGACATAGACAATTCCGCTTGAGCAGGCTTAAAATGTTTTCCAACCAAATTTTCCGCTAACACCACTGTAATAGGCTGAAAGGTATATGGATTAAAGGAATTGACAATTACGTATTCTATATTCTTTCCTACCGCCAAGGCAGTATTGGAAGGTAACGTCCACGGAGTGGTTGTCCAAGCCAAAAAGAATACTTCCGAATTGGCTGTTTTTCCATTATATACAAATTTGGTAACTTTATCAATGCAACACCCTTTTACTTTAAACTGAGCAACCACAGTGGTGTCTTTTACATCTCTGTAACTCCCTGGCATATTTATTTCATGAGAACTAAGTCCAGTTCCGGCAGCAGGAGAATATGGCTGAATAGTGTACCCTTTGTACATTAAATTTTTCTTGTAAACTTGCGACAAAATCCACCAAACCGACTCGATGTACTTGTTATCATACGTTACATAGGGATTTTTCATGTCTACCCAATATCCCATTTTCTCTGTTAGGTCATTCCAGATATTCGTATATTTCATTACAGATTCTTTACATGCCTTGTTGTATTCTTCTATACTGATTTTTGTCCCAATATCTTCTTTGGTAATATTCAGTGCTTTTTCAACACCCAATTCCACTGGTAAACCGTGGGTATCCCATCCTGCTTTTCTATTAACTTGAAATCCTTGTAAAGTCTTGTATCTACAAAATATATCTTTGATGGTTCTACCCATTACGTGGTGAATCCCAGGAAGGCCATTTGCTGAAGGCGGTCCTTCAAAAAACAAAAATGGTTTTTCAGAAGAACGAGAAGATATAGATTTTTCAAATATGTTCTTCGATTTCCAGGTAGCAAGTACTTCCGAAGCCACATTTGGTAGATTTAATGAATTGTAAGTTGGGTATTTTGATGCCATTGCGCTTTTTCAAATTTGTGCGAATTTAATGAATTGCTAGCAAAACTAACCCCTTTTAAAGGTATTAATTAACCCATGTGCGATTGAAATGCATTTTAAACAATGAATTCAACCTCTTAAATGAAGAATGAACATAAATAATTCGAAAGTTAATAAGCTCGCTAGCTTTGCAAGAATTACGATTCAATTCCATTAATGCCAAAATCAAAATGCAAGGGAAAATATACCGATGAATTTCTAACAGAAGATATTTCTAATTACAATTCCAATTATAAGAAAACTTCAATAAATACCTGACTATTAAAGAAAATTAAGCTGTTTATTTATTCAGTTTTAAAGAAAACAAAATGCTTTTGCAAAAGAATTCGAAAATGTGTTGAATAAAAAAAGAGACGAATTCAACATGAAAATTCTGAATACTTTGCGAGATGAATAATCCAAAAGTTTTGTGAGTGAATACCACGATCGTGCCCTCTTCTATTTGTATATTCACAATTCAAAATTAGAATCTTTTTCTAGCTCTATTGTGGTGAAAAGTTCTCGAGTAAAAGATCCAAACTTGTAAATATTCAGGTGAAAAATACAGATTCGAAAGGAAATTTGGTTGCTATAATTGATCGAATTTTTAGGGATAAAAACCTTGGATACAACGTTGTTATTCAATATTCTTTGATTGGACAATTCGACGGAGATTTTCTTTTTCAGATGAATCACAAATTGGATTTTGAATGGCGTATTTCTTAGGTAATCCAATTAATTTTAAAAGATTTAAAGTGAAATCTGAAGTGGAATTAATTAATTTCGGTAAAAATAAGAAGCTGATTCCTAATCAATTTTCTTCCTACAACCCACCATTAGTGTAATTTAATCACTTGTTTTTTAGGGTATTGTTGGCTCAAGCTGTAGTTTTGATAGGTTATCCAAATAAAAAATAATGACCAATTAAAGTATTTCTACGAATTTATGCCTTACATTTGAGCTTTAATTATTATAACACAATGAAAACAGGAAAAGTAAAATTTTTCAATGAGACTAAAGGATTTGGTTTCATTGTAGAAGATGACTCAAATGAAGAGCATTTCGTACACGTATCAGGATTAATTGATGAAATCAAAGAAGAAGATTCAGTTGAATTTGAATTAAAAGAAGGTAGAAAAGGGATGAATGCAGTTAACGTAAAAGTTGTCTAATCTCTCAGTTATATTTTTTTAGCAACAAAAAAGCCTCAAGTTTTACTTGAGGCTTTTTTGTTGCTCCACTATTTGCCCATTCCATAATAGGCTTTCATTCCATTGGGGTACACACCCTCAATTAGGACTCCTTCACTTTCCGCTTTTTCCAGTGCCTTTGTTAATTCTTCTACTGTGGTAACTTTCCGTTTGTCAACTTTTGTTATCACAAATCCTTTCGAAATGCCCACATCTTGTAATTTTCCTTTTCCAACCTCTGTTACTTTTACTCCCCACTCAAGTCGCATCTTTTCAAGTTCTTTTTTAGAAGGTACTTCGAAACTAGCGGCTAACTTTGACTCAATCGGTGTTTTCTTTATTATTTCCGTGTTACCCTCATAATTTCTAAGAGTAAGTGAAACTAATCGAGTATCTCCATCCCGTATTAGTGCAATTTCTACTTTGTCACCAGGTGCGTATTTCCCAATTTTTTCTTGAAGTTGAGGAACTGATTTTATTGACTCCTTGTTCACTTTTACTATAACATCTCCTTTTTCAATTCCTGCTTCTTCGGCAGCTCCATTTGGTGAAACGCCATTTACAAAAACCCCTTCTGTTTCCTTAATCCCTAGTTCATTCGCCAATTCTTGATTCATCTCTTGAATCCCAACTCCAATAAACGCTCTTTGAACAATTCCGTATTGTATCATATCTGTTGTAACCTTTTTCATTATATTCACCGGAACTGCAAAGGAGTAACCTGAGTAAGAACCTGTAAGAGAGGCAATTGCTGTATTTATTCCTACCAATTCTCCTTTAGAATTTACCAACGCTCCCCCACTGTTTCCTGGGTTTACCGCAGCATCTGTTTGAATAAATGACTCGATGGGAAAAATATTTTTTCCAGAATTTCTTTGCATAATATTGATGCTACGGCCTTTGGCACTTACAATTCCTGCTGTTACGGTAGATGTCAAATTAAAGGGATTTCCCACTGCAAGAACCCATTCTCCCACATTTATTTCATCTGAATTACCTATGGTAATCGGAGGTAAATTTTTTTCGTCAATTTTTATAACCGCTATGTCTGTAGCTGGATCTGTACCTATCACTTTTGCTGTATACTCTCTGTTATCATTAAGAATCACTCGAATAATGTCTGCTTTATCTACTACATGATTGTTGGAAACAATATATCCATCTTCAGAAATAATAACACCCGAACCAGAACCTCTTTGACTTCTATTTGCCCCACCATTTCCATAAAACAATTCAAAGAGTTGCTCTTCTTGAGTTAGTTGTCTTCTTTTTGTTTCAGTATTGATGTGAACAACGGAGTTCAAAGTTTGATTCGCTGCGAACTGGAAGTCAAGTACATTTCCATTCAAATCTGTAGGAATACTGACAGGTTTTGCAGGAATAGTTGACGCAGTTTCTTTAATAATTGTCGTGTTCTCGGTTGGAAAAAATGCGAAGTATCCGCAAAGTGCAATCGAACCACCGAGTACGGCCATTGTAAGGGAGTTAAAAAATGTTTTCATATCTTTAGTTGTTCTGTGTTGATTTCTATTTTGATTATTTTTGTTACACTAATTTAACGGAGAAATCATAGCAAGTAAAGGGTTTGTGAGTTAAAAAATGTTAAACGTATGCAGAGACCAAAAATTAATCAAAGATTTACATTTCTGGATTATTTGTTGTTACTAATTAATTGTGGAATTGTTGTCAGTAGTTTTGCCTATTGTTTCGTTTCTTATTCAGAATTACCTCAAATAATTCCTACTCATTTTAGCGCAAGCGGAGTAGCCGACAAATTTGGGGACAAGGCCAGCATTTGGTTTTTACCCTCTATTTCAGCATTGCTGTGGGTAGCACTTTGGGTACTGTCGTTGTATCCACATTGGTTTAATTATCTAACAGAAATTACCGAGAAAAACGCAAAGCGACAGTATTTATTAGCCTCCAGACTTTTACGCGTTCTTTCGGTCCTAGTTGGATTTATCTTTTTATTTGCGGTGTATGAAACTATCGTAATTGCTCAACAAAAAGTACATTCTTTTGGAATTGCTCCATTACTCGTCATTGGTCTGAGCTTTTTACTTTTGTTTGTTATCTATGCGGTAAAATCTTCCAAAAATTAATCCGTATGAATGTTGATTTTTACTTTTTCCTCTACTAATGCTAACAACTCATCTTGCTCCATTGAGTTTGCTTCAATGGGGTCGTGAGTATAAATTGTTATTGGGGTAAGCAAACCAAGTGGAAATTTTCCGTATTTAAATACTTTCCATGAGTTATTAATCGAAATAGGAACAATTACCGCCTCGGGATTGTATTTCAGAATTGTTTTTAATCCATTAGTCGAAAAAGCTTTTGGTTTTCCATTTCTACTCCTAGTTCCTTCTGGAAAAATAGCGGCTCCCCAAATATTTTTATTAATTCGTTTACTAAATTTCCCTAATTCTACGATGGCAGCTTTCCCGTCTTTTCTGTCGATGAGGGCAGCACCACCATGTCTCAAATTATAGGAAACACTCGGTATCCCTTTTCCTAATTCCTTTTTCGAAACAAACTTTATATGATGTTTTCTGAAATACCAGATTATGGGTGGAATATCAAAAAGACTTTGATGATTGGAGACAATAATGACTGTTCTATTTATAGGGATTTCTTGTTTGTTTTCTCTTTTTACCGCTATACCAAGAAACAACAAAGAGCGGGTGAGTAATAAGTTCATATAGTCTACGACAAGTTTGTGAGCTTTGTATCCAAATAGATTATTGGCCAGCCATTGGATTGGATGAAACACAACAAGAATAAGAAAGAATACCAGAGCAAAAAGCACTGACAACGGATAACTAATTATTTTCATACGATTTTATCTATCACTCATTTCGCCAGCAAGGCTTTCATTTAATTTTTCTTTAATTTTGGAAGAACCCTGGTATTTACCAAGTACATACATCATTTTGGTGATGGCAGCTTCGGTAGTAATGTCTCTTCCCGATATTATTCCAAGCTTATCAAAAGCACTACTCGTTTCATATTTTCCTTGAAGCACACTTCCTGCAGCACACTGGGTAACATTAAATAGGACAATTCCTTTTTGGTTGGCTTTTTTTAATTCTTCCAGAAACCAAGGTTTTGAAGAAGCATTTCCCGAGCCATATGTTTCCAGCACAACTCCTTGTAGATTGGGAATAGAAAAAACTGCTTGCACTACTTCTTTTGTAATTCCAGGAAAAAGTTTTAGGATAGTTACATTGTTATTTAGTTGGGTAAATAATTCAAGTTTTTCTTTGTTTCGGTAATGGATAGCAAGCTCATTATACTTGATATGAACTCCTGCCTCAGCCAAATAAGGATAATTGAATGAAGAAAAAGCCTCAAAGTCCTCTGAGTTGATTTTGGTAGTACGATTTCCTCGATAAAGATTGTACTCAAAATAGATACAAACTTCCGGAACCAGAGGTTTCTTGTTTTTTTGAGCAGCGGCAATTTCAATCGAAGTAATGAGATTTTCTTTTCCGTCCGTTCTTATTGTTCCAATTGGGAGTTGAGATCCAGTAAGGATGACAGGCTTAGTAAGTCCTTTGAGCATAAAACTTAAGGCCGAAGCAGTATAAGACATAGTATCTGAACCATGAAGAATTACAAATCCATCATACTTTGTATACTGTTCGTTGATCACCTCTACTAATTGAATCCAATGAGACAAATCCATGTCCGAGGAGTCTATTGGTTTAGAAAAGGAGTAACTTTCTATTTTTACTCCTATTTTCTTCAATTCGGGGACTTGTTTTTCTACACTTTCAAAATCAAAAGGTTTTAATGATTTAGACTCAAAATCCTCTATCATTCCGATTGTTCCTCCAGTGTAAATTATAAGTATGTTGGGTTTATGCATGTTATGAATCTTTGTGAGAAAAAAAATCAGTGTCGTCACTCACTGGTAAATTCATTAGGTAATCCATTCCTTGCTTCAGTTCCCAATCTTCGTACACTATTTTGTACAAAGCATCGGCCAATGGAGAGTTAAATCCGTAACCTGCAAGAAGTTTCACTACTTTTATTGTTTTTATTCCCTCTGCTACTTCGTTCAAATCGCTCAAAATGTCAGACAATTTTTGACCTTTTGCGAGTTGATAACCGACTCTGAAATTCCTACTCAATTTACTGTTGCATGTAGCCATCAAATCGCCTATCCCTGCTAATCCCATAAACGCCTTTTCGCTAGCGCCAAAAGCTTTACCAAAAAAGACCATTTCAGCCATTCCTCTTGTAATAAGGAGAGCCTTGGAGTTGTCGCCATACCCTATTCCTTCTAGCATTCCGGCTGCAATGGCAATGTAGTTTTTCAATACACTTGCCAACTCTACTCCTAGCACTTCATTGGATCCATATACTCTAAATACATTACTGTTCAAGGCTTTTTTTCCTTCTACAATTACTTCGTTAAACCTACTTGCAACTACCGTTCCTCCTATTTGTTTTTCGGATAATTCTTTCGCAAGATTAGGTCCAGCTATACAGCCAACTCTTACTACAGAAGTTTGTTTGAGAATCAATTCACTCATTGTAAGTACCTCGGATTTATCGAGCTGAGTCACCGAGTTTATATCCACCTCAATATGAAGACCTTTAGTTCCGTGAATCAGAATGTGTTCTGGTGTAAGATAAGGACTTAATTGAATCAGCATTTCTTTAAAGTTGGAAGAAGGTACAATAGGAAAAATTAACTTACACTCTTTTGTAATCAATTCAAAATCATTAACTGCAGTTACTCTTTCGTGAATTGCTTGACCTTTATGCTCTCTTTTCTCGTTTATTTTTTCGACAATTTCTTCCCTTCTGGCATAAATAAAAACTTCATTGTTTATTGCTAACAAGTTGGCTAAAGCCAACCCAAAATTTCCAGTTCCTATGACAGCTACTTTTTTCATGCGCATTAAATGTACTTTTCTAATCCATAACTAGTAAGCTTGTTATGATAGTAATACAATAGTTTCATACTTTGTGTGGATATTTCTCCTTTTTTATTCTCTCGCAGCACATATTTGGGATGTGAGGATCCTACTTTATTAATTCCTACCTTCATTAACTCTTCCAGTTCTAATTCAAGATCAGCCGAAAGAATAATTTTATTTTCCTTTTCTATAGCAATTAATTCTTCTTTCACTCTTCCTAATACCGGAATAAACTCTTCTACCTGTATGGTAGTTTCATCTTTTGGTAAACTTAGAATTTCAAATATCGAAAATTGAGAAAATCGCTTTCTTATGATTTGAAAGGCTACAAAAGCAACCAAATTACTACTCAACACTACCGTGTTTTCCTTGTATTCTTGTAATATTCTTTCGCCTAAAATCTGGGTGTATTGACTATCCCTCTGTAAATCTTTAACTAGCTTTCCGTTCAATTTAAAGTAATCGGCCACTTCTACTTTTTGTCCAATGCTTGTATAGCTTTCTCCGTTTTCATTTACATTATTTCCAAAAACATCTATGGCTGGAGCAAAAGATATTGTCATTCCAGGATTGGAAGTAATTACTTTGTATGCTCTTTTTATAAGTCCGAAGGAAGTTGTGTTTTCATCTTCCAAATAATTTTCTTTCCCCTCATCCTTCAAGTAGTGTTCTATTAATTTTTTTGCCTCCAGAACATAATGGTAATTGAGTGTTACGGGGATGATGAAAATTTTCTTTCCATTCCCATTCTGCAAATTCATCCGTTGCGCATCAATTACTGTTCCGAGTAATCCCAATTTTAATTTATTCTCAAGTTTACCTGAATGAGAACGTGAACCTCCCGGATAAAATAAGCTATTCACGTCTTGGGTAAGAGCAATAGTAGAGTACGACTTGAGAGTTTCAATATATAGCCTGTGCTTTCTTCTTCTATCCACTTTGTACGCTCCCAAATTGTGCATAAATCTGGAAAGAGATTTAATAGTGAAAAGGTTTACACCTGCTCCATAAGTGAAGGCTGAGAGACCAAGATTATTGAGACTTAGTCCAATTGTAGGAGAATCCAAATTACTGTAATGAGTGGGAACCACAACAACAGTTCCTATTTTCTGCAGATTTCTGATATGATCAATATCTCCCATTATCTTCATTCGGTCGTAAAGCTTATCTACCGAGCTAAATAGTCGATACACAATTTGAGGGAAGGAATTAATTAATCGAGAATAAATGTAAGGCAGTGCATTTTGAGCAAATTTAAAAGAAGATATTTTGAAGTCGGCAATCATTTCTGTACCATAAAAGTCTAGAATCTGATTCAAAATCCTTTCGTCCACTTCCTTCGTTCTGTTCTCAGAGCTCGTTGCTTTGGAATTTCTTATTTGTTTTTTTATGTCACTCCAAAATAATTTCTCTTTTGGGTTATCCGATTTCCATGGAGTTTTCGAAAGCCTCATTTTTTCTTGATACACAATGTTTTTTATCTCATTTCTGAGAGTTACATCATCTTTCAAAATCCAAGAAGCATTCTTTTTAACCAACTCTTTCACCTTTTTCAAAAACAAATCGGGATTTTCATAAGCCTTATAAATAGGCCATTCATCCATGTTTTTAACAACGGAGGGAAGAGGTTTCTTTATGGTTTTTCTTGTAGGCATTGATTAAAAGTCCTCGTTTTCGTAGTTCTCTAATTCTTTTTCATAAAATTTATTCGCCTCTTCGATCAAGTGCGCCACAATATTGACCATCTCATCTTCTTCTTCCTCTTTAGAAAGATCGTCAAACCATTCAATCTCATCATTCACAAGGTTGATCAAAAATCTTGGATACTCGGTGTGCAAAACAAACATTTCGTCTGGCAGTTCTGTTGTGTCGGCCAGTAAAAATCGGGGTAATTCCATTAGGTATATATTAAATTGGTTGATTCTATAGAGTGAAAATAAAGCTCTTTTTACGTAGTCATATTTCCAAACTTCTAATTTAGGCAAATTACAAAGGAATTTCGCCAAAACAATGGTGTTAATTAAAGATTTTTTTAACTTACTTTGGTTAAAAAAAAACTGATAAAATGAATTTCCCTGATAGATATGCGGCCATTGATATTGGCTCAAACGGCATGAGGTTGCTGATTGCTAAAGTTGTTGAAGTAAATGGTGTGACTTCCGTTCAAAAACTTTCTTTGGTTCGTGTTCCTATTCGATTGGGTGAGGATGTCTTTAATGAAGGAGTTATCTCGGAGGACAAAAAAGAAAAATTTATCAAAACCATTAAAGCATATAAATTGTTGATGGATATATATCAAGTAAAAGATTTTAGGGCAGTTGCAACTAGCGCTATGCGAGAAGCAAAGAATGGAAATGAAATCGCCAACCTTATTAAAAAAGAAACAGATATTGACATAAGTTTGATAGATGGAAAAATAGAGGCTGATTTGATTTTCTCCACCATTTACACTCAAAATATAAACAAGAATGATTCTTATTTGTTCATTGATGTGGGAGGCGGTAGTACAGAAATTACAATTTTTAATAAAGGAAAACGAGTGGAGTCAAAATCCTTTAAAATAGGAACTGTAAGACTTCTACAAGAAAAAGTAGAAGATAAAAACTGGAACGAGCTCGACAACTGGTTGAATAATGTGGTGAATAGCGACAAAGATTTTAAAGCGATCGGAACGGGAGGAAATATAAACCGATATTTCAAATTATCTCGTAATACTCATTTAGAACCAGTAAAAATTGACGTGCTAGAAAAATTACACACGAATTTAAAAGCACTAACAAAAGAAGAAAGAGCCGAAAAATTCAGATTGAGATACGACAGAGCCGATGTAATAGTTCCTGCTGGAAAAATTTATTTGACCATTTTAAAGAAGTGTGGAATTGAAGAAATTATCGTTCCTAAAATTGGATTGAGTGATGGGATTGTTTACTACCTATTCAAAAGAGACAACAACTAAATGG
>Ga0181562_10000623_pt1 | contig 28844 bp, 23 predicted proteins | sample 011ome_26_FD_139344 | JGI IMG/M metagenome (GOLD analysis project Ga0181562, IMG submission 139344) | Coastal salt marsh microbial communities from the Groves Creek Marsh, Skidaway Island, Georgia - 011511BT metaG (megahit assembly) | ecosystem: Environmental > Aquatic > Marine > Intertidal...
AGGATGAAGAGCAGCGCCACCAGACCCTGACCATGAAGTCCGGCAAAGTGCTGCCGCTGCTGTCCCTGTTGTTCGTGCCCATTTTCAGTTTTGCCCTCTACCAGGTGGTGGGTTCGGCCCGTGATCTCGCCTTGCCGGGCATTCTGGCCGAACTGCAGACTGTGGAAACCGAAGCGGAACAGCTGGCCTTGCTGACTGAGCTGGCCGACTTCCTGCAGGCACGTTTTGAACGTCAGGAAGACGATGTCCAGAACGGCTACATGCTGGGCACGTTGTACCTTGAGCTCGATCGCTACCAGGATGCCATAGACACCTTCCGTCAACTGGCCGATGGCATGGACGCTGGCATGGACAAGGCCACTGTGCTGGGGCAGCTGGCTCAATCCCTGTTCCTGCAGTCCGAGTCGGAAATGACGCCGGAAATACGCAACATCACCGATCAGGCGCTGGTCATGAACCCGAACGAATACGCCGTCATGAGTCTGCTGGCCATGGATGCGTTATTGAACGAGGATATAGTCGGAGCGGTCGGATACTGGCGCCGCCAACTGCTGCAGGTCAATGCGGGCAATCGTGATGCGGCTGTACTGCGAGACCGGATTACCCGCGCGGAAACCATGTTTCCGGATTTGTTTGAAGGGGATACTGCGGCTCCGGACGGGCCGTCAGTGACGGTCATCGTGGATATTGATGAGTCCGTGGTCGATCGGGTCACTGACGATATGCGCCTGTTTGTGTTTGCGCGCAATCCCGCGATGCCAGCGCCGCTGGCGGCACAGAATTTACCCTTACCGGCATCATTTCCCATCGAGATCACTCTGGACAACACCAAGTCGATGATTGCCGGCATGAACCTATCCACGGCCACGGATGTCATTGTCGGCGCACGCCTGACACGGGGTGGGGCCACCGCCGAGTCTGGCGATATACAGGCCCTTTCCGATGCGTTTTCTCTGGCTGATCAGCAAGGTCCGGTCAGCCTGACAATCAAGGACATCGTCCCTTAAACTAGCCGCTTCGTCTTAGAAGGATTGTTACCCGCCCATGGCCGCCGGTAAGTTCGCCTCACTGCGTTCCGCGTTTTCCAATCGCAACTATGCGATTTACATGAGCGGCAACAGCATCTCCCTCATCGGCTTCTGGATGCAGCGCCTGGCAGTGTCATGGCTGGCCTGGCTGATTTCCGAGTCAGAATTCTGGGTGGGTGTGATCGCCTTTGTCGACATTGTGCCCATGATCTTCATCACTCCGTTGTTTGGCGTCTGGGCCGACCGCTTCGACCGACGCAGTATGGCCATCATGGCCCAGGTGCTGATGATGGTGCAGGCCTTTGTGCTGTTTTTTCTGGTGCTCTTCGACCAGCTCACGATTGGCTCACTGTTCACCCTGGCGCTGGCAGAAGGCATATTGCAGGCAGCCTACCAGCCCATTCGCCTGTCCATTATTCCGAACCTGGTGAAAAAGCAGGACCTGATGGCTGCCGCAGCCTTCACGGCCGTAGCGTTCAACGTGGCACGCTGCCTGGGGCCGGCGCTGGCGGGATTTGTGATTGCCTTGACCAGTCCGGCGATCGCGATCCTGTTCAATGCCCTGAGTTATTTGCTCATTGTCATTGCCTGGAACTTCATTCACCTGCCGGCGAAAGTCAGGTCTTTGGAGAAGAAGAGTTTCTCGCGCGATATCCGTGACGGTTTCAATTATGTCGTGGAAAAGCCGGCCCTGTTGTCGATGTTTATCTTGCTGACCGTGGTATCCCTGTTCATTCGTCCGGTAGCGTTCATGCTGTCGGCGTTTGTCGGCGCTGTCTTCGAAGCCGATGAACTGACCCTGGCCCTGTTTACCTCGGCGATGGGGTTGGGTGCCGTCATTGCCGGTCTGAAATTGTCCATGGGCGGCAAGACTCACGGGCTGGTCCGGGAAATTCTTATCATGACCTTGGTCGCCGTGCTGTGCCTGGCCGGTTTTGCCGCCATCACGATCGTCTGGGTAGCCACGGGACTGATGTTTGTCTTTGGCTATGCCATCACCATTGGCAGTGTGGCCGGCCAAACGCTGGTGCAGAACAGTATCGATGATGACATGCGGGGCAGAGTGTTGAGCCTGTGGGCCGCCTTTACCCGCGGGGCACCGGCCCTTGGCGTCCTGTTGATCGGCTGGCTGGGCAACCAGTACGGCCTGATGTGGCCAAACCTGGTGGCCGCGCTATGCTGTTTTGTCTGCCTGTGCCTGATGCTGGGTCAGCGCCGGGTCATGCGCGAGTATTTTGAGCAGTGAGTGGCGCAGATCGTTTTCAACATGACCTTGTTTGGCATGAACTTCCCGCTTTCATGGCCCAGGTTAGCCAGTACGAAACAGGACATGCTGTGAGAGGGGCTAGGGCCCGAAGTGTGAGAGGGGCTGGGCCCGAAGAAAGTCGCGCTGACTTCGACAGGCCATGACGGCAATGCCCGGGCTTGATTGTCGTGCGTAAAGAGTTGTGTATCATGACGCCATGAATTCGCGGAACCCGTTTATGCCAACCAGACTCGCCACCCCCAGATACTTTTTCTTTATCCTTTGCGGCCTTTTGCTAATGCCGTCTGCCTGGGCGCAGCAATGGCATGTCGGCATCTCTGCCGAAGGTACTTTGATCACCGCCACCGGCTACCAGGTGGACCAGCAGGAGCGGCCGACCGTGGTACTGATCGGCGGGCTCGATGGCAAGGCCGCCTCCACGGCGAAAGTACGGGCTGAGTACCAGCGTTACGTGGCGCGCCCAAAAGCGGAACAGCCCGTTAATCTCATCCTGATAGACGAAGCCAACCCGGAAGGGGAGACGCTGCATTTTCCCCCTCGTGGTCGCGCTTATGTGGAAGATCCGGTGTCATTTGCCCTCTGGCGCTGGCTTGGCACTCACGGTCCCGACCTGGTGCTGATTGAAAGTGAAACCGATTTCGAACTGGCGGATTCCCTCAGTAACCTGATAGTCGCCGGTGTCGGTTATGTGCCGGCGCTGCATCTGTATGACGAGCCGGAAGAGCTTGCCATGATCATGGACCAGCAACTGGACAACCTGCCGGTGTCGCCGGCTCACGAGATTCTTGACGGGCGCCTGCGCCGTTCACCCCGGGAGGTGGCCGAGCAGATAGCGCTGTATTACGGGCATGATTTTTCCTGGCCGGTCTATATTCCCGGCATGGCGCTGATCAGCCGCATGCGCCTGGGTTACCTGGATGATGTTGCCAGTATCGTCAGCCCCTACCTGAACGGTGAGGACATCAATATCAATTCCTCGCTGGTGACCGCAGGCCACCTGGTGTTTGCCGAACTGGCCGAACGTACCGGCAATAATGCTTACCTGGCACTAGCGCTGGAAGCGGCAGACATGGGGTTCGATGCCCGGGGCAATATGCTTGAGGCCATGCCGATGCATGGGGACATGAGCGATGCCTACTTCATGTCGACCCCGATCCTGACCAAGGTGGGGTATTTGACCGGTGAGCAGAAATACTTCGACATGGCCCTGCGTCATATCCGTCACATGGAGACCCTGGTCAAACGGTCCGACGGTCTGTACCGGCATTCGCCGCTGACGGATGCGGCCTGGAGTCGCGCAAATGCCTTCCCGGCGCTTGGCATGGCACTGGCCCTAAGCGATTTTCCTGACACCCATCCCGGGTATGACGAATTCCTGAACCTGTACAGAACCCATATTGATACGCTGCTGAACTATCAGGACATGGATGGCATGTGGCACGTGGTGGTGGATTTTCCCGGGTCGTATGCGGAACACAGTGCAACGGCCATGATAGGCACGGCGATTCTGCGGGGCATTCGCCGCGGTTGGCTGGACGACAGCTACATGCCTGCCGTGGAGCAGGCCTGGCGCGGGGTACTGATGCGCAGTAGCGCAGAAGGCTATTTCGTGAATGTATGTGAATCCACCAACAAGCAGGACTCCCTGGAGAAGTATCTGAACCGGGAAGCCCTGATGGGGCAGGATGACCGGGCGGGCGCCATGCTGATGCTGTTTTCTACCGAGATGGCCGGTCTCGAATAAAGCGAAAACGGCCTGACCAGAAACAAAAAACCCGGCATGACAGCCGGGTTTTTTATGGCGGATGGCCATGAGGCCGAATGCTTATTTGCCCAGTTTGCTTTTTGCCTTGTGGGCAAATTTGGCTAGGGTTTCAACCAGGGTTTCGTTCTTGAAGTCAGCAAATTCGCCGACGTCCATGAACATGCCGTGCTCATCGCATACTTCCTAGGTGATGTGTTACAGATACGGATCCTTGACCACATTCATCAACTTGTTGCAGTGGGGGCAGTTTACTTCCGTGTTTTCATTCTGCTGCTTGCCCCTCATCTGGTCGCCACGGTCGAGAAAATCGGACATCCAGTCGCCCTTCAGAATTTCGGCCTCACCCTTGTCAAACCAGATACCGCCAAGGGATGTGCATTTGTCTATGGTTACTAAGCCTTGCAGGGTGGAGGTGGAATGCTCACGCATTTTGCCGTTACATTTTGGGCAATCTATTCAAATTTCCTCACGATTAGCTGGCTCACCGGAAAACGCCACTAAAGACTAAAGCCGAGCGAGTAAACCCTTTGTTGTTGCGGCCTGCAGCCCTGCCAGAGGCATTAATTCAGCCTTAGCGGGTGTAGCTGCCAATGGCCATTTCCAGGCGCACAAAAATATAGGGTGACTCTTCCCGCGGCAATGCCCAGGCATCCTTGCGCCAGGTGTAGCCGGGTTCCAGTTCCAGGAACAGCCAGTCCCGGTAAACCTGGCGGCGATAGCGCACACCCAGGTCATAGCTGGCGACATATCCGGGGCTGGTCACACCATTGACCCGGCTATACCAGGACAGGGCGGTATCGTTGCCACGCAGCTGCAGGTATTCCAGGGACGTGGTGTATTCAGCACCGGTATAGGACTCTTCAAAGCGCGCATCGTTGTTCCAACGCACAAGCCCCTCACCGGCCAGGGCAAAATCCACCTGGTAGCGGGAAAAGGAGCCAAATCCGATGCCATCCCTGAAATAGACGGACTGGGTAAAGCGATTGGTCAGTTTGCCGTCAATATCGGGTTCATAACGGTAGCGCATGCTGACCCGGCCCTTGAGATTTGAGCGCATGCCGACGCGGAAAAACAGCCGGTGATTGCTTTCCTCGGTGAGATTGACTTCCAGGTTCAGGCGCGTCGTGTTCTGTTGGGAAACGGTCGCGGCGTTCTGGGTGTAATAGTTGGTTCCGTCACCATCCTCTTCGGAAAAAATGAGGCTGATGCGCTCGTTGATCCGGGGCAGGTGTACCTTGCCGCGCAATCGCACACCGGTATCCACGTTGTCGAGATCGTTCCAGGACTGGAGGGTGGTCAGGCGCAGGGCAGAATAGGCGGCTTCGATATCGCTACGCTGGACGCCGAAAAAGCGGTCGAGGCGATTGGCCAGGCCGTTGGCGGAGTCCGAGGCAATAGATTGCGTCTGGTCAAGCCAACCCAGGCCAAATACCGGAGGTGAGTTTTCTGCAGCGGGCAGGCTGTCCTCTGCCGCCCGGGCTACGGGCGTGATGGCGCAGGTGGCCAGCACAACAACAGCAGGCAGCAGGGGCGCTGCCAGTGCGCGAGAAACGTTCATGAAATCACTCTATTACAGGCGATTGGCAAGGTACAGCGGCGCGATAGAAAAAAGCAATAACTGATTGAAAACAATACATAATCTCTGGATTCCCTGCAGTTTACAAAGTACCATACTGGACTGCTTTCGTACGGTCGGGGTTGCTCAGGAAATCCTGAATTCGTGCATAATTGCAGCACGAAATACAGGCAAAGACCATAAGTTTAAATAAATTAAAAACAATAAGTTAGCGCACAAACATAAACCAAATTATTGGTTGATTTTCGGCCTGCCGAAAAACGAATGTTCAGCCCTGTTTGCCTGTCTAATAGTACAGAAGATTGAACAGCTGATAGATCAAGAGCCCGGTTAACCAGGGCTAGAGACAGCTTAATGACTATGAACGCCTTTAAACGAATTTTTACCCTGACCCTGCTGCTGTTCACGGTAACGCTGGTGTATACCCGTAATGTGCGGGCCGCGGAAAACTTCACCATGACAGAAGTGGCCGATGCGGTGTATGTCGTGAAAGGGCCGGCCGGCAACACCCTGGTGGCAGCTGCCCCGGATGGCCTGATTCTCATTGATGGTGTGCCGGCCGAGTTTGCCACGGAATATCTCGGGTTTGTCCGAGAGGAAACCGGTGTTGATGCCATCCGCACTCTCGTCGTCAGTCACTGGCATTCGGAAGTGAACGGCCTGAACGCCATACTCGGGCCGCAGGGCGTGGAAATCATTGCCCATGACAATACCCGCCAGTGGCTGGGCGCGACCATTCGTGAGCGTGGAGAAACCGTTCTGCATACTCCCGTGCCGGATAACCAGCTGCCCAACCGGACTTTTTACTGGGAACCCCTGGTTATTCCGTTCGGCGACGACACCATCGAAGTCGGTTATCTGTTGCAGGCCCATACCGATGGCGATGTCTATGCCTGGATCAGGGGCGCGGACATACTCTATACGGGGCCGGCGATTCGGACCGACAGCTGGGCCACGGTAGACGAAACCACCAACGGCTTCATCGGCGGCATTACCGATGCCTACGATACTCTCGGCAGGATCGTCAGTGCCGATACCAGGATCGTACCCGCCAGTGGCGCGGTGATCGGGCAGGCCGAGTTTGCTGGCCTGGAAGCCCTTTACAAGGGCTTAAAGGATGACATGGTTGCCTTGTTGCGCCAGAGCAAAAGTCCTGACGAAGTCATCATTGCCAACCCGGCACAGGGGCTCAAACCGGAATGGGGCGATCCAACAGCCTTCCTCGATGAGGGCTTTCGCAGTTTTTACGGGCATTTGCGCAACGGCAGGCAGATCGGTGGCGGTTTCCCTTAAAGCCGAATGATCCTTCTGAGAACCGCCGCGGTATAGACAATGAACCAGTACGACAAAATGCATCAAGTGGAAAGCTATTGAGAGACATGAACAAGGTATCAAGCACAATTTTCATTCTGGCCGGCTTCCTCGTCCCGGCAGGTGTGTTCGCTGCGGCGAGCGAGGAATCTGCTGCTGTCGCGCACTCCTACGACCGTATTGGCGAGGCCGACGAACATTTCGGTTTTCTGCAGGAAAACTGCATGGAGTGTCATAACTTTGAGGACTGGGCCGGCAGTATGGCCTTTGACCTGATGACGCCCGAGGAAGTGGCTGACAACATCGAGACCTGGGAGAAGGTGGTTGAGAAACTGCGCGGCCGCCTGATGCCGCCGGCCGGCGCAGACCGTCCAGCCAATGCCGATACCGATGCTTTCGTCGCCTGGATGGAGAGCTTTCTCGATCACGCCGGGGAGCAGGAACGGCATGTCGGGCATGTTGGTATTCACCGTCTGAATCGCAAGGAATACGCCAATGCCATTCGCGACCTGCTTGGCATCGAGGTGGATGCCGTGGCACTGCTGCCACTGGATGATTCTGTCGAAGGTTTCGATAACGTGGCTGAAGCCCTGCGCGTGTCACCGGCATTTCTGGAACAGTCGCTGAACTCCGCCCGCATCGTGGCGCAGCAGGCCATCGGTAATCCCGATGCCCGCACCGGTGGCACGACATATTCCGCCCGTGGCACCAACCAGTATGTCCACCAGCAGGGGCTGCCTCTGGGTACACGCGGTGGGTTGGTTGTCGAGCACAACTTCCCGGCAGATGGCGAGTACCACCTGAACATCGGTGATCTGGTCAGCCGTCTTTGGGTGTTCAACCAGGAATTTACTCATACCGTGATAGCAACCTATGACGGTGAAAAATTCTTTGAGATGGAGATTGGTGGCGGAGAAGACCTTAAAGCCATCGACCAGATCGGTGACCCGGCCGTGGACGCCATCAACAGCAAGCTGAAGAACATTCCCTTTGTGGCTGAAGCCGGACCGCACAAAATTGCTGTGACCTTCCTGCATCGCTCGTTTGCCGAATACGAAGGCCGTCTGCACCGCATGACGCCATCGGCAGTGGGTGAAAACGTCATTGGGCTCAGCTCGTTTGAAATCCAGGGGCCGTTCAATCCGGCCGGAATCAGCCCGACGCCGGCACGCAACAAGATTTTTACCTGTTACCCGAACAGCCAGGCCCAGGAAGCCGGTTGTGCCGAGCAAATTCTGTCAGGCGTGGCCCGCCGGGCATTTCGCGGTGAAATCAGTGACAGTGACGTGAGCACCTTGATGCGCGTGTTCAACGGTGCCCGTGATGACCTGGGCTTTGACCTGGCCATCCGGCGCGCACTGACCGCTGTCATTGCCAGTCCCAAATTCCTATATCGCATTGAGCAGTTGCCTGATGGTGCGGCGCCGGGTTCCATTTATCCGCTGACCGACTTTGAGCTGGCCACACGCCTGTCGTTCTTCCTGTGGAGCAGTATCCCCGATGATGCACTGCTGAGCCTGGCCGAGGCGGGCACCCTGTCACAGCCAGAGGTGTTGTCTGCGCAGGTCACCCGTATGCTGCAAGATCCGAAAGCACAAACCCTGGCGTCCAATTTTGCCTACCAGTGGCTCAACATGGGCGGCCTTGATGAGATCGATCCGGATCCCACCATCTTCCGTGATGTCGATAATGGCATCCGTGAACTGTTCAAGAAGGAAATCGAGCTGTTTGTGCAGGATATCTTTCTCAACAATCGCGACGTCACCGAGATGCTGAGCGCCGACTATACTTTCATGAATGAACGCCTGGCCCTGCATTACGGTGACCAGACGGTGAAAGGCGACAACTTCCGCAAGGTGCCTGTCCGCGATCCGCAGCGCTATGGTTTGCTTGGCAAGGGCGGTGTACTGATGGTTTCCGCCTATCCGGATCGTACCTCGCCGGTACTGCGTGGCGCTTATGTGCTGGAGCACATCACGGGCACACCACCGCCGACACCACCACCGAATGTGGAGGCCCTGGCGGAAAACAAGGAAGGGGAGATGCCCCGTACTGTGCGCGCCCGGCTCGAAGCCCATCGCGCGAACCCGAGTTGCCAGGGTTGCCATGGCATCATTGACCCGCTGGGCTTTGCGCTTGAAGGTTTCGATGCTGTCGGTCGCAAACGCAGCATTGACCGCATGATCGGTACACCCATTGATACCTATGGGGTACTGCCAGACGGCAGTGAAATCGCCGGTGTCCATGATCTGCGCGCGGCATTGCTGGCCAGACCAACCCTGTTTGTGCAGAACCTGGTGGAAAAGCTCATGCTCTATGCATTGGGCCGCCCGATCGAGGCTGAGGACATGCCGGATATCCGCGCCATTGTCAGCCAGGCCGAGAAAGATGATTTTGCCTTTTACAGCATTGTGCAGGGTATCGTGAGTACCGATCAGTTCCGCTACAAGCAGGCACCAGTCCTCGTGGAGGAAAGTGCGGATCTGGCACAAAACTGATCCACCTGCTGGACACCCATTGAGCTAATCAGATAAATACGCCAAACATACAGAGATAACGCACGGTTAAACCGGGAGAAACACCATGTTCATCAGCAAAAAGCATTTGTCACGTCGCAAGGTCCTGAAAGGTGCAGGTGCCAGTATTGCACTGCCCATGCTGGACGCCATGATTCCGGCTGCGACCGCACAGCCATCCGCCAAGCTGCGTCTCGGGTTTGTCTATATCCCGCACGGCGCTGTCTACAATAACTGGACGCCGACAGCGACCGGCACCGATTTCGAAATGAGTCCGATCCTGGCGACACTGGCGGACTACAAAAGCTACATGACCGTGGTCAGCGACCTGCGCAACAAGCCGGCAGAGAGCCCGGATCCCCATGCCATCACCGCGGGCACCTGGCTACGCTGCGTAGCGCCGGAAGGCACCAGCAATCCGGAAGACGGCGTCAGTGCCGACCAGTTTGCCGCCCGCGTGCTCGGCAACGAAACGCCGTTCCCGTCTCTGGAGTTGTCTACCAATGGCGCCAATGGCGGCAGCTATTCCTCTACCATCGCATTCCGTACACCGACACAGCCGCTGCCGATGGAACACGATCCGCGCAAGCTTTACTTCCGCATGTTTGGTCAGGGTGATACCGCCGAGGAGCGTGATGCCATTGCCCGTGAAACCAATTCTCTGCTGGACCTTGTCATGGAAGATGCCGCTTCCCTGAACCGCGAACTCGGTGCCAGTGATCGCGTCCTGATGGGTGAGTACCTGGAGTCTGTGCGCGAAATTGAAATGCAGATGCAGAAACTGGCTGAGCAGGACCTGTCCCATATGGATATTCCGGACGCGCCGGTTGGCGTGCCGGGAAGCTTTCCGGCACACCTAGACCTGATGTACGACCTGATGGCCCTGGCCTACCAGGCGGACCTGACCCGCGTGGCCACGTTTATGTCCGATCGTGAGGTCAGTATGCGCACGTATAACCACATTGGTATTTCGGATGCCTTCCATCCACTGTCCCATCACCAGGATGATCCGGCCAAACTGGATCGACTGACCCGCGTGCAGACCTGGTATGCCTCGTCCTTTGCCCGTTTTGTCGACAAGCTGGCGACGATGCCGGATGTGGATGGTACGGTGCTGGATAACTCGCTGATTCTGTACGGCAGCTGTATGGCCAACAGTAACCTGCACAACAACGACAAGGTGCCGTCCGTCATCCTTGGCAAGGCCGGTGGCCGCATCAAGGGCGGCCAACATCTCAAATATGCGCAGGACACGCCGCTGGCCAACCTCATGCATACCGTACTGGATCGGGTCGGCGTTGAGATGGAGCACTTCGGTGACAGCACCGGCCTGCTGTCGGAAGTCTGATCGGGGATGCAATTCAAGATGGTCACTTTTCTGAAAAGATTAACAGCCACCATTATGCTGTCCTCACTGCTGCCGTCAGCCTTTGCAGCGGATGCACCGCTGGTTGCCCTGGCAGAACAGCAGCAGTTAGAGGAGGCCATGGCACTCATTGCCTCCGGGGCTGATGTCAATCGCGCTTCTGCCGATGGCACGACGGCACTGCACTGGGCCGCCTATTATGGTGCCGAAGACTTTGCCGCACGTTTGCTCAGGGCCGAGGCCGACCCGAATGTCCGCAACAATTACGGTTCCACGCCGCTCGGGGAAGCCGCTGCCAAGGGTGACCTGGCCATGATCGAACTGCTGCTGGATGCCGGTGCCGATGTGGAGTCAGAGAATCAGGAAGGGCAGACCGCCCTCATGGCGGTATCACGTACCGGCAACTTGGAAGCGGCGGAACTGCTGCTGGATAAGGGCGCCGATGTGAATGCGGTGGAAAGCTGGGGCGGGCAGACTGCACTGCACTGGGCCGCCGCAAGACAGCATCCGGAAATGGTCGCCCTGTTGCTGGAGCATGGTGCCAACATCGATGTGCGTGGCATTGATCGCAACTGGGAGCGCCGGGTGACCTCCGAGCCGCGCATGAAGGACATGCAAACCGGTGGCCTGACCCCGCTGCTGTATGCCGTGCGGGAAAACTGCCTGGCGTGTGTCGAGGTGTTGCTGGATGCCGGTGCCGATATCAACAAGCCGGACCCGGATAATGTGTCGCCATTGATCCTGGCCTTGGTCAATATGCGTTACGACGTCGCCATGCTGCTCATCGAACGTGGAACTGACATCAATCAGTGGGATTTCTTTGGTCGTACGCCATTATTTGCCGCGGTGGACACCCATCTGGTCGCAGGACGCAGCAATCGCGGTGATCTGCCGGCCACCGATAAATACACCGCCCTGGAGGTGGCCAAAGTGTTGCTGGAAAAAGGTGCCAACCCAGATCTGAGCCTGAAGCTGTATCCGCCCGCGAGGGAAATCGTGTATGACCGCGCCAATGATTTCAACATCATGAATTCCGGTGCCACGCCCATGATGCATGCCTCCTACATTGGTGACATCGAGATGATGAAACTGTTGCTGGAATATGACGCCGACTGGCGCCAGGCCAACGTGTTCGGCGTCACGCCGATGATTGCGCTGACCAGCAAGTCCACCAATGAAAATACCCGGGGCTCGCTGAAAACCGAACTCGATGTGATGCGCGGACTGGATGTGCTCATGGGCGTTGGTGCTGACATCAACCAGAAGGGTGGGCCACGCGGTGAAACACCCCTGCATACCAGTGCCCGGCGCAACTGGCAGAATGTGGTGACATTCCTGGTGGAAAATGGCGCTGATCTCTATGCAGAGGACGCTAATGGCCTCATTCCCCTGGATTACGCCACGGGCAAGGCTGATACCCAGTCTCTGGGTGCCTTTGATGTCATCGGTGAACTGCCGGAAATGGCGGCACTGATTCGAAAACTGATGGCTGAACATTCCAGGCCATGATGGTGGCTGCCCCGGGGGCAATGGTTTTTGACCAAAAAAGGGGGCGCTGCAGCGGCCCCTTTTTTCATGGCGGTAGTTGCGCAGGTCAGCATGACTGATGCCTTTGTCCGCCAGGCCGGCTCGATCACCTCGCAGACTGTGGCAGATGCCATTGCCCTTGCCATCCAGGAGAAAGGCTATGCCATTGTCGAAGACTCGCTGCCGGCATCGCTGCTACAGTCACTGCTGGCGCATTTCCAGTCCCTGGAGGCGGAAAAATTCAATCGGGCAGGCATTGGTCGCGAAGGGGCATTCCAGGTAAACGGGTTAGTCCGTACCGACAAAATCCATTGGCTGGAAGGCACACATCCGGCGACCAGTGCGTATTTCCACTGGATGGAGCAGTTGCGGATTGCGCTGAACAGGCGCCTGTTTCTGGGGCTGTTTGATTATGAATGCCACTATGCCTGGTATCCGGAAGGGGCATTCTACAAAACCCATTTCGACACCTTTCGTTTTGACCCTCTGCGCGGCAGCAGCACCCGCGTCATCTCCAGCGTGCTCTATCTCAATCCGTCCTGGCAGGCAGGCGACGGCGGTGAACTGGTCATCTATCACCCGGATCAGAGCGGCATCCTGGAAACGATCGCACCGTTGTTTGGCCGCCTGGTCCTGTTTCTGAGTGTGGATTTTCCCCATGAAGTCCTGCCCGTAAAGGCGCCGCGGTATTCCGTGACCGGCTGGTTCCGCAAGAACAATTCCCTCGCTGATAGTATCGATCCACCACGCTGATACCATCCCGGCTCGTTTTCAGGTTTTTCAATGTCGGGTGAAGCTTGCGGGAATTGCCTTTATCATCCGCTAAAACACAAGGGGGATATCATGAACACGATACTGAAAATATGCCGATCAAGCTGCCTGGTGGCCGGTTTGCTAGGCAGCCTGGTGGCTGGCGCACAGACCCAGGACGAACGGGCGCGCGAAGTACTGGAGGCAGCTGCTGAAGCCATGGGCGGTCTCGAGGTACTGCAAGAACTGGATAACTTCATGCTGACCGGGTTTGGTCAACGTTATTCAACCAACGGCAATCTTAGTCCCGATCCCAATGCGCCGCCCAAGTGGCAGTCAGTTACCGATGCGCGCCGCTATTTCGATTTGCGCGAGCAGCGGGCGCTTAACCAGGAACGAAACAGCTTCCAGTATCCGCTGGCGGCCTCGTTCGGACATACGTGGGCGCTCAATGACCAGGTTCAGGACCTGACCGGAATGCTTGATCATCCTGTGCCTGCGATTCTGGTCGCCCTGTCACTGCAAACCACGCTGGGCCCGGTCAGTACCGAAGACGGCTACACGGTTGTGCAGTTTTCACCCGATGGTGATACACCGTTCTGGATAGCGCTGGATCCCGTCACGCATCGACCGTACTGGGTGCGACGTATGACCGGGGACCACACACTGGGCGATGTGGCCAACACCACCTACTTCACCGGGTATGTGCCGTACTCTGGGATCGAGATGCCACTCGGGATCATGACGAAAATCGACTGGCGAGACCAGGTGACCTATATGCTCCAGGTAGATTCGTATCGAGTTGACCTTGATGACTTTCCTGACATCACGGAACCACCTAAACATGCACTCGGCACAGCTGCACCAACAGTCAACATTACTGAACTTGCCGACGGCGTCTGGGACGTGCGCATACCCGGTATGGGGCTGGGCGGTGACGGTGGCCCGGTCATCGAATTCAGCGATCATCTTGTCATGTTCGAACCCTACGGTGACGAGCGCCTAACCCTGGCCCGGTTGGATGCCGCAAACCGGCTTGTGCCTGGCAAGCAGGTCACAGCGATTATCACCACGCATCATCATGGCGATCATGCCGGGGGTGTCCGTGGTGCGGTATCTCGTGGCGTCAGCATCATTGGCGAGCGTGAGACAGGCGCGTTTTATGAGGAGTGGGTGAATCGATCTGCCGTGAACTATCCGGATGCGCTGGCCCGAAATCCCCAACCGCTCAAATTCATTCCCGTGGATGACCAGCTGGTACTGGAGGATGAGATTCAGCGCCTGGAAATTTACCAGGTAGTTGGTCATGCCCACATGGGCAATGCCATTTTTGCCTACCTGCCGGAGGAACGTATCCTGATGGAAGGTGACCTGGGCGATGTGAACTGGGAATGGCACTGGTGGGCCGGTGCCCTGCAGGCGAATATCGACCACTACGGACTGGACCCGTTATGGAATGTGCCGGTGCATGGCGTTGTCTTGCCTGTCGATGAAGCACTTTCCCACCATCAGGCCCAGGCTGAAGCCGCCATGGCAGACTGTGCGGACATGCAGGCAAAAGGCATCCCGTTTTTTGGCTGCCCCGTGAAATACGATGCCAACGGGTTAACCGAGCTGGCTGATTAATCGAAGCGGTGCCGATAACGAGAGCAAGATATTCCGGGGTAGACTGGTCTGCATCATGGCGGAGGGGAAAATCATGACAACATTTCGACACGTGCTGGTACTGTTCTTGTGTTCACTGTCACAGACTAATGCCGTCCTGGCGCAGGCGCCTGACCCGGATGTTTATCGACAGCGTTCCATGCAATGGAGCGAACGCATGAACGAGCAGGCTCTCGCAGAATCGTTCAAGGGCATCACCACCCACGGCACGGTTCAGCCTGGCCTGTTTGAAATTCGCTCTACCGGTATTTCAACCGCACCGGTAAGCGCCGCTGCCGAGCGTTTCCTGGCCACCCTCAACGCCGACCAGCGTAAACGCATCAGTTTTGAGGTGGATGCCGACGAATGGCGCAAGTGGGCCAACCAGCATATCTATTACCGTGACGGTATTTCCCTCGAAGAAATGACTGCAGAGCAGCGTGAGGCCGCGCTGGCGATGCTGGCAGAATCGTTGAGTGCCCGTGGACTGGCGCTCTCCGAAGAGATCATGCATCTCAATACCACCCTGGGTGAACTCAATGGCGATAACTTCGTAGAGTACGGGGAAGGCAAATACTGGCTGACTATCATGGGAACACCTTCTACGACGGAGCCCTGGGGCTGGCAGCTGGATGGTCATCATCTTGACCTGAACTATTTCATCCTTGGCGACCAGGTGGTCATGACCCCGGCGTTTTGGGGCTCAGAGCCCGCTGTGGCGACTTCTGGCAAGTATGCAGGCACGGCCATCATGGCAGACGAACAGCGATATGGCCTGGCTATGATCAATGGCCTGGATGCCGAGCAGCGTGGCCGCGCCATACTGGAAACCCGCAAGACCGGCAACAACATCATGACGCAGGCCTTCAGTGACAACGTGGTGCTGGATTACGCGGGTATTCGCGTGGCGGATTTTTCCCCGGCGCAGAAGCAGCAGCTCATGCGCCTGATTGGTATCTATGTGGGCAATATGCGCGAATCACACCAGGGCTTTCGCATGGCAGAAATCGAAGCGCACCTGGATGATACCTGGCTCGCCTGGATCGGCGGTACGAAAGAGGACGATGTGTTTTATTACCGTATCCAGAGTCCGGTGGTGTTGATCGAATTTGATCATGAAACACCCGTGGGACTGACGCATCTGTATGAGCCTGGTGTGCCTTACAAGGAGCATATCCATGCCATCGTCCGCACGCCAAACGGCAATGACTATGGCAAGGACCTGCTCCGGCAGCACTACGAAACCCATCAGCACTGACCGGGGGTGACCCGGTCAGAACTTGCGGTAGAAGCCGAGCTGGTAAACCACCGGATCAATCTGGACATCCACTTGTAAGGACTGCACGCCGAGTCCGACACCGGTAGGTGACTTCACCGTGGCTTTGGTGTCGACATCTATCCACCATGCTAACGCCTTCAGCCCCCAGGAATTGCTGAGTGCGTCATCGAAGCCGATGCGAGCGGCCAGCCCCCAGGAATTGTCCAGATCGATGCTGTAATGCCCGAACACGCTTTCAAAATTGCCATCGGTTTGCTCATCAAAAAAGCCAGTGTAATTCACGCCTACACCGATAAACGGCTGCCAGGCGTTCTCGGCGGCATTGGGAAAAAACTGCATGCTGACAGTGGGGGGTGTAACGGCTTCGTTTCGCCGACGGAATATACGACCAGACGGTTCGTTGCCCTGGCTGTAATCCCATGCCGGAAAGGGGTGGCAGCCAGCAGCTCAAGCCCCAGTGATCATCCATCATGTTAACGCCGGTGATGCCTGCTTGGGTATTGCTGTTGGCCTCGACGCCGGTTCTTGAGCCCAGAGCCGAGGTAAGATTGCCCAGTTTGTCAGCAATGAGATCGCTACTGCTGTCATTCGGCTGCACCAGTGTCGGGCTTAAGCGCAACAGGGTGTCACCGCTTTCATGCGCTACCAGGCCAGCAGACATGAACACACATCCTGCCAGCAGGCCTGCTAGGGCAGGGGACAAATGGCTTGTGTGGTGGCACATTGTGTTTGATGTATTCATCATAATTTTACTGTCTGTGGCAGTTTCCTCCGTTTTGCGGGTCATGCTTTCAATCTAGCATCGGCAAGGTCATGATGGATTGCGAGGGGTCAAGCCACAGCGTGTCAATATCGGCTTTTCAGGAAGGCAGTTCCGCGCATGATCACGTATAATTAACGACCGTTGTTTTAGGTTTTGATTTCGCTTCTCCTCAGGGGTATCACCATGGAAATAATCATCAGACGCAGAAACTTGCTTAAGGCGTTATGTGCTACGCCGGTCGTTGCCAGCCGTATCCATGCCCAGGAAGAAGGCCTGGGGCCACGCCAGGGGCGCATCAAGCAAAGTGTCATGCCGCAGGTATGGACTGGTACTGATTTCACCCTGCCGGAACGTTGCGAGATTCTGTCCCTGATGGGGTTTGCCGGCATGGATCTGCCACAGCCAGGCGATATCCCGGTACTGCAGGACTTCGGATTGACACCGACCCTGATGACAGCCCGTTCCGGCACATCGTTTCAGAACGGCATCATCCGGCGCGAACTGCATCAACAGATTGTTGATGAAACCCATGAAGGTATCGACATCTGTGTGGCATCAGGCTGCAAAAACCTGATTCTGTTTCCCGGGGAACGTCGCGGCATGTCGCGGGAGGAGGGCGCCGACAACGCAGCTGAAGTGCTGGCCAGAATTGCCCCTTACGCGGAAGAGAAAGGGGTGTATGTCTGTATGGAGATCACCAACTCCAAGGTGGCGGCCGACAACCGTGCCGACCAGGTCTTCGATGATATTTACTGGGGCTTCGATGTCTGCCGTCGCAGTGGCTCCCCCAATATCACAGTGGTTTATGACTTTTATCATGTGCAGATTGCCAACGGCGATGTCGTGCGCACCATGCACGACAATCTCGACATGATCACCCATATGCATGTCGCCGGTGTGCCGTCACGTCGTGAAATCGACCGCACGCAGGAACTCGACTATCGCTGGATCGCAGGTCAGATTGCCGATTCCGGCTACGAGCATTTCGTGGCCCACGAGTATCGGTCAACCGAAGGCCGCAATCCGCTGATCAGCCTGGCGGTGGGATACGACATCCTCACAGTCTGACGCTCGCGTCGGGCAGACATCCCGATGGTTTCTCAGCACAACGCCAAGTCATCTTCTAGGCATGTAGTGCTCGCTGGAGGCGGACATGCGCATGCCCTCATGCTTCGGCAATGGGGCAAGCGCCTGCCCCGGGATGTGCGATTCACCCTTGTCTCTCCCGACGCCCTGACGCCGTATTCGGGCATGTTGCCTGGCCTGATTGCGGGACATTATGCCTTTGAGGAAATCCATATAGACCTGGAATTGCTTTGTCGCTGGGCCGGTGTGTCTTTCTGCAAAGACAGGGTTGTGGGTCTCGATGCAACAAAAAAAGTATTGCTGCTGGCCAATGGCGCGCAACTGAACTATGACCTACTCTCGCTTGATACCGGCTCTGTACCTCACCAGTCTGTCGCAGGTGTTTCGGAACATGCCGTAGCGGTGAAACCGATCAGTGAATTCTGGCAACGCTGGCAGGACGTCAAAAGCGCTCTGTTGACCGCAACCTCCACCAGGCGACTGGCCGTTGTCGGCGGCGGGGCAGGGGCTGTGGAAATAGGCCTGGCGCTGGCCCATGCCTGTCATCACTTGCCCGGCGTAACAACCAACATCCGTTTTGCCTTGCTGTCTGCATCGCACGAGCTGTTACCCGGCTATCCTGAAAAGATCCGACAAGCGGCCAGGCAGGCATGTGCCAGGGCGGGTATCGAATTGTTTGAAGGCAGCCGTGTTACAGAGGTGGGTGCTGACTACCTGCGGACGGATGACGGCCATCAACTCCCGGCAAATCATGTGTTCTGGTGCACCCAGGCTGCGGCACCGGCCTGGCCAAAAGCCGGAGGACTCGCCTGTGACAGGGACGGTTTCGTCAGTGTGAATCGCTACCTGCAATCCGTCAGTCACGACTCGGTTTTCGTCACCGGCGATCTGGCAGACATGAAAGAGTCACCACGGCCGAAAGCCGGGGTGTTTGCTGTCCGCCAGGCACCGATACTGAAATCCAATCTTCTCAGTGGGTTAAATGCGTCACCCATGAAGCCTTTCAATCCGCAACATGAATTCCTCAGTCTGCTGACCCTCGGTGCAAAGAAGGCGGCTGGCGGTCGTGGAATCTTTACGTTTTCCGGGCACCTCACCTGGTGGTGGAAAAACCGTATCGACCAGAATTTCATGACCCAGTTCAGGGAACTGCCCTGACGTTTTCTGATGGTTTCCTATTCAAAATACCCCGGCAGGGTGGCACTTCGTACATGGCCGTAGACGGTGGTAATTCTGTGTGACTGCGCGAATGTGTACACAATTTGTAAAAAAAATTGATTTTGCTGGCTTTTTGAACAATTCACTTCGGCTTAACTAGCTGATATATATGAATAAAAATACTTTTCAGTTACTCGATTGACCTGCGCAGAGCTTGCAGTTGAAAATAGACCTACTTATTGAATTTTGTCGAGTAAAAAATTACACCGCACAAGTAGTAGCGGAACCCGGCAGGCTAAAAGTTCAGTAAGCGCATGCATTATTTATCTTTAAACCAAAAGGGGAGAAGTTCATGAAACTTTCCAAGATGAAAGTGGCAATATTATCCGCGCTCGCCGTTCAGGCGGGTTTTGTTTCCGAAACAGTCGTAGCGCAGGATGGCCCGGCACTTGAAGAAATTATTATTACTTCAACTCGTCGTGAAACAGATGTACAGGATGTGCCACTGGCCGTAACCGCACTGACAGGGGAAAGTCTGCAAAACCAAAATATTGAAAACCTAGAAGACCTGACCGGCGTTGTTCCAAACGTCCTAATTGCTGGCGGCAATGGCGGCACAACTTCAGGGTCTTTCTACATGCGCGGCATTCCCAATGTCGGCGTCTATATCGACGGTATCTGGCAGGTTTCCAGTAACGGCCTCTTGACCAGGGATTTTGTGGAACTGGATCGCGTTGAAGTTCTGCGTGGACCGCAAGGGACATTGTATGGTCGCGATTCCACCGGCGGCTCCATTCACATGCATTCCAAATTACCCGCAGAAGAGTTTGGCGTTAACCTCAATATCGGTGCTGGTAACCTCGATCGTCGTGACGTCATGGTCTCTGCCGATATTCCCATTTCCGATAATATCCGTACCAAATGGACATTAGGCAGCTATTCCCAGGATGGCTGGATCAAGAGCCTGACCACCGGCGACAATGCCGGCTGGCAGGACAGTGACGTTTTCCGGGGCGACATTCTTTGGACGCCCACCGATCGTTTGAGCTTGCGCCTGATTCACCAGGAAGACGACCAGGTAGGCCAGCAGGCCCGTGTCCAGTCCCGCATTGACTATACTGTTGCTGATGTCCAAGGGTTCCAGATGGGTATTGCCCAGGCTGTGGATATTGCCAGTGGCGGCCGCTTTAATCCCAGTTATGCGCAAGCCGGATACCCCGGTGGCACATTAGGGAAGTGGGAAAGCCGTCTTTCTTCGACCAGCCCGAATGAGCAGTTCCTCGAACAGACCACGCTGCATGTGGACTTTGACGTCAGCGACACAGTGCACCTGAAGTATATGTATGGCAAAACCGTCAATGATGCATCCATATACAATGACTGGGGTGGCTCCGAATACAACTTCTTTGTGAACTACAACGTTAGCAAACTTGATCTGGATAGCCATGAATTCCAACTGACAGGGTCCTTGTTTGAGGATCGTGTGGATTATGTGCTGGGCTACTATTCATGGGACCAGAACAGTCGCAATCGTGGCGCGGAGTGGGGATCTGCCGACTGGACATTTGCGGCAGACAACAATGGCACCACACAGACTCTGGATTGGGCCACTGTTATGGCAAGTCCCCAGTGTAATGATGCACCATCTGATCGTGGCCTGACGTTCCCGGGCAATGTGTGGCCGCAGCCGTGTAGTTGGCTGCCCTATGGGTGGGCGGCGGCCTTTGCCGGTCCCGGTTTTGCCAGTAACCAGTCTGACCGGCTCAATGGTGGATCGCAGGAAGGTGATGCGATCTTCGGTGAGTTGACCTGGTACATCAATGATGCCTGGGATGTCACGGTAGGTTATCGCACACATGATCAGGACAACATTGCCCATGCCATGTCACCCGCCCAACTGGCATCTAACATTGCCAATGGCCTGACTGAAGCGCGGCCGAATGAGCTCAACACCCTTTTTGCCAACCGGGGTATGGCTGTTGCAGGCCCACTGGATGTCTTCACTCCCACCAGTTTCAGTGCTGATACCTATCGCTTTGCCACTACATACGACCTCACTGATGACGTCATGATATACGGCGGCTACAGCGAAGGTTTCAACTCGGGTGGAGTTTCCCAGTACGAAGATTCGGTAGGTCCCGTCAGCATTAACTATGCTCCCGAGATGATCGAGAACTGGGAACTGGGCTTACGAGCTGATCTTCTTAATGGCGCCCTGCGTGCTAATGCCACCTACTTCAAAACCGATTGGCTGGGTATTCAGTACCTGGGCACGGTTATTGACCGTGCCACCGGCATTGAAGCCACTGAACTGGTTCTGCAAAACACCGCCAATGGTCAGGCCGAAGGTATTGAACTGGAGCTGACATACCTGCCGACTGAGAGCCTGACCTTGCAGGCCAACCTGGGCTTCCTGGATACGTCATACACCAGTATCAACCCCGGGGCACCCCTGCCGAAAGACTCGGAATTTGCCAGGGCACCGGAAACTACCTACATGCTCAGTGCTGAATATGAGTGGGGTAGTGTGTTTGGTGGTAGTCTGATGACACGTATCCAGACAAATTACTGGGACAGTTACTGGCGTGCTAGCACACTGGAACTGCGCCAGAATTTCCAGGGACTTGTCAGTGAATCACCTGCAGGTGATTTGTGGATGACCAATGCCCGTATGGTATGGACTCCTGATAACGGTGATTACCAGATCACGATTTGGGGTAATAACCTGACTGACGAATACAACTTCAACTCCGGCTTTATGCATGGGGTTTGGCAGTTTGACTTCGCGACAGTCGACCGTCCACGTGAGTACGGCGTGACGTTTAATGCGCGTTTTTAAACAACGCTGTTGCAAGCAGGACAAAAAAGGAGGGCATAAGCCCTCCTTTTTTTATGCCTGTTTTGTGGCGTTTCAGAGATTGTATGCCAGCCGATTCGTGCTGGCCGACTGTCCTTTTTGATTTTGGGCAATGTTCATGGATTTATCAAATGTGTAGACAAATTGCAGAAAATGTTCAAGAAGTTGCTTTTTTGATCAATCTTGATTCCTGTAACATACTGAATATAAAGGGGAAAAAAATCTGGATAAAAGGGTTTATTGACCATTGAAAAGAGAAGAGTTACAAATGCTTTGTCTATCAGAGTTTGTCTGGTTAATATGAATTACACCGTACAGATAACGCGGGGCCAGGCATGCAGAAAATCCGGTAGGCGCATGCTTACACTATTCCAATCAAAAAGGGGGGGTTCATGAAACTTTCCAAAATGAAACTGGCTGTGCTGACCGCGATAGCGGGCTATGGCTCAGCATTTGTGCCCGGTCAAATGGCCTTTGCGCAAGAAGAAGGCAGGGGATTAGAGGAAATCGTGGTAACGGCCCAGCGTCGTGAGCAGGATCTTCAGGAAGTCCCTGTTTCAATCGTTGCTCTGACAGGTGAAAACCTGGAACTTCAGGGTCTTGACAGTCTTGAAGATGTCGGAAATAGCATCCCTAATCTAAATATCCAAGGCGGCGGTGCCGGTACCTTCGGCACACAGTTCCGTGTCCGTGGGTTGCCAAACGTCGGCGTCTATATTGATGGTGTCTGGCAGGTCGGTACCGATGGCATGCTGATATCCGATTTTGTCGATATGGACCGCATCGAAGTACTCCGTGGTCCCCAGGGAACGACCTATGGCCGTGACTCTACGGGTGGTGCTATTCGCATGTGGACACGTCGTCCGGGCGAAGAGGTGGGCGGTAGCCTGCAGGCCACCATGGGCTCCTATAACCGCCGTGACATCAAGGGCACTGTCGATTTACCGATTACAGACAACCTGCTGACTAAGTGGACCATGTCCAGCAACTATCGCGACGGATACATCACTGGCCTAACTACCGGTATCGATTACGGCATGCTGGATCAGGAAACACTTCGTGGCGATATCCTGTGGACGCCGGCCGACAATTTCACGGCTCGTCTGGTGGTGAACAAGGAATCCGTAGCGCTGAACGAGCCGCGTATCCAGAACGGTATCTGGGATACGGCATATGTACCAGGCGGCCCGGCCAACAACGGTAATCCGGTACAGACCTGGGGTGTTATTCCAGCCCAGTTTTACGGCCTGGCCGTGGAAGGTGCAGCCAAGCGCGGTGTCACGCTCGATTATGATGCATTCACACCCGAAAACTTCCAGGCCGGTTATCCTGGTGGCAAGGTGGGTAAATGGGAAAGCCGTTCCAATGCGGTCACTCCGTCCTATGTTGACCGTAACCAGATCTCTCTGGATGTGACCTGGGACATTACTGACAACATCTCTATTCAGTCCATCACTGCTCAAACCGAGCAAGATCGTAATATCAACGTGGATTGGGAAAATAGCGATTATACGCTTGTGGAAGACATCCTGCGTGGTGAACTTGATGTGTTCAGCCAGGAAGTTCAGCTGACCGGCGTCGCCTTTGATGATCGTTTGAATTGGATGGTGGGTGTCTATTACTGGGATCAGGAAGCCATGAATCGCGATGCGCGCTACGCGGTGAATGAATTCCGAACCCTGCCTGGTCAGGCAGCGCCGGAGTTGGATATCAATGATGTATTCCAGTCCGATCGCTGTCTGGCACTGAATGATCCCGCGACCAACCCGCTTGGGCTGTTGCCCTGTGAGGTGGTTGCCAATGCCATTATCCTGCCAAACTTCTCCTATGATCGTCTCGTTGGAGCGGATCAGGATGGCATTGCCTATTTCGCGGAAGCCACGTATTCGTTCACCGATAAACTGGACCTGACTCTGGGTATTCGTTACCACGATCAGGACAACTCGTCACAGAACTTTACGCTTTCGCCTAATGCAGCGCCTTTGGCACCGGAAGGCAATTTATACACCAACGGTAATCCGTACCTGGGTTCACCGAGAGGTAATCCGACCGCTGTTTCCTTCAGCCAGACTACCTACAAGGCCGCACTGCAGTATCAGTTCAATGATGACATCATGGGTTATGTGAGCTACTCCGAAGGTTTTGACTCCGGCGGTGTATCCAGCACAACCACCAGTCAGGGTGTTGTATTCTTCCCGTATGATCCGCAGGTCATGGAAAACACCGAGGTCGGTATACGTGCTGATCTTTTGGACGGTCAGTTGCGTGTCAATGCGACATACTTCATGACCGACTGGCTGAACATCCAGAACTCTGGTGTTGTACGTGACCCAGCTACTGGTGCTGAACTGCCCCAGCTGGTGACCACCAACGTGGGTGAAGCCAGTGCTGACGGTCTAGAGCTGGAAATCACCTGGTTGCCGACAGAAGCCCTGATGTTCAATGTCAACGTCGGTGTTCTGAACACCAGCTATGACAGAATCGCCGCTGGCACTTTCTCGTTGGACGAGTCCACTGAGTTTGCCCAGGCGCCTGACCTAACCTACAATATCGGTGCTCAATACACCTGGGATATGGACAGTGGGGCGTCACTGATTACCCGTGTGGATTACTCCTACACGGATAATTTCTGGCGTTCATTGCCGTTCCTGCGGATGGACTGGTACGGTCCAAAGAACGGTGGCCCTGTGCCTGGCGGTATTGACGAGTCAGGTGACTGGGGAACTATCAATGCTCGCTTGACCTATGAGCCTGCTGACGGCAATTACTCGGTATCCGTATTCGGTACCAACATCACTGACGAGTACATGCTGAACTCTGGCTTCTTCCACGGTATCTGGGGTTATAACTTCGCTACCGTGTCACGCCCGGCTGAGTATGGCGCGTCACTGACAGTTCGCTTCTAAGTCACAGCGACAAGTCAGTATGCAAGACAGAACGCCGGCAGTCCTGTGACTGCCGGCGTTTTTTTTTGGCCGGACTGGTACCAAATACGTGAGCGGAAGTGGAATTGCGCCCGGTCTTTTTTTGATATTCCGAAAGCAGTATCCAACTTGAGAGGTACTGAAGATGATCAAACTACGCTACTTACAATTGTTTGCCCTGTTTGTTTTACCGTGTTTTGTCGAGGCACAACCCATGGTAGTAATTGGCGGCGGACAGAAAGCGCAAGAGTGTTTCATGAACGCGGAAATGGCCTCGCGGAATCTTCCGGGTGTTGGCAGAACCCTCCTTGAACCCTGTACCTACACATTGGAATATTCCACTATCAACATGCAGGATCGAGCCGCCACATTGGCCAACCGCGGCATCGTCTTTGCGGCTCTCAATAATTATGATGCAGCCATGGCCGACTATAACGCCGCCATTAAAATCAGGCCTTCGACGCCGGAGTTTTATATCAACCGGGGTAATTCATTATTCATGACCAGGGAATTTGCCAAGGCCATGGAAGATTACGAGCTTTCCCTCGAACTCGGGCTCAAGCAGGTGCATTTTGCCCACTACAACATGGGGATGGTTTACGAGCGGCTTGGCAATGACAAAGCCGCAGAGGCAGCCTATGCCCAGGCATCGGCCTACGAGCCCGACTGGGTGTTGGCCAATGACAAACTGCTTATGATCAAGCAACGTCTGGCCGAAGACGCTGCCGGCGCCGGGCAGCAATAGCCGTATCAGGCCAGCACTGCCACGCCCTTGATCTGGGCAAACAGGTTTTTGCCGGGGGTAATACCCAGTTCTTCTACTGATTTGCGTGTCACTCTTGCCAGCAGGGGGCTGTCTCCCAGCAGGATTTTCACCATGACCTGCGCCTCCGTTTCCGCAATCAGTTCGCTGACAGTGACCGGAAAGATATTCTGAATGGACGTACCTCCCTGGTGAACCAGAGTCAGGCTGACATCAAGCGCCGATATTCGTAATCGCACGTCAGTGCCCGGCGCCAGGTTTTCTGCCGTGACCCAAAAATCATGACCTTCAGTGCTCACTTGCATCATGCCGAATTGCGATTTCGTCGTGGATACTGTTGCATTGAGCAGGGTTTCGGCATCGGAGCGGTGTGACAGTGGCAGGTCAAGTCTCGTTAGCATTTGCTGAATGGGACCATGGCCAAGTATTTCGCCATTACGCAGAATCACCAGGCTGTCAGCAAGCCTGGCCACTTCATCCGTGGCGTGGCTCACATACAGCACAGGTAGGGCCAGTTCACGATGCAGGGATTCAAGATAAGGCAGTATTTCCAGTTTACGTTTCTGGTCAAGGGAGGACAGCGGCTCATCCATCAGTAACAGCCTTGGACTGGCCGCCAGTGTACGTGCAATGGCTACACGCTGCTGCTCTCCCCCAGACAGGGTTGCCGAGAAGCGTGGCAACAGGTGATGGATACCCAGCAGATCAATGGCCTGTTCGAGGGCGATACGGCGTTCTGCTGTCGACGTACGCTGAAGACCATAAGCGATGTTTTGGGCAACGCTCAGGTGAGCAAACAGGCTTGGTTCCTGGAATACATACCCGATACGACGTTCGTGGACAGGGACGAACTGCGTCGAATCCTGCCAGATGGCGTCATCAAAACGGATACTGGCATCAGGAATCCGTTCCAGCCCGGCGATAGCGCGTAACAGTGTGGTCTTGCCGCTGCCGGAAGGGCCAAAAATCGCTGTAATGCCGGTTGTTGGCAAGGCAAGATCCACGGCCAGCCGGAAGGCATTACGATCGATGGAGAACCTGACTGAAAGCGTCACAGCTTCAGTACCCGGAAACGTCGGTTGCTGGCATACACGGTAACCAGCAGCACAAATGACAGTATTACCAGTGCTCCGGAGAGCAGGTGGGCACTGGCGTAATCCAGGCTTTCCACGTGGTCATAAATGGCAATCGAAAGCACCTGTGTACGCCCGGGGATATTGCCGCCAATCATCAGCACAACACCAAACTCCCCAATGGTATGGGCAAAACCCAGTACAGCCGCCGTGATGAATCCCGGTCTTGCAAGCGGCAGGGCCACGGTCAGAAAACGGTCAAGCGGACTGGCGCCGAGCGTGGCAGCCACTTCCAGCGGCCTGTTGCCAGCGGCCTGGAAGGCATCCTGGAGCGGCTGAATGACGAAAGGCATGGAATAAATTACAGAGCCTATTACCAAGCCGGTGAAGGTAAAGGCCAGCGTGCCGCCACCCAGCATGGCTAATGGTCCACTGGCCCCTAGCAGCAACAGCAGATAAAAACCCAGCACTGTAGGAGGCAACACAAGGGGGAGGGCAATCATCGCCTCGACCACAAAGCGATAACGCCAACGGGTGTGAGCCAGCCACCAGGCGATGGGCGTGCCGATCAGAAGAAGTATCAGCGTGGCGATCAGCGCCAGTTTGAGCGTGAGGAAAAACGCGGTGATATCGGCACTGAAGTCCATCAGGGCACGTTGAAACCGTTACCCAGGATGATTTGTCTGCCCAGGTTGCTGCGCATGAAATCAAGAAAGTCACGAGCGGCCGGGTTCTCTTTCAACAGAACCCCCTGCTTGGCTATTGGTGTATACATATCTTCGGGAATGAGCCAGTAACTGCCTGCCTGCAGGTACTTGCCATAAATGATTTGTGAATAATCGATCAGGGCTAGGTCGACATCGCCACTGATCGCGAACTGGTAAGTCTGGCCAATATTATTGCCGAAAACGATCTTGTCCTGGAGCGTATCCCAGACTCCCATGGCGTCCAGTGCCTGGCGTGCTATCTGGCCGTAATTCGACAGACGCGGGTCAGTCACCGCCAACAGGCCAAAGCTCTTTTCACGCAGGACCTCGGGGGAAAGTGGCCGGTTGGTAACGCTCCACAGGACAAGCTGGTTTTCGGCATAGGTAAACAGGGAGTCCTTGATAGCCTGCCCATTTTCAGCCAGTGCAGCGGGCCGCCTGACATCATCGGCCAGGAAAATATCGTAAGGTGCGCCATTCAGAATTTCACCGTAGTGTTTGCTGCTGGGGCCCGGCATGATGGTGAGGGTATGGGAGGTCAGGCGCTCAAATTCGGTTTTCAGTTCGTCGAGAGTGAAATCGAAATCGTTACTGACGGCAATAGTTACCTGTCCGGCACTGGCCAGCGTGCTGGTCAGGGTCAGAAAAGGAAAAATAACGAGCAATAACAATTGCCTGCAGTTATAAAAAGCGTTTTTCATTAGGGGGGCATTATGCCAGATGCAGCGGTAATTTCGCTAACCGGCTCAGCCTTTGCGGGTCATGAGATAGTCCGATACTTTTCGGGCGATTCATTGTCGCCAAGGTAGAGCAAGGCGCTGACGACATCAGCTGGTGCGACTTCCCCCCGGCTTTTTTGTGCGAGGTCTAAAACCCGGATTTTACGCTCTGTCACCGGCTGCCTGGTGATGGCGAGCAGGGTGTGCGCCAGGTCTTGATACCGTTCAGCAGCATCTATCAGGGTGATGAAAGTGTTGTTGTTAGAACCCCGTTGCTGCGTCATGGCATTTTTCTGTCTACGTCAGAAATTTACCTTGAAGGCATGGCCTGAAACCCCGGTGTGTTCTCTGTCCGCTGCAGCCAGGCTTTGATGCCTGGATAGGAAGAGAGGTTATAGCCGGCTTCATCCGCAACATGTGTCTAGGCATACAGGGCAATGTTGGCAATGGTTAGGCGTATCCCGACCAGATACTCCTGTTTGCCGAGGTGACCTTCCAGAATATTCAGAGCTTTCTTACCGCCGGCATACTTGGCCTAAAACTCCGCCTGGCGTTCCGGCGGCATGTCCTGGGATTTTCTGATGAAACGCCGAACGGCAATGTAGGGTTCATGACTGTACTGCTCGAAAAACATCCACTTATAGCCCTTGGCTTTGAGATAAGGGTTTATGGGCTGGAAATCCGAACCATAGGAAAGGGAGTAGAGGATCGCATTGGAGTCGGCAACCAAACGCCCGTCCTCCAGTTAAAGTAAAGGGATTTTGC
>Ga0181562_10000632_pt1 | contig 28686 bp, 23 predicted proteins | sample 011ome_26_FD_139344 | JGI IMG/M metagenome (GOLD analysis project Ga0181562, IMG submission 139344) | Coastal salt marsh microbial communities from the Groves Creek Marsh, Skidaway Island, Georgia - 011511BT metaG (megahit assembly) | ecosystem: Environmental > Aquatic > Marine > Intertidal...
CTGCATTCATTCGGAACAATCCTCCACAGACAAATCAGTCAAGCTAGCTTTCAGCCTCGCTCGTCCGGAGCATAAAGCGATGCGCTTGAGAAACTCATATTCGAACCTTGAAATCTGTGATCCAGAAAGGAGCTCAATCAGATTTTCCCCCGCGTCGGCGGCGTCAGCCCAAGCATTCAAGGCGGCGTGGGTCAACAACCGGGCGCGCGCCAGATCCAGGGGATCTGATTGCTTTGCTTCGGTAAGCAATTGCTCAGCCTCGGAAAACTCACCTTCACAAATAAGGGCCCTCGTCTGAGGCAAGATGTCCACATTGGCAAAACGTTGTCGTTCGACTGACCTTGAATGCATCGCTATTCCTGAGTGTCAAAAAATCACTTGCAGAAATTCAAGCAATAAGCCTGCCAAATATTTAGTTGAGCGTCCTAGAGAGGAAACGTTTCAGCAGCTGATCGGCCTGTTTGCAGGCGTTAATCAGCGTCAACTGATAGGTATAATTTGTGAATGTTTCATCTTTTTCATCTTCATGAAATAGCGCCTGCCGACGTTGCAAGAACAGGATCCCTTTCTGAACAAATCCAGTTACGTAAAGATCGCCTGCGCCCTTTAACCGCCGCATGTTCTTGAGGGAGCGGTTATATTTCATCTTCAAACGATCCAAAAGGGTCTCATCCACCCCTTCTTTACCTTGCTTATTTAAAATCTCCTTCGCAAAGTCTGCTGTTTTCTCAGCGACCTTTTGCATCGACAAAACTTGCCGACGTAACCGCAACACACGGCCTCTGAATTCATCTTCAGAGACTGGCATGAAGTCTGGCAGCGCACTCACAACCGCATCAAAATCGACCTCTTGATCGGGCATCACGGCCTCAACGATCTCCGCAAAAGGAATATTATCAGCGCCAGAAATCATTGCGCCGCCTTCAGTAGAATTCACAACCCGAGACATCGAGATTGATGGGATAACCCGCTCAAACCAAATCCGGTAAGAGTTCATTTTATCGTCAGTGATCACCTCATCGCCGAAGTAGCCCGCGATCTTTTTGTATTTCTGTGGGTTGGCGGCCACCACCTCATCTGTCAGCTCAAGCCGCTTCACGTTACCCTGGGCGTGCGATGCACCTCCGGTATACGCTAAATCCTGCCCGATCATGATGATGGGGTCTGCCTGCATGATCGCGGCAGCGGAAAATGCTGAGTTGGCAACCGAGCCGCCGGACATCATTAACCCACGAGGGCCGGTAAGGTGCTTGAACAGCTCTTCCATCTGTGGGGTCGAGTGGCCGAATAACCGTTTGTCTGAGAAATTTTTGACAATTTGATGGTTTCCAGCCGTATCCGACAACAACCAGGCACCCTCTGACTTCAGACCTTTAAAGTGGTCATACATGATTGGGAACGGGTCAACGGTGACCACGATGTGTGGCTCGATATCAGCATTTCTAAGGGTGCGCAACGATGCCCCCATACTAATGATAAGGAACTTATCTTTGATTTCATGAAGCAATGGGAGCTGCTTCTCCAGTGATGGGCCAGCAGACACTAAGATTGCGGGGCGGCCTTTCCAGCAGGCCTTGAGTTGTAAAATTCCTGGGGCCGACGCAGCAAACTCAGAATTCAAAAACGCATTCGACATAAACAACTCAGAAGTATCTGCGTGCGTAGCAAACCCAAGTTTTTGGGATGCCGTCTGCTGATCAAGCTGTCGGGTAAACTCTTTGAGGAATTCTGGGTGCTTGCGGACAACCGGTGGCGTTATCACCGGAACCCAACCCCGGAGCGTCAATAGCGCGAGGTGCGTCATAACGGCAGCCGCCGCATGAGCCGGATCGTCGATACCGATGAGGTTGACACGATCATCACTCAAGACCTCACTCGCGTCCTGGTGCATGAGATACCAGGTCAAGGCCGCCAGATCGGGTTCGACCACAACGATCTTCACTTTATCACTGACTTGGTCAAGCAATGCTCTGACGAGATGCCCACACCCGTAACCGATGAGGATTACGACATTGATTTTGTCATCAATCGAAGCAGATTCGATGATTCCGTTGGCTTCTTTGATTGGATCAAATCGACTGTGAATTAAAAAATTTCCACCATCATCGCTGCACCGCATCGACAGCAAGCCGTCAGGGGTTTCCAAGATCTCTGCTGGCGGAGTAAACACAAACTCGTCAGTATCGATATCTTTAATACCAGGGCAAAAATGACGGCTCTCAATAAGAGCGATATTTGAATTCAATAAATCTGCACTCGGACCCATGTGTTCCTCGGAATTCGGTTAATGCGGGATCATGACCTTGACGATGTCACGGAGGCGCTCCATCGCAGGCACAAACTGATACTCGAGAACATCGGCTAGATCGACGTAATCTTTATTTTCTAGGGCAATCACAAATGCCTTAGAGCCGTCATTGACTTGGCTAACAAAGTAGGCGAACTCAGATCTAGTCTCGTCGTCGACCAAAAACATGTCGCTCTTTGAACCAAACTCAATGAGCCAACCTAAACCCTCGTCGAAATGGGAGAGCTTGACCAGAGTATCTTGATCTGGCGATGCTCTGAGGCTCGTCACGATGTCCGCCAATGTCGGAACCACCCGGTCCAGATAGGCGACACACTCGGAACACATGTCCCCGAATGAAAATTCAGTATCTTCCAATGGAGTTCCTTACAGATAAAATCAAACGTTACCATAAAAAAAAGGGGGCCGTTAAGCCCCCTTTCCGATTACCACTCGAGAGTGGATCACTGCAGCAATGACAGAACCATCTGTGGTTGCTGGTTGGCTTGCGCCAATATTGATGTTGCAGCCTGCTGGATGATCTGAGTTCTCGCCAACTCAGTCGTCGCTTTAGCGTAGTCCGCGTCTTCAATCCGGCTACGTGAATCGCTGATATTCATCGAGACATTAGCCAGGTTATCCATCGCGTACTCAAGGCGGTTCATCACCGCTCCGAGGTTTGCACGCTCGAGGTTGACTGTGTCCAGAACGTTATCAATCAACGAGATTGCTGACTGGGCACCAGCCTCAGACGAGATGGCCTGAAGGGCCGCATTCGCGGTCACTGCGGTGTAGCTCGCTGTGTCTGTACCATCGTTGAGGGTACTCGCAGTGAAGCCAACGCCTGCTGTGGTGGCCGTTAAGACCATGGCCGCACCACTCACGACCGCACCCACTGTCGACTCACCGGCATTCACCGCTGACACAAGAAGCGTGGCCACTGATGCCGCAGTGTTACCAGACACGTCCACTCGAGACGCTTGAGTCTGTGTGTAGGAGATCGTTGACGTTCCGTCGCTCAGATCACCTGCAGTCACCGCCGTACCGTTGACGGTTCCGGCAACAGTAATTGCCGCACCAGACGCACCGACCGACAGATCACTCAGAGAAGCGGCGGCAAGAGCTGCCAGATTCGTCGCTACCTCGGCCGCTGTGTTACCACCCGCATCGTTTGCAACGGTTGTAGTTGTAGCGAATGCCGTCGTATTGAGCGTGAAGCTTCCTGCAGAGAAGGCTGTTCCCGCGTCTGTGGCGGTCAATATGACCACCGCACCACTAGTGGTGGCAGACACAGCCGTCTGGGCGATCAGATTCGCTGCGTAGTTGCTCACGGTGGCGGAGAAACCAATGTCTTGCCCGGTGCTCAGAGTCGCGATTCCCTTAACAGAGGCTCCGACACTCAAAGCAGTCCCCGCCGTCGTACCCGTTATCTTCAGGTTAGCAGCGCTCGCTGTCGCAGAGTAACCGCCTTTTGACGCTGTCTGTCCAATGACAGTGACTGTAACAGCCGAAGTAGCTCCCATCGCTCCGACTCCGGTCTGGCTAAATCTGCTAACGCTAGCAAGGTTTGATAAACCTTCGGCAAAGCCATTACTTTTGGAGGTGATGGTCAACAAACCCGCTGCGGCTGTCGCGGACACTTGATTTCCAAGTGTTGCGTCTGCGTTTATGATCGACGCCATGCGATCCGCTACTTGGGCCGCGGTTGCCACCCCGTTATTCATGGCTGAAGTGAGAGTAAGCACCGTACCGTCGACCGTTAGATTTACAGACATGGCTGCTGTCACGTTTGATGCAGCGACTGTAATGGTCCGGGCCGTACTCGCAGTGGCGTTTAGAATAGCCGCAAGCGCAGTTGCCACCTCAGCAGAAGTATCGTAGCTGGCCGACGCCGTTTCCAATCCAAGCGTGAATTGATCAATTCCATAACCAATGCCGTTGGCGGTAACAGATACGGTACCAGCGTAGCCATTAATATTGGAAAGAGCAGCGTCTTGCACTTCTAAATGATTCACCTTAGCGTTACCCACGCTAAACGCCGTTCCTGCTGTATTGGCAGTAAGGATAACGTAGGCACCACTGACGGTCGCAGTCACCGCGGTCTGCCCTTCACTGTTCGGACGCGTTTCGGTGAACGAGTAGTCAGTGCCGTTCACGTTAAGGCCTGTACCGTTAGAGAAGGTCGTACCGGCGGTAGTCGCAGTAAGAACCAGTGCGGCGGTTGTGCCGGAGGTGCTCATAGATGCCGAGAAACCACTCGCAACAACGTTGTTGTAAGTGGTAGTCGCAGACGCTGTTGCGCGATTTCCACCATCAGAGCTAAACGCTGTTCCCGCAGTAAGAGCCGTCAGTGTGATAACTGCGCCAGAGACCGTAGCACTGACAGCAGTTTGGGCAGTGTTGTTGGCCACAATTTGAGTGCCAGTGCGAGCAGCTTGCGTACCAACCGACAAACTACCGACCGAGAAGGCCGTTCCGGCCACTGCTGCACGCAAGGTCAAGACATCGACGCTGACGATTGCACTAACCGCCGTCTGACCCGCATTAATTGCGTTAGCCAGCAGTGCCATACCGCTCGCTTGCGTAATCGCAACATGATCAACCGCCGCAACACTGTACTTAGTTCCGTTAACAGTGAGCCCGAGGTTCATGTTCACGTTGACAGAGAGTGCCGCCATTGAGAAACGATCAACCTGCGCGATATCATTTCCATTAATTTTAGCGGCCAACGCGGACGCAGTTCCTGCGGCCGTGAGTCCCCCTGCGTTACTCAGCAACGTGTAGGTATTACCGTTTACGACGACGGCTGCAGAAGTAGTGTTAGCCTTCGTAGTCATGGTCACCGTATCAACCTGTGCTACCGCTGCTCCATTAATAATGGAGGCAAGGGCCGCAACGTCAGTAGAGGCTGTCCCGGTAGCGCTAGCTAGATAATAAGTGTTGCCGTTGATCGTTACAGACAGAACATTGGTCGCAGTCAGTTGTGCATTGGAGACTGTTGCTGTTGCCATCCGAGCGAGCGGATTTTCATTGATCTTAGAGGCCAACGCTACAGCGATCCCAGAAGCCGTTGTCGCGTTGTGCTCTGAACCGTTAACCGTATAAGCGGTACCGTTCACAGATAACGTGAAGACACCGCTAGCTGTGGTCGTAGAACCGATCTGGAACTTGGCGACCTGCGCCTGATTAGCGGCGGTATTGATTGCTGATGCAAGCGCTGCAGCTGCCTCGCGTCCAGTAGTCGCCGTGTGCTGCTGCCCGTAAACTACGAACGACTGCCCATTAACAGTTACGGACATAGTGTCTGTCGAGGCGAAGGACGCTCCTGGATTCAATGTCGCTGTGGCCTGCTGTGCGGTCGCCGCGTCACCAGACACGGTGAACGTCTCACCACCTAAAGTCAGCGTGGCGACTTCGCCAGCACCCAGCGCATTATTGACCGTGTAGTTACCGGTCTCAACCTGTCCGGCAGATACCGTACCCGTAATTGTGTAGGTCGTCCCATTAACAGTTACAGTGGCGTTGGCGCCGCCCGCAAGATCGTTACCGACCGCAAACGTACCGACCTGCGCAGTTGCCTCAGTTGGAAGCAAGTTTCGTAAGTCAGAAATATCAATATCAATCGTCTGGTTGGCGTTTGCACCGACCTGGAAATTAAACGAGTTGTTGACCCCATCCAAAATTTCCATCCCGTTCCACTGCGTATTTGACGCAATGCGAGTCATCTCAGCATTCAGCTGTTGGAACTCGAGATTCAGATAGGTCCGTTCAGCGTCGGTGTACGTATCGTTTGACGACTGTACCGCCAGCTCACGCATACGCTGGAGCATGTCTGTGATTTCTATGGTCGCACCCTCTGCTGTCTGCAGCAGTGCAATACCGTCAGACGCGTTCCTTACGGCTTGGTCGAGACCTTTGATCTGCGAGGTCATTCGGTTTGAGATAGCAAGGCCAGCCGCGTCATCCGCCGCAGAGTTAATCCGCTTACCGGTAGACAGTTGGTCCATTGCGTCATTGAGTGACCGTGAATTCTTGCTGATCGCGTTTTGAGCCATCAGTGAATTAACGTTTGTATTAATGACTGTCATGTCTTTTTTCTCCTAAGAGCGTTTATCACTTGGGGACAGCGCAAAAGCGAGTTCCCTTGGGCGGTCAATGCTTGCCGCACCAAAGGTACGAAGCTGCCGTTCAAGCCAGTAATCGGCCGCTGACATAAAAGCTTTAGGAAAATATTTGCCACGAACCGGCACTAGTCGGAAATCACAAACGGCCGGTGAACGATCGCCGCAGTTTTTTGGGGCAACTGGGAAATTAATAAAGCTGCTATGTTTCGCTCAAATGACTAATGTCTATGGGGGAGAGCAGAAAATCATGAGAGATAACTAGGCCCTACCAGTGGGCAGTAGAGCGACTTCGATCAACGATTTTCAGGGGCAGGAGTGGTGATTGAAGGGTTAGGCGATATCAGGGGCACTGCCAGGGAATCATCCACGCGCGCAGATTCAATTAAAGCGCGTCGTCGAACAACAACCCTTTGAGATTCTCAATAGAGTGAGCCACCTTGAGAGTGGCCTCGTCTGGAAGCTTTCGAATTTCCTCGCCAGTCTCTTCATTTCTTACGATAATGACTATTCTGTCGATCGTTTCATCGATCGAGAACGAAAGTTTCCGGTCCATTTTCTTCTCAAGTTGCTCGAGGTTTTCCTTCAGCTGCTCGAGATTGATCTGCGGAACCTTTGCCACTGGCAATGATTTGGCCTCTGCCTCGTCCCTTCCAGTAGACTTGTGGGTGACCGTGGGGCTGTATTTTGGACGCACAGAGCCTTCGCCCCCTTTGACTGGGGGCTGCGCTGGTAGCGAAAAATTTGTATCCGTGCCCATCGTCCGATCTCAATATTTACCCTTACATCCGGGATATCGGATTGCGTTCAAGAAACTTTAGACGATTTCGATTTATTTTTCAGTGCTGCGTTATGAAGTCTAATCTTTACCCATGTTCGCGAGCATCTCAAACTGCTGGGTCAGGTAATCCTTCGTGCTGTTAATTGAATTCACCGCCGCCTCCATCGCGGCGAACTGCTCAATGTAGCGTGTCTTGATCATTTCCATCCGAGAGGCTAGGTCCTCGAGCTGGGTTGTGTAGTCCTCGAGCGTCGCCGTCGATGACTGAGTCCGGGTCGTTAAAACTCCATCACTGGTATCAATAACGGAGTCAATGACTGACATCACATCATAGGCGAGCCCCATGGGTTCGCCGGCGAATACCGACTGGTTATCCGTGTCTGCCGACAACAACGTCACGATGTCTTCAAACGACTCAGACGCCACCGTATCAAACTTGGTATCGTCAAACGTCATGTCTCCAAACTCATTAAACTCCACACCAATATCCGAGAAAAACCCATAGGTCGTCCCAGGCGTTGATGATTCAGCGGTAACCGCCGATCTGATTTGAGTCAAGATTGTCCTAACAATACTGTCATTAGAGAGCGACCCACTGTATTCAAAGGTAGTTGATTCAGAACTATTCAGCTCATTCAGCAAGTCAACGGTATCGTTGTATACCGCGGCCAGGTTCTCAAGCTTGGCCTTCACGGTCGACGGATCACTATTAATGGTGACATTCTGTGCCACCCCAGTGGCCCCGGTGAGGGTCATAGTCACACCAGCAATCACGTCAGTAATTTCATTGGAGTCGCTCGTAATCGTTAATCCGTTCACATCCAGTGACGCATCCTGGGCAGCCACAAACCCGGTTTCACCAGAACTCGCGAATGCTAGATCGGCGCTATCGGATGTGATGCTGAATGAGTTACTCGAGCCGGTCTCGCCAACCAAAGCGATATAGTAAGGGTTGGCTGGGTCGCCGGTATCGATCAACGAGGCCGTGATACCAAGCCCTGCGTCGTTGATCGCGGACACAACTCCCACTGGAGTGGTTGAATCAACCTCGATGGTATTGACTGAGGAGTCGGAATCGAGTGTCACTGTAAGGGTAATAGCGGATCCGCCATTCAATTCTGCAACTCTAGACGAAAATCCACCAGCGATTGTTCGCTGAGCGGCAGCGAGAGAGTTCACCGTAATCGAATGCTGGCCGGTCAGTACTGCACTGGTCTGGTCGAAAGAGATCCCAGAACCATCGGCCGATATATTAACCGAACCGACGTCTGAAGAGTCATTCAGTTGATCAAACGAATCGCGCAGGGCGCTCAGTTGGGCCTTAATGTACGAATACCCAGAGATCTTTAATTCTGTCTTTTCAACCGACGACTCGAGTGAGGCTTTGGTTGCTGCTGTTTCCGCGTTGGTCAGGTTAGTGGCCAGCTCGTCGATATTAATCCCCGACCCATTCCCCAGGGAGTTAATAATGCTAGCGCCGATTGAATCAGTTGAGACTGACATAACTCATCTATTCCTTAACGGATGTAATCGAACAAGGTTTTCGAAGAAATCTTCGCAAACGATGACTGGGCTGCCTCCAGCGTCAGCATTTCCGCGCTGAGCTCAGTGACGGCTTTCGAATAATCGAGATCTTCAGCCTCCGATAGCAATGACTTATAGCGCGTAACCAGTTCATCCATCATTTCTCGACGCGACTCGGCGACAGTCATTTCTGTTCCCACTTTCGCGAGCGCAAGAGATACTTGATCAGTCATATCGACCAAATCAGCCAGACCTTGATGAATCCCATCATAATCTGATTCGCCCATCGCACTTACCAGATCACCAAGGGCGGCAAAGAATTCTCGCTTCGCACCGTCGCCAGGCTCATTTGACCGGTCAACTGGTCCAAATAAATCAGATCCAGGCCGATTGACCTCAAGCTGAAGCTGCTCACTGATATATACCGAGGACACCGTATCATCGCCTTGGTAAACCATTGCCCCGTCTTCAATCGTGTACGGCTTCGTTTGCACACGAGAGCCTGCAAATACGTAGTTACCAGACACGTCCTGTGAATTCGCAAGGCTAACGACATGGTCCATCAACCCCTGAAGCTCTGACGCAATCGCCATGCGATCTCGAGGGCCATAGGTATCGTTTGCGCCCTGAGTCGTAAGTTCCTTCATCCGAATCAATGCGTTCTGCAGGCCTGTCAGCGCATTATCTTCAGCGATCAAACGATTTTCTACCGACGTCAATGCACGGTCGAATCCTTCTTGCTTACTCAGCGCAGATTTCAAACGTGCTATGACTACCGCTTGATCCGGCGCATCAGAGGGCTTAATGACCTGCTTCCCGGTCGCAACCTGCGACTGGATCTCGTTCACTCGACCTTGCTGTTGCCGCATCTGATTAACGGACTGATCGAAAAATAATTGGGTTGAGATTGTCATCAGTTATGCTCCTATCGAATCTGTAAAATCCGATCAAATAATGTCTGTGCGGCCTGAATGACCTGCGCAGAGGCCTGATAAGCCTGCTGGAAACGAATCAAGTCAGCGGCTTCTTGGTCAAGGTTCACCCCCGACACGGCATCTCGAGCCTCAACTGCCTGCTCCTGAATCACAATCAATGCATCACGCGATACTGCAGCTTGGTTAGCACGATCCCCGGCAAGCGAAAATAAAGACCGATAAGTCTCACCAATTGTTTGCCCCGTTCCGAGCGCGTTCTGATTGAACTCCAGCTCGACGATCCGAGTCATGTTGACGTTATTACCCTGCGCGTCAAATGTCCCATCATCCGCAGCAAGATTACCATTGACGACAAAACGATCACCCGCGGACGGCCCAGGGTCTAACTCAAGACGTAGGCCGCGATACACTACGACACCATCCTCAGGGATAGTTCGTGTCGCCATAACCGTATTGGTGTCGGTATCGGTGATCGTGAATTCAGTCTCTGAAACAAACTCAAACTCAAGTTCGCCGTGTCTCAGGACATTGACTTCGGCCTGACCCGACGCATCGTCAAATTCAGCACTGATGACCGCCTCGCTTGCAGCAGATCCAGTCCCTCCAAAAAACATCAGAAGATCCTCGCCTACTGATTCACCCAAGTGAACTTGGGTATTAAAGCCAAGTGCTGCCAGATGCTTAGCTTGACCACTCGCAGTCAGCCCGAGTTCGATACTCAGTGCCGGATCGCTGGATGTCAGACGAATACTTGATGAGATATCAAAATCTGTCGTCCGGAATGGATTCGGGCCGGAGTCAAATGAACTAATTTCAATAGGTACCTCAGGATGATCAATCCCCGTCAGTATTAAATCTCCCAGTGAATCTAGATGTGCCTCAACTCCCGTCACCGAGGTCACCTCATTGATCCGATAAACCAAGTCATCAATATCCTCGAATTGAGATAATGGGTTGTCTCCCGAAACGGTGATTGTTTGCTCGATACCGGTTGCGTTGGATAAAGACAGCGTGATCCCTGGAACTGCATCCTCTATGGAATTAGTTTCACCAGTATAAGTCACACCATTGACATCCACTGACGCATCTTGAGCTTGAATGAATCCGTCAATGCCTTGTGTCGCGAAGTTTAGGCCCACTCCATCGTCAGTGATTGTGAAGGCATTGTCGGCGCCCGACTCGCCCTCTAGTCTAATGATCCAGGGGGTAGATCCAGCCCCCGTATTTACCAATTGTGCACTGATCCCAAGGCCAGAATTATTGATTGCCGCAACCACACCAGCAGGCGTGGTCGGTTCGACCTCGATAAATGATTTCGAGTTATCCGAGTCTAGGGCAATCCCTAGCATGAATGGATTACCATCGTTGATCTGGGAGTACTGGCTCGCAAATCCGGACGATACTGTCGTTTGTGAAGAAGCCAGTTGGTTAACCGTGATTGAATAATCGCCCTCCGCGACAAGACCAGTTTGCAGCATCGAAAACTCAGTTGCATCGGTCGAGAGAGAGACGTCGTTCGAGTCTTCCAGTGTATTCACAACAATACCGTTGATGACAAGCGTTGAACTGAGATCGAGCGAACGAGTCTCGACTGTCAACGTTTGGACTGCCGACGCCGTGACATCAATATTGCGTTCTTGTGCCTGACTATTAATCCACGAAATCACGTCTTGAGGGCGAAGACTGGTGGAACTGTCGTCAAGCATTAAGGCGTCCAGCTCATACCCGTTCAACGTTAATGATCCTGCAGGTATGACCTCACCATCGTCAAGATCCGAGGCCTGAATAGTTGGCAGGGTTGCTCCCCGAATCTGTGCCGGACGACTGCTCTCGATGACTATCGGGGTCCGTGTATCGGTGACCGAGTCATAGGAATATGAATCCAGCCGATCGACCATTGGTTCAGCCTTAATGCCCACAAAAATATCCAGGTCACGGTAGCTATTTGTGCCGGTTTGATTTCGGTAGACGCTTGAATATTGGGCGGATGCGTTGAATCCCATATCAGAGCTCATCAGCGCTGCCTGCTGCCCTTCTGTGAGGGAGTCCCCGACCAAGTGCACGCCGTCTCTGGTCAGTAGATGAAGCGACACCGGGTCATCATAAGATGATGAGATGACAAAAGAAGCCCCATCGGTCTCTGCCGGTAGCACCGACGCCAGGGATGTGAGAGACGAGGTAATACTAGTCTCTGCCAATAACGAGTTTGAGAACACTTCGTCAATCGAAGGCTCACCCATGGGCGACTCTACCGCGACATAGGAAACAACAGGCTCCGAAGAGCCTAAGTTGTTCGGATTACTCGTCACACGAAATGCTGAAGCGGCAGCGATACCGAGGGGGTCATTCAAAACCATTTGGATGGTTGCCGCTGGCTGACTAGACGCGCTAATTTCGAAGGAGTCGCCCTGGCGTGAAGCGCCCGACACCAATACGTGTAGTCCATCGAACTCAATCACACCGCCTGCGTTCTGGAAAACCTTTTGCCCAGACGATGGGTCAACAGATGTCCAAACACCCAGTGTCTCGTCAAAGGTCACCGCGACCGAAGATGAGAGACCCCCGTAGTTTGGGGTCGACTCAATATCGACGTCAAACCCCTGCGACGCTGATGGCCGAGCGATCGTAAATTGTGGTTCGATTTCGAATAATGGCTCGCCAAACTCGCCATGACCATTGAGGCCAGTTGTTTGGATTGCGTTGAGCGCGCCAGCGAATTGGGTCGCTAGTGCATTAAAGTCGGCAAGAACAGGAGACAATACATTGGACCTGAATTGACTGATACCACCCAGTGAGCCGCGGTAGAGACCGGATATCTCATCGGAACCCCCATCAGCTTTCTCGATCACTAACCGGACAACGCCCGGCTCAGAGTCAGGTAACTGGGCCGTCGCCTTATTGGCGACCTGGAAGTTGACCAAGACACCCTTGTTAAATGAATTGGTCAGCGATACAACGACACGCCCGGCATCATTCGCCCGAACGTTCACATCGGTAATATCGGCCATATCCCTCAAAATCTGATCCCGCTGATCCAGTAACTTGGGGGGCTGCTTCGATACATCGACATTCGCTAGCATCATCCGGTTAACCGTCGCCAACTGCGTCGCAAGTGCGTTGAGTTGATCAACTTCGGTTAAAAACTCGGATTTCGATTCTTGACCGATTCCTGTGATCAAGCCATGTAACTCTCTAAAGCGACCGGCGACCACATCAGCATCGCGTAGAAAAATATTTCTCAACACCGTTGAGCCTGGATCAGACGCAAGTTCTTTCGCGGTAGCAAAGAATTGATCCAATGCGTTGTCTAATCCGACAGACTCCCCACCGAGTAGGTCAACGATTTGTTCTGCGTATTTGACTACTTGTTCTTCTGCTCCAAGATCGCTATTCGCCGACCTCAGGCTTTGCTCTAAGAATGCGTCGTACTGACGACGCACGGTCGCGATACTGGATCCTGTACCAAGGTATCCACCAACGATACTTTTTGGCGCTGTCTCCTCCGCCTCAGCGACTTGACGCGAATAACCCTCTGTATTCAGATTCGCAATGTTGTTGGATACGGTCGATAACGCTTTTTGATAAGTCCGGATTCCAGAAGAACCGAGGGACAGCAGATCACTCATCGCTATCACCTCCATGTCCTAGTGACCGGAATTTCAGGACCTGCTCTGCGAGCGGCACTTGAGTCAGGCTGTTGCTTGGTAACGGCAGCTTGCTTGTCTCCGGATTCAACGGAAATCTATCGCCTGCTTTCATAGGAGAGCCAGACGCCGACCGAGCGGGCTGCATTTGACCAAGTTGCTTGACGAGCATCTCTGCCAATCCAAACGCACCTCTTTGACCGAACTGCACTGAAAACTCTTTGTCCAACATTTCTTCAAACATATCGGTCCCGGCGTTATCAAAGAGCCCGGACTTCATAGTCGCATTGGCGTCACGCATAGACTTCATCATGAGCTGAACAAACATCGACTCAAACTGTTTCGCCGCTGCCTCCAGAGATTCACCCGACTGATCTTTAGACGCTCGAGCCTTAAGCTCATGCAGCCCTGTAAAGTCTGTGTATCCTGAAAGCATCGGCGAGGTACTCATTAGATCACCACCAAATCTGCACGTAATGATCCAGACGATTTGAGTGCTTCTAAAATCGCAATCAGTGAAGAGGGTGTAGCCCCCACCTCGTTGACAGCATCAACGATTTCTCGCAAATCAACTCCCGGTTGGAACAGAAACATCTTGTTTGCAGGCTCTTGAACTGCAACGTCAGCGTTTTGCAATTCAACGGTTTGCCCTTGATCGGCAAACGGATTTGCCTGGCTGACTTCATTAGTCGCCGAAATCGTAACCGTAATCGGGCCATGCGTCACAGCTGCAGCGGTGACCTTCACATTTCGGCTGATCACTACGGTCCCGGTACGGCTATTAACAACCACTTTTGCAGCAGGATCTCCAGGAGTCACCTCGAGATTTTCAATCATGGACAGGAAAGAAACTCGGTCGGAGACATCTTTCGGAGCGGTAACCGCAATCGAAACGCCATCAATCGACCTCGCCGTACCTCCACCGAATTGCCGATTGATGCCATCGGTTATGGCTTTGGCCGTCGTAAAGTCACCCGCCTTCACGTTCAGTACGATGAAGTCAGACTTGGTAAAAGGTGAGTCAACCATCCGCTCGACGGTTGCGCCATTCGGGATACGTCCGGAGGTCGGCACCCCGATAATGATTTCATCTCCAGCTGCGTTGACTTCAACACCCGTGCTTGTCAATGAGCCTTGGGCGAGCGCGTAAACATTCCCATCAACGCCTTGGAGCCTAGTGAGTACTAGCGTCCCACCTCGCAATGATTCGGCGCCACCGATTGTGGATACGTTGACATCAATATTCTGACCTGGCTTCGCGAATGGTGGTAACTCTGCGGTCACCATCACTGCCGCAACATTGTCTGGTGTAATAGCCCCTGCCTGAACGCCGGCAACATCAAAGTCGGACTGGACGCCGTCAACATTCACGCCGAGCTTTCCCAGTACCGAACGAAGCGACTGTCCGGTGAACGGAACAGAACCCCCATCCCCAGTGCCATTCAGACCAACCACCAATCCGTAACCGATCAGTTGATTCGAACGAACGCCCGCCACTTGCGTTAAATCTTTGATTCGATCTGCCGATACATTGATTGGTAACAAACCAACCGCCGTGGAAATCAGACACCAAATAAAAAAACGCATCGTCGTACTCCTAAAATGGCCACAGACTGAAAATCAGATTTGTTCCCCAAGGAACACGTTGCGCGTTAGCGTTTGCGCCAATGCCCTTGTAAGAAATTTGGGCGTTCGCCAGGCGCTTAGACTGAATTGAATTATCGGGCTGAATATCTTCAGGACGAATAACGCCTTTAACCTGAACCACCTCGGATCCCGAGGAGAAGGTGACGATCTTTTCACCCCTAATCAGAAGATTGCCGTTTGAGTACACTTCAACAATTTGAGCGGTCATGGTGCCTTTGAAGGTAGCACTCTGATCAAGAACTCCAGAGCCTTCAGCCGATACTTCATTCTCCTCCTGCATATCCTCAGAAAGAAGGCCGCCGGCACTGCCCCATTTGGCAATCTGTAGAGGCGACAATACATCTGTCTTAGTTTTCTTCGATGCCGAGTTTTTCGAGGTAGAGTCTGCGTCCATAGACTCATCAAGTACCACCGTTATGACATCACCAACTTGATACGTTTTCTTCTCACCAAACCAGTTATCTGCATTAGTGGCACTGTAGATAGATCCCGTTGGAATAGCCTGAGCTACCTTTGGTTGCGGGATAACTGGAGCAAACTCAGGCGATGGACCAGCCACCTGCTGAGTAGCGCACCCAGTCAAAATCGACAGCGAAAGGAGAGGAGTCAAAAACTTATTCATCACTGATCCTTATAGATTCTGGTTCAAGAACCGAAGCATGCTGTCGACCGAGGAAATCGCCTTCGAATTGATTTCGTACGCGCGCTGTGTCTCGATCATCGCAACCATCTCTTCGACCACGTTCACATTCGACCCTTCGAGAGAACCTTGCTGCAACGATCCGGCGCCCTCCTCAGACGGATTCACGACTACCGGTGCACCACTGGCGGTGGTCTCGGCATACAAGTTTCGTCCCATTGGTTCAAGGCCTGCGTAATTTAAGAATCGCGCGACCTGGATTTGACCGATATTGATCTCCTCAGCGTTTCCTGTTGGCTGAACAGTCACCGTTCCATCAGAACCAATACTCACTGATTCAGCGTCCTGCGGGATCGTTATCTGAGGCTGGAGTAATTCCCCGGATGCTGTTACCAGGTTCCGTTCAGGAGATAACTTAAACGAGCCATCGCGTGTGTAGGCTATCGTCCCGTCCCCCTGAAGAATCTGGAACATGCCCTCGCCGAGAATGGAGAGATCTAGAGCATTGTTGGTTTGAACCATGCTGCCCTGCTCGTGATTTTTTTCTGTTGCCACGATCCTTACACCGGTACCGATCATCATCCCAGTCGGAGACACTGTGTCAGCACCTGTGGAGCCGCCTGGTTGCCGAATATTCTGATACAAGAGGTCCTCAAAGACCGCACGATCACGCTTGAATCCGGTCGTACTGACGTTCGCAAGGTTGTTTGAAATCGTAGTCATCCGCGTTTGCTGCGCGTCTAACCCTGTTTTTGATACAAATAGCGAGGCTTCCATTAGCTTACTCCTTATGACAGCCGCATCATGCTGGCGCCACTTTGATCGTTGTCTTTCATTTCCTTGATCACCTTGGTTTGCATTTCAAAGTTACGCATGTGATCGATAAACTTAACCAGCGACTCGACCGTCGATACATTGCTCCCCTCCAGAATCCCGCTCGAAACCGACGGCGTTTCTGGTCCAGACTCAAAGTCTTGCGCGGGAAAACCTTCTGCATAAAGGAGCGGATCCTGCACACCTAAAGGGTTGCCGTTTATGTCTCGCTGAACCAAGTCAGACTGAGGGTCTACCTTTGGCACGGGCTGAAAAAAACCATCCTCCCGTCGCATCAACGCAGTCTGACTGGCGTCACGCAACATCAGTTGGGCGACTTCTAAACCAGGCGAGGCTGAATCATTGGGGTCACGAGCCAGTACCGTACCATCGGAACGGACAGACAGAGTTACCCCGGTCGGGACAGAAATAGGTGAGCCCTTATCATCCAGAACTGGGCTGCCATTGACTAGCTGTAGGATTCCATCGGCCGTAACCTGTAAATCGCCTCGACGCGTAAACGCAAGGTCACCGTTATCGGCCCGAACACCGAGAACAGTTTTCCCGTCCATCGCCAGATCTAAGTTGCGCCCAGTTACAATCCGTTCACCCTCGGTCATATCGACCAGATTTTGAGTAAATGCTCGAGGTAGGAAACGCGAATCAAACCCATCTCCGGAAACCTTAACTGCGACGTTTGCGGTCGACAGGGCCTTTTTAAAGCCGATCGTGGACACGTTAGCCATATCATTCGTCAGCACTTGGCGGTCGAGTCGATACTCGCGTTGCGCCATATGTGCTGTAAAAACTAAACGATCCATTTCACAAGGCCCCTAGGTGATTAACCTCGAATGTTAATAATGGTCTGAGTCAAGGTAGTACTCGTCTCAAGACCCTTGGCGTTGGCTTGGAAGTTTCGCTGCGCTGTGATCAAGTCGACCAGCTCAGATGTCAAATCCAGGTTCGCCCTTTCCCTTGCACCAGCACGGATCGTGCCAACGCCTGCTGAACCCGGTTCGGCTAGCGTTGCCGCCCCTGATTCCGCCGACTCCAAGAAGGTAGAGTCACCCAATTGCCGCAACCCATTCGGTGTCGAAAAATTGGCAAGGATGATTTTTCCTTTCAATTGCTGAGAACCATTGGAGTAAGAAGCCGTCACCAAGCCATCATCACCGATATCGAGACCAACTAGGTTCCCGTTTGGTTGGCCATTCTGACTCTGGGCATTCACAGAGAATTCGCCGGTAAACTGTGTAGATCCGTTATAATCAATATCGATCTGCAACGAGTTACCAGAACCTCCAATAACAACGTTATCTAATTCAACACCGGTGAGTGGCGATACAAGATTACCCGAGGTGTCAAAGGTCAGCTCCCCCTTATCGAGAAATAAGGGTCTCCACTGCGGTTGACGCGTCTCATCAAACTGCTGACTTTCAGTCAATTCAAGCATGTTCAAATCCGGCGAGGCGCTGTATTCCTGCCAACGACCGGTGGTATTGTTAAAGCGAACGTAAACTTCCGCCGGGAGATCATTTGCGCTCGCAAAAGTTTCAGGCTCAATGAATGTTGAAGTTGATCCAAGGCCTGGATCGAGGTTCAACAATCCCCAACGTGAACTCCCTGAGACCTGCAGAAACGACTCGTTACCGGTGGTTCCAGATGTGAACACCAAGCCCTCGGTCGTCGGATCGTAAGAGACCGAAACGCCGTTCACGGTCCGACCATCTTCGTCTGCCATTGCATTAATCCGTCGCTCTAGCGTGGACATGAATTCATTCAAGTTGTAGGTGCCTTCCGGGATCACGAATGTTTCTGTCACGTTATCGACAGTGACGGAAAATTCGTTGGATAAATCATTTACCTCGAAGGTAGACGCCACGTTGACTGATAACGGGTTACCAAAAACCTTGGCCGCTAACGAGACCAGACCCCGTTCTGCTAAATCTGTTGATTCTTTGGCGTTAACGACTAAATCCGCATCATCGAATGTTGTCTGCGACGTAACAAAGCCGAGCATTTCCTGCACGGCGTCATTGACGTCATACATCCGGATATTAGAGGTATCACCGGTAGTCCCAGACGCAATCGAGAATTGATTTGTAGCCTCATCATATTCAACCTTCACGCCATATCGCTGCGCACTCTCATCAAGCATCGCATCACCATTTGCGTAAACGTCATAGGCCGATGTGTCGATAAACATGCCAGTATTTGGATCGAGAGTCCGATCAATACTGCCAGTCAATCCGAACAATTGGTTGTTTGTAGCAACTGAATTGGAATCGAGCGTTGCCTCCATGGTAAGTGTCGCGTCATCACTCCGGAAGATTTTGAATGCCTTGTCAGCCAGCGAATAGTCAACAGAAAAAGTAACGCCTTGCTCTGTCGATGCATTCAGCTGATCCTGAATGGCTGCTGCAAAGTCCTCACTTGTGATCGCAGCTAGATCCACATCCGCGTCTTGGCTCACCAGGTAGCTGACAACATCGATATCGATTGATTCCGCGTCGAGAGTACTCGTCGCATCGGCGGCTACGGTCATTTTTCCAAGCGAAGAATCATTCGATAGATCGAAATATGCGCGCGAGCCCAATTGTTCGTTCAGTTGACGAGACACCTCAGCTGCTAGATTTTTACCATTGAAAGATTGGCCCGCGAGTTCAGAGAGATCGATGGTTACCTCATAACCCTGCTCGGCGATATTAGTGTCATCAACGGTATCCGGCACATCGATCGCGACCTTAAATGCTTCGCGCAGTTGAATAGCGAGGCTAGTGGTGTCGTCCGTGGGGCGAACCGTAATCGTCGCACCATCGGCAGGCGCATCAACAAACGTTAAAACTGATCCAGAGATACTGTAATCGGTACCATAGGTTTGCTCGACACCGTCAAGCAGGACGGATACATCGCTCGTGTAGCGGATACTGTTGGACAAGTTAAACGAAGTATCTGAACCATCTCCGGCGGTGTTGAGCCAATCCTCTGATGTTACAGCCTGGGCGATGGTGACAGTAGCGTCCTCGGCGGGAGCTGCTGTCAACCCAACAGTAAAGGTCCCGTCAGTCTCTTCGGTGAAAGAAAAATCATTCTTTCGGAGAATCTGAAGCGCAGAGGTTGCACCGATTTCGCGCGACAAAGCCAATGTGTCGGCGGTTATGCTGTAATCCGTCCCCAAGGCCAATCGCTCACCATCGAGCAAAACATCATAGAGTGCAGCATCATCTCCAATATCTTGATCAAGCGTATAGTCAACAGTGGAGATAACTTCTACAGTCGAGCCATAGGCTGGAGCTGAGTCAAAGGTGACCGTGCCACCGGAAATTGACACTCCTGTCGTCGCAACACCATCAACCAAGACTGTAAAGTCATCAGCTCCCGTATTTAAAAGGCTAACGCTGTTACCCAACGTGTAACGACTTGCATTAATGACCTGAACCGTGGCGTCAGCGTCTAGCGCATTTGTAAAACTAAGAGCTGTTCCTGTCACGCTGAATTCGGTGACTTGTTCGCCATCAACCAGCACAACGTGATCATCAAGGGTATCTTCAATGTCTGATCCGAGGGTAAATTCTTTGGCGCTCTTGATCTCGATCGCCTCACCAGCTAACGGTGCGGCTGTAAAACTTAATGTGGTTCCTGTGACCGTGTAATCCGTTCCTTCAACCATTTCTGCGCTATCCACGAATACGAGATAGCTCTCGATGTCGGCGGATATATCGTTGGATAAGGTGAAGTCTGTTGTGGTCGCATCGCCGACTGCTCCGGAAAAGCCGATGGCACTTGAGTCAGCGGTCAACGCGACCGCAATCGTCTCGCCAGCTCCCGGTGCTGCGGTGAACGTTAGGGTGTTACCAGAGATCGTAAAGTCGGTATCTACAGTCTGAGAGATTCCGTTGACGGTAACTGTATATAAGCTATCGTCGGCGATAGACTCAGCAAGTGTAAAAACAACCGTAGCGCCGTCACCGACTACCCCGGAGAAACTTTCAGTATTCTGCTCATTCGAAACTACTGTAGCCGATAACGATGATGAGATCGTCGTTTGGGCTGACTGAACGCTCATCGTCAGTGACGTCGAAACCGCAGAGGCAAGGGTGAGAGTTGTCCCACTGACAGTGAAATCCCCGTTAGTAAACGATAATGGCGTCTCAACCCCGTCAGAATTCGTGTAAGAAAAACTATAACGCTCTACGTCGTCTGCGACATCGGAGTCGAGAGTAAACTGAGTTTTATGGACCACCTCGATCACTGCGGCCGAGGCTGGCGCGACGTTAAATGTGATCACATCTTCACTGATGCTAAAGTCCACGCCTTCGGCCATTTCTGTGTCATCGACGAGAACCGCGTAACTCGAAATATCAGACTCGATATCACTTTCTAAGGTAAATGCGGTCGTCGCACCATCTCCGATTCCATTCGTCACATCGACTGCGACCTGTGTACCGCTGAAGCTAGTTGCTACGGGTGTCACTTCGTTCATCTGGTAAGAACGCATGACCCTGATAAAATCACCCGAATTTGGTACCGACGTGAATGACAGTATGTTGTCTGTGACGCTAAAGTCTGTGCCAGCCGTGAGTTCTTCACCATTCTGCCAGACTGTTAGCTCGTCAGCAGCCAGCACCGCACCAAAGACGCCCAGCTCCCCGTCAGAGCTCAAATCATATGAGGATATCGAGCCGTCCCCCACCACATCCAGGATAGTAGGGGTGAACATCGCAGAACCATCTACCGTGACAAATAAATCGTCAATCGTTGTGACATCCGCTGTTGAGGGGACCGTGAATACAGCTGTGGCACCGTCGCCTGTCTCAGCGACCAGATTCTCGACGCTCTCGTTGGCCAAACCCAAACCATCGATGGTCATGCCAACTTCAGCCTCGCCCGTCTGATACTGCAGCGCAGTGAGGATCGCGCTATTAATTGTCGCGGGGGTTGATTCAATTGGGTTGGAGAGATCATCTAGATTAAACTTCTGGTAGGTCTCGTTTGTGGACCTAAGTTGCACTGGGACTGCCGATTCAGGCTGAATCTGTCCGTATTTATTGACATACATTGGCTCACCGGAGGTTGAGGTTGCCTGGCTCAGCGCCGGCTCAATCAACTGATCACCGAGGTAGACATAAGACTGCCATTTGTTTGATGGCTGATCTGCAGAAGCGACCTGCGTCCTGGCGTAATAGACGGTCAACAAGAAATCATTACCGTTGTCGTCATAGATAGTGACCGCCGACGACTTTGCATAGGTGGTCGGATCATTGGGATCGAATGCCTTTGTCCGCGTGACGCCAAGATCATCTACGAAGGTGGCAATTTCACCCTCAGCAGGGAAATTGATTGATAAGTCAATTTCTGAGGTCGCAATCGCCTCGCCAATAGTCGCTGGATCAATCTTTAGGGGCGTAAGCTCGGAGTCAAAGTCAGCTTTACCGAGGGAGTCAACCGTCGCAACGTTCAAGAACTGCCCTGCCGAGTTCACCACGCGGTTTTTGTCATCAAGCAAGAATGACCCGTTTCTTGTGTACAGGTCTTGGCCATCTGCTGATTTCAAAGGGAAGAAACCCTCGCCCGTGACCGCCAGATCGAGTGTGTTACCAGAGAGCTCGATATTACCCTGAGAAAACTCCTGAGATACCTGCTTCAACGCAGTACCTTTACCAACAACCGTAGAAGCCTTCTGCAATGGTGATGTCGCAAAAATGTCGCCGAAGTCTGCTCGCGAACGTTTAAATCCAGTGGTCGCGACGTTCGCAATATTATTCGAGGTCACCGCCAGTTGCGTGGTTGCTGCGTTCAAGCCTGTGAGTGAGGTATAAAATGACATGGTCTGACTCCCTTAAAACTGACCAACTCTGTTTACAGAGCTAATCGGCAATGAAATATTGTTTCCAAAATCGACGTTGAGCTCGGCTGTGGATGCATCCCAGCCTATCGATTTCACAGATGAATAGGTTTTTGGTGTGATCGGCGCCGTCACTCCTGATTGAGTCACCGATGCGCGGACAATATACTGACCCGTTGGAGCAGGCTCGCCACCCGGCAACTTGCCATCCCATGCAAGCTCTGCTGTACCAGGCTGCTGGGGTCCGATGACCATATTTCGAATCCTCTGGTTAGAGGAGGGATCGAAGATACCAATTTCAAGTTGATCGGCGCCATTAGGAAGATCAAAATGAAGTTCAGATGCGCTCTCTCCGTCAGTCGAAATGAGACCTGTTTGAGCGAAAACATCTTTCCCAACCAATACCGCTCCTTGCATGAGCTGCTCAGAGCGTTGCGATTTCGCCATTTCTTCCAGAGAAGCCGACATCCCATATGTCGCCTCTAGTTGCGAGAACTGGGCGAGCTGGGCAACAAACTCCTCATTCTTCATCGGATCTAATGGGTTTTGGCTTTGTAGTTGCGTTGTAAGCAATGTCAAGAACGCATTTCTATCCATTCCATCATCACGTGAATCGACCACTAAATTCGAGTCTTCGTATTCTTGCTTAGTTAAGATTCCGGTATTCGCGAGAGAGATCGTCGATTCCATTTTTTACACCTTCGTAAGATCTAATGTTTTCAACATCAATTGTCGAGCAGTCGTAACGACCTCGACATTGTTCTGGTACGAGCGCGATGCGGCGATCATCTCAACCATCTCTGTCACCTCGCTGACGTTAGAGGCATACATATAACCATCCGCATCAGACGCGGGATTCGTTGGATCGTATACTTTCCGAACGGGTGTTTGGTCGTCGACAATTTCTGCGACCTTGACACCACCCAAATGATCAAAACCACGATTCAAATCTTGCTGGTCAACTAACGCCTTGAATACAGACCGTTTGGCACGAAAAGCATCCTCTTCTGAGCCAGCTATCGTTCCAGCATTCGCTAAATTTGATGCCGTGGTATTCATCCGGATCGTTTGGGCATTCATCGCAGTTCCAGCGATACCAAAAATATTCTTGATACTCATGATTATTCACCCCTCAATGCTTTACGGATTCCGGAAATTCGACCTTCTAAGAAGCTCAATGTAGTTTGAAAATCACTGGCCGCCTCACCATATTTCGCCTGCTCAACACCCATCTCGACAGTATTACCATCTGCTGCCGCATTGAATGGAACGCGATACACGAGCGCTTCGGAAGACTCTGTTTCTCCGACCTCAAAATGCCTGGCATTAGTAGCTGCCATGGGGGACGGTCCCATCCCACCCAAAACTTTTTTAAAGTCGACGTCTCGGGCTTTGAAGTGTGGGGTATCAGCGTTCGCGATGTTGGACGCGATTACCTGCATTCGCTGGTTTCTAACCGCCAGGGCCTTCTCGTGGATTCCGAATGGAGATTCAATTAACTTCATCGTTCCATTGCTCTCAAGTTTCCGCCTTAGTTGTCGATAATTAGACACTTACGGCTAAGCAATACTCGTGCCACACAAGTGGCTACCTCAAAGGCGACCTGATAAATAATAAAAAGCGGCAAAGAATTTGGTCTGCATCGGCAATCATTGGCCGGATTCAGGATTGCTCTAGAGGCCAACTTAGGCATACTGACCGCATGAAAAGACTACTTTTAATTACGTGCCTTTCAATGTGCGGTTCTCAGCCGTTAGCGAGTTCATTTCCAGGCGAGCCTGAGGCATTGGAGAAAGCGGTAAGGCAATGGGTAGCCGAACAAAGCCACGTGCCCATTTCGGACATTGTCGTAGGAAAACTTAACAAGAACATAACTATTCAGCCGTGTGATTCTCCGTTGGATTTGTCGTTTCCGTTTAATAATCGCGACACAGTCCAAGTCTCCTGCGTTGCATCTTGGAACCTATTCGTTAAAGTCGAAATCGCCGACCAACAGAGCAGGCGTGTCGCTACTCGCCCAATACAGCGGGGCCAAACGATTGAAGAGACTGACATCTTGCAACCGAAACAGAGTTGGCTTGGATTAGTGGCCCTCAGAGACATTGATTCTGGAGAACCGGTCACAGACGAGGATCTAGGGTCGACGACTTATGTTTATGCAACAACGCATCGGGTTACCGCGGGTCAGACCATAGCGCGATCAGCCATAGAGAGAATCAAAGTTGCGCATACCATAGATGACCATTTACCAATAACCAATATCATTAACAAACGTTTATTGGCAAAAACAGATATCGAGGCTAATAGTGTTCTATCGGACCATAACACCGAAGTTCTGAACCCAGTTGTTGTTGCCACAAGACCCTTGCCGCACGGGACGATCATCGAAGATGAATTAGTAGAAATCCAATGGCTCCCGCAAAATAGATTCCGAACCTCTCTTTTAACCGATTTGACCGAGGTCGTTGGACTTCAGACTACTCGTCAGATTCGTCCGCTAGAGCCCATCAAGCGCACTGACATTACGCAGGCGTTATTAGTGAAAAAGGGTGACGCGGTTACATTAACTATTGAGAGAACCTCTATAAAAATTGAAGTCGACACCATAGCCCTGGAAGATGGCCAGTACCATCAACAAATTCGGCTCGAAAATGTGGAATCAGGTCAGCTTATTCGAGGAATTGTTGTCGGAAAAAATAGGGCCAAGGGAATTCGATAAATTTTTTAAAAAAATGCTAAAGTTATCTGAAGATCAACCGATTAACCGATTGTGAAGGTGGAGGATGATATGGTTGACAGTGTATCTGGTTTATTAAAAGGCGCTAATGTCGGGTTCGATAAACAGAAGAATTCTGACAGTGTCACAAACGATTTGGCTGGCGAAAAAACCAGCAAGGTTTCGGAAAAAAAGGGTGAGAGCCCCGGGGATGTTGTTGAGTTAAGCTCTGCCGTTCGTCAGGAATTGGATCGCAGTGGGTTTGATCAAACCAAAGTTGAGCAAATCAAAAATGCAATTGCTGAAGGCACTTATCCAATCGACGGAAAGCGTGTAGCCGCGAATTTTGCCGCGATAGAAAAACTTATCTGAAATGAGTAGTTCGCGTAGTGACGACGCCGAAAAAGCTTTAAGGCTCGCTTCAACGCTTGAAACTATTCTTGACAGGGAGTTTGATGTATTGAAGTCCTCCAATCTGGATGAGTTCGAATCTCTCCAACCGGAGAAATTGACGATACTTCAAGACCTAACCCACACTCACGCTGTATCCTCCTTTGATAATAACGATTCTCGCCATTCGTATAAAAGTATGGCCGACCTCATCGAGGTAATGGAGTCTTGCAAAAACAAGTTTCAACGTAACGATTTGCTAATCAACAAAAAAATTGAGACAGTTAAATCTGCCCTAAATACGCTCAGGAATGGCTCTGACAATAGGCCGTTGGAGCTCTATGATAAGTTAGGCATGCTAGGGTCCAAAAAGCGCGGCGGTTAATGCGGTTACTGGGGAATGTAAACGGGGGTACCGGCGATTTGCAGAAGATTTCGCTCAGCTTATTTTCTATATTCTTCCTGGTTGCATGCACCAATATTATCCAGACTGATCAGCAACAATGGGTTCCTAGACCTGAAATCGAGTGCGAGGATGGCGACGCAGTTCATCGGTACGCCACAGTGAACGCTACCCGTGTCAACATCCGTGACTTACCCACGGTTTTCTCAAGAGTACTAACACAAAAAACCGCCCCTGATCCAGTGACGGTTGTCTGTGAGTTCGGGGTATGGTCACGTCTTAACCTTCTAGACGTTGGCTCAGAAACTTGGATCTCTTCTGGCTTAATTACTTTACTCCCAGAGCAACCGCTCACAGCCCGCATGAAGCTTGTGTATCTCGGATTACTGGTCACTGGAGCTATGGGTTTGTTAATTGCATTTTTCCGTCCAAAGTGGATCACCAAAGCCGTTGATCTATTGCTTCAAACTCAAGAGCTACCATCTCATGCCAAACCATTGATCTCGGTTGAACCACAATTTCATCCAGCACGAGACAGCAGAGGTTAATTGTTTGGGCGTAGTCCTTTCATCCAGTAGGCCCACGATAGTATGACTGCGATGGCATGATAGAGCTCCTCTGGGATCTCCTCAGATAAACCTACTCTAGATAAGGCCGCAACCAACTGCGGATCTTCCGCGATAAAAATGCCATGTTTTTTTGCTTCAGCAATGATCTCAAAAGCGAGCTCATCATCGCCTTTGGCAATCAAGCTCGGTGACTCTCGTTGGCCGTATTCTAATGCGACTGCTTTTTTCGATTTAAATCTCATGCCTTTAAATCCAAGTTGGAATGCATTGGCATAGACCGTTCTGGAAAGTTAGTACGTTCTGAATTCAATATCTGAAACGACCGCATATTTAATCCGAGTTCCGAAAGAGCTTCTTGCAAATCAAGACTGCTCTCTCTAGCCAAGTCAACGGTTTTCTTCTCGACTGCCCACATCACTAGTTCGACATTCGATTGCGAGAATGTGGACTTCAGCCAAATCTCGCCGAGATGTTCAAGCGAGGTATGTAAATTGATCACCCATGAGGAATGTCTTTCGTCATCGACCGACCGAAACCGCTCGAAAACTAACTCGACCGGCGGCTGGTCACGGAATAATAACAGTGACGCAAATCCCGAATAATCACGACCCGCTGAGCTCGGTACAGCATCCAACTGAAAACGCTCTAAATCGCCGATCAATTCAGAGATTTTAGCGGTCAATTCCGACTGCGCCGGCAACAGTCGAAGGAGCTGTCTTAACCAAGGCTTTAAGGTCTGAGCCGACAGTGAGATCCCTTCAAGTAGCGCACGTTCCGTATTTAAACCACCAAACTGAACACCCCGTGCGATGGCTTGAGCATTTAAATGATTCGAATCCAATCGCTGATTTTTAAGTCGCACTGCTTCTCGATCCAACCCTTGTCCAGACAATAAGGTTTCCAACGTCCGTGGAGAAAACAAACTTGAAATCTGAGATTTGAAAGATGGTCTGGCGAGAATTTCAGCGAGAGTCGCGGAGAGACCTCCGACAGCAGCTGCCTGACTCGCGGGCGAGGCTGGCGCCTGGTTAAACAGCAACATCAGCCCCTGTTGGCCCTGCGCGACACGGAGTGTCACTTGACCTTCGGGTAAACGCATCCCTGGTGGTAGTGGAATGTCTCGGTTATTGAGTTGCAGTGCCATTTTATCACCAGCACTTGAAACCAACGCTTGAATAACTTGGCCCGACTTGAGACCAAGCTCTGCTGCAATCGGCTGAGTGATCGGCACACTATTGGGTAATGCATCAGGCGCAATTGGCCGAGGCATCGCCGGATTGATATCTGGAATAAGCATCTTTTTATTCCCCTGGTCCACTGACACCGATGTTATCACTGAACGAACGAGCTGATCCGAATTCTCAAGTGGCGACGGTTGCGGGCTCGCCCCTGGGGGCGGAAAACCTAGGCCACTCGCGGGTTGCTGAGCCAGAATTCGACCCACTCCCCGCGCATCGATCGGATGCATCGCAGCTAGCATTGGATGTGAACGCATTGCTGGAGCCATTTGGCTATCAGCCCGAGGCTCATACATAACCGACGCTTTAGTTGGTTCATAGATCAATAGGATCTGTGTGGGGGTTGGGGTCGGCACCAATCCTTTAAGCACTGGGACATGTCGAGCACCGGACTGAAAAGGTGTTAACGATAAATCCCCATACTTCATGAGTAACGCAACCAAATCACGATTCGCCGATACTTGAACTTGCTGATTCGATTCACCGCCGCTGACCTTTAAAACCACAGTCTGCTTGGCGGCGTCGTAATGCAGCTGATACCTCAGACCATCTGAGGCTATTGTCACTGGCCGGCCATAGGTCGCCTGAATGACGCGCGCTACACTCTGTGATCCCCGCTCCGACCCCAGTAGACTCGAGACCGGAAGCAACATTTAGGGGAACCGAACCCAGCCGGCCTTTTCGTCACTGATATTCTTTTTCAACCGGTTAGGTGATGTTTTAAAAATGACCTGACGTAAATGCTCGATATCAGGAACCTGCAAGACAGCGCCTGCATAGAGCCAATTCGGATTTCCACGACGAAACGCATGCGGATTGGCACGCACAAACGCCTGCCGGAGAATGCGTGGTTGAATCGCTGAATTCGGAGCAACTTTACGGATCACCATGTCGAGGGTTTCGCCCCGACGAACCCGGTGGGTTCCATTGGTCACGATTTTGGCGTCAGAGATGTCAGCATCAGATCCGGCACCTTTCTCTGCTATCACTTTAGCAGCAGGAATGGGGACCCTCAGCACCTCAACTTCTGTTTCGATCTCTTTTAATAGGCGCGAAACCGCCTGATCCACCGACATATCTGCAGCGACCGTCGGTAAAGAGACGCCGATTAATAACATACTCGCAAATCGCCA
>Ga0181562_10000651_pt1 | contig 28293 bp, 29 predicted proteins | sample 011ome_26_FD_139344 | JGI IMG/M metagenome (GOLD analysis project Ga0181562, IMG submission 139344) | Coastal salt marsh microbial communities from the Groves Creek Marsh, Skidaway Island, Georgia - 011511BT metaG (megahit assembly) | ecosystem: Environmental > Aquatic > Marine > Intertidal...
TGAGAGCTTGGGAATTAAAACACAGAGCTTTAACTTCACAGTGTGTTACTGAGCATACATTATTTAGAGAAGAAACTCGTTGGCCTGGATATTACTATAGAGGGGACCATATGAAATTAGATGATGAAAATTGGCATTGTTTAACAGTTTCAAGAAGAGATCCTAAAACTGGCAAGTTCAGCATGGAAAAGGTTCCCGTTTACCATATCGTAGATGAAAACGAGAAGAAGAAAGCATCTTAGACTTATACAATAAAGAGTATTTTTCATGGATCTTTTAGCAAAATCAGATGAAGAGATTTTTGCTATAGCTAAACCTATCTGGGAGAATCTAGTTAAATCGTCAAATCTTAAAGATTATGGAGGTTTTACTAAAGATTTTTCAACTCAAATGTTGTTTGGTGCAAATGAGGTTGAGCTTGGAAAACAATGGGCTAATAATAAGATTATAGTTAATCTCAAAGAAATGTTCGAGCCATTTGGTACCCTTAAAAGAGGTGAGCATGTTACTGTCTTAATTAAACAATTAAACACTGAAATCCCAGGAGAGTTCCTTGGTAGATTAGTTCTAGGAGTAGAGGACAATGTGGTGAAGGTTTTTGGTGCAACAATATATTAGTAAAAAAATTATCCTTTCAGCATAAATTATTTGACAAATAAATTTGTGGGTGTATTGAGCAACTAAATGTACTCATTTGATTTCAAAATTTTAGATAAAATAAAAAATTTAAAAACAATAATTGTCAAGACTAGCATCTTTACAGGATTAGCTGCATACTGGGGAGTAATTTTAGTAGGCACTTTTATAACTTTTAGTTAAGTTATCTTAAATTTTAAAAAAAAATCTAATGGAAGTTTTTTTACCTATTGCTCAAGTTTCAGTAAGTACAATTGAGATATTATTACTTAGTGGAATAGTTGGTGTTCTGTCAGGCCTTTTTGGTGTTGGAGGAGGATTTTTAATGACACCATTTTTAATATTTTTAGGTATACCACCAGCTTATGCCGTTGCAAATGAAGCAAACAATATACTCGCAACTTCTGTTTCAGGTTCAACAACACATTATTTAAAAAATACCCTTGATTATAAAATGGGTTTCATGATTGTTATTGGTGGCACAATTGGAACTTTAATAGGAATTTATACTTTTAGTTATTTTAAGGGCATAGGTAAAATTGATACCGTTATATCTTTAGCATACATGTATATTTTAGCTATTATTGGGACCTTGATGCTTGTTGAGAGTTTAGGAGAAATTGATAGTTCAAGAAAAAATGCATTAATAAAAAAAAAATTGCACGTTCATTACTGGATACATGGACTTCCATTTAGAATGAGATTTCCTAAATCAAAACTATATGAAAGTATTTTTACACCAATTTTTATTGGTTTAATAATTGGTTTTATTGCTGCAATTATGGGTATTGGTGGTGCTTTTATTTTAATACCCGCTATGATTTATATTATTAAAATGCCAACTAGACTAGTTCCTGGCACTTCTTTGTTTGTAACAATATTTGTTAGTGTGATTGTAACATTTTTACATGCATTTAATTATGGTTCTATAGATTTAATTTTAGTCTTTTTATTGGTGATTGGATCAATAGTGGGAGTTCAGACAGGCCAAAAATTAGGAGAAAAAATTAATAGCTCAAGTTTAAAAGCATTATTAGCAATCTTGTTGTTAGGTGTTGGAATTGCAATAGCATATGATACTTTTTTTGTTGAACATCTAGATACTCAAATTAAATTAAATAATGAAAAAGATTTAATTCCAGAAATGAATTCGATGACTTTGCTAGTTCAAAAATTTTCTACAGAAATGCCTTTATTATACAGTTTATTTTCAATATTTTTTGCTGTTAGTTTGGGCGTTGCTGCGGCTTTTATAAGAAGATTTATGTCAGATTTGAGAAAAAAACATTTCTCTAAGTCTTAAAATTTATTTTTTAATCTAACTGCTTCCTCAAACAACCTTGTATTTTCTAATACTTCTTTAAGATCTACAGGAAACTTAGTTTTATAGATTGATGATTTTGCAAAAGCTTCTAATTCTAATTTTTCTATATCCTCGAATTTTATATTTGGTCTTTTTACCTCATTATCACTAATTTTATATGACAGCTTCTTTTCATCTTCAATTTTTATCCAACCATTACTTCCAAATACTTTGATTTCCCAATATTTAACAGTAGCTAAAATTGTGCTAAGATAGCCTGTAGCGCCATTTTTAAACTCAATAAGCAAATCTGTGGTATCGTCTAAGTTAGTGTTTCTAAGTTGGTTTTTGCTTCGACTTATTATTTTTTTAAAACCGCCAGTAAGATTGATCATCAGATCTGTAATATGAATTCCTTTACCAGTCATTCCACCAAGAGGAGTTTCTTTTATTGTATTTCTCCAACTTTTTTCACTACCTTTAAAGCTACTCTTTCCAGAGAAACTACCTTCTAAATGTGTTATTTTTCCAAATTTCTTATTATTAATTATTTTTTTTAAAAAATTATATGTATTTAAGAATCTTCTATTATGACCGACAGCTAAAATAATTTTTTTTTTTTTACAAGCATTTATAATTTTTTTTGCACTTAAGTAATTTAGTGCTAAAGGCTTTTCCACAAATATTGGTTTTTTAAATTTAGTGAGATTAATTATATCTTTTTCATGAGTACTATGTGGTGTACACATTACTATTCCATCTACTTTAGAATTTTTAATAGCATCTTCCACCGTTTTAAAAGTTTTTAAATTAAGTTGTTTGGATATTTTAGATATTTTTTCTGGATTTCTAGAAACTACAGAGGTGAATTTAGTTATCTTACTTTTATTTTGAACTGATTTTACTAGTGTTTGGCCCCATTTTCCAAGGCCAATAATTGCAAGATTGAACATTTATTTAGTTTGGAAACCGTTTTTTTTTACAGACTCAATACAAATTTTTTCGTCGTTCTCACCTTTATCACCACTAATACCAACAGAACCAACTATTTCATTGTCCTTGATAATTGGTATTCCACCTGGGTTTGGTAGAAGACGTCCCTTAGAAGTTACAGCTAAGCCGTTGACAAACGCTGGATTATTTTTTGCCTTTTCTGCAAGACCTCTGCTTGACTCTCCCATAGCTATGCAGCCCCATGCTTTACCTGTTGCTATATCAATTCTAAAAACACTAGCTTTATCTTCTCTCAAAGCTACAATTATATTTCCACCAATATCCAAAACAACAACTGCAATTGGTTTTGCATTTTGTTGTCTAGCTATTGAAATACAGTCTTGGGCTATTGATAGTGAGTCTTTAAAAGTTAACATAATTTTTTATAACATATAAAAGAAATTTATGATATGATTATTTTATTGATTTATAATTTAAAATTTAATAAATTATTTTTATGACAGATAAAAAAACTAAAACTGAAGGTGCAACAAAAGCTGGATCAGGAAAATATTGTTTTGATATGAAAGCTTTAGACGTTATTGCTGCTGGTACTGGATACTCAACTTCGAAAGGTGGAGTTGTTGAAGGCGAAAGAATGCTAGTTGGTTATATCAATAAAGCTAAAGGAACTGGATCGCGTCCTCATTCTCATCCAAATGAACAATTTAATTTTATTTTACAAGGAACACTTGACGTTGAAATAGACGGACAAAAATTTAAAGCTAAAGCTGGTAACGTTGTTTATGTCCCTGCAAATATGGAACATTCTATGGTAGCTACTCCGGAAGAGGATGTTATTTTTGTTGCAATTAAAGATTTATCTCATGGCATAATCGGAAAAGCTACTGATGGCACCATGAGTGGCCCAAGATATATGGATGGTTTTGAGCCAAAGTAAATTTGTCGAAAAATAATCATTCAAAAAATTTACTTTTAAACAACAGGCCTGTTCACGAAATTTGGGGAAATAATGGTGGGGTATCAACTATGGACCCCATTAGTTCAAAAATTGGCGTCGATATCTTAAATAACGGTGGTAATGCTGTAGATGCATCTATAGCTATTTCAAGCACATTATCAGTTATAAGTCCTAATTGGTCCGGTCTAGCAGGTGATAGTGTTTGGTTGTATTATGATAGTAAAAATAAAAAAACTTTTCATTTAGACGGATACTCAACATGTCCTGCTAAGGCTTCTTTAGAAAAATTAAAAAAACTTTTAAAATTAAAAAACAATAAAAAATGCCTTGAAGAGGAACCTGCTGGTATAAGAAACACAGGCGTTCAAACTTCAATGGTTCCTGGAACTCCATTTTTATTAGATTATGCATGGAAAAAATGGGGATCTAAAAAATTTCAAAAATTAATTGAACCATCAATAAAACTTGCAAGAGAAGGTTTTCCTATAAGCGATTATCTCTATAAAGCATTTAATGAAAATAATAAAAAAATTAATCAATTCAGTTCAACAAAAAGATTAATTAAAAAAAACAAAAAAATTCTACCAGGTTCAACTTTTATACAGCAAGATTTAGCAGATACTTTGGAAAGATTTTCTATAAATAGATCTAATGAATTTAGGAACGGACTTACAGTAAAAAAGATAATTCATTATATGAAAAATAAAAATCATTTATTTAGCTTAAATGACTTTAAAAAATACAAAGTTAAAGAGAGAAAAATTTTTCAAACTAATTTCAGAGATCATCAGATAATTTCTACTGGTATGCCCACTAGTGGGATAAGTTTATTACAATCATTTAAACTACTGGAAAAATTTAATTTAAATAATTGCAAATTTTTATCTGATAAATATTTTGTATTATTAGCCAAAATTTTACAAAAAATTTTAATTGAAAGAAGGCAAAATAGTTCAGACCCAGATTTTATTAATTTTGATCAATCATTATTATTAAATAATGAAAGTATAAAAAAAATTTTGAATAAAAAAAACTATACTTTAAAAAAAAATAACAATAATAAAGGTGGAACAACTCATTTTTGTGTATGGGATAAATATGACAATATAGTTTCGGGCACACAGTCAATTGGTTATCAATTTGGTTGCGGTGAAGTTATAGAAGACACTGGTCTTTTTATGAATGATAGGACGTGGTGGATGTCTTTAGATAAAAACAGTGTCAACAAAGTTATGCCAAATAAAAGATGTAATATTGGTCATGCACCAACAATAATTTTTAAAAATAAAAAACCCATTATAACAATAGGTAGTCCAGGTGGGTTTGGGATTATTCAATATATATTTCAAGTTTTGTCACATATAATAATCCATAATCAAAATATACAAACTGCAATAGACTTACCTAGATTTAAAATTGGAACAAATTTCAAAGAGATTTTTGTAGAAAATAGATTTAATCAAAGCTTATACAAATCTTTAATTAAAAATGGCTTCAGTGTTAAACTTTTGCCAGAATGGACCGACATTGTTGGAGGTGTAGAGGGTATACAAAAAAATAAAGATGAAAATTTTTTATGTGGTTATGATGTTAGAAGAAACTCTTCAGCAATTGCATTAATCTAATATTTATATTATTATCTTATTATGCTTGAGTATGAATTAATCAAAAATAAAAGTGCTTGGTATGGGCCGGAGGAGGAAAATAAAGATGATTGGATTTATGTTTTAGATGATGAGGATATTGATGAGCTTGATTTGGAAACTCAGAATTTTATTAATAATGGATCTAAAATAGAGGAAATATCACATAAGAATTTTAAATTAAAAAATATTCAAAAAAAAATACAAGAAAAAATTGACCAAGAACTAAAATTTGGAAGAGGTTTTTCATTAGTAAGAGGAATGCCCGTAAAATCTTGGAATAAAATGAAAATTTATGTAGCATATATGGGTTTTTGCTCTTTTTTTGGCAACTTCAGAGTTCAGAATAAAAAAGGTCATTTGTTAGGTCATATTAAAGATTTGGGTAAAGACACACACAACGACTTTAACGCCAGAGTATATGAAACTTCATATAGACAAACATTTCACAGTGATCGAAGTGATATTGTTGCTTTACTTTGTCTAAATAAAGCTAAAAAAGGAGGAGAGTCTTTATTAGTAAGCTCAATGACAATTTATAATGAAATATTAAAAAATTATCCTGAGTATATTCAAATTTTATTTGAACCATTTCCAGTTGACAGACGAGGTGAAGAAGGACCAGGACAAAAACCTTATTCAATGTCTCCAATTTTCTACAAAAATGGTAAAAATATCACTTCTTATTTTTTAAAACAGTATTTTGAAAGTGCCAAAAGATTTAAAGATCTTAAAATTACCAAAAAACAAGAAGAAGCTGTAGAATTAGTAGATAAATTGTCAAATGATAAAAGTTTATATATGAGAATGTCTTTTGAACCAGGTGATATTCAGCTTATTTATAATCATACATTATTTCACGACCGGATGGCTTACGAAGATTATCAAGAAGACGAAAGAAAAAGACATTTATTAAGACTGTGGATATCTGCTTTTAACGATCAAGAATTATCTGCATACTATGAAGATAGGTGGGGGAGTGTTGAAGTTGGATATAGAGGAGGTGTTTATGCTGAAAAATCCTCTATACATGTTCCTTTTGATGTAAAATAAATGAAAATAAAAAAAATTGGTTTTATTGGTTTGGGTAACATGGGTCACCACATGGCTCTACATATAGCCAAAAAGGGTTACGAAGTTTTTCCTTACGACATAAACATAAACACACTTAAAAATTTTAAAAAAAATTATTTAAAAAAAGAAAATGATCTTCTTTCTTCACTAGCAAATATTGATTGTGTAATATTAATAGTTCCATCAAGTAAAGAGGTTTTTAATATTGTTTTTAAAGAACTAAAATTATCTTCTCATCTAAGAAAAGGAACTTCCATAATAGATATGAGCACATCTATTCCAACAGAAACTAAAAAAATTGCAAATAAATTAAAAAAAATAGGTATTAATTTTTTTGATTGTCCAGTTGCAGGAGGAGTAAAATTTGCAAAGACAGCTCAACTTGCGCTGTTTGCAGGGGGTGGAAAAAAAGATCCAAATATAATTTCTTTGCTACAAACTATGGGAAATATTATTTGGTGTGGAAAATCAGGAGATGGCCATGCTGTAAAAGCGCTTAGCAATTTTATAAATGCTTCAATTTTGAATACCTATTTAGAAGCTATTATAACAGGATTAAAATTTGGTATTAACAAAGAAAACTTATTAAATGCAATTGATCATGCGACAACAGGAAAAAATCATCCTTATTTTAAAAAAATTAAAGATGGTATTTTATCAAAAAATTACCAATCCGGTTTTACATTAGACTTACTAAGCAAAGATGTAATGATTGCAAAACACTTAATAACAAGATTTTCTAAAGGTTCCTTAGTGTCCTCAAATATTTCAAATCTTTTAGAGAACTCTAAAAAAAAATTAGGCAACAAAGCTGATCAATTAAAATTATTTAAACTTTGGACTGATAAAATTTAAATGAATATTTTAGTATTAGGAACAGTCCATCAATCAGGAATTAAATATTTACTCAACAAATCATACAAAGTGTATGAATTTGAGGACCAAAACCTAAACTATAAAGAAAACCTTGGGATTTATGATGGTTTAATTGTAAAAATGAATAAAATAGATAGTGAATTTTTAAAGCAAGCTAAAAATCTTAAAGTCATAGCCAGACATGGAGTGGGATATAATAATATAGATATAAGTGCAATTAACGAGAAAAAAATCCCATTATTTATCACGGGTGATGTGAACTCAACTTCTGTTGCTGAACATACTTTAGGATTAATTCTAGATATCACAAAAAAAATTTCACTGTACGACAGAAATGTAAGAAAAAATAATTTTGTTATTAGAAATAGTTTTAAGAGTAGAGATTTGGAAAATAAAAAGATTTTAATATGTGGTTTTGGGAGAATTGGAAAAAAAGTTTCTCAATTTTGCAAAGCATTTTCTATGAATATTTCTATTTATGATAAATATTTAGATTTTAGTAAAAATCCTACTGAGTTTAATGTTGTAGATAATTTAGAAGGATCTCTTAGTGAGTTTGATTTTATTTCAATCCATATTCCTTTTAACAATTCTGAAAAAGCTTTAATTGATAAAAATTTTTTAAATAATTTAAAAGATACTTGCTCGATAATAAATACATCTAGAGGCGATCTGGTCAATGAAAGTGATATGTTTATTCATTTACAAAACAATAAAAATTTTTATTATGGAACTGATGTGTTTAATCCTGAACCACCATTAGAAAATAGTGAGTTATTTAAATTAGACAACATTGTTATGACACCCCATTCTGCTGCTTACACAAGTGAATGTGTTGATAAAATGTCTTTATATAGTGCTATCAATATTGATAATTTTTTTAATAAAAAAATTGATTCAAGCTTATTGATTAATAAAGAAATTTATAATTAATCAACATCTGATGCATCTAATTTAATTTTGTTAAAATACAGAGGCACCATTATAGACACAATTGCTAATCCAAAAAATATTAATACAATTGGTCTATCTAATATTTGAAAAAAATTTCCCTGATTCATTATCATAGTTTGTCTGAAAGACTCTTCCATTCTGCTCCCTAAAACTACACCCAGAATTACAGGTGCTAGAGGATATTCGCTAGCTCTCATATAGTAACCAATAATTCCAAACAGGCACATTAGATAAAGACTCAATGTAAGTTGATCACTAGAATATATTCCTAGCATGCAAATAATAGTTATGATTGGTAACAATAAATACATTGGAATATATAATATCCTGACAAACAAACTTATTAATGGAAGGTTTAAGATAAGTAGAAAAATATTTCCAATATATAAAGCAGCTACTAGCCCCCAAACTACATCCGGTCTTTCTATAAATAACATTGGACCAGCTTGAATATCTAACATCAAAAATGCTCCCAACATAACAGCTGTTGTTGCTGAACCTGGAACACCTAATGCAAGCATAGGAACAAACGCTCCAGCACTCGCTGCATTGTTTGCTGACTCGGGTCCTGCAACACCTTTAATTTCACCTTTACCAAAATTTTCAGGATTCTTACTAATCTGTCTTTCAGTTGAATATGAAACAAATGATGCAATACCTGCACCGGCTCCTGGCAAAACACCTATTATAAATCCTATAACGCCACCTCTAATAATAGACCAAAAACTATATGTTATCTCTTTAAGTTTTATAAATACTCTATGTTTCAGAACCTCTCTTTTTTCCTTAGAAATAATACTTTCTGAATTTATAATTACTTCTGAAATAGCAAATAGGCCTAACGTTACAGACAAAAATTGAACACCATCCCAAAGTAAAACGGAACCCATTGTAAATCTTCTCACACCCATTATGTCTTCGCCTATAGTTGAGATCATTAATCCAAATGTCATAGCGAGTAATGCTTTGATCATTGAATTTCCAACCAAACTACAAACAGCTGTAATTGCAAAAATGTACAAAGCTAAATACTCTGGTGCACTAAATTTTAAAGCTAGATCAGCAACAAAAGGCCCCAATATCATCAAGCCAACTACTGCAATTGTTCCTGCAATATAAGATCCAATAGCTGCGATACACAATGCTGCTCCAGCATTTCCTTGTTTTGCCATTTCGTGACCATCTAAACAAGCAATAACAGCTGATGTATCTCCAGGCACTCTTAACAAAATAGAAGCAGTCGATCCCCCATACATTACACCAGTGTAAGTAGCTGCTAGCATGAATACTGAACCCAATGGGTCAAGAACAAGTATAATAGGAAGCATCATAGCTAATGCTCCAGCAGATCCAATACCTGGCAATACTCCCACTACCGTACCTAAAAATGATCCAAATAATGCGTATGTAAGATATTTGACATCAAGAACAAGTTTAAACCCATCTATTAAATTCGAAAAAATTACATCAAACATATTAATAAATACTTTTTTTAATTGCTTTTAAAAATGGAAAAACTTCATCAGTATTAATTAACGTTCCCATTGGCATTTGAAAATTTAATCCATAATAAAAAAGAATGAAAATAACAAATGTTATAAATATGCTGAATATTAGAGCAATTTTTAAATTTCGATTTAAATAATAAATAAACAAAAAAGAGTAAATTAATGAAGAAAATATAAATCCTATTAATTCAAAAGTTAAAACAAAAATAATTGTTATTAGAATTGGACTTAACTTATTAATATTTTTTCTAATACTATTATTATCTTTTTCTTTTATGAGTTTATCTTTTTTTTTTAAATTTTGTAAAAATAAGAATAAAATAAGAACTGTTCCAATTAAAGAAATTATAATTGGAAAAGAAGATGGTCCAACCACATCTTCTCCAATCGTTTTTTCTAAATTTAATGAACTAAAAAAATAAAATAATAGAATTATTAAAAAAATTGAGGCTAATAAATTTTCTTTGCTTAGAAAGAATTTTAAAAGGTTTCTCATTTTAATTTGCCACCGTGCTCAATTCACGGTGGCTAAATATGTTTAATTAATGAGATTTAACTCAGTACTTAATTTAAAGTATGCATTATGTTCGTCCTCAAGCATTTTATCTAGAGAAGAACCTTCTATCCACAATGGTGTCATATTGTTTTTTGATACATATTCCTTAAATGATTTTGTTTCACTGACTTTTTTCATTAAATCAATATAGAATTTTCTTTGTTCTTCTGTGTTTTTTTCAGAAAACCATAACCCTCTATATTGTTCTAAAATAATGCCATTATAACCAGCTTCCTTGAAAGTTGGAACGTTAGGCTTTGAGTCTAGTTTTACTGATGAAGCCAAGAGTCTCATTTTGCCTGCATCAACAAATTTGAATACTTGTCCTGGGTTTTCTAAAATGAAATCCACATGACCTCCAAGAAGTTGAAGCACACCTTCATCATCAAATGGTGCATATGTAATATCCACACCCTTTTCGTCTGAAATCATTTTTCCAACGAGTGAAGCGACTTGTCCAAAAGCACCACCAGCTTGTACAACTTTACCAGGATTAGATTTAGCTTTTTTAATAACATCGTCTAAAGATTGATATTCACTTTCAGAATTAACTGTCATTAACAAAGGTGTTACAGCCATAACAGCAATTCCTTTGGAATTTTTATAACCCACATCTTGTTTGGCAAGTATTGCATTATTAATTTGAGATGGTGTTAAAACTTGCATTACATGAGGATCTGCATTGGTGTTTAAAACATAGTTACGTGCTTTACCACCTCTTGCACCACCGACTATTTTAACACTCACACCGTTTGGTAAAAGTTTTTCATCTTCTATTGCTTTGGCTACTGCTCTTGCAAAAGCATAAGTTGATGAAGTTTCTTTTGCGTGTGAAATTATTTCAATTTCCTTATTAGGTGTCCACGAATGAGCAAATTGGTAAAAACCAATAAAAAATGAGAACACTAATATTGATGTTTTTTTTATATTTTTCATTAAATCCTCCTATTTAATGAAAAATACTATGTTTTACTCTTAAGTCTTTCAAGTAAATAATTGTCTCCAGCGATTAATTAGTTTATTTTTTGTTCTAGAAATGTGTTTGATTTAATTTCAACAATTCTACTATTTGTTGATTGAGATGTAAGTTTATAGCTATTGCCTTTTTTAACCTCAATTATACTATCTTTATCTGCTGTATATTTTTTTTTATTAATTTCAAAATCAATATTTCCATCCAAGATATAAAAAAATCTTTCATGATCTGAATTATCTGACTCCTCGTGATATGGAGAAGTTATTTCATAAAATTTAAAACTCATTCTTTCACCGTTAATTTCTTCAAATCTATTTCCAGTACTATATGGTTGGTCTAATTGATCTAAAATTTTAAAATAACAATTAGGCACACCTTCAATTATTATAGATTTATTCCCTTCACTATCTGTGCTTTTTGCACCTTGATTTTTTCTATCTTGAATTTCACCAGCTTTAAATTTTTTATTTGCCTCTTCTACAGTCATCGGTTTATCTGGCAATTCTTCATCTGCAGATACTCCAACAACAGTCCAAGTACAGTCTTTGATATAAAGATATGCACAATCCTCATCTTCAGTAGCTTTCATAGAGTGTCTTACATTTGGAGGTATTAAAATAAATGTTCCTGGATTAACAATCTTTCTCTCTTTTCCAACTACTGCGTTAATTTTACCTTTGAGAGCAAATATCAATAATTCGTTAGGATGGTAGTGTAATTCTGAACCAGTGCCGGCTGTTTTTTCATTTAAGCAATAATAAACATACTTTCCCTCAATTATTGGTGAAGTTCCACTTGATAGGTGAGGAGTAAGTTTAACCGACTCCAGATCTTTAAATTTGTAAAGAGACATTCTAGGTTCTTGTTTTTATACCATAAAGAATTGTTAGTACAGCAAAAATTAAAATTGTAATTGTAATTGGTCTAAATAAAACAATTGTTAAATCGCCATTATGAATAGTTAAAGCTCTATTTAAATTTTGTTCTATTATTGGACCCATAACAAATCCGAGTACAATTGGTATTGAAGGAATATTTATCTTTAAAAATATATATCCTAGACAACCTAAAATTAAAGACATAACAACATGCGCGCTATAATTACTATAGGAGTATGTTCCAATAATGATTAATAGCAAAACAAAACAACCTAATTTTTTTTTTGAAATCTTCGTGACTTTTGCAAACAAATTAGTTGCTGAAAAACCTATTATTAATAAAAAAATATTTGTAAATATTAAACCACCAAATATTAGAGAAATTAGATCTTTTTCATCCACAAATAAAAAAGGGCCAGGTACAACACCTTTGCTAATCATAAGTCCAATTAAAATTGCAGCAGCACCAGAGCCAGGAATACCCAAAGCAAGAGTTGGAATTAAAGTTCCAGCAACTACTGAATTGTTAGCTGTCTCAGGGGCAGCTATTCCTTCGTCAATACCCGTTCCAAATTTTTCTCCATTTTTGCACCATTTCTTTTCTTGCGAATAAGCAATCATAGACCCAATTGCTGCTCCTGCACCTGGTATTGCACCTATAAGAGTACCCAGCATGCTACACCTAATCCAGGTAGGAATTAAATTTTTAATTTGCGAAAGTTTAAAGCCATCATTTTTACTTTCTTTGAAAAGCTTTTCATTTTTATTTAGTTCATTTTTTGATTCTATTAATAATTTAAATGCTTCTGGGCATGCTAAAAGACCTATAACGATAACAACTAATGGAATTCCATCTATTAGGTACGCTTGATTAAAAGAAAATCTAACACCTCCAAAACCAGAAATACCTATTGTTGCCAAAAATAAACCAAGGCCCGTAGCAAAAAAACCTTTTACAATATTTTTTCCAAAAAAAGTCCCAATAATTGAAAGTCCAAAGATACCAAGAGCAAACATTTCGCCTGGACCAAATTTTAAACCAAAATATGCTAGTGTTGTTCCGGAAATTATAAAAATTATTGTGCTAGTTAATCCTCCTATCACACCAGAAATAAGAGAAACCTGTAAAGCTCGTTTTGGCTGGCCATTTTGAGCCATTGTATAGCCATCAAAAATTGAAATCGCATTTGCTGGGGTTCCAGGTGTTTTTATTAATATTGCAGGAATTGAACCACCATATTCAGCTGCAGAATAAACAGCTAGTAAAAAGATAAGAGCATCGGAAGTAGACATCACAAATGTAAGAGGAAACAATATTGCTAAAGATTGAGCACTTCCAAAACCAGGTAAAGCTCCAAGTATTATACCTAAAAAAACTCCTGATATAATTACTAAAACAGTGGTTAGTGTAAAAATGTTTAATACAAAATTAGGTAAATTAAATAGAATTTCCATTTAATAAATTAAAGATGGTAAAAATTTAAGCGGAAAAGGAATTTTCAAAAAAATTATGAATATAATCCAAAAAATGAACATTGTAGATATTGATATTAATGATGAAAATATTAATGACTTTTTAAATGTATAATCCATGCGTTCAATTAATAAAATAAATAAAAATAACGATGTTAAAATTTCAAATCCAATTAATTCTATGGAGTAGACATAAATTAAACTAACGATAAATAGTTTTAATATTTCCTTATAGTAAATTTCAATAAAATCTTCTCTATCCTTTTCACTTGAGCTTAAGATAAAAGGTTTTTTTAAATTTTGAAAAATCAGCAATACATTCCAAAAGATAAGAAAAATTAATATTAATCTAGGAAAAAAAGAATCTCCTGGATAACCAGGAAGATAAGAGGGGGCCATATTAAATGTTTCATAAAAAAGAAATAATAATATTAAAAAAAAAATTGTTGAGATAGCTAATGCTAAAGATCTATTTCTAAATTTTATCATCTAAATTTTTCTAACCAGAGCTAACTACTAGTTAGCTCTGGTTAACAATTTAAATTATACCATTATCTTTCATGAATTTTCTCGCATCTTTTAAATTTCGAGAAAAATTGTCTGTTATACTTTTCCTATCATCTTCAAAGATTGGTAAAACATGAGGTTGTTTTTTTGTGTATGCTTTGTATGCATCTGAATCAATTACAGCTTTTGCTGCAGCTGCAATTTTATCCATAACATCATTTGGTGTTCCTTTTTTTACCATAAAACCCTGAAATTGATGAGGAATAGAATATTTTGCACCTACCTCACCAATTGTAGGCACATCCTTCCATAATGGATGGTCTAACCTAGTTTCATTTAACAATGCAATTGGACAAACAACTCCAGCCTCAATGTGTTTATTCCATTTACCTGGTTGAGCAAACCCAACTCTTAAGTGGCTTCCAACAACATCTTTAACAACACCACCCGTTCCTTGGTATGGAACAAATCTCATATTTATTCCTTGATCATTGTTTATTAAAATATGCTGTCTATGATGTATAGAGCCAGGTTTATTGCTTCCCATTGAAAGTGTTCCAGGATTGGCTTTCTCAATTTTCACCAAATCAGCCCAACTTTTTATTTCCGGGTCATCACATCTGACTGCTATTGCATAAAGATGTCTCTCTACTTTTGCAACCATTTCAAAATCCTCAAATTTTTTTGTAAAATGAGGCAAATTAAAGTATCCAGTGTGACTTCCATTTATATGGAGAATTGTATGCCCGTCTGCTTTTTTTGAGTCAGTGTAAACAGCGCCTTCATGATTGGATCCACCTGGTTTATACAAAACAGTGACGGGAACCCCCAGTCTACCTTCCTTTGACATTTCTGTTGCCATCATTTCACACCATACCGCAGCTCCAGAACCAGCTTTTGTAGAGCAAATAAGTTCTACTGGCTTGTTAGGAAAGGCACTAGCTGAGAATGATAAAGCAGAAAAGAAACTTAGAAAAATACTTAAATTGAGAAGTTTTCTAATTTTATTTTTTATCATTATTACTCCTTTTGTTGTTAATTTGTTAAAAATTTATATGAAGCATAATTTATTTTCAATTTTAAAAAATTAATTTTTAATTATATAATTTTAAAAATTTATTGTATATTTTCGTCTTCAAATTTAAAAAAAGGATAACTCATGAGAAAATTGACACTTTTTAAAGTAGGTAAGCTAATTGATGGAAATGGTGGTGACCCAATTTCTAATGGTATTATAATAGTAGAAAATGACAGAATAAAAAAAATTGGTGACGAAAAAAGTGTTAATCTAAAAGAATTTAAAATAGATGAAGAAATTAGCTTAGGAGGCGAAATATGTGCGATGCCAGGCATGATGGACCTACATATTCATCTTTGCATGTATAATAATTTAACTTTTAAAAACTATAGAGTAGCACAGTGGGAAATCACTCCTGAATTGCAGCAAATGTATATGTTATTTCATGCGCAACTATGCCTAGACAGAGGAATGACTACACTTAGAGATCTTGGTTTAATGTCTAATAGAGGTTTGTTAACACAACAATCAACAGCAGTTAAAACTGCAATAGAAAATAATATATTAGCTGGCCCTAGACTAATAACTGGTGCTTTTACAGTTGGTACGGGCTCACATTTAGACTTAATTAATCCAAGAGGCTCTTTAAGAAATCCCAAAGCTACAGCTGATGGACCAGATGAGCTTAGAAAATTAGCTAGGTTAAATTTATTACAAGGCGCTGATTGGCTTAAAACTTGTGCATCTGGTGGCGGCGGAACTGATAAAGAAGAACCTGATGTAAGGAATCATACACAAGAAGAGCTAGACGCAGTTTGTGATGAGGCTCATGCTTTACATGCGTATTGCTCAATTCACTGTTTTACCCCTGATGCCCATAGAATGGCTTTAAAAGCAGGCGCTGACACTATTGAACATATGGTTTTTCATGATCAAGACTCTTTAGAAAAACTAGTTGAGTCACAGATACCCGTTACACCCACGCTCTCGCATAGAACCGATCATGCAATAGAAATAAGAAGAGAAATAGGAACTCCCTCTTTTACACTCGAGAAAATGAAAAGAATACAACCAAATTGTTTTGAAACTTTTCAAGCTTTCTACAAAGCTGGAGTGAATATTGCTATGGGAACTGATATGGGTTTTGAACCAGATATTGGCTCTAACGCAGATGAGTTAAAAATTTATGTAGACCTTGGCATGAAGCCTATGGAAGCAATAATGACTACTACCAAGAATGCAGCTAAAGCACTTCATTTAGAGAAAGATTTAGGAACTTTAGAAGAGGGAAAAATAGCAGACATAGTTTTAGTTAAAGGAGATCCATCCCAAAATATTGAAGTTTTAGGAAAAAGAGAAAATATTTTAATGGTAATGAAAGATGGAAAAATTCATGTTGATAGAAGAGATGGCAAAGATATCAAGCCATTCCCCACAAATTATAAAGAGTGGAGAATAGTAGATTAAATTTGAGGAAAATACCTGTATCAATTTTAACTGGTTTTTTAGGTAGTGGAAAAACCACTCTTTTAAACTCAATTATTAAAGATAATTTATTTAAAAACACTCTTTTAATTATCAATGAATTTGGCAAAATAAGTATTGATCATCATTTAATACAAAAAAAAAGTGATGATAAAATAGTTTTAAAGAACGGTTGTCTTTGTTGTAATTTTTCAGGAGATTTAGTCAAAACTTTAGATGATGCACTAAAATTAAAAAAAAAATTTAACAGGATCATAGTAGAAACAAGTGGTTTAGCAGATCCAGTTCCAATAATACAAACAATTGTTTCTGACCAAATAATTTCAGGTAAAATAAAATTTTCATCGCTGATTACAACAGTCGATACTGTAAATTTTCAAAATAATTTTAATAATCATTTAGAAAATTTTAAACAAATAGTATCTGCGGACAAAATAATTTTAACAAAAACTGATATATCTGAAACAAGTAAGACCAATGAAGTAAAATTAAAAATTAAAAAAATAAATCCTAACGCCACAATACAAGAAAAAAATAAATTAAAAATTTTTGATATTAGAAATATTTTTTCAAAATCAAGTATAAAGGAATTTTCATTTAAAGAAATTGATAATCAAATCAAAAAAAATAAAGTAAAATTTTTACACGACCACAACAAAGAAGATAATGTCAATAAAGTAAATTCTATTTCTTTAAAATTTAAGTCTCAAATTACAAAAGAGGGTCTAAAATTATGGATGAATGCCTTAGCGAGATTTAAAAGTAACAATTTACTTCGCATGAAAGGAATTGTTAAAGTTGAAGGTAAAATTATGTTAATCAATTCAGTTCAAAAAGTATTTCATGAACCTCAAGAATTAAAAAAAACACCTCTTAAAGGTGATTATTCACAAATTGTTTTTATTACTAAAGGTATAGCTGATACTCAATTAAAAAAGACGTTAGAGGTATTTAAATTTAGAAGATCTAAAACTAAAAATTCACAATTAAAATTTTCACCTGGTGATTATAAAAACTTTGTAAAATGCATGGACCAATTTGATGCGTTAAAAGCATTGGATAGGTTCTAAACTATAAATTTAATACTTCATAAAAAGATCTTAAAGAAATAATTATTAAAACAATACCAAATAATTTATTTAGAATTTTTTTGTCTATTCGATAAACTAACTTGGCTCCAATTGGCGCCATAAATATGGTGATAGGGGCAAATATTATTAAACCAAGTAAATTAATATAACCTAGGGTAAATGGCTGTTCAGTTTTCATAACCAATTCACCACCAAACGCTAATGATATAACCGCTGAAATTGAAATTATAATTCCAATATGAGCAGAAGTACCTATAGCAATTTTAATTGAATAATTGTAATATTTCATTATTGGCACCATAATTGATGCACCACCAATTCCCAAAGGTACAGAAACAAAACCAGTAATAATTCCATAAATGCATTTTAGAAAATTTGGAATTTCTCTAGATATATTTTCATCTTTGTCTTTTTTGATGAATAAAAATATTCCTGAAAACAAAGTATAGAATGAAAATAAAGTTAATAGATTTACAGTGTTAAGGTTAATAGTAAGTATTGATCCAAACACAATACCAATTACTATAAAAACACTTAAATATTTTAACAATTTTTTATCTATATTCCCTAGCCTGTAGTGTGTGTATGATGATATAATAGATGTTGGAATTATTATTGCTAGAGATGTAGCAACTGCCAGATGCATTAGTAATTGTTCATCATAATTCATAATTTTAAATGCATAAAATAGTGATGGAACTATTATCATGCCACCACCTGCACCAAATAAGCCCGCAAAAAAACCAGATAACATGGCAAAGATTATTAAAATTAATAAGATTTCATAATTTTTAATTAATGTCTCAATCATGATTGATTTATTAAAACTTTATAGAGTAATTATAAGATAAATTTATTCATGTTTTTTGCATGTTACAATAACTTAATTGACTTTCTCTGTGTAATCTAATTAAGATAGCGTTTAAATTAATTAAAAGGAGATATTATATGTTAGTCTTAAATAAAATAGTTAAAGGATTTACTTTAATTATTTCTTCATTACTTTTGTTAAGTTCTTCAATTTTTGCTGCAGATTTTCCAAAAGGTCCAGTAGAGTTAGTAATACCCTGGAAAGCAGGGGGTGGAACAGATAAAAGTGCAAGAATATTCGCACCATTTTTAGCCAAGGAATTAGGTGTTCCTGTTAACGTGGTAAACATTGATGGCGGCGGCGGATGGGTCGCTTGGGAACAAATGGCAAAGTGGGATGCTAATAAAGATGATCATAAAATTGGGTTAGTGAATCTTCCTCATGTTTTTGCATATTTAGATCCAAAAATGAAAAGAACAGAAACAGTAGGTGACTTTAATTTTATAGGAGGTCAAACTTACGATCCATGCCTATGGTTGGTGAGAGCTGATGATGAAAGATTTACCGGTGGTTTAAAAGATGTTCTTGCTTACTCAGCAAAAAACCCTGGTAAATTGTTAGTCAGCACAACAGCAATTGGATCTGACGATTATCAAGGTTTAGCATTTGCAGAAAAAAAAGTTAAAGGTTTCAAAGTAGCTAAAGTTTATGCAAATAATGATGCAAAAAAAGTTCAAGAACTTTTGGCTGGCACTACTGATATGATTGCAGGAAATGTTTCTTATTATGTCAATTATATTAGAGAGGGTAAAATGAGACCTATTGCAGTTCTTGATAATGTTAGATCTGAATTTTTGCCTTCAGTTCCAACTTTTGGTGAAGTAGCGGGTGTAGAAAATATAGGTTTTGCTGCAAGAACATTAATAGCCGCTAATGGAATTAGTCAAGAAAAGTATGACTTTTTCAAAAATGCAATCAATAAAGCACAAGCTAATCCAGGATATCAACTTGCTGAACTATCTCAGTCAAGTAGAATTTGGACAGCTTCAGGATCTGATTTAAAAGACTTTATTTCTGACACAGAAGCAGCCGTCAAAGTGGTAGAATACTGGAAACAGTAATTGATTATAAAAGATTTAATAAGGCTAACTTTTAGTTAGCCTTATTATTTTTCTAACCCATTATATGTCTAAAACTATAATAATAAGAAATCTGATAATATTACCAATATCGATTTTCGTTATTATAGAATCAAAAAATTACACAGATCATGCAAATTTACTTCCAACGTTTTGTGCTATTGGAGTAATTATTTTCTCTATATTGGATTTTTTTCAAAATAAAGACACATATTTAATTCCTAATAAATTTAAACTTAATTCAAATAATTTAAGGCCTTATTTGATAGTATTATTTTCAGTAATTTATGTTTATCTAATTCTTTTTTTGGGCTTTTTTACCTCCACTGCTTTATATTTTATTTTTACTAGTTTTTTTTTAGGTGTAAGGAATTATAAAAGTTTATTTTTAACATTAATAATATTAATTCCATTAATGTATGGATTTTTTGTTATATTTCTAAAAACCAACCTTCCTAAAGGAATAATAATTTAAATGTATATATTCGAGGCATTAAGTTATTTTGAAAATCTATTTAGTTTAGGTGTTTTATTATCATTATTTATTGGTGTGTTAATTGGTTTAGTTATCGGGGCCATCCCGGGCTTAAGCCCACCTATGGCTATTGCCCTATTAATACCGGTGTCATTTAATTTTCCAGCAACAGAGGCATTAATTATGATGGTCTCTTGTTATGCGGCAGGTATGTATGGTGGATCTTTTTCTGCAATATTAATTAGAGCGCCAGGCACATCAGCATCTGCGGCAACAGCCATTGAAGGTTATGAGTTAACAAAAAAAGGAAAAGCTATTCAAGCTATTAGGATATCAACATTTGCGAGTGTAGTTGGTGGATTAATTAGTGGATTTGTATTATTACTTTTAGCACCACCCTTGGCAGAAGTTGCATTGTTGTTTGGTCCTTCAGAATATTTTTTAATGGCGATATTAGGTTTGACAGCAATAGCATCTATTTCTTTTGGTCATATCTTTAAGGGATTAATTGCTGGTTTTTTTGGAATTTTTTTATCTACGGTTGGAATTGACTTATACTCAGGGATACCAAGATTCTCATTTGGTTCTACATCACTTTCCTCTGGAATAGGTATAATGCCAGCTATAGTTGGCCTTTTCGCTTTTGCTCAAGGTTTGGAATTGTCATTATCTAAAGCTCAAGACACCATTGGTGGTAATTCTAAGTTGAGTTGGAATATATGGCCCAAATTTGAAGAAATTAAAAAAGTTAAATATTCATTATTTAGAGGATGGGGGTGTGGTTTAATTTTAGGGATTATACCAGCTGCAGGCGGAAGTATTGCCCAATGGATTGCATATGCTTGGGAAATTCAAAAAGGAAAAAAAGGAGATCAATTTGGAAAAGGAGAGATTAAAGGTTTAGCTGCTACAGAGGGATCAAATAATGGAAGCACAGGAACCTCATTAATACCAATGTTTACTCTTGGTATACCGGGTGGAATTTCAGCAGCGGTTATACTTGGTGCATTAGTTATTCACGGTTTGCAACCAGGTTTAAGCTTATTCAAAAACAACCCACAAGTTGTTTACACTGTAATATGGGGATTTTTGGCTGCAAATATATTAATGGCAGTTATTGCAGCTTTTATGGCAAGAGGTATGGCTCATTTAACAGTCATGCCTAAAGGCTTACTTGCTCCATTAATAATTATTTTTTCAATTATTGGAACGTATGTAAATACTAATAATGTTGTAGATATATGGATAATGATGACCTTTGGAGTTGTAGGTTATTTAATGACAAAATATAATTTTTCTACAGGAGCCGCTTTGCTTGGATTAATTTTAGGTCCTATAGCAGAAAATGGATTAAGAGATTTGATGGTTGTATCAAGAGGCGATCCAATTCTTTACACTTTACAAAGACCAGTATCAATATGCTTAATTTTATTAACTTGTATAATCATTTTTTATTCAGCAAGACAATTTAAATGGGAGAAAAAAAATAATAAAATAATAAAAAGATAAAAATAGATTTAATTATGAAAGAAAAAATTTTTAATAGTCTTAAAATTAATAAAATTAAGTTGAAAAACAGATTTGTTGTTTCACCAATGTGTCAATACTCCTCTAAAAATGGAAATCCTATAAAATGGCATTATAAACATCTTGAAAATCTTGCGAGTAGTGGAGCGGCTTTATTGATGTTAGAAGCAACAGCTGTTGAAAAAAAAGGTAAAATAACTCATTCTGATATGGCATTAGCAAATAATGAAAACTTTAAAAATTTGAATAAGCTCATAAATTTTTTAAAAAAAGACTCTGATATTAAATTAGGATTACAAATCTCTCATGCGGGAAGAAAAGGTTCAGCAGAACTTCCTTGGATTAAACCAAATAGTTCATTAAAAAAAAATTCTTGGAAGACAATTTCTTCATCAAAAATTAAAAAAGAGTTAAACTGGCCATATCCAAAGCAAATGAATAAAGATGATATTAATTATGTAAGAAAAGCTTTCGACAAGAGCTCCAAGTATGCAAGTAGAATGAATTTAGATTGTTTGGAACTGCATATGGCTCATGGATATTTGCTGCATCAATTTTTTTCTCCTTTATCTAATAAAAGAACAGATGAGTATGGAGGAAACCTGAATAACAGATGTCGTTTTTTAATAGAAATTGCAAAAATCGTGAGAAAAAATTGGTCAAAACATAAAATTCTTGGAGCAAGAATAACAGGAAAGGATTGGATTAAAGGAGGAATTGACACTAAAGACTCAATCTATTTAAGTAAACAATTAAAATCCATCGGTTTTGATTATGTATGTGTTTCTAGCGGTGGTTTGATTTCAAAAACTGATTTTAAACCTAAAGAAAATTTTAACTATTCAATTGCAAAAAAAATCAAAAAAGAATCTAAGATTTTAGTTAGGGTTGGTGGTTCGATTAATGATATTAATTTTATGAAAAAAATTATTAATAGAAATGATGTAGATTTAATTTCAAATGCAAGAAAATATATTTATGAACCAAATTTTATTTTGAAAGAACTTTCAAAATTAAATCCTAAAAATAAAGTTGTACCAAACCAATATAGAAGATGTTATAAGATTTAGATAATGAAAACTGTATTAATAACTGGTGCTAATAGAGGCATAGGTTTAGCAACATCAAAAATTCTATCTACAAAAAAATATAAAGTTATAGGTGTTGCAAGAAGTAAAGTAAAAAATTTTCCCGGGATATTTTACGAATGCGATTTATCAAAAGAAAATGAAATAAATTCTCTTTTAGAGGAAATTAAAAAATATAAAATTACACGCCTTGTTAACAATGCTGGTGCTTCTTTTGGTCAATCTATTGATCAATTAGATTTAAATACTTTTGACAAATCAATGAAATTAAACCTTAGACCTGCGATACAATTGTCTCTAGGGCTTGTAAAAAATATGAAAGAAAAAAAATTTGGCAGAATTGTTAACATTGCAAGCAGAGCAGCTTTAGGTAGAGAATTGAGAACTAGTTATTCAGCTGCAAAATCAGCCTTATATGGATTTACGCGAACTTGGGCATTAGAACTAGGAAAATTTAACATAACTGTTAATAATATTTCTCCAGGACCAATCATGACTGAATTGCATAAAAAAAACAATAACCAAAATAAAAGCTATCAAAAAAAATATATGTCTCAAAATCCAATGGGGAGATACGGTACACCTGAGGAAGTGGCAAACGCTGTAGAATTCTTTATTTCAGAAAAATCATCATTTATAACTGGTCAAACTTTATATGTTTGTGGTGGCATGAGCGTAGGCCACTCTCCAATTTAATTTTAATTTAAAGTAAGGGCTCTTATAATCATAATAATGCTGCCTGAGATCATAAAAAATTCAATAAAGTTTTGATGAATTTTAGAACCAATTTTATCTACTATCTTTTTACCTATATATGTTCCAAATAAACACATTATTCCTAAAAAACTTCCTAAAGTAAATATTTCTAAATCTATTATTCCTAAATTATAAAAATGAATTGATCTTACAATTATGGTTAATAAGTCAACAACAGAGCTAGTACCAACTAGAGTGGAGCCTGTTAATCCAGATGCTGATAAGCCTGTTAAAATCATTAAGCCTGGACCTAAGATTACCCCTAAAGATAAACCTGTAAAAATTGCATATAACGCAAACAATTTTTTGTTTAAATGCATATTTAAATGATCAAAAAATTTTCTAAGTATAACTAAAAAGAAAATTGAAAATCCAACAATTAATGTAAGAGTTTTGGTTGATGCAATTGAAAAAAAATAGGTACTAAAGTATAGTCCAGGTGCTGCAAAAAAAGCAAAGAATAAGGATCTCTGCCAATTGATATGATTCCAATATAAAATAATCCTCCAAAAATTAATATAAAAAGTTAACACAGTAATAATTGGTATAATTTTTTTAACACCTACCATTGGTATTAAAACAACACCGATTAATATACCAGCACCATAACCCGACATACCTGCTACAATCGATCCAATAATAGTTAATGTTATTATTAAAATTAGTCCTAACGTATCAAATGAATTTATAAAATTCTTTATTATTAAAAAAGCTTCTTCCATTAGTAAAAAATATTAATTAGATATTGAAATAATTTATAGTTAAGATTATTGAAATCATTATATTATAATATTTTAAAAAATTATAAATAAATATTTTACCAATTATAAATTAAATTATGAGTAAAATTGAAAATTTAAAAAAAATTTGTCACCTAGTTAAAATTGAAGATGATGAAAATTTAATTAAAAAATATAGCTTAGACTGGAGAAAAAGAATTTATAATAAAGCTCTATGTGTAGTTTTTCCAAAGAACGAGGAGGAGGTGTCAAGAATTTTAAAATTTTGCAACAAAAATAATTTAAAGGTTATTCCACAAGGTGGTAATACAAATTTAGTAGCTAGTGCTTCACCAAGTTTAGATAAAAAAGAAATCATCATTAATTTTGAGAAAATGAATAATATAAATGAAATTGATATTATTAATAAATGTGTGGATGTAGATTCTGGTGTAATAGTCGATAATTTAAATCAGGAATTAAAAAAAAAAGATTTTTTTTTTCCTTTAGAAATGGCCTCAACTGGCTCAAGTCAGATTGGAGGTGTAGTATCAACTAATGCTGGTGGTGTTAATGTTTTAAGATATGGTTCAGTTAGAAATAACATTTTGGCTCTAAATGTAGTATTGGCCACTGGCGATATTATCAAATTAGGATCCAAAGTTATAAAAGATAATACAGGTTTCAATATTAAAGATTTATTTTGTGGATCAGAGGGTACATTAGGAATTATCACTAAAGCTATCTTAAGAATATTTCCAAAGGTTAATAATACATATGATTTTTTTGCAGCGTTTGAAAATTTATCTGATGTAATATTTTTTTATAGTGAAATTTCGAAAAAAATAAAATTTCCAATAGTCGGTTTTGAAATGATCCCGCATTTATCTTTTGAGCTTTGTAAAAAACATGATTTTATTAAAAAAAGTTTTTTTAAAAAAGAATATCCATATTATATTTTAGTGAAAATAGACGTTGATTTTTCAAGCATTAAAGCAAGTGAGACAATAGAAAATGAATTAGCTAATCTTTCTAATTTTTATCAAGATTTAATTGTTGCTCAAAATAAACAACAATCAAATGATTTTTGGAAATTTAGAGAGGATTTAACGGAAGCACAAAAATTAGAAGGTAAATTAATTGGTTTTGATGTTTCAATTCCTCTAAATTATCTCAATAACTTTTTTGATACCTGTCAAAAACAAATTGATAAAATTTTACCAAACATAAAATACCATACATTTGGACATTTAGGCGACAGCAATATTCATTATAATTTAATTGAACCCTCAGGTTTTCAAGATGATTTCTATCATTATGAAAAAGAAATAAAATTTATAATAAACTCTCAAATAAAGAAATATGAAGGATCTATTAGCGCAGAACATGGCATAGGTATTCTCAAAAAAGATGATTTAATTAAGACCAAATCTAGTTTAGAGATTAATATGATGAAAAATATAAAAAAAATGTTTGATCCAAAAAACATACTTAATAGCAACAAAATTTTTGATATTTAATATTAATGATTTAATTTATGAAAAATTTATTTAAACAAAATTTATTAGACAAAAAAAAACAAATTGGTTTATGGTCTAGTTTATGTAGCCATATTTCTGCAGATGTAATTGCGGGAGCGGGTTTTGATTGGATTTTGCTGGACATGGAACATTCCGCAAATGATTTAAACAATGTAATTAGTCAAGCACAAGCTATTGAGTCAAAAGGTAATTCATCTGTAATCGTTAGACCTGCTTGGAATGATCCTATTTTAATAAAACCTCTTTTAGATTATGGTTTTAACTCACTTATAGTCCCAATGGTAAATACAAAAGAAGAAGCTGAATTAGCTGGTAAATCATGCATGTATCCGCCGAAAGGGATTAGAGGTGTAGCTTTTGTGCATAGAGCAAATGATTATGGTAGAAAAAAAGATTATTTAGAAAATGTTGATCAAAATATTTGCCTAATTGCTCAATTAGAAACTCAACAAGCAATGAAGAACTCTATTGAAATATCTAATGCAGAGGGAGTTACAGGAGTATTTATTGGACCTGCAGATTTATCAGCTGACATGGGCATAATGGGTGAATTTGATAATAAAGATTTATGGAATTTAATAGAAAAAACAGTTTCTGAAATAAAAAAAAATAATAAACCAATTGGAACATTAATAGGAAGAAAAGATTTAGTTAAAAGATGTCTAGATATTGGGTTTGATTTTGTTGGCTGCGGAACAGACTCAACTTTATTAGCTAGAGCTGCTGACGATTTAAAGAATAATTTTAAAAATTGAGTTCTTTAATTTTTCCTTTTGATAAGAAAAATTTAAAAGATTTTTTTTCAATTGAATTTTTAATAGTTATTACCTCCTCTATACCTTCAGCTATTATTGCAGATTTTTTAAAAATTCCATTGGCATGGATGATTGGTCCAATGTTTGCGACTTCAATTCTTTCTTTATATGGCATTAGTATAAAAGTGCCAAAAATTTTATTTAGTTTTATTCTATTAATTTTAAGTCTTCACATAGGTAGTTACATAGATTTAAATTTATTTGATCAAATTTATAATTGGATTTGGACAACAATAATTATGTTTTTTTATATTTTGGTAAGTATTTTTTTTGTATCTAAATATTTACAAAAATTTTCAAATTACAGTAAACAAACATCTATATTTTCTGCAGCACCAGGAGCATTAGGCCCTTTAATTATAATTGCAGAATATGAAAAGACAGATTTATCGCAAGTTGCCACCTCTCATCTGATAAGATTGTTTGTCATTATTACGATTTTACCTTTTATTATAAACCATATTGCTGCCCAAGATGTTTTGATTATTGAACAAGTCGATCAAATATCTAATAGTCATTTTGAATTAGTCATACTTTTTTTTTGCTCTTTTGTTGTAGTTTTATTTTTTGACAAATTAAAAATTCCAGCAGCTTTATTATCAGGCTCATTAGTTTCGACAGGATTTTTGAAAATTACCGGAATTGCTTCATATAACTTTTCTAACGATATTATAAATATTTGCCTTTTAGTAGTAGGCTCATCTGTAGGGTGTAGATTTGCAGGTAAATCCGTAAAAGATATAACAAACAATTTATTTCACGGTCTTGTTTCAACGATAATTCTTATAGTTTTAGGTCTAATAGCAGCTTTTATAGCCACATTTTTTGTTGAAAATAATTTTTTAACTTTATTACTTTCATTTTGTCCCGGGGGTATTTATGAAATAGCTGTTATAGCGATTACCTTTAATCTTGAACCAGAATTTGTTGCATTTCACCATGTGATAAGATTATTATTTATTGTCTTTACAATACCAATTTTATTAAAAATTTTAAAAAAAATGAAGATTTTAAAATATGACTAAGTTTTAAAGCTATAAACTTGAATAAAATTCAATTGTTAAAATACTTACTATTCCAACAGTACTCATTGCAATAAAGCCTACCAAGAAAGGTTTATATCCCATTGACCTAAGATCTTTTAAATTTGTTGATAACCCAATTGCAGCCATTGCCATTGTTAAAAATATTTTCGTTCCTAATTGAATGTAGTTAATAGTTTCTGCCCAATTTTTTGAGTTAGCTGTCTCTAGAAATATATGATCGCCAATATTTCTAAAAATAATCATGGCTATAAATCCTAAAACAAAATATGGAAAAATTTTTATTAAAGAATAATTTTTTTCTTGAACTTGCCCTCTATTATAAAGGTACGCAAATAAGGGTATCATAATAACTAGAAAAGTATTTCTTATTAGTTTAGTTACAGTTGCTATATTTAATGTTTCAGGACTACCAAATTGTTGATCATAAATTAACCCAGCAGCAGCCACTTGTGATGTTTCATGAATTGATGTACCTAAAAACAA
>Ga0181562_10000663_pt1 | contig 28082 bp, 23 predicted proteins | sample 011ome_26_FD_139344 | JGI IMG/M metagenome (GOLD analysis project Ga0181562, IMG submission 139344) | Coastal salt marsh microbial communities from the Groves Creek Marsh, Skidaway Island, Georgia - 011511BT metaG (megahit assembly) | ecosystem: Environmental > Aquatic > Marine > Intertidal...
GTGTTCGTTTGCTACGAAACCACTTAGGTTATCGTGAACAATAGCACTATCATCTGTGCTAAGAGTAACAGTACCTGATGTACCTCCTCCACTTAAACCGGTGCCTGCTGTAACACCTTCTATATCACCTGCATCATTAGTAAAACTAATAACACCTGTGCTGTTGTCATATGAAATGTCGCCACTTGCACTGAACAATCCTCTAACATCTGCATTGGTAAGTTCGATATCATCTGCATTTACAGTAATACCAAATCCACCAACAACATTTACGGTTGCATCACCTGATGATGCACCACCAGTTAAACCAGCACCTGCTGTAATGGCAGTGATGTCACCTTCACCAAGAGCAGTGATTTCGGAGTACTTAGCAAGTCTATGACCACCTGCTGTACTACCATCGTGAACTCTTAGTGTATTGTTAGTTGTATCTACCGTTATCTCACCTGCGAGACCAGTAAAAGAATTATGTTCAACCGCCGTGCCTCTTCTTCTTTGAATTGCATAAGCCATTGTTTTTTTCTCCTAAAACATATATGTTATTTTGTACACACGACCTGAACGGTCAAAGTTTTTATTGTACGAGGGTGTGCTTGAACTTTTAAAGGTACTGCTTCAAATACCTATTCTACACATAGAAGCATTTGTATATATTTATCGTATTTGCTGTTTTTTAAGTAATTAAACTAAGATTTCAATTACACCAGGAGCGGCTTCTGTTTTAGTTTCCAATGCTCTACCAATAATTTGTAATGGACTTAGCGAGTTAGGATCTGCGGCAACCATACCGTGACCTGGAGTATCACTTGCTATAATCACATCACCTTTTTTGACAACGCCTGCCACTTTGCAAGGTACCCTTCCACGTAATGCTACTGCTACAATATTGTTTCCGTTTAAATCTGAATTCATCAAATATGCTGGGTCAGTTGAAACAACGCCTACTACTGCAAAATTTCCTGGTTCTTCAGATATTGTTACTTCTTCTTTTCCGCCAATTACTAAAACAGTACCTGCTTCATAGTTTGCGTCCGCTGTATAATTCTCTGCCAAATCCGCATAACGAGCCGAGGTTGCTGTTCCTTGGAATAAATTTGCATACAGGTCACCACTACTATCACGTGCCGCTATTTTACTTGCTGTTGCGGCTGTTGTGGCATCTACGGCTATATCGTTTGCATTTACGTTTATATAACTTCCTGCTCCAACATTCAGTGTAACTGTTCCTGATGTCCCACCATCTGTTAAACCGTTGCCGGCACTTACACCTGTTATGTCACCAACGTTAGTGGTATATCCATAACTTAGTATTTTGTCTTGTACTGCGTCGGCTGTCATTAATACAGTATCACTATCAACAAATGATTCTGAGCCTGTCTGTATAGCCGCTCCGGCAAAGTCTGCCACTGTTAAATCAGGAAGTCTAGCACTTGCTAAAGTACCTGAACTGATGTTACTTGCATTGGTTGTATCTGTTGTTGCGGAAGTAGCCAACCCACTAACAGCACTACTGGAAATTGCTATGGATGTCGCCGCCGCGGCAGTTAATTGTCCTTGTGCATTTACTGTAAATGTTGCAACTGCATCTGCACCGCCATATGAACCTGCACTAACTGTTGTGTTATCAATATCTATTGTGGCATCACCACTAGTTGCTCCACCTGTTAACCCTGTTCCTGCCACAACGGATGTGATGTCACCTATATTGTTTGTAAATCCTGCATCGTTATTCCATCTTGAAATATTTAAAACATTTGCGGCTACTTTTCTCGATACTCCGTCATCGCCTACTACAACAATTTTATCTGCATTACTGCTTACACCACTTGATAATTCATCACCGTCAAATGATAATGTTTTTGAAAATGATCCAGAAGTTTCTGAACCGCCGCCACTTAAACCATTACCTGCTAAAACCTCTACACTGGTTATGTCTCCTGTATTAGAAGTAAATCCTGCATCGTTATTGAATGCTGAAAGTTTAATTTCACTTGCGGCTTTTCTGCTTTCTGTAGTACCGTCTTGTAAAATAAATTCTGTGGTACCTGATATGTCTGAAGTCATATCTGTAAGTTCACTAAAGTCTAATGCTAATGTTACATCACCACTTGAACCTCCTCCTGCAAGACCTATTCCTGCAACAACTTCACTGATGTCTCCTGCGTCATTAGTAAAACTAAAAACACCTGTACTACTGTCGTAACTTAAATCTCCACCTGCACTAAATAATCCTCTTACATCACCATTTGCTAGTTCAATATCATCTGCATTTACAGTGATACCAAATCCACCCACTACATCAAGTGTTGCACTTCCACTAGTTGCTCCTCCAGTTAAACCAGAACCTGCAACAACTTCACTGATGTCGCCGACTTCTGTTAAACTTAATACACCTGTACTACTGTTATATGACAAAGGTGCTGTTGCACTTATACTTGCTCTTGCTCTAGCCTGTGTAAAGTATAAGTTACTTCCTTCTGCAATATCGCCTGTATCTTTTGTGGCTAATCTTGTATCAATGGCACTATTTGCTCTAGCCGTTGTATAATATAAATTTGTTCCTTCTGTAATGTTTGTGGTGCTTAAACTTACCGCACCTGTTAACCCGTTTACACTATTAACACTTTCACTGAATGTAATAACACCAGTACCACTACTGTAACTTAAATCTCCACTTACACTGATTGCCGCTCTATAATCACTAACACCTGGGCCTGCATATGTAAATGCTCCTGTACCACTACTGTAACTTAATGATCCGTCTCCACTACTGGTAGCACTAAACAGTCCTCTAATTTCTGATTGGTTAACTTCTATGTTGTTTGCATTTACAGTAATACCTGTTCCGCCAACTACATCAATTGTTCTACTTGCGGCTATTGTTCCGCCGCCTGTTAAACCGTCTCCTGCTGTTATGGTAACACCGCTGTGGTCAATATGTTCATTTGCCACAAAGTTTGTTAAAACATCGTGGTCAATAGTTGCTGAGTTTAAACTGAAACTAACAGCAGTTGCATTGGAACTAATAGTAATACCTGTGCCGCCTGCCATTTGTTTAATTCCATTAAACACATCTAAACCAACAACTCGTTGTCCTGCTAGTAAGGATTCTCCGCCGTCACCAACAAGTCCACCATAGGAATATGTAACACCGGCGTTTGCTCTTTCAACTGCTCCTACTGATGATGTAGGCGTTAATTCCCTAATACCTGAACCAGGAGTTTCTACAAACACTTGGTCTCCACTTAGGAATATAGCACGGTCTGTTGAACTGTTTGCATTTGGAATAAGCAGTTCAGTACTGACTGCTACACTACTTAATCCTGTCATATTGCCTGTGTAGTTAGGCAATGTTGTTCCTGTTACTCTGGAATCAACTTTAGCATCTGTATAATAAAAATTTGTCGAACCTTCTGCTAAGTCATCTGTGTTTTTTGGTAATGGATAGTCTGTTGATCCATCATTCGTGAACTCCCATCTGTCGTCTGTTTCGTCCCATTTAATATAAACATCTGCTGATGGATTAGGTCTATCTACTTTTAAATGAGAATCTTGAGCAACGTTACCACTGTTCATAGTGATGTCTGCGTTCTCAACTATTAAATCTGTTTGCGTAACTGAGTTTAATGTACCTGTTACGTCTAAGTTACCTGTAACAGTAAATGCTGGAACTGTTGCTCCACTTAAATCTACTGTGCCTGTAAATGTTTTTGTACCTGCAATACTTTGGTTACCTGTTGTTCTAATTACGGTAGAATCAACTGCAAAACTTCTAGAAGCAGTAATATCTCCTCCACCACTTAATCCATCTCCTGCTGTTAATGTAACACCACTATGGTCAATATGTTCGTTTGCAACAAAGCCACTTAAACTGTCGTGAAGTATGGCTACATCTGTTGCACTTGTTAGTTGCCCTTGAGCATTAACTGTGAATTGACCTACTGCTGTAGCACTTCCATATGTTGCGGCAGTTACACCACTATTAGTAATACTGATGTCACCAGCACTATATGTAATACCTGTTCCGCCTACTAAGTGAGCATCTATTCTTGCTTCTGCCTCAGATTGAGTTGGCCCAGTGTATGTCATTACACCGTTGCTGTAACTAAATGATCCATCACCGCCTGCATCAACTGAACTGAATAGTCCTTTTATGTGAGTGTCGTCTGTGGCGATTACTCCAGTACCGCTACTGTAAGTAATGCCTGTGCCTCCTGATACAGCACCTCTATAATCACTTGTACCTGGTCCTGTATATGTGAAGTCTCCTGTTGCACTATTATAGGTTAAACTTCCATCTCCGCTAGTAACGGCATCTACCGCCGCTCTTACTCTAGCATCAGTATAATATAAATTTGATCCTTCACTTATGTCGTCTGTGTCGCCACTCAATTGACTTAATGCTGTTGGAACACTTGCAGGTGTAAATGTAAATACACCATTGCTGTATGCTAATGCTCCATTACCACTTGCTGAATTAGTAGTTAAACTAAACAATGCTTCTGCGGCTGTTTCAAAATTTGTAACTTGGTTAGCAAGAATGTTTATTTCATTTACTGCCGCGGCAGTTACTAAACCTTTACCATTAACTTGAATTCTTGCTACGTGGGTAGCATTACCATAAGTTCCTACGTCAGTGTTTACAGTTGCTAATGTTCCTGTTAAACTAGGTGCTGATGTATTAGCATTTAAACCTAATGATACACTACCTGAGACGTCGCCTGTTAGTGTTAAAGTTCTATCGTTAAGTAATGCTCCGGCGTTAGTTGCTGTACCTGATAAGTTACCTGTAAAGCCACCGCCTCCAATAGAGCCACCACCGTTAATAATAATTTGTTGACCTGAGCCAACATAAAAGTTTCCTTCTGCTGGTTTATCGAATACAATATTTCCTGAAGCACCGTAACTGATGTCTGCATTGCTTGATGCATTTCCTAGTCTTAGAGTTCCTGTTGCCGCATCGTTGTCTGCATTTATGGCATAAGTGTCTGCACTATTAAGTGTAATTGTATCGTTTAAGTATGTTGTGGTTCCACTAACTACTAAGTTACCACCTACTGTGAAAGTACCATTTTGAGGATTAAAACTTATATCCCCTTGTGGATTAAAAACTGATTTATCTGCCATTTAAGAAACTCCTAATTACAAGTATTTATCATATTGTAGCAAATTTTTTACAGTCAAAAAAAAGCACTCCGAAGAGTGCTTTTTAGTATTCAAAAATTGAATTAAATTCTTATTTGAATGATACGTTTGAAAGTGCAATTTCACCGACATAGTCAGCCGCGTTACCCAATGAACTTGCTGTGTTAGTAAGTTCTAAGTAACCGTATCTTGTCATAAATGAAACTACTGGTTCAAAACTGTTTGGATCCATAACTGGTCCTGTGCTCATTAAAGGAATATATGGGCAATAGAACGCAGGTGCGTCTGTTTCGCTTGATCCTTTATAACCAACTAAAACAGAACCACCGTCTGCTTGATATTGGTCTACAAACACTTTAATAGTACCGTTAAGTGTACCAACTAATTTGCTGTTTGAAGGTGCATCAAATGATCCTTCAGTTGTTCTTGCAAAAGTAGAAGTTGTCGCACTTTGTAAAATTGTTAATGCTTCTGGTGAAACAACAACATAGTTACCTGCGCCTCTTCTTGTTCTTGCCGCAATTAAGTTAGCCGCTCTGTTGATTCCGATTGCTAGTACGGCGTGTTTATCACCGATGAATGCTGGAGTTCCTGTAATGTTACCTGAACTTGCATCGAAGTCTAATGTATCAACTGTTGGTGCTAGAGATCTGAGGTTGCCAAGCATTTCTTGGTCGATTTCAACCGCGATTTCTTGTGCAAGTGCCTGCATAATTTCTGCTTCAACATCAACACCGTGCATAGAATTGGCATCTTGAGCACTCTCAAAAGTCCATCTAGCACTTAGACGTCTAGTTTTCGCTTCAACTGTTTGTTTTAAGATTTGAACACTCATTTTTCTACCTGCTGAACCTTCAGCCGCCGCTGTTGCGTCTGGTGATCCTGCGTATGTAGATGCTAGTTTGAATGGTGAAAGTGCTTCGTCTCCTGCACTTGCTCCACCGCCACTTTCTGCGTATCTAACTCTTAATGTGTGAATTTGACCTACTGGTCCGGTCATTGGCTGTACCCCTAACAATTCGTTAGAAATCAAAGAAGGTAAAACCCTTCTGATTAAAGGTAGCATAACCTTGTTTAATGTTGCAATATTACCCGCCATTGTAGCACCTGAAGAAGCCGCCTCTTGGAGTTGTACTTTAGAATTTTCTAAAATAGTTTCCATAGTTGTCTTCTTGCTACCATTTAAACCCTCTAAAAGAGCGTCTTTAGTTGCGGACCAATTGCTTTCAAATAATGCTTCTGCCATTATATTTCTCCTTAGTTTAGTCCTGCTAGTTTTCTGATTTCGTCTAATGCGACTACGTCATTGTTAGTTGCTTCTTGCTCATTGCTGGCAGGTGCAACCCTGTTACCAGTGTGTTCTGTAGTTTTCACTGATTCGTTAAGTGCTTTCTTTTCTGTTCTTACTGCTGAGTCCTCATTGAGTACACTTGGTAAATACTTATTAAAAGCCTGTTCTAATTTGTCTGTTTGAACTGATTCTAACAATTCAACCATAATTTCTTTTTTCTCTTTGTTAAGCGGAGTCATTAATTTGTTTAATGTCTCGTTGCGTTGATACTTATCTTCCGCAATTCTTAACTTAGAGATGTTTTCTTCATTCTGCTTAGTAGATTCTTCTAATTTTACTTTTGCTTCTTCGACTGCATTTTGCATTTCTGCCATCTCGTCTCTAATCTTCTTCACTTCTGAATTTTCATTGAGGTAAGATGATGCATACTCAGATGCAACTGATTCAAAAATTCTTCTACCAAAATCATTTTGCCTTGCCGCTTTGATGTCGTCTCTGTATTGACTAATTTCATTATTAATGATTTTAGTAATAGTAGATTCAACTTTTCCAGCCGCTTTCTTAATGAATTGCTCTTTAGATTCTGCAAGTTTCTTACGACCTTCAGCAATCAATTGAACTTTTTTCTCAACTAACTCCTGTTTGTCTTTATGAAACTCTTGGATTTCATCAGCAACTTGTTCAATTACAAAGTTTTCTAACTTACCGATATTTGCTTTATGCGAATCTCTGTCTGCTTTCAACTCTTTGATTTCATTTGCTAATGTTTCTGTTACAAACTTGTCTAATAATTTTGCGTGAGCACCGATAGATTCTTTATATTTGACTCTATCGCTTACTAGTGCTTGTTTGTCCTGTGCGAATTCTTTGATTTCTTCTGCCAGTGCTTCGGAAATGAATGTGTCCATTGCTTCAACGATTTGAGCCTTGTCGTGTTCAAATCTTTGAGCGAACTCTTCCCTTAACTCTGCTGTGATGTCATCACGTGCTTCGCTTAGTTGAGCATTCCACGCCGATTGAATCTCACTTCTTGCCTCTTCAGACAATGTGCTTGATTCTAATAGGTCATTAAATGTTGTCGCCATATGCTCTCTCCTATTTCAGATTAAGTTCACGAATGAAATTTAGTATTTCTCGTGATAAATGTTTTTGTGCGCCTTTATCGTGTGTAACCGCTTCGGCGAGTTCGTGTATTACGCCACCGCCTTGCATATTAAATAAACTCTCTCTAATCGCCTTAGGGTAGGCATCCGGGGCACTAGGTTGTGCTACGATGTCTACAGTAACTATATCAAAGTCCGACACACGTCCGGACTCGTTTACATTACCGCTACCCCTACTAGATACTCCTAACTTTGCACCACTTGTAAGTAGTGTTTTAGCAATATTACCCATAGGCGTATCTAAGAGTTTTAGTTTACCATAGCCGTTTGATTCTTGCATTTCCATACTGGTAATCATATGACTACATCTGTCTAAATTAATTTGTAACTCTTCTGGGTGATCTAACTCTCCCAAAACAGTTTCTCCTTCACCTAGACGGTCTTGTATGGATTTAACGGCTCTTGCTATCTCATTGGTAGGATATACCCTACCGTTTTGATTCTTTACGTCACCTTGAATAAAAAGACCACTCATAACTAGATCCTTACCATCGTTACTGCTTTCTACTAAAAGATTTGCTTTAGCAGGGGAGTAATATTCGTATAGTTTTCTAGTCATCGTTTTCTACCTTTTTATTAAAAAGTCTTATCCACTGATAGGACTTTTACCACCGTCACTTTCGTCACCTTTTGGTGCTGGTGCGGCTTTTGGTTCTTCTCCAATGTTGTCACTTGGTGTATGGTCTTTGGCACTTTCGCCTTTAACACTTTCTTCGCCACCGTGTGATACGTTGTCTTTTGCTGATGCTCCTGCATCAAATGTTTGTTTTGGCTTAGAACTCAAAGGACTTTTACCGCCACTTTGTGCTTCTTTGCTTTTAACCAATGAAGCCTTGTCGTCTTGAAGTTTAGTTGCTTCTTCAATTGCTTCTTCTTCAACTTCTTCAGATTCAAAGCCAAGTTCTGCTTCTAATTCATCTTCTGAATCTTCAACTTCCTCTTCTGCTTCGTTATCGTCTGACATAAGTTTTTCAAATTCTGCTCTTAAATCATCTAACTGATCTTCAATGTCGTCGACTCTGTCTTCAATTTCTTCTTCACCGTCGTCATCTGACTCTACGTCATCTAATTCTGGTTCCATTTCCATTTCTTCTTCACCGTCAACTTCTTCGATACTTGATTCTTCTTGGTCAATTTCTTGTTCAATTTCGTCTAGTAAGTCTTCGCTTTCTGCTCCGCCTACTGTTTCTTCGACAGCCTCTTCTTCAGATTCTTCAGCCTCTTCAACTGCCTCTTCTTCAGATTCTTCTGCTTCTTCTACTGTTTCTTCTTCTACAGCCTCTTCTTCATCTAATAGACTTTCATAAACATCACGTGCTTTTTCCACCATAAAATCGTGAACTAGTTCTTTCGCTTTGTCCTGTTCGTCGGCAAGAAGATGCTCTAAAACTTGTTCTAGTTTTGTTTTATCTGACATCGTAGCCTCTCCGTATTAATAAGTTCTTGTGTTAGTATTACTTAATCAGAATAGTACTGATTTACTAACATCTAATAGTATTTAATGTTATGTGATGTTTTTATAGTTAAATAGTGTGTTTTTGAACTATTTTTGGTGTTTTTTCGCAGAAAAGGGTATTTCTGAACGAAATTATGTTAAATTAGACCGCCGCCCATTCCGCCTGCGTTGGGGTCTTGTTTCTTATAAATCTTTTGAACAAACTCTTTACGAGATTCCATTTCACTTTTCTTAAAAAGTTTTATCCTTTTAAGTTTATTCAAATTCTCTAAACTTAACTTAGGCTTTCTAGTGTCATCTAAGTCATACTTATTTATCGAATCTGCGTCTGGATTGTAAAATTCATTTAATCTCATTTATATTCCTGGCTCTGTTCCTGGCTCAGTAGTATTTATGTCTCCTGTGCCTGCTAGTGGATCTTGAGGCATTCCAGCAGTATCTAATTCTGGCCCTAATTCAGGAGTTAAGCCTGCATCAACCTGAGGTGTTACTCCCACTTGTCGCAAGTTATCTCCGTCTGGAGCAACAAAATCTTCACCGTTTTCTTCTCTCCAAAGTTTTTCGTTTTCTAGTATTTCTTTTTCACTTAAACCTAAATACTTCTTGAGTTTAAATTGTGTGCTTAGATATGGCAAGCCTTCTAACTGTCCAAATACTTGTGCTCTTGCAGTATCTATTTCTAGTTCTCTGTAATTAGCAAAGTTCTGAGCATCTGCAAAGTTAAGGTTAAACAGTCCTGCATCAATTTCAAAACCACTGTTTTTTAGATACCTTTTAAACTCTCTGTCAATTTCTCTTATAATAGTGTTTTGTAATCTTTGACAGTATTTTGTAAATCTGTATTCTTGTATATATGCTACACCCACTTTACCATCATTATATGTACCGGTGCCATCATCTGGGCCTGTTGGCAAATAACTGGTTGGTATTCTCAAACCTCTTAACAGTTTGTTATTAAAGTATTTTAAGTCGTCAATCTCACCTAAGTTATCTCCACCTGGTAATGTATCAACTTTACTACCTCTGCCTTCTGCTGTTGTGGCAAAAAAATAATCTTCTAACATACTCATTGGATTATAACTGCTGTCCATAGCATTTCCGCCTTGACTGTTTTTGCTTGGTATACGTTTTTGCTGTACTTCGTATCTTACTTTTTCCAAGTATTGCTGTGCTTTGTGAGGAGGCATATTACCTACGTCAATAAAGAACACACGTCTTTCTGGTGCTCTGTGTACTCTGTATATAATAATCGAATCTTCTAATAATTCTTTTTGCTTGAATACTTTGAAAATAGGATCTAATATACTGCTACCAAAGGGCCAAGTAGGTTCCATACCTTCTGCTAAACTTAAATGTACAACGTGTTCTGCTGGAATAGGCATACTAGTACTCGATGAACCGTGGTCAGTACCTTGTATGTACCCTGCTGTTGATGTAGGATTTGAATAGTCTGTTAATATAGCACCACTTCCATATGGTCTGTTATGACTAGGTGCATAGTTAGTTGCGGCTAAGTCTTTTAAATGGAAGTCTATGTTTTTAATAAAGTAAGCATCTATCTTTTTCCCTTTGCTTTCGTTTACAACGACTTTTTCTACGTTTGCAGGGTCCACCCAATACAACTTAAATGTCTCTGGATCTCTTATAAAAATTTGGTCACCGTACTTTACAGTACCTCTAAACATTCCAAATGCTCTTCTATTGAGTTGATTTAATCTACACCATTGCTCTAATTTGGAATTAATAATGCTAACTTCACTGTCACTTGGATCATCATTGTATTGTATCTCAAACGGTGTCTTACTTTTATCACTCACTTGAGTACTAAATTCTGATATAGTGTCTAGTGCCGCATTTACTTCCAAATCTCTATCCATTTGGTCATACTGCATATATCTCATCAATCTGTCTGGTGAGCCTTGATAAACTTCAGGTAACCAACTGCTGTACCTACTAGTTGCAGATGCACCGTAAGAATCTGAATTCTGTGCTGGGTTAGTGCCGTACGGCAATCCTGCGTTATCTACTGGTGTAAAATATTTTTTCCAACTCATATATTTCTCTTATAGTGTTTTATATTACTATATTTATCAATTGATGTCAATCGAAACGATTGTTGTGGCTGGAGTGCTGTTACATATCTCTGAGATAGCCGAGTATTTGTCTAAGATAATTTGCTTGTTGCTCTTGAAGAATCGCTGTACGCAAATCTTGATCTACGTTATTAGTGTTTTGTGCGTTCAGCAATGCTTGTTGCTGTATAAATTTATCTGACCCTTCTTCATAGGTAGCATCCATATCTATACCTAATGCGTCTGCAGAATTTTTAATTTTTTCTGCTTGTCGGTTTTTAATTTTTTCTATATCTTTTTCAATTCTTTTTCTGCCGGTTTTAGATGTTGCTCTTGATAAATCTTCTTCTAGAATACTTAATTGTGTGTCTAGATATTTGTCTTCTGCACTCATACTTTCTAACAGTATATTGGCAAATTTTTCAGAACTGGTTGAAACTGCCGCATCCACTCCTGCTCCAAATGGAACAATAAACTTGTCTGTTAAAACTTGTTTGTACTGATTAATATTGGATCCATCGGATCTCAATTCTTCAATTTGTTCCACAGTCATTGCGGCTATATTTCCGATTTTGTCGCCAATCATTTGCCCCACAGATGTAGTTACAAATCCTACTGGCCCTAGGAAGAATCCTAATGCACCAATGGCGGCTCCTACTGTACCACCAATTCCTTCACTTCTGTTTGTATAAGTATCAATTAATTCAGCACCTGACTTTTTAGTTCCATCTTGTAAGCCTTGATACAAATCAGTTCCTAATTCAAAACCAGCGAAACCCATACTTGCTGGACCTAAGAATCTACTGCCGGCACTTATTGCCTTGCCGGCTGGGTTATTGCTCATAAAGTTTAAAGCAGTAGTTCCTGCTCTAGTGTTTCCTAATGCTTGTTGACCTCTGTTTAGGTTTCTATAAGCATTTGTGCGTTTATCCATTGTTCCGGAGGCTTTTACTCTGCCTACTGCTGGAGATCTTACACTATTTCCTACTGCTCTGAAACCTCTATATACTCCGCCTATCAGAGGAGCCGCCACCATTACTGCTAGTGCCCCAAGTATTATTTCTAAATTATCAACAATAGAAGACAATGTATCACTGAATTTAACCAATGTGTTTCCTATTGCATCGAATATTCCTGGAATATCAGATGCTTTATCTAGTATTTTTTGTTGTTGTGCTATATTGTTTTCTTCTTCGGCTATTTGCTGTTGTACTGCGGCTATTTGGTCTTTGCTTATGTAGTTGTTTTGTTGCAAATATGCTCGTTTGGCTTCAATTTCTTTTTTTGACTCATTTATTGATTGTCTTGCCGTTTTTGCTCGTTCTGCCGCTTCGTTTTGTTCTGTAGTTCTCAGACTACTAATAAATCTTTCTATGTATTCAGACATTCTGATTGCCATATTACCAAATTTAGCACCAAACTCTTCTGCGGCTACTTTAATTTTTTCTGCATTTACTTTTAAGGACTTACTAAAACCGTCTACAGTAACTGATCCTGGTATTAAAGCATTAATAACATTCATTATTGCTTTGTTCATTCCGTCAATTGCTTTCTCGCTACTAAAAAGGTTGATAAGAAAATTACCGAACGCATTTCTTACAGCATCTACACCCCTTCTAAATTGGCTAAAATTTTTGATTTGTTCTTCAGCAAGTTTTTCTGCTGTTATACCAAACAACGTTATAGACGTTTGTGCTTTTTTAAAATTGTTTCCGAACTCTATCAGTTTGGCGGCTGATTCATCACCTGCCCTAGCAAGAATAAACAAACGTTGTCTGGTTGCTTCACTTTGATTGCCTAGCAAGTCATTCAAACGTTTTTGCATTTCTGCTTCGTTTAATTCTCCTGTGAGCAGACCCATACGCAAATTTTGAAATTCACGATTCATTCCTGGCAATGCTCTCACAATACCAACTGCGGCGTCACTAAAACCTAATGCTCCTTTGGTTGCGCCGTCTATAAATGCGGCGGCTATCTGTGCACCTGCTTCGCCCCCTACTTTGATAAACTCATCTGCAAACCTCTCAACTGTGTCAAGTTGTTTTGCTCTAAATTCTTCTGTGCCTCTTGCAAGACCTACCATTGCTTCGCCTTGTGAAACTGCAGAGTGCCTTAGTGCTATAAACTCATTTGTGCTCAATCCCAGCACCTGAGAAAACTTAACTGCTCTACTAGTTGCGTCTAATAAACTCTGTTTAATACTTTGTGAACCTACATCTATTACACCAATTTGGTTTACTCTGAATTGCGTTTCTCTACCTATTAATTCTGCGGCTTCGGTGACACTGAAACCTAATTTTATTAAATCAGAATCAAATGAAACTGCTGAACCAATTAAATCGGTGAATTTGTCAGCACTTAATACTGTGACACCAGAAAAAGCATTTAATACTCCTGCAAGTTCATCAAAACTCATACCCATACCAGTTGCTCTTGTGGCAAGAGTATTTCCAAAATTATTAACACTTAATGCAAATCCTGTACCTGCTTGTATACTGGCTTCAATAGTGCCGACATATTTCATCATTGCTTCACCGGCATAATTTGCCGCAGTTCTCAATAATACAAAACCTGCTGTGCCTAGTGCTGAACTTAATGATGTAAAACTTCTTGCAAGACTTACACGTCTTTTGTGTGCATCTATTTGTGCGCCTCGTTCAATACGTAGATTGTCTATAATGCCTTTTCTTTCTTTGTTTTCGTTTTTGAGGTTGTTTGCAAATTCGTTTGCAGTTCTTTTAACATCTTCGAAAGTGCCTTTGCCTTTTCCAGTATTGTTGATTGTGCTTGTTGTACCTTTGCTGGTACTACCACTACCACCCAGTTGATTTAAAACTTTGACTAATTGTGCGGCTGTTTTTTCCGTGATAAAATCAGGTATTCCGTCTACCTTAAATTGACTGTTATTACCACCTATTTCAGTTAATGTTATTGCCATTAATCACGAATCCAATTAAAACTAGTTTTTACGAAGATAAATACTTTCCTAGTTATGTTATAACTATTTATCAAAACAGATTTGGAGCAAAAATGAGTGATACCAACACACAAAATACAGCACAAAATCCGCTGAAAGGATTTTTTAGAAACCCAGGATTATATATTTCTTTACCCAGTGGAGGAGCATTTTATGAACCTGGCACAGTTAAATTTGACAGGGGCGAAGAATTAGCAGTTTATCCTATGACAGCACAGGACGAAATGATAACAAGAAGTCCAGATGCATTGCTCAACGGAGATGCTGTATACAAAGTTATTGCTAGTTGTGTTCCAGGCATTTTACAGCCAATGGATTTAACAGCCAAAGATGCTCAGGCACTTATGATTGCTATTAGATGCACCACTTATGGCGAAGACCAAGAAATTGACCAAACTTGTCCGGAGTGTAGAGCAGAAAGCAAATACAATATGAATTTGCGTGATGTTATAGCAAACATTGAACCGTTTAAAGACAACCACGAAGTCAAAACAGCAAACGGTTTAAGTATTGTGCTAACACCAATCAGTTACGATTCAACACTTGCTACTAGTAGATACACATTCGAAAATGCATCTATTTTAGCCAGTATGGCGAATGTAGCAGATGAAGATGCTGTCACACAAACAGAAAGAATGGAAACATTCAGAAATGCTTTTGCCAAAATGGCAAACTTAAATTTAAAAATTATGCTGGATAGTATTAAGTCAATTACAATTAAATCTGCAGAGCAAGGCTCACAAGACACAGTTGTCACAGACGATAAGCATATTACAGAATTCCTAAACAACTGCGATGCTAAGACCAGTAAGCAAATAGAAGAAGCAATAGCAGAATATAACAGTACAATGAGTGCCGAAACTTTATCTGCTGTATGCGGAGAGTGTGGACACGAATATGAAACACCATTGGAGTTCGATCCTGTAAGTTTTTTCACAGAGTCCTAAGTACGGAAAACCCTGAACTGATCCAGGAGCACTTAGGACGACTTAAAACAGATTCAGACGACCTACTAAAAGCCTTAACTCTGATTGTTATGAACTACGAAGGTGGTATCAGTTATTCTGAAGTTTGGGAAATGTCGCATCGACAAAGAGAAGTTGCTATAGAGCAATTGATTAAAAAGAACGATGCCATCAAAGCATCTCAAGGCATAGCAACACAAAAACAATTATAAACAATTAACACTTTATAGACACTTCGTGTCTTTTAAAACTGCATTCAATCGTTTCGTTTCACTCAACTCTTTCATTTGTTTTAAAGTTTTTTTGATATAAACTTATCTCGATAGTGGAGTCATAATTCACCCTTGCGGGTGAAAAATAAGTCTCATCTCGATGAGTATCGTCATCTCTAACCCAGGTGCTATAAAGAGGTGGTGAGCCTTATCCCCTCATACACTACTGTCACGAATCTCACGGAAACCAATATAACCTGGTAGAGTTCAGTTATATTGACTGCAGGTTGCTTTTTCTCAGAGCCTGATCATTTAATACTGTTTGTCGTTTGTCTGTATTTCATTTAACGCCATACATTCCAGAATCTCGCACCGTGTTTAACGGATTGTCAAGGAAATCGATATTATGTGCCTCGATGGGGTGGTGTATGGACCTATGTGTAGCCTTGTGTGTTTTTTATTGCCAGGTGTGCCGTAATGTTTGCTGTTGCAAAAATAGTTATCTATCTTTTAATGCTTCTTTTAAAATTTGTGAACCGCCGACTCTAACGTTGATAATTCCGTTGTAATAATCGTCGCTCAGTAATACTTTGTGTTTGAATTGTAGTTCTGCTTCAATGTAACTTGCTACTCCTCTACTAGGGCAATATTCTAATATCTCTCTAGTAAATTGGTCTTCGCCTAGTTCCTTAACATCTTCTTGTAGATGGTCACTACTGCCCCAATAGTCTCGCCAGTCACTTTCTTTAGTGCCACGTCTTTTGTTCTTTCTGCCTTTTAAAGGAGGTTTGGTCGTTTTGAATTTGGCAAGTTTTTTACCAATATACTTCATACCATTTTGATTGTTTGTGATTAAGTACACAAATGCTTCGCAATCTTCCGGAAGTGTGTCTACTACTTTTCCCTTGTAAACCCAATCGCTCATTAGTTTACATACTCCGTATCGGTATTGTAACTAGTGAAGCCTCCCTCTTTGATTACGGTTAGTACATTGTTTACTCTGCCTTGTAATTCTTCTCTATGACTGATTAAGTAAATGTTTTTGTTTTGTTCTCTGCTCATCTTCTTAAGTATACTAAGAGCATTTTCAACACCTACACCGTCTAATCCACTGTCTATGAGTTCGTCTATGCAAAGGAAATTCATAGGCTGATTAAGACTCTCATATATGTCTCTGAATGCCCAACTAAGGCTTAAAATGAGTCTATTTCGCTCTCCTCTACTGAGGTTATCAAAGTCTAAGTCACGTCCAAACTCTGTAATTTCTACACTTAAATCACTCTTAAATTTAACATCGTGTGGTAATCCTATGCGTTCTAGGTAGTTTGCGAGCCTATGATTTAAGAACATTAAGTTTTGGTCAATTATACGTCTTCTAATAAAACTATCTTTAGAAGTCAATAACTTATATAAGAAATCTTGATGTTCACGTAATTCGTTAAGGTCATTTACGGTGTCCCAACTAATAGTTTGTAATCCTGTATCTTCTAATGTTTTAATTTGTTCTATGTAAGGATTCTCTAATGCCATAGCATCTTTTAATTGTTGAGCAATATTGTTTAAATTGTTTTGATGTGCTATTGCTTCTTCCTTTGTGCTGTAAAATACTTCTGGCTTTTCAGCAATATCGCCTACTTCATCTATCTGTTGTGTAAGTTTAGTAATACCTTCGTCCAATTCTTTAAAATGTTCTTCTTCTTTTGCTAATTTGTTTTGTAAGTCTTTTGTGTATTCTTCGTGTGTATCCAAATGTGCTGTAGGTTGCTCACAAGCAGGGCAAACACCTTCGTTTGCTTTTTCAATATGCTCTTTGATTTCTTGTATTCTGCTGTCTGACCTTTTGAGACTAGACACATTAGAGTCTAAATCTTTTTGCAGTTGTTTTTTTAAGTTAGTCTTTTCAATTATATCACTTAATGCTGTATGTGATTCTAGTTCAGCATCAATATCTATTTCTTGTAGAGTTGAAATAGCAGTTTCAAAGTTAGCAATTTTATCATTGTTGTTTTTTTGCCAAGCCTTACTGCGGCTTTCTATGTCTTTTATACTTTTTTCTACTCTGCTATTACTTTCTTTAACAGCATTTATTCGTATTTCTTCTTCTTTGATAGCATCTCTAGTATCTTTTAATCTAACTTTTAATATTTCTGCTTTTTCACTAAGTTCAGTGATGCCTAACAGTTGCTCAATCATAGCACGTTGGTCATTTGCTTTCATACCTAAGAAAGGTTCAGTGTAGGTGTTTAAGGCAACAATATGTTTGAACATATTATGACTAAAACCAATTAGTTTTTCTATATCTTTTTGCGTCTCTCTGCTGTCGCCCTGTTGCTCTTGGTCTTCTTTTTCTTCGCCATTCACATAAAACTTTAAAAAGTTAGGGCGTCTTGCTCTTTCTATTTTGTATTCAATGCCATTCTTTTCAAACTCCACACTCACAACCATATTCTTACCATTTGTTTTGTTGATAAGATTATCACGTCTGATGTTTGTTAATGCTTCGCCGTATAATGCATAACTGAGTGCATTGATAATAGTAGTTTTACCTGTACCGTTTCTGCTACCGTCTCCGCCTAGGTCTAAATTATTACCTAAAACCAGTGTAAGTGTTTCACTGTCAAACCTTACTCCTTGTGTGTTGTTGCCAACACTCATAAAATTCTTTACAGTTAATGATTTAATCTTTAGCATATTAAATTTCTATATCGTTGTAAATGTCTATCAGCATTTGTCTGTTAATTGTATTGCTTTCTACAGTTTCTAATTGCTGTAACACAATTTGATTCACAGTTTCAAAATGAATATCTTCTTCTACATATTCTTCTGATTCTTCTTTTGCAGGTATAAGACTAAGTTCTCTTACCCCAAATTGTTTACTAAATGCTTCTTTGATAAATGTTGCTTCTTCATAACTGATAGGCACATCTATTTTTACTCTTGCATAAGTGTTTTCATTTAGTAATGAATCTTTCTCATCTAACAGTTGCTTTAGTCCACAACTTACATATCTAGGACAATCGGGCCAGTTTACAAACACAGGCTCTTCGCCCCATTCTAAAAACATTGCACCACGTTCATTGTCAAATACATCTGCGTAATTGTGTGGGAAAGCATTGCCTATATAATGTATGTTGTTTTTGTATTGACGTTTGTGAAAATGTCCACTAAACACATACTCAGGACCTTCTAAATGTTCTGCTTTTATACCACCGTGGTCTGGCATCTCTACCATTGCATTCATTTTAAAGTACGGTAATTCAAAATGACCAAACATATACTTAACTTGCATTTTTGCAACTTTTTTATGTTCATCGCCTACAAGCCAAGGAATAATAGCACAGTCTCCTTGTTCCATTATCTCATCTACCATAACAAAGTTATCTAAGTCTCTGGCAAACTCCATACTGTTGAGTTCACGTTTGTCTCTGTAAAATAAATCGTGATTGCCTGTTATAAAATATACAGTCTCAAATGCGTCATTAAGTTTCTTTAAATCTTTCCAACTTGCATTTAGTGTTGCTACGTTTACACTTGCACGTTGATGATGCCAGTCACCTAAAAACAAACAGGTCTCTGCTCCTCTGGCGTGAGCCTCGGCAATAAACCAGTCTATAAATTTATTACAGTCTCGTAGGTGTACACCACTATTTGACTTCAAGCCGTAGTGTATATCTGTGAATACTGCGGCGTGTTTAAATAGATTCATCTAAATTGGTATTTTCCTGCTTTGCTAATTCTCTGTTTGCTTTAACTTCTTCTTCGTGTTTGATTTGTCTTGTGAAACTTGGCAACTGCCCTGCTTCGATAAGTAAATCATCTCTGATGTTTTGATTACGTTTTTCAATATTCAAAACCCTTGTAAAACTATTAGTAATTGCGGCAGTATAATAAGCAAATGGATTATCCGATTTTGCTTCATTAAACTGTAAACCAATTTGTGCTAATTGAACTAATGCCTGACCTCTCATTTCGTCAACGTAAGTGTATCCTCTCCAGTTGGCTCTTTGACTGTAACGTTCGACTAACTTCAAAAACATATGACCTAACTTGGGAGTAATAGTTCCTTTTGTTAAATCAAACTTACCACTCTTAGGACCACCGTTCCAATGACTTCTTGCAACTTCAATAAGTTCGTCATCTTTAAAGGCATAATGTTTAAATGGTAAAAAGTTTAGTTTTACTTTTGTTTCTGCAATGTTCTTAGGATTGTTTTTCCTTCCTGGTTCATCAGGTATGTGGTCAAAATCCATAACTCTAAAAGTTAATTCTTCCAAAGCAAAACTATCAGGGTCAACAATAAATTCTTTTTGTCTAGGTTTCTTGTTTGCTGGGCCACTGTATTCTGCTACTGCGGCTTTATAGTTTACTTCTTTAAGTTTTTGTGATTTATTGATTCTTGCAGTTTGGATTGCGTTATCATCAATCTCATCTACGTGATTCACAATAACGTCAAAATCATAGTGGTTTTGTGATTTAACCCAACAAAACGACATTTTGCTTTTGTGAATCTCTAATAAGATATCTTTATTATTAAGATAATTTGTTTTAGCCATTTGTTCTCCAAATATATTTTTAAACAATTATAGTACACTTTTACGGCATTGTCAAGTATTACTTATGCTTTTCTTTATATTAAAACGTGTTTTATTGATAACGATAAATACTGTTTATTAGGAGAACTTAATGGCAGACCAACAAACAGTTATTACAAATCAAGTAGGAGACAGACGTCTTAGTCCTACTGATTGGCGAGCAAAAATAGGTCCGTACAAAAAAGCAGACTTTGACCAAATATTTGGTCCTAACTTGAAAAACAAAGAAATGAGACAGATCCTAGGTCACGGCGAAGGAGAAGAATCAGGAAATAGAAATGATACACTATTAGCACCACTTAAAGAAATAGGCGGCATCATATATCCATATACTCCTACAATACTTGTGACAGGACAAGCAAACTATAATGAAATGACGTTTACTCATTATAACTATCCTATATACAGTTTTATGCACAGCACACCGCCTGTGTTCACAGTGAGTGGACCGTTTACAGCAAATAATGTAAATGAGGCAAGATATTTATTAGCAGTTTTAAACTTTTTAAAAATAGCAACAAAGGCTCAGAACGGAAGAGGAGCAATGAACACAGGATTTAGAGTGCCTCCTGTGTTAGCATTTAGTTACCTAGGCCCAAATGGTTATGACAAAGTTCCGGTTGTTGTTAGAACTTATTCTTATCAGTTAAGAGACGATGTGGATTATGTACCAGTCGATACTCAAGACTATTTTGCAACTAAGGCAATATATAAAGAAGAAGCAGACAATCTATTTTTACATCAACGAGATGGTTCAGATAACTTTACAACTTATGTGCCGAGTAGTGTTGATATATTAATAGATTTAGCACCACAGTATAATCCTGCAGAATTGAGAAAAAGGTTTGACTTAGATCTGATGACTCAAGGTTCATTAGGAGGTAAGTATACATAATGTCAGCAACCAAAAACAGTTTTGTTAAAAATGCAAAAGAAAGAGACTTTTATTTAGATATAAATTATTTAAATCTCAAAGGATTCAAACCATCTGTAACAGACGTTACTATTACAATAGACAAAAGAACAGAAAATAGACCAGACTTACTTGCTCACGAATTATATGCTGATTCGAATCTATGGTGGGTGTTTACATTAAGAAACCCAGACCTTTTAAAAGACCCAGTTGGAGATATGGTGGCTGGTTTAAAAATTAAGGTACCTACTTTAGAAAGAGTACAAGAAAGGTTATAATGTCATTAGATAATTATTCAGGTCCAAGTAGAGAATGTCCGTTTGTACAAGGCGGCTTTATACCTTCTAATGTCCTAGACGAATATTCCACAGTTACTTACAATTTAAAGTTGTATATGTTAGGCTTAAAGTCTATTGTTAGTGGAGCAGGTGAAGGTGGGTTAGGACTAATTAGGGACGAAGATAATGAATTAATTATTGCTCAAACAGGCGTAACAGATATTAAAATAGATGATTTAGTTATTCAATCTGTAATAGGAGGAGGAGGTGAAGCAGGATCGTCTAACAGTATAGGCACAGACATAACTTTTAAACTTACTCAGCCTTTACGTTGCGATTTAATGGAAAGACTTTTAGCGGCTCAAGAAGCCTTAAATTTAAAACCCTTCCAAGAGTTTCCATTATTTTTAGAAATAGGATTTACAGGAGGGCAACAATTTCTTAATAGTAATGGAGAGAAATATGAAGCACCAACTAAAATTTTAAGAATTTTATTTTCAGATTTTGATTTGCTTATTCAAAGTAATTCAACAGAATATCAATTTAGATGTGTAGGATATGAAGACGGTTTATTTAAAGCGGCAAAAGACCGAAGAGAATCTTTGAATAAATTTCAAATAGTTTATCAAACAATAGGAGAAGGGTTAAGACACTTAGGAGATGCTTTTACTAGATTAAATCGAGATGCATATAGTGATAAAATCAGAGAAACCAAGGAAGTTTTAAACGAACCGCCAGGTCAAACACCATATGATATACACGAATTTGACACTTCGAAGATTTATCCAGAGGCAGGCGAATCAGCAGTTAGCCAAGAAGAACAAAGAATTTTACAAAATTGGCCCTCATCTCTTTTGAATTTAGAAAACAAAATCGAAACTTACAAATATTCTCAAAATGTTTTGGTAGATATGAGCGAGTTGGATTTGGAAAAACAAGAAAGCCTTACAATAGCACCTACGGCTGATCCTAATCCAGGATTTAATTATCTTGTGTCTAGTTTCCCAGCACAGACAGATATTGTTACAGCCGCACAGAAGTTGGTGCTAAAAGATCCTCAATTTAACGACAAAACCGTAAGAGTAGAAAGAGGCAAAAGCATTTCAGATATTAAAAAAGCAATACCAAAAGATTTTGATTTTTCACAAGGAGCAGTATGGTGGTTCGATGTACACACTGATGTAGCACCAATTGGATTAAATTATGTACACAATAGAGTTGCTTATAAGTACACACATAAAATTTCCTTAAGAAGAGTTTATGCATCTATGTTTTTAAATACAGACGAAATGCTTAAAATACCTGAGGAAGGAAAGTTAAACATTCAAAAAGAACTTAATGCCATAACACATAGATATTATCCATATATTTTTACAGGTCAAAACGACCAAATATTAAATGCTAGAATATATGATAATTCTGGTAGTGCAATGATGTTGACATTGCCTTCCGGTGGTGTAGATTTAAAATCTAGAATCAGGCAAAGTGAATTAGCAAAAAAAGATGAAAATGAAATTGCCGCAGAATTTGAACAAAAATATCTTGCTGGTGTTTTAAGCCAATTAGACGTTGCAAAGTATGTTACTAAATTACAAACACAAGTAGAAGATGTAATTGTAAAAGGTGCTCAAGCAACTGTACAAGATTTTCAACGTGTTGTTACGTTAGCAAGAACAAAAGGTTTCAGTGCGTTATTAGGTGGCGATATTGATTTTGTAAACACTAGAATAGATCCAAAACTATTAGGAAGAATTAGTCCAATCGGAGAAGCAATTACAAAATTTGACGAACGTCTGAACAAAGCAAAGTCGTTGGTAGAAGATATTAGAAACCTAGAAGATACAATTAGTGATGAATTTGGACAAGTAGGCGAAGATATAATGAAAGACTTCTTGGCAAAAGCCACAGATGTTGAAAATATATTTAAACAAAAGATTGAAGAATTTACAGGTCCGTTGAGGTCAGGTCTACTTGCTCCTATACAAGAACAATACGATGCATTTAAAAATGATATGCAAGGCATATTAACAGACAATGGACCATTATTAGGAAACTTGGGAATCGAAGATGAATTCCAAGAATTTTTCGATAATGTGTTTGACCCCGTAGACAGTTTACTTTCTGAAATAAACAGCACATTAGATAGCCTTACAGACTTTGATGGGTTATTAGGAGATATGATAGAAGGGTTTGCAGATCCTAGAGTTATAGAATTAAGTGAAGATGACATTCCAGTAAAATATTTAGATGATATTTTAGAAGTGGGTGGGTTTGACAAAATTAGAGATATGAATGACTTACCTAAAGGCGTTACAACAGGTCCTGATGTAGACAAAGTGGTTGCAGATGAAGACAAAGTAGGAGACCTTAGTATAACTAAAAATGCTATGGAGTTATTATATCACCAAAACACATATCCAGCATTCTTAAAAACAGTAGAATTAGAAATAAAAGGAGACCCATATTGGTTACCAGGCACTATTAAAACTTCAGGCCCTAAACAAGAAGTACCAGGAATGACAAAGGTTACAGAAGCACTACTCAATAAAAATACATATTTGCCTAGTTATTTTGAAAGGTATTTCATCTTTAGTTTTGCAACACCAGACTATGATGTAGCATTAGGAAAAGCATCAACGCCAAACCACGGAAGGTATACAGGTTATTATATTGTAACAAATGTAGAGCATAATTTTACAGGAGGATTATACACTTGTAGAATTACTGGATCGAAGAATGAAAGGATAGCACACCCTAAGAAGTTAAATAGTGAAGTCGAAGAAAATAATTCAGATGAAGGACCAATTGAATTCGAAAGGCCTCTAAACATCACAATGCCTATATATTATCAAGAAGGCGGTGAATACGACGGACAATATTTAGACGCCGCAGGGGAATTTTGGACAACAGAAGAAATACAAGAATGGCAAAGCAGACAAAATTCAGATGATAGTAATAACAATGCAGAAAATCCAGTTGACACAGGCGGAGATGGCTAATGGCAAAAATAACTAGAACAAATAGACAAACTCCTTCAGAAAGAGTAGCCAACAAAGATGAAAAATTTTATGGAGTCTACAAATGCGAAGTTGTTAATACATCAGATCCTAACAGAGATGGCAGACTGTTTGTAAAAAATCAATTAGTAGGCGATAGTTTTTGGGTAACCTGGACAACACCTTTTGGTGGAGTTGCTAATAACAATCCAGTTGAAGGCGGAACAGAATATGCAGAAACACAAACCAGTTATGGTATGTGGATGGTGCCACCTGATATAGGAAATGAAGTTATTGTAGCATTTGAAGGAGGAGATATTAATAGAGGATTTTGCCTAGGATGTGTGCAACCTTCACAAATGAATCATATGGTACCTGGTATCCCTGCAGGTGTTACCCACGACGGAAATGTACTACCAGTCACAGAAAAAGACAAAACGTCTAATGAAAAACAAGATACAGCATACAAGTACAGAACAGGCTCTAATAAATTAGATGCAGACGGAGGCGCTCACGCGGCGCACGATCCTTTAACGGCGGTGCTAGAAGCACAAGGCATTAGTACTGATTGGCCAAGGGGTCTAACAAGTAGTGGTGCTAGAAGAGAATCGCCCAGTCAGGTATTTGGTATTTTGACTCCAGGTCCACTGAAGTCAGTATCAGGAACAAGAGATGGCGGACACCAATTTATTTTAGATGACCATCCAGACGACAGCCAAATAAGATTGCGTACAAAAAATGGTATGCAAATTTTATTACACGACACAACAGATACAATCTTTATTATAAACAAATTTGGCACAGGTTGGATCGAGATAGATGGACAAGGAAATATGGATTTCTTTGCAGACGGAAATTTTAGTGTTAGAGCAAGGGGAGATGTAAATTTAAGAGGCGATAATAATGTAAACATAGAAGCAGGTGGCGATGTTAATATTAAAGCAAGAAATGATAATCCTGTACCTAGCGAAATAGATGGATTAAGTTTAAGTATAGAAGGCGGCAAGCCTAAAGTAGGACTTAAACTTTCTAGCAAATATGGAATTATTCACCCTGCAGATAACCTAGGTAGAGGAGACCCAATTTGGGAAACACTACAATTAGGCAGAATGCACAGTAAAGGTGGTCGAGTAAATATACACGGCGTAAACGGAATGAATTTGAGAAACGATTACGGTGGTGTTAGAATTAGCAGTAAACAAGGCAAGGTAGGGTTAAGAGGCAAGCCTGTAAATATTCATTCTTATGGTGTAATGGGAATTAAGTCTAGCATACCGTTGCCTGATCCTTCTTTACAAAGCCAATTGGAAAATGCCTATGGGGCAATAGAGGGTGCTATAGGAGATGCGGCATCAGGATTACTAAATGGCGAAGGACTTAATTTATCTAATCCATTAGAAGCATTTATTCCTAGAGGAGGTTTACAAGTAGACATAGTAGGAGATATTGTTATTAATAACGGTATTACTCCTGGTACTGTGAAAGATGCTGTACTGGATGGCGATTTAGAAGAAGCGGCTACATCAGCCGCGGCGGCACAGTTTATACCAGGTAACTTCTATATGAACAGTATGGGATTGATGTTACAAACAGCACCTTTAGGTATTATGTTGAATACTGCCCCTATACCAACAATGAAGTCTGCTAGTAGTGTAGGAAATGCTAGAAAGCCAAGTTCATCAAGAAAAACAAACACAATAACAACTCAAAGCAGTATAGGACTAAGCCTTGGAGGAGCAGTAAACATCAAACGTGTTGCACAACAAGGTGCAGGTATAGGCTTAGACAGCATCAAAGAAAGAGTTATAGGCACTATAGCAGAAGGTTTAGTAGGTGGCGGCTCTCCGTATGCATCTACACCGTCTGTATTACCAGAAATGCAAGGAGCACCAGACAGTATTATTTCAAGATGGAATAGTTACCAGCCTAGTCCAAGTAGAAAAGATTTAGGTTCTAATCCTTTATTTAAAGCAGTAAGTGGGTTCTTGACCAAAGTTACAGGCGGAGATGGGTAATGACTACTTATATCGGACAACTGGATGATTTAGATGTAAAGCCGGCTCCATATCAAACTCCCAAGACAGTATTTGCAGGAATTGGATACACAGCAGAAGGAGTTCCTCAATATAAAAAAATATCAGTAAAACCAGAAACGTTTTATGATCCTGTAACACTTACACTAAATGACGAAGGCGATGAAGTGTTAGACAATATGTTTGATTTTTTTCCACTGGATCTAGCAAATAGAGGTGTAGTTGGATTTTCACACAAATTAACAGAAAGTGAAAAAAGAGAAAAAGTTATTGCTTACAATAAAAATAGTTTCCTGGATCCTTCATCGAATAAAATACAAGAACTTATTTTAAAATATAAAGATATATTAGTGCCCACTTCGACATTTGGTCTTATAAATTTTGATTTGAATAATATACCACAGAGTTTTATAAAAATTAAAAAAGAAGACATAACATTGGTAAGTTTAATTTTACCTATAATGCCAACACCATCTCGCGAAATATTTCAATTAGATAAAAACAAAGCACAACAAACAGTACAAAAAAATGTTAAAACCCTTTTAACACAAAGAATGTTTAACAGTTTAGTTGGTTGTGCAATGTTACTTACAGAATCAGATTTTGTTGCCAACCAAGGCATACAAAGTTTAAACAAAGGAATATACAATGAGTTTCCTACTTTACTACTTAGAGAAGTAGATGAAATAGTAAATTCTCAAGAATATACTTATTTTTATAACCTAATGAAATATTATACTTTTGTAAATTCAGCAAGTTGATTTTTTAAAATATTCAACTCGCTTTGTAAGTCAGCCGCTTTTACCAATGCTCTGTACTTTTGCTCTTGCTCTTCTGCAACAGACTTTTCTAACATTTCAATTCGACTTCTTAGATTATTGCACTCGTTGTTTTTTTCAACAAGCATAACTCTAAGTTCTTCTTCGAGTGTATTGTTAGTATATTTTTTTATAATTGATTCGGTCATTATCTTGCTTGTGAGACAATTTGTTTGATTTGTACTAATTCGGTGATATCTTCAAACCTCTTAGTCCTATAATTGTTTAATTCAACTATAGCATATTTTTTAGTTTTTGTATCATATACACCTACTGCTTTAATAAGACCTGTGTCCGGATCTTTATCTACACATTCTGCAACACGTCTATCTGCAGATTTATTTGGAAGTGTTGACACAATTTTATTGTATGTATCGATGATACGCCTATCGAGTTTACTGTATGACAAAAGGTTTCTCCTTTAGATTTTAGTCATTTCTACTAAGTAGCCTAATGCAAGAAGTTCATCTGTTCTTTGATGTGCTTCTTGCCCCTTATAAATTCTCTTATCAGTAATCCAATTTGCATTGTTTCCTTTAACTGAGAACTTGTCAATATATTTAATTTTATATTGCATAAAGGTACAATAAATGTGGCATTATGATGCCTGTTTGACTTCCTTCATTAGTAATGAACTTTCTGAAGGAAAAACTTCTTTGAATCCCATATCAGCAACTTGAAAAAACTTAGTGCCGTGAATAGTTCTTTCTGCAACAATGTCGCCTACTGAAAGTGAGTGCATATCTCTGTATGTAATTACTTCACCATCTTTACGAGTGATTGTTTTCCAATTGTAATCCAAAACGTGTTTATCAAATACAATATCTTCTTCGGTTTCTTCATCATAGTAATAACCGTTAAGTATCTTAAATACTTCTTCTAGGTCGTTTACTAGATATTCTTCCATTTGACCCCGCATCAATCCTGCATTTTCAGTGACCTTACACACTTTGGTGTAATGTGCAAAATCATCGGGTCTAAAGCCGTCTTTCCTAAAACTCAGTGAGTTTCTCATATGAGCCTCGTAAATTGGGAATTTTTCTTCAGCACCTTTATGACCCCTGTCATTGCTGTTGACATAGTCCCTTACTTCTTTGTTGATTTTGATTTGATAAATTTCGTAAAACATAAAAACTCCTACCTTTTTAAATTATACATATATTATACTAAA